>Ga0160471_100043_pt1 | contig 173521 bp, 146 predicted proteins | sample HID1973K_E11MG_FD_108268 | JGI IMG/M metagenome (GOLD analysis project Ga0160471, IMG submission 108268) | Enriched mosquito-associated microbial communities from UW Madison campus, WI, USA - HID1973K_E11 MG | ecosystem: Host-associated > Arthropoda: Insects > Digestive system > Unclassified ... | reverse complement strand
GGGACTCGGGACTCGGGACTCGGGACTCGGGACTCGGGACTCGGGACTCGGGAAAAAACAAAGGCGCCTTTCGGCGCCTTTGTTTTTTCCCCCGCTGCAAAGCAGCGGCCAAAGCCAAAGCCACAGCTCACGTAGCCTGCTCTTACGAGTCCCGAGTCCCGAGTCCCGAGTCCCGCCCCCCCAAAGCCACCCCATGCTTCCGGCACAACCGATACACAGTCACGCGCGAGACCTGCATCCGCCGCGCACAGGCACTGACGTTGTACTGGCTCTGGCGCAGGCTCAGCAGCAGGGCGTCGCGTTCGGCGCGATCGCGCGCCAGGTCCAGGCGCGGCCGCGGCGAGGCCGGTGCGCTGGCCAGTTCCAGGTCGATGTCGGTGATGAGCTCCTGCTCGGCGATGACGGCGGCGCGCTGCACGCGGTTGAGCAGTTCGCGCACGTTGCCGGGCCAGTCGAAGCTGGCCATCGCCTGCAGCGCGGGAATGGAAAAGCCGCGCGCGCGGGTGGGGTGGTGGGCGCGGAAGCGGTCGAGGAAGTGCTGCGCCAGCAGGGTGATGTCGCTGCCGCGCTCGCGCAGCGAGGGCATCGGCAGGCGCAGTACGTTCAAGCGGTAGTAGAGGTCGCGGCGGAAACGTCCGGATTCCACCGCCTGTTCGAGGTCGACGTGGGTGGCGGCGATCACCCGCACGTCCACCTTCACCGGCTGGTTGCTGCCCACCCGCTCGATCGTGCCTTCCTGCAGTACGCGCAGCAGGTTGGTCTGCGCATCCAGCGGCAGGTCGCCGATCTCGTCGAGGAACACGGTGCCGCCGCTGGCCGATTCGAACAGGCCCAGGCGGCGCGCCGAGGCGCCGGTGAAGGCGCCGCGCTCGTGGCCGAACAACTCGGACTGCACGAGGCTGGCGGGCAGGGCGCCGCAATTGACCGCGATGAAGGACCGCGCCGCGCGCGAGGACAGTTCGTGGATCGCCCGCGCCGCGACTTCCTTGCCGGTGCCGGTGTCGCCGGTGACCAGCACCGGCAGATCGACCGGCGCGAACTTGCGCAGGCGCGCATGGGTGGCACGCATGACCGAGCTGTCGCCGATCAGCGCTTCCACGCCGTGGCGCTGGTCGCCCTGGGCGGGCGACTCCAGCAGCCGCAGCGCCTGCACGATGCGGCGCGGGTCGAGCGGGCTGCTGAAGGTTTCGATGCATTGTTCGAGCAATTGCTCGATCGGCTCGCTGCTGTTGGCCTCGGCCGGGGTGACGGCCATCAGCGCCAGGTAGCGATGGGTGTCGAGCAGGCGCTGCACGCGCGCCAGGTCGGCGCCGTTGTCGCGCAGGTCGACCAGGCCGACGACCAGGTCGCCGCTGCGCAGGCCGATGCCCACTTCGTCGTCGCGTTCGACAATGCGCAGGCGCCAACCTGCCGCGGCGAGGATTTCACGTTCCTGCGCGTGCGGCTGGCCAAACCAGATCACGCACCGCCGGTTGAAATCAGGAATAGCTGCCATGCACGTCCCGCCCACCCTGTAGCCTGCGCGGGGCGGAGCGCTGGAGAAATCACGCAGCTTCCGGCCAGGCCGCCCCCTGTCCGGCCGATCTCCTGGCACCGCTGCGGCGGGCACGGATATCGCCTGGTCCGCCCTGGCCGGTACCCCCGGGGGCAGACACTTCAGTCAACGCGGGTTTGGCGGCCGACCGGCCATGCGGCGGCGGCCGGACGGCATGGCACACTGGGCGCCCCGCAGGAGGAGCCGGTCGAGTGAGTGGCGAACAGCGCGAGTTGAATTTCCGGTTCCTGGCCGAACCGAACGACGTGAACTTCGGCGGCAAGGTGCATGGCGGCGTGGTGATGAAGTGGATCGACCAGGTCGGCTTCGCCGCGGCGAGCGGCTGGAGCAGCCGCTATTGCGTCACCGTGGCGGTGGGCGGGATCCGCTTCGTGGCGCCAATCCTGATCGGCGATGTGGTGACGGTGTCGGCCAAGCTGGTCTACACCGGGCGCACGAGCATGCACTTCGCCATCGATGTGTGGGCACGCAGTCCGCTCGGCGGGGCGTCGCGGCTGTGCACGCACTGCATCATCGTGTTCGTGGCGATGGACGAGGACCATGCCACGCCGGTGGCGGTGCCGTGCTGGCGGCCGGATACGCCGGGCGACCAGCGGCTGGCGGAGTACGCGCTGAAGGTGATGGAGCTGAGCAAGGGAATCGAGGATACGGTGGCCCAGTACCAGGGGGCGCCCCGATGACAACCCCGTGATCATGGAAATGAGGCCGTCGCAACGGCCGGGGAAAGACCCAGCCGACATCACGCCGCCGCTGGCTTGAGACACGGCATCCGCCCGACGCAAAGCCCCTCTCCGCCGGAACGGGGCCTTTGCCTCAAGCCAACCCCCTGACCGCCTTCCCATATAGGCAACGAAAAAGGCCGCTTGCGCGGCCTTTTTGGCAACCCCCAACTACCGGCTTACAGCACCCGGCGCGCCTGCACGAACTTCTCGCTCCAGTAGCCGCTGGCCAGGGTGTCGATCTGCACGTCCTTGCCACGGCTGGGGGCATGCAGGAAGCGGCCGTCGCCGACGTAGATGCCGACGTGGTCCACGCGGCCGCGGCGGCCGAAGAACACCAGGTCGCCGGCGGTCAGTGCGGCGCGATCCTTGATCAGGGCGGCGGCGTTGTCATGGGCCATCTCGCGCGAGACGCGCGGCAGTTCGATGCCCAGGGCGTTCTTGAACACGTAGCCGACCAGGCCGCTGCAGTCGAAGCCGTCCGGCGAGGTGCCGCCCCAACGGTACGGGGTGCCCAGCAGGCCCATGGCGCGCTTGAGGATGCTCTGCACCTTGCCGTCGTTGACGGCGATCTCGGCGCGGTCGGCCGCACTCTGCGAAACGTCGTAGTTGGCCAGCAGGCGGCTGAGGTCGCCGGCGAACATCGCCGAACGGTCCATCAGCGGAATGGTGTCGTTGCCGGCCAGGTGCGGCAGCAGGGCGGCGAGGGTGGCGGTGGCCGCCGAGTCGGCGCGGCTGCGCGGTGCCGGGGCGGCGGCGGTGTCCTGCGGTACCAGATCGGGCGTGGCGGCCAGGGCCTGCTTGTCCGCGTTCTGGGCCAGAACCGGAGCGGCAGCCAGGCAGAGCACGGTGGTGCAGAGCAGGCGGAGCGAGTTCCGGGAAAGGAAACGCGGGGTGAAGGACAAGTCGTCAGTCGTCACGCTGGGATCACATTGCGGCAGGCGATGGGGGATCATGCCCTGGTGAAGCCGGCGTGAGGTTCAAATACCGTTAAATTTCCGTTTTTAACGATGTGCGGCACGTCACAATTCAATGTAATACACGTTTTGACCCGGTGTAGTGGTCTCGCCAGTAATAGCCGTCCAGCGTGTCCAGGCGGACCGTGCCGCCGCTGCTCGGGGCGTGCACGAAGCGGCCCTCGCCGACGTAGATGCCCACGTGCGAAACGTTGCCGCGGCTGCCGAAGAACACCAGGTCGCCCGCCGCCAGGTGGTCCGGGGCGATCTTCGGGCCCTGCAGGGCGGCCAGTTCGCTGGAGCTGCGCGGCAGGCGCAGGTCGAGCATGTCGCGGTACACGTAGGTCACCAGCCCGCTGCAGTCGAAGCCGCCATCGGGGGTGTTGCCACCGTAGCGGTAGGGGGTGCCGACCAGGCCCAGGGCGCGCATCAGCACGGCATTGGCCGCGGCCGGGTCGGCCGGGGCGACCTGCGGCCAGACCCGCGCCGGCGGCAGGCCGGCCTTGCGCGGCGGCGGTTTGCTGGCGCAGCCGGCGAGGGCCAGGGCGGCGGCAAGCAGGAGCAGGAGGCCCGGGCGCAGCCGCGGCGCGACGGACGGGGATCGAACGGCTGGCGTGTTGTGCATGGAGCCCGGATAATGCGCGGTTTGAATGGCCGCCATCATGGCGGCGCCCCCGGCGGCCGACAAGCCGTCCCCTGCCTGCATCCGGGCAGCCCCAGCCAGAGCCACCATGAAGATCGAAAAAGACCGCGTCGTCCGTTTCCACTACACCGTCTCCGAGGTCGGCCAGGCGCCGATCGAAAGCTCCAAGGACCGCGAGCCGCTGGCGATCCTGATCGGCCACGGCAACATCATCCCGGGCCTGGAGCAGGCGATGATGGACAAGGAAGCGGGCGCCAGCTTCGGCGTCGACGTCTCGGCCGCCGATGCCTATGGCGAGCGCCGCGAGGGCCTCGGCCAGCGGGTGCCGAAGAAGCACTTCGGCAGCACCAAGCTGGTGCCGGGCATGCAGGTGGTGCTGCAGACCAACTTCGGTCCGCGCGCGGTCACCGTGCAGAAGGTCGGCATGAGCGTGGTGGACGTCGACCTCAACCACCCGATGGCCGGCAAGGACCTGCATTTCGACGTGGAGGTCATCGACGTGCGCGAAGCCAGCGCCGAAGAGCTCGAGCACGGCCATGTGCATGGCGACGGTGGCCACGCCCACTAAGCGCCCCCGGCGCTGCCGCGCGGCCCGCTTCGGCGGGCCGTTTGCGTTTTTGGCCGGCGGGTGCCGGGCAGCGGCGCCGCACCACCTCGCCCGGGCTATCGTGTCGCCATGAACTCGTCTCCCTTGCAGCCGGTCGCCCCGGCCGAGCGCATCGTCCTGCTCGACGTGCTGCGCGGCTTCGCCTTGCTCGGCATCCTGCTGATGAACATCGAGGGCTTCGCCGGGCCGTTGAACGCCGCCCTGACCGGGGTCGATCCGGCCCTGGCCGGGGCCGACCGCTGGGCCGATGCGTTCGTCTATTTCTTCGTCCAGGGCAAGTTCTACACGCTGTTCTCCCTGCTGTTCGGCATGGGTTTTGCGGTGATGTGGGCCCGGGCCGAGGGCGCGCGCCGGCCGTTCGTGCCGATGTACCTGCGGCGCAGCGGCGGCTTGCTGGTGATCGGCCTGGCGCATGCGCTGCTGCTGTGGTCCGGCGACATCCTGGTCAGCTACGCGCTGCTGTCGCTGCTGTTGCTGGCCTTTGCCGAGGCGCCGACGCGCTGGCTGCCGGCGCTGGGCGTGCTGGTCTACCTGTTCGCCTCGGCGTGGGTGCTGCTGTTCGGTGCGATCGGCACGCTGGCGCAGCACGATGCCGGCTTCCAGCAGCAGATCGCCGAGGTCGGGGCACAGTGGCAGCAGGCGCTCGAGGCCCAGCGGCAGGCCTTCGGCGCGGGCAGCTATGCGCAGGCCACGGCGCAGCGGCTGGCCGACCTGGGCGAGTCGTTGCGCGGCCTGCTGGTGAACGGGCCGACCATGCTCGGCATGTTCCTGCTCGGCGCGTGGTTCCTGCGCAGCGGCGTGATCACCGCGCCGGCACGCCACGCGCGCCTGTTCGCGATACTGCGCTGGCTCGCCTTGCCGCTGGGCATCGTGCTGATGGCGGCCAGTTACCGGATCTCGCCGTGGATGGACCCGGCACGCCTGGACATCCCGCTGGCGCTGGCCTGGGCCCTGGGCTCGCTGGCGAACCTGCTGATGTGCCTGGGCTACCTGGCCTGGGTGACGCGCTGGGCGGCGTCGCTGCATTGGCTGGCGCCGGCCGGGCGCATGGCGCTGAGCAACTACCTGCTGCAATCGCTGGTGTGCACGCTGCTGTTCTATGGCTATGGCGCGGGCCTGTTCGAACGCTTGCCGCGTGCTTGGCAGATTCCCTTCGCGCTGGGCCTGTTCGCGCTGCAGCTGGTGGCCAGCCATGCGTGGCTGCGCGCCTTCCGCTTCGGCCCGGTCGAATGGCTGTGGCGCGGTTTCACCTATCTGCAGTGGCCGCCGTTGCGCCGGCGCCACGACATGACCTGAGCGCGCGGCTGCCGGCTGCGTAGCGCGCGTTCTACACTGCGCCGGTGAGTATTCCCCACGACGATGTACTGGTGATCGGCGGCGGCGCGATCGGCCTGGCGTGCGCGCTGGCGCTGGCCGACGCCGGGCGCGGCGTGCGCGTGGTCGAGGCCGGGCGCGTGGGCGCGGCGACCTCGCACGGCAATTGCGGCACCCTCACCCCGAGCCACGCGCCGCCGCTGGCCGCGCCGGGCATGCCGTGGCAGGCCCTGCGCTGGATGTTCACCCCCGATGCGCCGCTGTACGTGCCACCGCGCCTGGACCCGGCGCTGTGGCGCTGGTTCCTGCGTTTCGCCGGGCGCTGCAATGCGCGCGACTGGCGGCACAGCACGCGTGCGCGCGCGGCGCTGCTCAACGACTCGGCGCAACGCCTGCGTAGCTGGATCGACCGCTACGAACTGGACTGCGAGTTTCGCCAGGACGGGCTCGACTACGTGTTCCGCGACGAGGGCAATTTCCGCCACTACCTGCGCGAGTGCGAAGCGCTCGAAGCACTGGGCGTGCGCACCGAGGCCATCGATGGCAGCACGTATGCCGCCGACGATCCCGCCTTCCGCGCGGGCCTGGCCGGCGCGATCCGTTTCCCGGGCGATGGCCACTTGCGTCCGGACCGCTACACCGCCGGCCTGGCGGCCGCCTTGACCGCGCGCGGTGGCGCGATCGAGGAGCAGACCTGCGTAGAGGGGTTCGAGGAAGACGGGCAGGGCGTGCGCGTCGCCACTTCGGCCGGGCCGCGCCGGGCACGCGAGGTGGTCGTGGCCACCGGCCCGTGGTCGCCGCGCCTGGCCGCCGCCGCCGGCTTGCGCCTGCCGGTGCAGCCGGGCAAGGGCTATTCGATCACCTACAGCCGGCCCACCCTGGCCCCCAAGCGGCCGGTGGTGCTGAAGGACCGCTGGGTATTCGTCACGCCCTGGGACAGCGGCCTGCGGGTGGGCAGCACGATGGAGTTTTCCGGCTACGACACCCGCCTCAACGCCACCCGCCTGGCCGCGCTCGAACGCGCCGCCGCCGAATACCTGCACGAACCGGCCGGCGCCCAGGTGCAGGAGCGCTGGTACGGCTGGCGGCCGATGACCTGGGACGACCTGCCGGCGCTGGGCCGCGCGCCGCGCCGGAATCACGTCTGGATTGCGGCCGGGCATGGCATGCTCGGCATCAGCATGAGCAGCGCGAGCGGACAACTGATGGCCGACCTGATGACGGGCCGCGACCCGGCGATCGACCCGCATCCCTACCGGCCCGGGAGGTTCGCATGAGCGGGCGACACGACTACGACGTATTGGTGATCGGCGGCGGTTCCGGCGGCCTGGCCGCGGCCTTCCGCGCGGCGCAGCACGGCGCGCGCGTGGCGATCATGGAGCCCGGCGCGCTGGGCGGCACCTGCGTCAACATCGGCTGCGTGCCGAAGAAGGCGATGTGGCTGGCCGCCGACCTGGCCGCCAAGATCGAGCTGGCCGGCGCGCTCGGCTTCGAGGTCGTGCCGCCGCGGCTGTCGTGGAAGGAACTGGTGACCCACCGCCAGGGCTACATCGCCAACATCCACGCCAGCTACCGCCGCCGCCTCGATGCCGACGGCATCGTGCTGCTGCCGCAGCGCGGCCACCTGCTCGATGCGCACACCGTCTCCTGTGCCGACGGCGTGCGCACCAGCGCCGACCACATCGTCATCGCCACCGGTGCGCATCCGCTGCGGCCGGAGATCGAAGGCGCGGCCCTGGGCAGTGTCTCGGATGACTTCTTCAACCTGTGCGCGGCGCCGGAACAGGTGGCGGTCATCGGCGGCGGCTACATCGCCATCGAACTGGCCGGCTTGCTGCAGGCGCTGGGCAGCCGCGTGCATGTCTTCGTGCAGGGGCAGCGGCTGCTCGGCCGCTTCGATGCCGAAGTCACCGCGCAACTGGCCGAGAACCTGCGCCAGCAGGGCGTGCGCGTGCATTTCGAATACCGCGCCAACCGCCTGTGGCGCGACGAGGACCACGCGCTGCGCCTGGGCGGCACTGGCGGGCTGTGTGCCGAGCAGCGCTTCGACCAGGTGTTCTTCGCCATCGGGCGCCGCGGCAACACGCAGAATCTGGGCCTGGAAACGCTGGGCATAGCGTTGGGCGAGCACGGCGAGATCCTCGTCGACGACTACCAGGACACCACCGTTCCCAGCGTGCACGCCGTGGGCGACGTGGCCGGCAGGGTCGGCCTGACGCCGGTGGCCATTGCCGCCGCGCGCAAGCTCATGGACCGCCTCTACGGCGGCCGGCCCGACGCGCGGCTCGACTACGACAACGTGCCCAGCGTGGTGTTCTCGCACCCGCCGCTGGGCGCGGTCGGCCTGGGCGAAGAAGAAGCACGCGAGCGTTTCGGCGGCGACCGGGTGCGCGTGTACACCAGCAACTTCCGGCCGATGCTGCACGCGCTGGCCGACTCGCCGCAACGCAGCCTGTTCAAGCTGGTCTGCGTCGGCGAAGAGGAGCGCATCGTCGGCATCCACCTGCTGGGCGAAGGCGCCGACGAGATGCTGCAGGGCTTCGCGGTCGCGCTGAAGATGGGCGTGACCAAGCGCCAGTTCGAAGACACCGTGGCGATCCATCCCACCTCGTCGGAAGAAGTGGTGTTGATGCGCTGAGCGGCGCGGCCGGGCACACTGCGCCGGTCGCCTTGCCCGTCCCGTGTCGATGGCCGCTCCCCGCAAACCCTCTGCCGCACCCCGCGCAGCAAAGCCGGCCGCCATGCCGGCCGACGAAGCCAGGCTGCGCATCCTGCGGGCGATCCGCGCGATCCCCGCCGGCCAGGTCGCCGGCTATGGCGAAGTCGCCGCCCGCGCCGGGCTGCCCGGCCGCGCGCGGCTGGTCGCCAAGGTGCTGGCCGGCAACGACGATCCGGACCTGCCCTGGCACCGCGTGCTGCGCGCCGACGGCCGCATCGCCATGCCCGAAGGCTCGCGCGGCTGGCGCGAACAGAGCCAGCGCCTGCGTGCCGAAGGCGTGCGGGTCGAGCGCGGGCGGGTGAAGCGAGCCCCACCGGCAGATTCCCTGGACGCCGCCCTGTGGGGGCCGCACCGGGGCTAGCGGCTATCATGGAGCCGGTTCCCACGGATGCCCCCATGTTCTCGCGACTGCCCACCGTCACCAAGGCCCTGCTGATTGCCAACGGCCTGATGTTCCTGCTGCAAATGGTGCTGGGCGATGCCCTGGCGCCGCTGATGCTGTGGCCGGTGAGCGAAGGCGGGTTCGATCCGTTCTCGCCGGGGCAGAATTTCCAGGTCTGGCAGCTGCTGACCTACGGCTTCCTGCATGGCGGTTTCATGCACCTGTTGTTCAACATGGTCGCGCTCTTCATGTTCGGCGCGCCGCTGGAACAGACCTGGGGCGAGAAGCGCTTCCTCACCTATTACCTGGTGTGCACCATCGGTGCCGGCCTGTGCCAGGTGCTGGTCGGCTGGTGGACCGTGTCGCAGGGCGGCGACGCCTACCCGACGGTGGGCGCCTCGGGCGCCATCTACGGCCTGCTGCTGGCCTACGGCATGCTGTTCCCGAACCAGCAGGTGATGCTGCTGTTCCCGCCGATCCCGATGAAGGCGCGCACCTTCGTCATCGTCTTCGGCGCGATCGAATTGCTCGCCGGCTTCAACGGCTGGCAGCCGGGCGTGGCGCACTTCGCCCACCTCGGCGGCATGCTGTTCGGCTGGCTGCTGATCCGTTACTGGCGTGGCCAGGCGCCGTTCGGCGGTGGCAAGCCGCGCCCGCCGCATTTGCGCCGAGTGAAGTAGGGCCGGTTTTCCGGAGCGGCGTCGCGCGCCTCAGGATGGCCCCCTGTAGGAGGGGCTTCAGCCCCGACGAACGGAGCCGCAATCGCCCAGGTGTGGCCCATAAGAAAGGGCGCGGATCTCTCCGCGCCCTTTATTCTTTCCCGAAACTCGCCGCTTACCGCCAGATCTTCAACTGCTCCGCTTCCACCCGCTGCATCGGCTGGCCGGCCTTGCACTGGAAGGTGGCACCAAACTCCGGCAGGTTCGACAGCGGCCCGTTGACGCGCCACAGGCCCGGCGCACGAATGTCCGTGGCCGCGCGCTGCACCGCCTCGTTCGGCGACACCTGCTGCGCCCACAGTCCGGCCCAGGCATTGAAGAACGCCTGCTTGCCGGCCACCGGCGCCGCCGGCTGCGCCGCAGCGTATGCCTGCCACGCCAGCTCCACGCCGATCTGGTCGGCCACGTTCGACTCCGCCGTCAGCGTGCCATTGACCTTGCTGCCGGTCAGGCCCGGGTACGGATAGGCATTGAACTGGTCGGCGATGCGCTTGTTCAACAGGATCCACGCCGTCTGCTCGGCCGGGGTCCACCAGCTGCGCAACTGGCCCTGCGAATCGACCAGCGCGCCCTTGGCGTCGATGGCGCGGGTGATCTCGCGACCCACCAGCGCACCGTAGGCGCCGTACTGCGCGGCCGGGTCGCCGCCGGCGGCGAACACCGGCGGCTGCAGCACCGCGGCGGTGATGATCAGGCGGTTCTGCGCGATGTCGTAGGCCAGCGCCGGCTGTTGCGGCAGCACGTCCCAGCGGCGGTCGGCGTTGCCCTTGCCGATGCGCTTCATTTCCTCGCGGTGGCGCCAGGTCGAGGCGATCAGCATGTTGCCGCCGAAGCTGCCACGGCCCATCGGCTGCACGCTGTAGTCGAGGTCGCGACGCGGCGCGCCGACCTCGATCTTCATCGCCTGCAGCTTGGCCTTGGCTTCTTCCACTACCGCGCCATTGCCCCAGCCGGTGCGCGCCAGCGCGGCCAGCTGCGCCTCGCGCACCTGGTCGGCGATCACCGCCGCCTGGCGCCGCGCGTCGGCGGGCAGGTAGCGCTCCACGTACTCGTGGCCGAGCATCGGGCCGGCAGCGGTGTTGATCGCATCGAGCACCTGCTGCCAGCGGGGCGGCGGCAGGGTTTCGCCGCGCAGCAGGCGGCCGCGGAAGTTCGCGTCGGCATCGCGGAAACTCTTGGACAGATACGGCGCCATCGCATCGCCCACGCGCCAACGCAGGTAGGCCTTCCACTGTTCCGGCTTGAGGCTGGCGACCATGCCGTCGAGCTGCTTGAAGTAGCCCGGGTCGGCCATCGAGACCAGGTCGTCATTGACCGACTGCGCCTTGAGGAAGTCGCCCAGCTGCAAGTTGCGGAACTGCTTGGTGACGTCCTTCACCGCCACCGGCGCGTAATTGTTGAACGGATTGTTGACGTCCGCGACCGGCTTGGCGGCCTTGGCCAGCAAGGTTTCGATCTGGATGACCGACACCGTGTCCGCTTCCAGGTTCGCTGCCGGCGTACCGGTCAGCGCCAGGATCTGCTTGACGTAATTGCGGTAGCGGCCCATCAGCGTGACCGAGTCGGCGTCGGTGCGGGTATAGAACGCCGGATCGGGCAGGCCCATGCCGCCCTGCATGAAGTAGCCGATGTGGCGGTCCAGCGCCTTCAGGTCCACGTCCGGGCTGAAGTTGAAGGCCACCGGGATGCCGACCTGGTGCAGCGCGGCGAACGAGGCCGGCACGTCCTTGGCCTTCTTGATCGCATCGATGCGCGAGAGCAACGGGGCGATGGGCTGGGAGCCGTCCTTCTCGACCGCGGCCTCGTCCAGGCCGCTGGCCCAGAAGTCGCCGAGCAGCTTCTGGACATTGTTCTGCGGCGCGCGCATGGAGGCATCGAGCAGCTCGCGTTGCTGCTGCTGGGCGCGCTCGGCCAACTGGCCGAGCGCCGTGGTCGCGCCGCTCTGCGGGACCGGGTTGGCCTTGAGCCAGGCGGCATTGGCGACGCTGTAGAAGTCGCTGCAGGCCGGCGCCACGGCGGGGGCCTTGCTGGCGCTCTTCTTCTTGGGCGCGGCGTCCGCGCAGGGGGCGGCGATCAGCGAGGCCAGGGCCAGGGACAGGGCAAGCGGGCGGAGAAGGGGCATTCGAAAAATCCAGCCAGGGGAATGGGCCGGAGTGTAGCGGAGCGGCGCCGAGCGGGGTATCACGGCGGTTGGCTCGCAGGCTTGCGGTGCGGGCGCCGCCCCGGCGGGGAGGGGCTTCGCGTTGTCGGCAGACGTCCGCGTCTGACGCCACCGCCGTGATATCGGCCATGCGTTTCCCCGGCCGTGGCGACGGCCCTATTCCGGGGGCCACGGCAGCGCCGAGGGAGCGCTGTCCGCTGAAGCCCTCCCCGCCGGGACGGCGCCAGGCGCTTCAGTTTTCCCACTGAGGTGGTCAAGTTTTTCTGGACAACTGGTCCCGTGGTTCGCGTAGCGGACGCCCAAGAGTTCCTGTCGGCGCAGTCGGATGAAGGAGGGACCGTGTGATTTTTTCTCCGGAAAGATAGCCAGTCTGATCCTTTACTATCTCCAGGCCTTGGCTTTTGCGGCGATTACCTATGGTGTGTTTGTGCTTCTATGGGGGCCTATCAGGCTGACTTTCACATCGTGGTTAATAGGCGTGTTTACGGGTTTCACTATTGGGTACATTCCCGTGCTGATAGGGCACATCAAGGCGAGGCGCCGGCGCTAGGGTGACATCTTGAATCGCACCGGCAAGTAGTCGAGCCAAAGACGAAACTGCAGAGTAGAGGGGCAGTGAGATGATCGTAGTCACCAATGCAGGCCGTTCGGATGGAATCTCCACCCAGGATCCTCGGGATTATTCGCTTACGCCTGGCCGCCGGTACCTGGTTCTAGGTATCACGTTTGTCCCCAAGTCCGTGCAGGCGGCGTCCCCGATCCTTTATCAGGTACTGAATGACCACGGCAGCGTGAGTCACGTGCCAGTCGAGTTCTTTGCGATTGAGAACGGTCAGTGCTCTGCTTTCTGGGAAGTACGTCAGCATGAGGACGGCTCAATGCTGGTTTGGCCGCAGGAGTTCTTCGCAGAGTTCTTCCACGATGACCTGACCGAGGGAACCCGTTTTGCTATCGAAGTGCTGCGCAGCGTTGTCGGCAAGATGGCGCGCGAGGCCAATTTCGTCGTCGACTAGCCGCTGGTTCGGCGGGCATTGAAATTTGCCGCACCACATCTCCGGAAAGGGCTTGCCCTCCGGATGTCGCTCGCGATCCCGAGCAGCCGATCAACAAAACGATCACCAAAAGAAATGGCCCGGATTCACACCCGGGCCATTCCTGATCACGCAAGAAACCAGGCAGTTACCAAATCACGACCTGCTTGTCCCCCGCCCGCACCATCGGCTGGCCCGGCTTGCACTCGAACGCCGCCGCGAACGCCGGCATGTTCGAAGGCGCACCGATCGCGCGGAAGTTCGCCGGTGCATGCGGATCGGTCTTCAAGCGCACCGACAGTTCGGCCGGGGTGAAGTTGCGACGCCACACCGTGGCCCAGTTCAGGAAGAAGCGCTGGTCGCGGGTCAGGCCGTCGGTCTTCGGATCGTCCTGGCCGGCGGTCGCGGTCTTCATCGCGTCATAGGCCGTGTTCAAACCGCCCAGGTCGGCGATGTTCTCGCCCAGGGTCAGCTCGCCGCTGACCTTGCCCTGTTCGGTCTCATAGCCGTCGAACTGCTTGACCAGGCGAGCGGTGCGCGACGAGAAGCCCTTCGCATCGGCATCGCTCCACCAGTCCTCGAAGTTGCCGGTCGGGCCGAAGCGGCTGCCCTGGTCGTCGTAACCATGCGTCATTTCATGGCCGATCACCGCACCGATGCCACCGTAGTTCATTTCCGCCGGCGCATTCGGATCGAAGAACGGCGGCTGCAGGATCGCCGCCGGGAACACGATCTCGTTCTGCTGCGGGTTGTAGTAGGCGTTGATCGTCTGCGGGCTCATGCCCCACTCGGTCTTGTCGACCGGCTTGCCGATCTTGGACAAGTCCCACTTGTAGTTGAATTCCTGCGCCGCCACCACGTTGCCAAGGTAGCTGTCACGGCCGGTCTGCAGCCCTTCCCACGAACGCCACTTGTCCGGGTAGCCGATCTTCGGGGTGAAGCTGTTCCACTTGGCGATGGCCTTTTCCTTGGTCTCCGGGCTCATCCAGTCCAGCTTCTCGATGCGCGCCTTCAGCGCGGTGCGCAGATTGCCCACCAACGCTTCCATCTTGGCCTTGGATTCGGCCGGGAACGCCACCTGCACGTACATCTGGCCCAGCGCTTCGCCAGCCTGGTGGTTGATCGAGGCCAGCACGCGCTTCCAGCGCGGCTTGATTTCCTTCTGCCCGCGCATGGTCTGGTTGTAGAACGCGAAGTTCTCGTCGACGAACGGCTGGCTCAGGTACGGCGAGGCGCTGTCGACGGTATGGAAGCGCAGGTAGGAACGCCAGATCGCCGGATCGGTGTCGGCGATCATCTTGCTCACTTCCTGGTGGAAGGCCGGGATGGCCAGCGAGAACTTCTGCGGCGCGGCCACGCCCTGTGACTTGAAGAACTCGTCCCAGGACCAGTTCGGGGTCAGTTTGTCGGCCTGGGCCAGCGTGACCGGGTTGTACGACAGCTTGGCGTCGCGCGAGAGTTGGGTGCTGGTCTTGGAGACCTTGGCCAGGCGGGTCTCGAACGCGACGACCTGCTTGGCCTGCTCGGCCGCGTCGGCCGCGCTCACGCCCGACAGCTCTAGCACCTTGGCGATGTGGGCCTGGTAGGCGTCGAGCTTGGGCTTGTTCTCGGTCTTGGTGTAGTACTCCGGATCCGGCAAGCCCAGGCCACCCTGGAAGGCGTAGGCGATGTTGACGGTGGAATCGTCGAAGTCCGGGCCCGCGGCGAACGAGAACAGCTCGTTCTGGCCCTTCGCCGCGCTGCTGCGCAGGTAGTCGACCAGCTTGGCCTGGTCGGTCACGCCGTCGATGGCGGCCAGTTCCGGCTTCAGCGGCTCGATGCCCTGGGCGTTGATCTTGGCTTCGTCCATGCCGGTGGCCCACAGGTCGCCGACCAGCTTCTCGACGCCGGTGGCCTCCTTGGCCGCGGCGGCCTGTTCGACCAGCTGTTGCTGCACGGCGTTGGAGCGCTCTTCAAGCATCTCGAACGCGCCCCAGCTGGTGCGGTCGCCCGGCACCGGGTTGGCGGCCAGGAACTTGGCGTTGGCGTAGCTGTTGAGGTCGGTGCAGGCGTTGCCGTTCGGGTCGAGGTCGCTGGCCTGGAACTGGTTGAACGGCGGCAGCTTGGATTCGTCGAGGGTCAGCTTCGGCGCGGTCGAGGCGGTGGCGTCGGCGGCCGGTGCGGCCGGCGCGGCGGCTTCTTCCGGCTTCTTGCAGCCGGCCAGCGCGGCGGCCACGGCCAGGGAAAGGGTGAGCAGGTGCGGTTTGCGGAAGGTCACGGGCAGACTCCAGGCGCGACAGGGACGAATGCCCCGGGTATCGGGGCAGGAACCCCGCACTCTAAACGTGCCGCCGTTCGCAGTCAGCGGGCCGAAGGTCATGGTTCGGCGTCGGCTGGGGCGGCCTGCTGCCACAGCTGCGCCAAGCGGCCATCGGCGGCCGATTCGGTGGCCAGGCCGATGCTGCAGCGCAGGTCGTGGCGCGCCAGCACCGGCGCCAGGTCGGCGCGAATCTCGACGGCGACCGCCAGGGCCGCATCGGCGTCGGTAAGCGCCAGCCACAGCACGAACTCGTCCGGTCCGCTGCGGGCCAGGCGGTCGCCGCCGCGCCGGGCGCGTGCCTTCAGGGCCAGGGCAATCTCCGACACCGGTAAGTGTCGGGCCCCGGGGCCGCGCAGTCGCAGGCGGATCAGGCTGCAGGGCAGGGAGCTGCCCTCGCGCAGTGCGCTGTCGGCGGCGCTCTGCAGGGCAGTGACGTCTTCCAGCTCGGGAAAACGCCGGCGCCGCCACCGCCGCAGCACCGCCACCGCCACCATTGCCACGGTCGTGGCGAACGGTGGCCACCAACGCCCGGCCAGCCAGTAAAGGCCGATGGCGACCAGGCAGGGCATGCACGCCCACAGCACGCCGGCCGTGCGGCCGCGGCGTGCGGTGCGCGGCCGCAACAGCCAGAAGCCGGCCGCGGCCAGGGCGGCCAGCCACGGTGGGGCCACCAGGCCTGCATATACATATATAGGAGTGGGCGTTCCGCCCAGCCAGTCCAGCAGCGCGGCGTCGAGCCGGCCGGTCAGCCCGCTCGCGGCCACGGCCCAGGCGAGTGCGGCGGCCAGCAGCGCGCCGGCGAGCAGCACGCCGGCAGGCCGGCGTACGAGTGGCCTGTGCGGGGTCATGCCGGGTCTGCGGGCGCGCGGCCCGTGCGATCCGAAGCCATGCCGTGTCCTTGCCGGTGCGGGCTGGCCGCAGTATAGGCCGGGCTCCGTGCTATACCAGCGCCGATGACGAAGCCCTATGACGCCCTGATCATCGGTGCCGGCCACAACGGCCTGGTCTGCGCCGCCTACCTCGGCGCCGCCGGCCAGCGCGTGCGGGTGCTGGAGCGCCGCGAGGTGGTCGGCGGCGCCGCCGTCACCGAGACCTTCCACCCCGGCTTCCGCAACTCGGTGGCTGCCTATACGGTGTCGCTGCTGCAGCCCCAGGTCATCGCCGACCTCGACCTGCCGCGCCACGGCCTGCGCGTGGTGCCGCGGCGGATCAACAACTTCCTGCCGCTGGGCGCGGACGGCTACCTGCTCGCCGGCGCCGGCCGCACGGCCGGGGAGGTGGCGAAATTCTCGCCACGCGACGCCGCGCGGCTGCCGGCCTACGAAGCGCGCCTGGAACAACTGGCCGACGTGTTGCGCGCGCTGGCCCTGCAGCCGCCGCCGAACATCACCGACGGCGGCTGGTGGGCGGCCCTGCCGGAACTGCTGCGTGCCGGGCGGCTCGGGCGACGCCTGCACGCCCTCGGCCCCGGCCTGCGCCAGGAACTGCTCGACCTGTTCACCATTTCCGCCGCCGAATACCTCGACCGCTGGTTCGAGAGTGCGCCGATCAAGGCCCTGTTCGGTTTCGACGGCATCGTCGGCAACTACGCCAGTCCCTACGCACCGGGCACCGCCTACGTACTGCTGCATCACGTCTTCGGCGAGAGCAACGGGGTCAAGGGCGCCTGGGGCCACGCCATCGGCGGCATGGGCGCGATCACCCAGGCGATGGCCGCCTGCTGCCGCGAGCGCGGCGTGGACATCAGCACCGGCTGCGGCGTGCGCGAGGTGCGCGTGGAGCACGGCCGCGCGGTGGGCGTGGTCACCGAACAAGGCGAACGCATCGATGCGCGCGCGGTGGTGGCCAACGTCAATCCGAAACTGCTGTACGAGCGCCTGATCGATCCCGCGCACGTACCCGCCGACACGCGCGAGCGCATGGCGAACTGGCGCTGCGCCTCGGGCACCTTGCGCATGAACGTGGCGCTGTCGCGGTTGCCGGACTTCAGCGTGTTGCCGGGCGCAGGCGACCACCTCACCGCCGGCATCATCATCGCCCCCAGCCTGGACTACATGGACCGCGCCTGGCGCGACGCGCGCGACCACGGCTGGTCGCGCGAACCGGTGGTGGAGATGCTGATCCCGAGCACGCTGGACGACTCGCTCGCACCGCCCGGGCAGCACGTCGCCAGCCTGTTCTGCCAGCACGTGGCGCCGCAACTGCCCGGCGGCCGCAGTTGGGACGACCATCGCGAGGCAGTGGCCGACCTGATGATCGCCACGGTCGAACGCCATGCGCCGGGTTTCGCTGCTTCGGTGCTCGGCCGGCAGATCCTCACGCCGCTGGACCTGGAACGCCAGTTCGGCCTGATCGGCGGCGACATCTTCCACGGCGCGCTCAGCCTCAACCAGTTGTTCAGTGCGCGGCCGATGCTGGGGCAGGCGGGTTATCGCGGGGCGATCGACGGCCTGTACCTGTGCGGCTCGGGCACGCATCCCGGGGGTGGGGTGACGGGGGCGCCGGGGCATAACGCGGCGCAGGTGGTGTTGGGCCGCTGAGTGCGGCGGCACCTTTCGCAGCGGGCATAATCCAGGGCTGGCCGTGACGGATGCAGCAGGGGATAGCCGTTCAATGAATTCACAGGTGGAAAGGTACGGGCAGGCCGTCGCGGCGCTCAATCAACGGCGCTGGAACGAGGCCTGGCAGATCGCGCAACAACTGTTGCGCGAAGGCGAGCATCCCGGCGTGCATTTCATCGCCGGGGTAGCGGCGTTCGAGATGCAGCAGCTGCGTCCGGCGTTGGCGCATCTGCATCGCGCGACCGAACTCAATCCGCAGCGTGCCGACTACGCCACGCAGATGGCGCGCGTACTGACCCAGGCGCGGATGAACCGCCAGGCGCAGGAATTTGCGGACAAGGCCATGGCGCTGGGGGTCGAGGACGCGGTGACGCTGGATACGCTGGGTGTCGTCTATACGCGTGCCAACGAACACGCCAAGGCGCTGGTCGCCTACGAGAAGGCTGTCGCGCTGGCACCGGCGCAGGCCAGCTTCCGCTACAACCTCGCCACCTGCCTGTTGTTCTTCGGCCGGATCGAAGCGGCCGAGCGTGAGTATCGGCAAACCCTGATCGACGATCCCGGCTATTGGCGCGCCTATACCTCGCTGGCGCAGCTGCGCAAGCGCAGCGCCGAGGACAACGACCTGTCGCAGCTGGAGCAGGCACTGGCGGCCGGCACCGGCATCGCCGACGCCGAGCTCTACGTCAACCTGGCCCTGGCCAAGGAGTGCGAGGACCTGGGCCAATATCACCGTGCCTTCTCGCACTACACGCGGGGCAAGGGCGTCCAGAAGCGCGCACGCGGCTATGACGGGTCGAGCGACCGCGCGCTGTTCGCGGCGATCGAGCAGGCGTTTGCCGGCCCGGCACCGCAGGGGACGGCCGGCTTCGACAGCGATGAACCGATCTTCGTGGTCGGCATGCCGCGCTCGGGGACGACCCTGGTCGAGCGCATTCTTTCCAGCCACTCGCAGGTGCACTCCGCCGGCGAGCTGCAGAATTTCTCGGTGGCGCTCAAGCGCGTGGTGGCTACGCGGACGCCGGGCATCATCGACATCCCCACCTTGACCCAGGTGCAAGGCGTGGACTGGCAGCGCGTGGGACGCGATTACGTCGAGTCGACCCGCCCGGGCACCGGCCACACGCCACGCTTCGTCGACAAGCTGCCGCACAACTTCCTTTACGTCGGCCATATCGCGCGCGCCTTGCCGAAGGCGAAGATCCTGTGCCTGCGGCGCGACCCCATGGACACCTGCCTGGGCAATTTCCGCCAGCTGTTCGCGCTGAGTTCGCCGTACTACGACTATTCGTTCGACCTGATGGACATCGGCCGTTACTACTTGCTGTTCGATCGGCTGATGGCGCATTGGCGGGCGCTGTTTCCCGAGCGCTTTATCGAAGTGCGCTACGAGGACCTGGTGGCCGAGCAGTTGCCGACCACGCAACGCATCCTCGATTTCTGCGGATTGCCGTGGGAAGACGCCTGCCTGGCGTTCGAACGCAACGAGGCGCCGGTGGCGACGGCCAGCCTGGTGCAGGTGCGCGAACCACTGACCAGGGCGTACATGGGGCGCTGGTTGCGCTACGGCCCGGACATGGCGTCGCTGGCGGAGTTACTGGGTATTTCGATGCCGGGTTGAAACTTCGCCCGGTTCCCCGGGGTCGTAGCGGCGCTTCGGCACAAGCGGACAAAAAAAGGCCCCATCCCTCGCGGGATGGGGCCTTTGCTGTCGCAAACGCTAGGCAGTCGGCTTAGTGGCCAAAGGCGTAACGCAGCTCCAGGTAGTACGTGCGGCCGTTCAAATCCCAGTTGTACTCGTTGTACGGAGCACCCGAGCTGCCCGGGAACGAGAAGTCGTACGGCGGCATGCGGTTGAACACATTGTTGACCAATACCGAGACTTCCATCCCGTCGAACAGCTGGTAGGTCACGCTGGCGTTGTTGGTGGCCCAGGAGCCCAGCTTGCGCGCGTTGGCCGCTTCATACCCCGAGGGGTTGTTGCGGGCGGCGTAGTTCGGGGTCTCGGAGAACCAGTTCACGTACCAGGTGGCCGAGAAGTCGCCCAGCGTCCAGGTCAGCGAGCCGTCGGCCTTGCGCTTCGGGTCGCTGCTCCAGTACGGGTTGGTCAGCAGGTTGACGACATCGTCCTCGGCGTACTGCTGGTAGGTGTGGTGCAGGTTCTCGGTGAAGCTGGTGCGCAGGCTGAAGTCACCCCAGGCGCCGAAGTCGTAGCCGTAGTTGAACGAAGCGGTGACCGCTTCCAGCTTCTGGTTCGAGACGTTGATCTTCGGCGTGTAGATGTCGGTGATGTTGCCCTGGGTGTTGCGGGTGATCTGCGACAGGGTCTGCTGGCACAGCGGCGAGTTGATGTCGTCGATCCCCGTGCGGCAGGAATACTCCTGCAAGGTCAGGCCGTTGGCACTCTGCTGGGTGACTTCGTCGTCGATGTCCCAGTTGAAGTAGTCGACGGTCAGGGCCAGGCGGTCGACCGGCGACCACACGAAACCGGCGCTCCAGACGTCGGCGTTGATCGGCTTCAGGTCCTCGTTGCCGGACTGGGTGCCGAAGAACTGGCGTTCGCTGGCGGCCGAGGGGCAGTCGTCGGTGTTGCCCGGGCCGTAGCCCAGCTGCGAGCACTGGTAGTAGTCGACGACGGTGGAGTAGTAGCCGCTCTCGCCCTGGAACAGGTCGGACAAGGTCGGCGCGCGGAACGCGGTGCCGTACTTGCCGCGCAGCAGCAGCGACTGCACCGGGCGGTACTCCAGGCCGACGCTGTAGGTCGGCTTGTCGATCGTGCGGCCGGCGGCGTCGAAGGCGTCGTAGCGGCCCGAGAGGGTCACGGTCAGCGGGGTCAGCACCGGCAGGCGCAGTTCGGAGGTCACCGCGTAGCGATCGCGGTCGCCGCCACCGGCCACCGAGGTCGTGCCCCACACGGTGCCGTCGAGCAGCTCGGGCGCCGGGTCGTAGTTCCACTTCTGCTTGCCCAGCTCGGCCACCACGGCCAGGCCGGCGTCGCCGCCGGGCATGTGGAACAGCGTGGCATTGGTGACCTGGAAGCGCAGCATGCTGTCGGAGGTCTTGCTGTGCGAGGTGGTGTAACCGGTCATCGCGGCGAAGTCTTCGGGCGAGATCGGCTGGTAGAACGCGGCGTAGTTCGGCGTGAACACCGGGTACGCGTCGTAGTACGGATCCAGGCCCTGCTGCGGGCCGAGCACGTGGTCGATGAAGTACTGGTCCATCTTGTCGGCCCAGCGCGCAAAGCTGCGTTCCTTCAGCTTGTACTCGGTGTAGGTGCCGCCGAAGTCGTAATCCCAGTTGGACGAGCCGAGCGTGCCCTTGGCACCGAACGTGACACGCAGCGAATCGCTGATGTCGTGGTTCATGGTGTCCTTGAAGCCGCGCGCACCCATTTCCTCGGGCGCGAAGGCCTTCTGCAGGTTCAGCAGGTCGTCCAGGTCCGGATCGTAGAAGTAGCCGAAGTCGGCGCTGGTGCCCCACCAGGTGAAGTTCGAGCCGATGTGGTAATCGACCTTCTCATGGCTGTACAGCACGTCGCCGTAGAGCTGGACGTTGTCGTTGAAGTCGAAGGTGGCGTGCGCGTAGACCTGGGTCGACTCGCTGCCGTTGTCCAGGGTGCGGTAGCCGGGGGTATACACCGAGCCGCAGTACTGGCCGAAGCCCGGGCGGGTCTGCAGTTCCGTGGTGCCGCCGAACAGGCCGGTGACGTTGGCGCAGTTGTCCGGGTCGAGGAAGTTGTAGCGGGTGAACGGGCTGTTGACGAGGATGTCGCGGCCGGAGAGCTGCGGCGAGGTGCCGTTGAGGTTGTACTGCTTGGTCAGGTCGCGGTCGTAGGCCCAGATCGGGCTCTTTTCTTCGTACTGCACGCCGCCCAGCAGGTTCACGCGGCCGTCGGCCGAGCTCCAGCCATCGGCGATGCTGACGCGGAAGGTGTTGCCGCCGCCTTCGGAGGTGCCGCCGCCGCGGATGTCGAGCACCGCGCCGTCCAGCTTCTTCTTCAGGATGACGTTGATCACGCCGGCGATGGCGTCCGAGCCGTACAGCGAGGACTGGCCGCCCGGCAGGATTTCGATGCGGTCGACCAGGTCGATCGGGATGCCGCTGATGTTGTTGAACGTGTCGCTGCCGTTGTACAGCGCCGGGTAGCTCGACATCGGGCGGCCGTCGATCAGGTACTTCACGTAGCCCGGCGGCAGGCCGAACAGGCTGACGGTCTTCGCACCCTGGGTGAACGAGGCCGAGCTCTGCGAGCCCTGCACGCCACCGGTGGCGAAGGAGCTCTTCTGCAGCACGTCGGCGACCGAGGTGAAGCCGCGCGCGTGGATGTCCTCGGCGCTGATGACCATCACCGGGGTGGCGGTCTCGATCTCGGTCTGCGGAATCAGCGAACCGGTCACGGTGACGCGGTCGAGTTCCTTGGGCTGGCTGTCCTGCGCCAGGGCGGTACCGGCGGCCGGCAGGACGATGGCGGCGAAAACGGCAGCCGTGAGGCGGTGGCGCTTGAGGCGGGAGGCTTTACTGGACGACATCTGGACAATCCCCTTTGCATGACTGAGTCGAACGGAAACGACGGCTGCCCGGACTCAGACAAAGATGTCGAGTGCATGTCAGCAGGTATCGCCCCTGAACCGACGTTAACACGGGGTTCACGCTTTGGTGAACGGAAAATTAGCAATAAAGTGTGATGTTAATCACATAATTCTTATGAAAAAACGTTTCAGCGGCTAACCATCGCCTGCGCTTGCGCGCTGCACCATGTCCTCCCCGACAATAGGCGGATGAAGATTCCAGCCCACCGCCCGCAGGGCGGCCTCAGCCCCCACGCCCGCGTCCGCAATGTGATCGCCATCGCATCCGGCAAGGGCGGGGTGGGCAAATCCACCACCGCGGTCAACCTGGCCCTGGCCCTGCAGCGCCAGGGCGCCCGGGTCGGCCTGCTCGATGCCGACATCTACGGCCCCAGCGTGCCGGCCATGCTCGGCCTGAGCGGCCGCCCGGACAGCCCCGACAACAAGTCGATCGAACCGCTGCGCGCCTTCGGCGTGGAGGCCATGTCCATCGGCCTGCTGATCGATACCGACACCCCGATGATCTGGCGCGGCCCGATGGCGACCTCGGCGCTGACCCAGTTGTTCAACGACACCCTCTGGGATGACCTGGACTACCTGCTGGTGGACCTGCCGCCGGGCACCGGCGACATCCAGCTGACCCTGTCGCAGAAGATCCCGGTGGCCGGGGCGGTGATCGTCACCACGCCGCAGGAGATCGCCACGCTGGATGCGCGCAAGGCCCTGAAGATGTTCGAGAAGGTCGAAGTGCCGGTGCTGGGCATCGTCGAGAACATGGCCGTGCACACCTGTTCGAACTGCGGCCACACCGAGCATCTGTTCGGCGAGGGTGGCGGCCAGCGCATGGCGGCGCAGTACGGCGTGCCGCTGCTGGGTTCGCTGCCGCTGGAGATCGCCATCCGCGAGCAGGGCGATGCCGGCATGCCGATCGTGGCCGCGGCGCCGGCGTCGGCGGCGGCGCAGGCCTACCTGGCCGCGGCCACGCGCCTGGCCGAGGAACTGGCCAAGCGCCCGCGTGCGGCCATCCCCATCGCCACCTCGTTCGGTTGAGCGCGCACGCCGCCGCGACGGCCGCGGCGGCAATGACTAGAATCTGCGGGCGGCGCGCGCCGCCCCTCCACCACAGGAAGACCGAATGAGCATCAAGAGCGACCGCTGGATCAGGCGCATGGCCGAGCAGCACGGGATGATCGAGCCGTTCGAGCCGGGCCAGGTCAAGCAGGACGCCCAGGGCCAGCGCATCGTCAGCTTCGGCACCTCGAGCTACGGCTACGACGTGCGCTGCTCGCGCGAGTTCAAGGTCTTCACCAACATCAACTCGACGATTGTCGATCCCAAGCATTTCGACAGCGGCAGCTTCGTCGACGTCGTGTCGGACGTGTGCATCATTCCGCCGAACAGCTTCGCCCTGGCGCGCACGGTCGAGTATTTCCGCATCCCGCGCGACACCCTGGTGGTATGCCTGGGCAAGAGCACCTATGCGCGCTGCGGCATCATCGTCAACGTCACCCCGCTGGAGCCGGAGTGGGAAGGCCACGTGACCCTGGAGTTCAGCAACACCACGCCGCTGCCGGCGCGGATCTACGCCAACGAGGGCGTGGCGCAGATGCTGTTCTTCCAGTCGGATGAGGTCTGCGAGACGAGCTACCGTGACCGCGGCGGCAAGTACCAGGGGCAGGTTGGGGTGACGTTGCCACGGACCTGAGGGCGACAGTCGCAACCGCAAACGGCGCCTGGGGCGCCGTTTTTTGTTCTTTCGGCTCGCGGCGGCAGTCGGGGCTGAAGCCCCTCCCACAGTGCACCCATCTGCATTGTGGGAGGGGCTTCAGCCCCGACTGCCATCCAGCAGCGCGCGACGAATTACTTGCCGCGCCCAAACAACATGCCGACACCGACGGCGACGAGGATCGCCGGCCACCACGTACTGATCAGCCGGCCAATGCTCAAATGCGTCCAGCCCAGGTTGTTGGCCAGGAACAACAGGCCGACGAGGATCAGGATCAGCGCGGCGATGACGTGGGATTTCATGCGATCAGGTCTGGACGGTTGAACGGGCGCCTATCGTAGCCGTTGCGCCCACGCTTCGGCACGCTGCCGCAATGCTTCGGGTTCGAAGCGCCGTGCCGGGCCGCTGCCCCAGACCGGCCCCGGCCAGACCGGGTCGCCTTCGTGCCGGCCGACCAGGTGGATGTGCAACTGGCGCACGATGTTGCCGAGCGCGCCGATGTTGAGCTTGCCTACGCCGTCCTCGGCCTGCAGCAGGCGCGAGGCCTGGTTGATCTCGGCCAGCAGCAGGCGCTGCTGGTTGCCGTCGAGGTCGGTCCATTCGCTGGCTCCCGCCACGCGCGGCACCAGCACCAGCCACGGGAAGCGCTGGTCGTCCATCAGCCGCACCTGCGAGAGCGGGCCGTCGGCGACGAAAGCGGTGTCCGCCGCCAACCGGGGGTCGAGGACGAAGCCGCTCACAGGTTGTCGGCGAAGAAGGCCAGCGTGCGCTCGCGGGCGAGGCGGGCGCTGGCCGGGTCCCAGTGCGGGCCGACGTCGCGATTGAACGCATGGTCGGCCGGGTAGGTGTAGACCGGCATCTGCGGCAATTTCTCGCGATGCTGCTGCACGGCTTCCGGCGGGATGCCCTTGTCCTGCTCGCCGAAGTGAAAGATCACCGGGGCCTTCGGCGCCTGGTCCAGGTACTGGGTGTTGCGCGCGCCGTAGTAGCTCACCGACGGCAGGCCGAGGCGGATGGCCGCGAGCAGGGCCACCGTGCCGCCCCAGCAATAGCCGACCGTACCGACCTTGCCGGCCGGCGCGAGCATCGTGGCCGCGGCCTGGACCACGTCCACCGCCTTGTCCATGCCCAGCGCGGTGATCATCTGCTTGCCGCGCTCGGTGCCGGCGGCGTCGTATTCGAGCTGGGCGTCCTTCTCGATCAGGTCGAAGAACGCCGGCACCAGCACTTCGTAGCCGGCGGCGGCGAAATCCTCGCCGACCTGGCGCATGTGCTCGTTGACGCCGAAGATTTCCTGGATCACCACCAGGCCGCCGCGCGGCTGGCCGGCCGGTTGCGCGTGCCAGGCGGCGACCTGGCCGTGGGGGGTATCGAGTGTGGTCCAGTGGCCCATCGTGGCTGTCCTCTGCGGGGAATGTAGGTGCCGGACATTATGGAAGGCCCGGCGGCGGGGCGGGGTGATGGAGTCTGGCCGCTGGCGCTGGCCGGCGTTTTGAGGCGCGCCGGCGAGGCCCGCTATAATTCCGCCGCTCAGGCCCCAGGCCGTTCTTCCCCAGGCCCCCAGACTCCGCCCCATGTCCCAGTCGAACCCCAAAGTCGGCTTCGTCAGCCTTGGCTGTCCGAAGGCCCTCGTCGATTCCGAACGCATCCTCACCCAGCTCCGGGTCGAGGGCTACGACATCGTCCCCAGCTACGATGCCGCCGACGTGGTGGTGGTCAACACCTGCGGCTTCATCGACTCGGCCGTGGCCGAATCGCTGGACGCCATCGGCGAGGCGATGAACGAGAACGGCAAGGTCATCGTCACCGGCTGCCTGGGCAAGAAGTCCGAGCTGATCCGCGCGCAGTATCCGGACGTGTTGTCGGTCTCCGGCCCGCAGGACTACGCGACGGTCATGGGAGCGGTGCACGCGGCTTTGCCGCCGCGGCATAACCCATTCGTGGATCTGGTGCCGCGCCGAAGCCCTGGCTTCGGCGAAAGCGAAGATATCGGGATCAAGCTCACGCCGCGCCATTACGCCTACCTGAAGATTTCCGAAGGCTGCAACCACCGTTGCAGTTTCTGCATCATTCCCTCGATGCGCGGCGACCTGGTCTCGCGCCCGGTGGACGAGGTGCTGCGCGAGGCCGAGCGCCTGGTGCGCAGCGGCGTCAAGGAGTTGCTGGTGGTGTCGCAGGACACCTCGGCCTATGGCGTGGACCTGAAGTACACCGAGAAGAGCTGGCAGGGGCGCCAGTACCAGACGCGCATGAAGGCCTTGTGCGAAGGCCTGTCCGAGCTCGGCGTGTGGACGCGCCTGCACTACGTCTATCCCTATCCGCACGTGGACGACGTCGTGCCGCTGATGGCCGAGGGCAGGATCCTGCCCTACCTGGATATCCCGTTCCAGCACGCCAGCCCGCGCATCCTCAAGCTGATGAAGCGGCCGGGCGCCGTCGACAAGACCCTGGAGCGCGTGCTGCGCTGGCGCGAGATCTGCCCGCAGATCACCCTGCGCTCGACCTTCATCGTCGGCTTCCCCGGCGAGACCGAGGCTGAGTTCGAGGCGCTGCTGGATTTCCTCGATGAAGCCCAGCTCGACCGCGTCGGTGCGTTCGCTTATTCGCCGGTGGAAGGTGCGAGCGCGAATGCGCTGCCCGATCCGGTGCCCGAAGAAGTGAAGCAGGAGCGCCTGGCCCGTTTCATGGAACGCCAGGCGGCGATTTCCGCGGCGCGCCTGGAAGCGAAGGTGGGCACGGTGCAGCAGTGCCTGGTGGACATGCTGGAAGACGGCATCGCCGTGGCGCGTTCGCGTGCCGATGCGCCGGAGATCGACGGCCTGGTGCATATCCAGAACGGCGGAGAGGCCGGCCTGCGCCCGGGTGACTTCGTGCAGGTGCGGATCACCGAGAGTGACGAGCACGATTTGTTCGGCGATGCGGTGGCGACTGCGCGCAAGCCGCTTGCTTTTTCGATGGTGTGAGCGTCGTGGCCGAGGGCTCCGCTCGTCGGGGCTGAAGCCCCTCCTACAGTGCGGTTGCAGTCTTCGCGCGAGGCCTGGGGTTGCACTGTAGGAGGGGCTTCAGCCCCGACCGCGGACCCTCAGATCGCAATAGCGCTACTCATAACCGACATCCACAATCACAAACCGCGTCAACCCGCCCGGCAGCATCACCTCGAACTCGTCATCGATGCGCTTCTTCAGCAGCGCCCGCGCCATCGGCGAATCGATGCTGATCCAGCCCTGCACCGCGTCGGTCTCGTCCGGTCCCACGATCCGGTAGCGCACCGTCTCGCCATCGGCGATGCGTTCCAACTCCACCCGCGCGCCGAAGAACACCGCTTCCGGGTCGCTCGGCCGGGTATCGACCACGCGTAAGGCTTCCAGTCGCTTGCTCAGGTAGCGCACGCGGCGGTCGATCTCGCCCAGCTGCTTCTTGCGATAGGTGTACTCGGCGTTTTCCGAACGGTCGCCTTCGGCCGCGGCCGCCGCCAACGCCTTGACCACCTCCGGCCGCCGCAGCCGCCACAGCTCGTCCAACTCCGCCTTGAGCCGGGCGTGGCCGGCGGCGGTGATCAGCGCGGTGCTCTTTTCTGCGGGAGGACGCCAACGGGTCATGCGCGGTGCTTCTGCAACGGGGAGGGGATGCTAGCGCGCGCCGGCTTGCATGTCGCCCCGCCGATCGCCGAAGCTGCCGCCTTCGCGGACAGGGAACGTTGCCGATGTTGATACTGCCTTTGCACAAGCCGCTGGGCTGGGCCACCTGGCCATGGATGACCACGGCGCTGCTGCTGGTGAACGCGTTCGTGTTCTTCGGCCCGCAGTCCGGCGACCGCCAGGCGATGGGCGAGGCGCAGCGCTATTACTTCAGCTCCGGCCTGGCACGCATGGAGTTGCCGGCGTATCGCCGCTATCTGGTGGACAGCGGCCGCGGCGACGAACTGGCCGGTCTGGAGGAAGACGAGGACGGCGAGGGCTGGCGGCAGTTGGCGCAGGCCTCGGTGAACGACCTCGGCTACCGCGCCTATCTCGACACCCGGGGCGTCGGGCAGGAAGAACAAGCGACGGCGCGCTGGCGCCCGCTGCGTTCCGAATACGACCGCCGCCTGGACCACATCTTCACCCTGCGGCATATGCAACGCGGCTCCGAATGGTCGCCGCGGCGCATGCTGTCGGCGGCGTTCCTGCATGCCGACGCCGGGCACCTGATCGGCAACATGCTGTTCCTCGTCGCCCTCGGCCTGCTGCTGGAAGGGGCGATCGGCGCGGGATGGCTGCTGGCGGTGTACGTGATCGGCGCCTACGGCTCGGCGGCCGCCAGTGTGTTGTGGCGCTGGGGCGAGTACGGCGGCGGGCTGGGCGCCTCGGGGGCGATCGCCGCGATGATGGGCGCGTTCTGCGCGGTGTGGGGCCGCCAGCCGGTGCGCTTCTTCTACTGGTTCGGCGTGGTGTTCGACTATGTGCGGGCGCCGGCCATCCTGCTGTTCCCGCTGTGGCTGGGCTGGGAAGTGTTCAACCTGGCGACCGACAAGGGCGCCGGCATCGCCTTCGAAGCCCACGCCGGCGGGCTGGTCACCGGCGCGCTGCTGGGCGGCTTGCTGGTGTGGTTGCGGCAGACCCGGCCCGCGTTCCTGGTCGATACCCCGGCGCGCCCGGTCGACGATCGCTGGGAGCGCGCGCAGCGCCATCTCGGCCGCATGGAGAATGCCGAAGCCGAAGCCTTGCTCGGCGAACTGGCGGCAGAACAGCCGCGCAGTTTCGACATCGCCCTGGCGCGCTGCCGCGTGGCCCGCAACGGCGGGCAGCGCAACGCATTGCAGCGGCACGTGCAGGCATTGTTCGGGTTGCCGGCGCTCGATGCGGCGCAGGCACGGGCGCAGTCGGAATGGGTCCAGGCGCTCACTGCCGAAGGCGGGGCATTGCCAGCCGACACGCGTGCCCGCCTGGTCGCGCAGTGGGCCGACCTCGGCCTGTTGCAGGAAGCCGAACAACTGCTGGCGTTGCCGGGCGAGGCCGGTCCGCCCGAGGCGCAGGCGCAGTTGTGGCTCAAGCTGGCGCTGGCGCATGGTGCGCGCGGTGACGCGCAACAGCAGCAGCGGTTGCTGGCGCGGCTGCTCGCGGACTATCCGGAACAGCCGCAGGCGCTCAAGGCGCGCTTCTTGCTCGACAACGCCTGAGCGGCCACCGCCGCATAGCGCTCAATTGGCGGGAAGCGCGGCCGCCTGCGGGGCGAGCGCGGCCAGCGCCGCTTCCAGCCGACGCCGCTGTTCTTCGTCTTCGCAACGGTCCAGCGCCTGGCGCAGCAAGCTGCGTGCCTCCTCGTCGCGGTTGTAGCGCTCGGCCAGCAGCAGGGCCGCGTCCAGCGACCATTGCGGGGCTTCGCTGCGCTTGGGCCAGGCACGCAGCATCGCCTGCAAGGCATCGCAGGCGAGCTGGTATTGGCCGCCCAGGCGCGCGCGCTCGGCTAGCAGGATGGCGTGCTCGACCTGTGCCGGCACGAAGTCCGGATCCTGCTCGATGGTTTCGCGCAGCACCGCCAGGGCGCGGCGCTCCTGCTTTTCGGCGATCAAGCGGCTGATGTATTGCTGGCCGTGGTCGCGCAGTTCGGGCGAGGCGCCGTCCTTGCGCAGCAGGCGTTGGTAAAGCTCATGCACCGCCAACGACACTGCGCGCCCGCGGATCGCGCCGCGCAGGGCTTCGCGCGCGTCCTGCGCGCGGCCGTCGCGCACGTGCGCCTCGGCTTCGTCGAGCAGGCGCTGGTCCGGGTCGGGGCGGCGCAACTCCGCCAACGCATCCGGTTCGAAGCCCAGCACCTCGTGGTATTGGTAAACCAGATAGCCGAGCAGGTGGAAGATCGAGAACAGGCCCCAGGTCGTCATGAAGTTGACGGCCAGGTGGCTGATGAGTGGCGGCATGAAACGGCCGAGCCAGACCGCGGCGGTGAGCGAGCTGGCCAGGATCACGAACAGCAGGCACACCGCCGCCAGGTATGGCCAGCCGATGCGCGTGGCCAGGCCCAGCGGCACGGCGGGATTGAGCGCGCGGCGCAGGCTGCCGTCCATCGCCAGCGAGATGATCGAGCCGGGCGTGAGCAGCACCACCGCGCCGAGGGCGATCAAGGTGAGCGCGCCGCTGCGGGTAAACGCCGCCACGAGCATGACCGCCGTGATCGCCAGGATCATCAGCACGATTAGCCGGCCGATCGCGCCATCACCCGGGCCCATGCCGTAATCCGGCGCGCCAGGATGGCCGTTGGCGGTGTGCCGCAGCACTTCGAAGGCGTAACGATAGGTGGCCAGCGAGACGATGATCCCCAGGAACCAGCCGATGCCGGGCAGGTGGCCCAACAGCGCGCACAGGCTCAGCGCGATCATCGACCACAGCGCGGCGCCATGCAGCGGATATAGCGCGATCGCGCGCAGGCGCGTCCAGAACGGTTCGGGTTGGCCGGCCAGGCGGCCGGCCTGCATGCGATGACGGTCTTCCATGACGCTCCCCCTGAGCGATCCGATTGGCCCGATTGTGCGTGGGCCGCGCGGGGCGATGCAATCGGGGCCGCCCCGGCGGCCTCCGTCGCGGGCTCAGCGCTTGCCGCCGCCGAAGATGCCGCCGAGGATGCCGCGCACGATCTGCTGGCCCAGCTTGCTGCCCACGGTGCGCGTGGTCTGCTTGGCCATCGTTTCCAGCAGGCCCTGCCGGCGCTTGGTGCCGAACACCGCGTCCTTGACCGCCTGGCCCCAGTCGCTGCCCTGGGCATCGTCCTGCTCGGCGGTGCGCGCGGCCGGGGCGTCGGCCTTGGCGACCTGTTCGCCGGCGCGCTGGGCCAGCCTTTCGGCGGCCGATTCGCGATTGATCGCCGCATCGTACTTGCCGCCGACCGGGCTGCCGGCACGCACCTGCGCGCGCTCGGCCTCGCTGATGGCGCCCATGCGGCAACGCGGCGGGGCGATCAGGGTCTGCTGCACCGGCATCGGCACGCCCTTGTCCTGCAAGGTGCTGACCAGCGCTTCGCCGGTGCCGAGGCTGGAAATGGCCTGGGCGACGTCGAGCTTGGGGTTGGCCACGAAGGTCTCGGCGGCGGTGCGCACCGCCTTCTGGTCGCGCGGCGTGTAGGCGCGCAGCGCGTGCTGCACGCGGTTGCCGAGCTGGCCGAGGACGTTGGCCGGCACATCGTCGGGAAACTGCGAGCAGAAGTACACGCCCACGCCCTTGGAGCGGATCAGCCGCACCACTTGTTCGATGCGTTGCACCAGTGCCGGCGGCGCGTCGTCGAACAGCAGGTGCGCCTCGTCGAACACGAACACCAGCTTGGGCTTGTCGAGGTCGCCCACCTCGGGCAGCCGTTCGAACAGCTCGGACAGCAGCCACAGCAGGAAGGTCGAGTACAGCCGCGGCTTGAGCACCAGTTGCGCGGCGGCGAGGATGCCGATCACGCCATGGCCGTCCGGCGTGGTCCGCATCAGGTCTTCCAGCGCCAGCGCCGGCTCGCCGAAGAAGTTTTCGCCGCCATCCTGCGACAGCCGCAGCAAGGCGCGCTGGATCGCCGCCACCGAGGGCGCGCTGACCAGGCCGTATTCGGTGGAGATCTCCTTGCGGTCGGCCACCACCAGGTTGAGCAGGGCGCGCAGGTCGTCCAGGTCGAGCAGCAGCAGGCCGCGGTCGTCGGCCAGCTTGAAGAGGATGTCGAGCACGCCGGCCTGGGTGTCGTTGAGTTCGAGGATGCGCGCCAGCAGGGTCGGCCCCATCTCGCTGACGGTCGTGCGCACCGGGTGGCCGAGCTGGCCGTACAGGTCCCAGAACACCACCGGGCTGGCCGCCGGGGCATAGTCCTCGACCCCGATGTCGGCCGCGCGCGGCGCCGCCTTGCCGTCGCCGGCCACCGCCAGCCCGGCCACGTCGCCCTTCACGTCGGCCAGGAACACCGGCACGCCGATCCGCGAAAAGCCCTCGGCCAGGGTCATCAGCGTCACCGTCTTGCCGGTGCCCGTGGCCCCGGCCACCAGCCCATGGCGGTTGCCCAGCCGGGGCTGCAGGACGACGGCGATGTCGTCGGTGACACCTTTGCCGAGCAGGATCGGATCCATGGCACGCCTCGCATTCAAGTTGCGTCGATTCTAAGCCGCTTCCTGACGCTCCACCGTCTGCCTGCTGCAGCTCGCCTTGCCCCGGCGCGCGAACGGCGGCTACCCTGCAGGCCTCACCTTCGCCGTACCGGAAAGATGCCGCTCTCGTTCCCTGTTTCGCGCGTGTCGGCCTTGCTGGTCGCCATGGCGCTGCTGTCGGTCGCCCCCTCCGCCCTGGCCCTTTCCAAGCGCGACGAAGCCCGCGTCGAAGCGTTGCAGACCCGCATGGGCGCCGCCGAGAAGCGCTACCGCGACGCCCAGGTGCTGATCGCCAACGCCGACCCCAAGGGCCAGGGCGAGAGCGACGTCGCCCTGGAAGACATGGAAGACGTCATCAGCGCCTGCACCCAGCAGCGCGGTTGCGAACTGGGCACCATGCTGGCGAGCTACAAACGCCTGCTCAAGGCCAATGCCGACGCGCAGCAGCCCGACGAGGCGGACGACGGCGCCGATGACGGCCTGCTCGAGGCCGATCCCGACCATGTCGGGCCGCTCACCGCCGACGTGCCCGAGGCCGCCCGCGCCGCGGCCCTGCTCAACGACCACCGGCACGAGTTCGACACGATGGTCGAATACAACGCCGCGGTGCAGGCCGGCATCCGCCGCTGGCTCACCGACCTGCGCCCGCAGCTGCTCACCAGCTACGAGAACTACGAGAACCTGCGCGGCATCATGTGGCCGGAATGGCAGCGCCGCGGCCTGCCCGAGGCCTTGCTGTTCGGCATCATGGCCAAGGAATCCAACGGCAAGGTCCACGCCAGCTCGCGCGTCGGCGCCGCCGGCCTGATGCAGTTCATGCCGGCCACCGGCCGCCGCTTCGGCCTGGGCGTGGACGAGACCGGCTTCGACAGCCGCTTCGACCCGCGCAGCGCGGCGATGGCCAGCGCGGCCTATCTCAACGAGCGCATGGGCGAGCTCAACCGCAACATCGAGCTGGCGCTGGCCGCCTACAACGGCGGCGAAGGCCGCGCCGCGCGCATCTACGGCGCCACCGGCGGGCGCAGCTTCTGGGAGCAGGGTGTGTACGACCAGTTCCCGGCCGAGACCAAGGACTACGTGCCGATGGTGATCGCCGCGGCCTGGCTGTTCCTGCATCCGCAGCAGTACGGCCTGGAGTTGCCCAAGGTCAACGCGGTGCCGGCGACGCTGACCCTGTCGCGCTCGACCTCGATCTACGAACTGACCATCTGCCTGGGCAGCGCCGGCACCCGCGACGGCTACATGCGCGCCCTGCGCAACCTCAACCCGCGCTACGAGCCGGATGGCTGGATCCCGGCCGGCACCACGATCAACGCGACCACGCGCATCGTCGGGCTCTACAACCGTTACTGCGTCAAGGGCCCGCGCGCCGACCTGGCGCGCACCCTGATCACCGCCGATCTCAACCAGGCCATCGTGCGGCCCTCGCCGCAGTCCTGGACCGGCAACGTGGCCGTGGGCAGCGCCACGCCGATGGCCGGCGTGGCGACCACCGTGGCCACCGGCAAGCCGGCCGCGCCCAAGCCGAAGGCCAAGCCGGTGCGCAGTTACAAGGTGGCCAAGGGCGACACCCTCGGCCGCATCGCCGACAAGCACCAGTGCGACCTGCAGGACCTGGCCAAGGCCAACAAGTTGCGCGCACCGGCGTATGCGTTGAAGCCGGGGCAGGTGATCAAGTTGGCGGGTTGCGACAAGTAGGTTGTCGTGGCGCGCGTGTCGGGGCTGAAGCCCCTCCCACACCTTCTTCGGCAGGCATTGCGGTGACTGTCTGGGTGCACTGTAGGAGCGGCTTCAGCCGCGACCGCCATCTGACAGCTTGCGACTCCGTTCGTCGGGGCTGAAGCCCCTCCTACAATTTCTCCAGCAGGCATTGCGCGGGACTGTCTGGGTGCACTGTGGGAGCGGCTTCAGCCGCGACTGCCATCTGACAGCTCGCGACTCCGCTCGTCGGGGCTGAAGCCCCTCCTACAATTTCTCCAGCAGGCATCGCGCGGGACCGGCTGGGTGCACTGTGGGAGCGGCTTCAGCCGCGACTGCCATCTGACAGCTTGCGACTCCGTTCGTCGGGGCTGAAGCCCCTCCTACAATTTCTCCAGCAGGCATCGCGCGGCACTGTCTGGGTGCACTGTAGGAGCGGCTTCAGCCGCGACTGCCATCTGACAGCTCGCGACTCCGCTCGTCGGGGCTGAAGCCCCTCCTACAATTTCTCCAGCAGGCATCGCGCGGGACTGTCTGGGTGCACTGTAGGAGCGGCTTCAGCCGCGACCGCCATCTGCCAGCTCGCGACCCGGCATCGCGCGTCAGCGCCTTACCGCAACGTCGCCAGCGCCTCGCCCAACTGCACTGCGGACTCGGCCCGCAACTGCGGCGCGAATTCGGCCACGCCGGGCGGTAGCAGCACGACAACGGTCGAGCCGTAATTGAAGCGCGCCATCTCCGCAAACCGCTCCAAGGTGATCCCCTTGCCGCGATAGTCCTTGCGCGTGATCCGATCCCCATAAGCCGGGATCTCCTCGCCGCTCCACACCGTTTCCACGCCCGATACCAGCAGCGCGCCCACCATCACTGAGGCCATCGGCCCGAAGCCGGTATCGAAATGGCACACCAGGCGCTCGTTGCGGGCGAACAGGCGCGGCACGCCTGCCACCGCCGCCGGGCCGACGCTGAAGAGCCGGCCGGGCACGTGCACGGTCTCGCGCAGGGTGCCGGTCCACGGCATGTGCACGCGGTGGTAGTCGCGCGGGGACAGGTAGACGGTGGCATACAGGCCATCGCGGAACGGCAGCGCCGCGGCTGCGTCGCCCAGCAGTTCGGCGGCGGTGAAGGACTGGCCCTTGGCCTGGAAGATGCGGCCATCGACGATCGCGCCGAGCTGGCTGATGCGTCCGTCGGCCGGCATCACCAGCGTGCGCGGGTCCGGATCGGCGCGGCGTGCGCCGTCTTTCAAGGCGCGGGTGAAGAAGGCATTGAACGATGGATACGCCGCCGGGTCGGACTGCGCGGCTTCGGCGAGGTTGACGCCGAACTTGCGCACCACCGTGTCGATCAGCCACTGCTTCAGGCGCGGGTCGGTGGAATAGGCCAGGCGCCGTGCCAGCGAGGACAGGGCGCGGTGGGGCAGGGCGTAGGTCAGCGCGGTGACGAGATTCATGGGGCGGTGGCCTGGGTCAGCCGGGCGAAATCGGCGGCAATGGTCTGCGGCTGGAAGGGCGGGCGGATCAGCCCGGCCAGCCGGCCTTGCGGGTCGAGCACGGCGATGCCGGCGGAGTGGTCCATGCTGTAGTCGTTCGGGTTCTGCGCGAAGTGCTTGCCCGGAACCTTCTGGAACACGAAGCCCAGCGCGGTGGCGAAGCGCTCCAGCTCCGGGATGTCGGCCGTGGCGGCCAGGGTGTCCTTGTGGAAGGCATGGGCGTATTCGCCCACGCGTGCCGGGGTGTCGCGGTCGGGGTCGACCGAGACGAACAGCAGGCGCGGGCGCAGGCCCTCGGGGATGGACGCCCACTGCTTCTGCGCCTGGGCCAGTTCGGCCAGGGTGGTCGGGCAGACGTCCGGGCAGGACAGGAAGCCGATGAACACCAGGGTCCAATGGCCCTTCAGTTCGCCCGGCACCAGGGCGGTGCCGTCGGACTGGCGCAGGCTGAAGTCGGGCAGGGGCCGCGGCTGCGGGTACATCACCGCCGATTCCACCGCCGCCCAGGGCGAGGCGGGCGCGTCGACGGCGAAGAACTTCTGCGCGGCCAGCAGGCCCAGGCCGGCGGCCAGGGCCGCGGCGATCACGATGCCGGTGGTACGTCGGGTCATGCAGCCAGTCACCTCGGTGCGGGGCGCCGGACAGGGCGCGGTTCGGCGGACGGGCCGCCTGCGGAGTCGAGGGTGGCACGCGGGCGCGGGCCGAAGTTTCCCCTGCAACAGACGCTCATGATAGCGGCCACGCCCCTATAATCGACGGCCTCCCACCACCCCTTGTTGCCATGACTGCCGCCGCGGCCGACGAACTGCACACGATCATCGACCTGATCCGCTACGGCACCAGCCGTTTCAACGAGGCCGGCCTGACTTTCGGCCACAGCTACGACAACGCGCTGGACGAGGCCACGCAGCTGGTGCTGCACGCCCTGCACCTGCCGCACGACCTGGGCCCGGCCTATGGCGCGGCGCGTTTGACGCGCGGGGAGAAGGAACAAGTGCTGGCGCTGTTCCAGCGCCGCATCGACGAGCGCGTCCCGGCCGCCTACCTGACCGGCGAGGCCTGGTTCGCCGGCCTGAGCTTCAAGAGCGACCGCCGCGCCCTGGTGCCGCGCTCGCCGATCGCCGAGCTGATCGAGAGCGGCTTCGAGCCCTGGCTGGCCGGCCGCGGCGTCAGCCGCGCGCTGGACCTGTGCACCGGCTCGGGCTGTATCGCCATTGCGATGGGCCACTACAACCCGAACTGGCAGGTCGACGGCGTGGACATCAGCGACGACGCCCTGGCCCTGGCGGCCGAGAACAAGGCGCGCCTGCACGCGGACAACGTCACCCTGCTCAAGTCCGACCTGTTCAACGGCCTCACCGGCCGCCACTACGACCTGATCGTCACCAATCCGCCCTACGTCACCAACGACGAGACCGATGCCCTGCCGCGCGAGTATTCCTACGAGCCCGAGCTGGGCCTGCGCGCGGGCGACGATGGCCTGGACCTGGTGCTGAAGATCCTGCGCGATGCGCCGATCCACCTGGCCGAGGACGGGCTGCTGATCTGCGAAGTCGGCGAATCCGAGCAGCACCTGGTCAAGCTGCTGCCGGAAGTGGACTTCGCCTGGGTCGAGTTCAAGGTCGGGCAGATGGGCATCTTCGCGGTCGAGTGCCGCGAGCTGATCGCCCACAACGCCCGCATCGCGGAGCTGGCCGCGCAGCGATGAGCGCCAACTCCTTCGGCAAGCTGCTCACGGTCACCACCTTCGGCGAGTCGCACGGCCCGGCCATCGGTTGCGTGGTCGATGGCTGCCCGCCGGGGCTGGCCCTGGCACCGGAGGAATTCGCCCACGACCTGCAGCGCCGGGCCACCGGCAAGAGCCGCCACACCTCGGCGCGGCGCGAGGCCGACGCGGTCGAGATCCTCTCCGGCGTCTACGAAGGCCTCACCACCGGCACGCCGATCGCGCTGCTGGTCCGCAATACCGACCAGCGCAGCAAGGACTACGCGAACATCGCGCGGCAGTTCCGCCCCGGCCACGCCGACTACACCTATTGGCACAAGTACGGGCTGCGCGACCCGCGCGGCGGCGGGCGCTCCTCGGCGCGCGAGACGACCATGCGTGTGGCCGCCGGCGTGATCGCCAAGAAGTGGCTGGCCCAGCGCCATGGCGTGCGCGTGCGCGGCTGGCTGTCGCAGCTCGGCCCGATCGTGCCGCAAGGCTTCGACTGGGACGCGGTCGAGGACAACCCGTTCTTCTGGCCGCACGCCGCGCAGGTGGACGAGCTGGAAAGCTTCATGGACGCGCTGCGCAAGTCCGGCGATTCGGTCGGCGCGCGCGTCAGCGTGGTCGCCGACGGCGTGCCGCCGGGCTGGGGCGAGCCGATCTACGGCAAGCTCGACGGCGAATTGGCCGCCGCCTTGATGAGCATCAACGCGGTCAAGGGCGTGGAGATCGGCGACGGCTTCGACGTGGTCGCGCAGCGCGGCACCGGGCATCGCGACCTGATCTCGCCGCAGGGCTTCCGCAGCAACCACGCCGGCGGCATCCTCGGCGGCATCTCCACCGGCCAGCAGGTGCTGGCCTCGATCGCGCTCAAGCCGACCTCGAGCCTGCGCCTGCCCGGCGCGAGCGTGGACATCGACGGCCAGCCGATCGAAGTGGTCACCACCGGCCGCCACGATCCCTGCGTCGGCATCCGCGCCACCCCGATCGCCGAGGCGATGATGGCGCTGGTGCTGATGGACCAGGCGCTGCGCCACCGCGCGCAGTGCGGCGATGTCGGCGAGGTCTCGCCGCGCATCCCGGGCAGTGTCGATGGCTGACGCGCGGCCCCGCGTGTGGGTCAGCCAGCCGTTGTTCGACGAGGAGATCGAGCGGCTCGGGCAGTATTTCGATGTCTCGGCGAGCGAGGCGATGACGACGTATTCGCCGGCCGAGGTCGCCGCGCACCTGGCCGCTGTCGAAGGCGCGCTGGTCACGCTCAACGAGCGCGTGGGCGCGGCCGAGGTGGCCGGCGCCGCCACGCTGCGCGCGGTCGCCAACGTCGGCGTGGGCTACAACAACCTCGATCTCGAGGCGCTGGGCGCGGCGGGCATCGTCGCCAGCAACACGCCCGACGTGCTCACCGAGACCACGGCCGACCTCGGCTTCGCGCTGCTGATGGCCGCCGCGCGCCGCATCACCGAATCCGAACGCTGGTTGCGCGAAGGCCAATGGCGGCAGTGGTCGTTCAAGACCATGCTCGGCCGCGACGTGCACGGCAGCACGCTGGGCATCCTCGGCATGGGCCGCATCGGCCAGGGCATCGCCCGCCGCGGCGCGCTCGGCTTCGGCATGAAAGTGCTGTACCACAACCGCAGCCGCCTGCCGGAAAGCGTCGAAGCCGAGACCGGCGCGCGCTACGTCGGCTTCGACGAACTGCTCGGCCAGGCCGACCACCTGGTGCTGGTGCTGCCGTACACCGCGCAGTCGCACCACCTGATCGATGCCGCCGCACTGGCGAAGATGAAGCCGGGCGCGACCCTGGTGAACATCGCCCGCGGCGGCCTGGTCGACGAGCTGGCACTGGCCGAGGCCCTGGCCAGCGGGCGCCTGGCCGCCGCCGGCCTGGACGTCTACGAAGGCGAGCCGAACGTGCGCCCGGCGCTGCTGGCGCTGCGCAACGTGGTGCTCACGCCGCACATCGGCAGCGCCAGCCTGGATACCCGCCGCGGCATGGTCGCCCTGGCGGTGGACAACCTGATCGCCGCGCTGGGCCGGGGCCCGGACGCCGGCAACCCGCCCAATGCGCTGAACAAAGCCCAGGTCGATGCCGGAAAAACCGCCGCCGCGACCGTGCGCGCGAGCAAAATCGGCAACGAAAAACGATAGGGAATCTCCGCGTCCGCTTACCGGAGGTTCCCCGAACCCAGCGATGCTGCGCTGTTTATCCCTTTCCTATCGAACTGTTGAACATCCCATGAGCCAGAACCCCTCTCTTTCCCACGGCCGCCGTTTCACCGTCGCCGTCGTCGGTGCCACCGGTGCGGTCGGCGAGACCATGCTGAACATCCTCGCCGAACGCGACTTCCCGGTCGGCACCCTCGTGGCCCTCGCTTCCGAGCGCTCGGCCGGCGGCACCGTCGAGTACAAGGGCGAGAAGATCCCGGTGCAGGACCTGGCGACCTTCGACCCCAGCGGCGTGGACATCGCGCTGTTCTCTGCCGGCGGCAGCGTGTCGAAGGAATATGCGCCGAAGTTCGCCGCCGCAGGTGCGGTGGTGATCGACAACTCCTCGGCCTTCCGCTACGACGACGACGTGCCGCTGGTGGTCTCCGAGGTCAACCCGGAGGCCTTGAAGCAGCGCCCGCGCGGCATCATCGCCAACCCGAACTGCTCGACCATGCAGATGCTGGTCGCGCTCGGGCCGATCCACCGCCAGTACGGCATCGAGCGCATCAACGTGGCGACTTACCAGTCGGTGTCCGGCGGCGGCCGCTCGGCGCTGGAGGAGCTGGGCAAGCAGACCGGCCAGCTGCTGAACTTCCAGCAGATCGAGCCGCAGCGCTTCCCGGTGCAGATTGCCTTCAACCTGATCCCGCACATCGACGACTTCCAGGACAACGGCTTCACCAAGGAAGAAATGAAGCTGGTGTGGGAGACGCGCAAGATCCTCGGCGACGACGGCATCCTGGTGAACCCGACGGCGGTGCGCGTGCCGGTGTTCTACGGCCACTCCGAGGCGGTGACCATCGAGACCCGCGAGAAGATCACCGTCGAGGCCGCACGCGAGCTGCTGGCGCGTTCGCCGGGCGTGGAAGTGGTCGACGAGCGCAAGGCCGGCGGTTACCCAACGCCGGTGACCCATGCCTCGGGCACCGACGCGGTGTACGTGGGCCGCATCCGCGAAGACCTGTCGCATCCGCGCGGCCTGAACCTGTGGATCGTCTCGGACAATATCCGCAAGGGTGCCGCGCTCAATGCGGTGCAACTGGCCGAGCTGGTCGCCGCCGAGCAGGGGTGAGCCAGCCCGGCGGGCGCCGTGCCTGCGCGCGGCGCCCGCCGCCGGTGCCTGCAGGTTCGGGTATCCAGTCTTCGGGCGCGACGCTATATTGGCGCCCATGAAACGCAGGGGCAGGGGCGCTACGCGCCCGATACAAGGTCTGAGCGCGCTCGTCCTGACGCTGTGCAGCGGTGCTGCCATGGCGTTGGGACTGGGCGATATCCGCGTGCTGTCGCGGCCCGGGCAACCGCTGGTGGCGGAGATCCCGGTCATTTCCAACGAGCCTGGCGAACTGGAGAACGCCCGCGTGGCCCTGGCCTCGCCGGCGACCTTCGCCCGCGTCGGGCTTGAGCCGCCGCAGGGCGTGGTCAACGAGCTGCAGTTCCAGTTCTCGCAGGACGGCCGCGGTCGCGCGGTCATCCGGGTCACCAGCAGCACGCCGGTCTCGCAGAAGGCCATCGCCTTCCTGATCGAAGTGGACTGGGGCCAGGGCCGGCTGGTGCGCGAGTACTCGGCGCTGGTCGACACCCCCAACACCGCTGCGGCCATTGCCGAGCCGGTGATCGAGGCGCCGGCCGCCAGTGCCGAGAACCGCATCGTGCGCGAGGTCGAGGCGCCGCAGGCGACCGAAGCCGTGCCTGCCGACACTGCGCCGGCCGCTTCGGCAGCCGAGGCCGAAGCGCCGGTGGCCGCCGCCGCGCCGCTACCGCCGCCGCGGCCGGCCCGTGCCGCGCCGGTTGCGCCGCGCCTGCAGCCCGGCGATGAACTCAAGGTGCGCAGCGGCCAGACCTTGTCCGGCATCGCCGCGCAGCTGGCCGGCGAGGGGGGGCAGTCGCTCGACCAGACCATGATCGCGTTGCTGCGCGCCAACCCCGAAGCCTTCATTGGCGGCAACATCAATCGATTGAAGGCCGGCGCGGTGTTGCGCACGCCGGCGCAGGACGAACTGGCGCGGGTCGGCGCGGCCGAGGCGCGGGCCATGGTCCGCGAGCAGGCGGCGCAGTGGCGGCAGGCGCGCGCGCCGGTGCCGCAACCGGCCGAAGCCGGCGCGGCGGCCACGCCGGTGGCCGGCAACCCCGCACCGGCTGCCGGTGCGACACCGGGCGCCGATGGCGCGCGGCTCGAGATCGCCCCGGCCGTGGCCAGCGATTCCAAGAATGCCGGAACGACCAGCGGCACCGGCGCCGGAGGCGAGGGAGACATGGCGGCGAACGAACAATTGCAGCAGGCGCGCGAGGACATCGCCACGCGCGATGCCGAGATCCAGGAGTTGCGCTCGCGCGTGGGCGAACTGGAGAAACTCAAGCAGGACCAGCAAAAGCTGATCGCGATGAAGGACACCGACCTGGCCGCGGCGCAGCAGCGCCTGGCCAAGGCCGACACGCCGATGCCCGCCGAAGCCGGCCTGCCGATGTGGCTGTGGGGCGGCCTGGCCCTGGTCATCGCTGGCATCGCCGCGTGGCTGGCCTCGCGCCGGCGCAAGCCGTCGCCGTTGCCGCCGCTGCCGCGCCACGGCTTCGATGCCGCCGCGCTGACGGCCGCCGTGCCGGGTGCAGACGCGCCGAGCCTGGGCGAGCGCGAGCTCGATCGCGAAGTCGAGCTGGAAGAAGTGGACCTGCACGAGAACGAGCACGCGCCGTGGCGCGCGCCGGTCGAAGAAGACGAGCTCGTGCCGGTCGCGCCGGTCGCGCCGGAACAGGCGCCGGCCTGGCACGCGGGCTCGGTGGCACCGCTCAATCCGGCCCCGGCCGGGCGCGACCGCCTCGAACTGGCGGTGGCCTACCTCGACCTGGGCGATACCGAAACCGCGCGCAGCCTGTTGCAGGAAGTCGCCAACGGCAACGACGCGGCCGCGCGCGCCGAAGCGGTGGCGCTGCTCGGCCAGCTGCGCTGATCGAGGCCTGTTTCCTGGCGCCGTTTGCGCGGCGCCAGGGTCCCATAGCAAACCCGGCGGCGCAGGCCGCGCAATCGGACGGCAGCATGCGTTACGCCCTGGGCGTGGAGTACGACGGCAGCGAATACCAGGGCTGGCAGCAGTTGGGCGAGCACGGCGGGCCGAGCGTGCAGGCGACCCTGCAGCAGGCCCTGTCCTCGGTGGCGGACGAGGCGGTGAGCGTGGTCTGCGCCGGCCGCACCGACGCCGGCGTGCACGGCGAATGCCAGGTCGTGCACTTCGACAGTGGCGCCAACCGCGATCCGCGCGCGTGGATGCTCGGTACCACCACGCGCCTGCCGCGTTCGGTCGCGGTGCGCTGGTGCGTGCCGGTGGCCGACGATTTCCACGCGCGTTTCTCCGCGCGCGCGCGCCGCTACCGCTATCGCCTGCTCAACCGCACGGTGCGCCCGGCGTTGTACCGGCAGACCCTGAGCTGGGAGCGGCGGCCGCTGGATGCGCAGGCCATGCACGCCGCCGCGCAGGCCTTGCTGGGCGAGCACGACTTCGGCGCCTTCCGCAGCATCCAGTGCCAGGCGCTGCATGCGCGGCGCGATCTGCAGGCCATTTCCGTGCAGCGCCAGGGCGAAGTGGTGGAGGTGGCCGTGCAGGCGAATGCATTCCTTCATCACATGGTGCGCAATATGGTGGGTTCGCTGGTGCTGGTGGGTGCGGGCGAACAGCCGGTCGGATGGATCGCCGAACTGCTCGCCGGGCGCGACCGGACGCTGGCCGGTCCGACCGCGCCGCCTCAGGGGCTGGTGTTCGTCGGGCCGTTGTACGCTCGCCAATGGCAGCTGCCCGCAGAGGTCACGCAATGAATCGAACGCTGTACCGGACCCGCATCAAGTTCTGTGGCATGACCCGCGCCGGCGATATCCGGCTGGCGGGCGAATTGGGCGTGGACGCGATCGGCTTCGTCTTCGCCCACGGCAGCCCACGCCGCGTGGCGCCGGCCGAAGCACGCGCGATGCGCCAGGCGACCGCGCCGATGGTCGACGTGGTGGCGCTGTTCCGCAACAACACCAAGGAAGAAGTGCGCGAAGTGGTGCGCACCGTGCGCCCGAGCTTGCTGCAGTTCCATGGCGAGGAAGAGGACAGCTTCTGCCGCAGCTTCAGCCTGCCGTACATGAAGGCGGTGCCGATGGGCGGCAGCGAGCCGGCCAATGCGCGGGTGTTGCAGATGGCGTACCCGAATGCCGCGGCCTTCCTGTTCGACAGCCATGCACCGGGCGGCAGTGGCGGCAGCGGCCGCACCTTCGACTGGCAGCAGCTGCCGACCGGGTTGCACCGGCCTTTTCTGCTGGCTGGCGGGATCACGCCGGAGAACGTGTTCGACGCCATCGTCGCCACCTTGCCCTGGGGCGTGGATGTGTCCAGCGGCATCGAGATCGAGCCGGGGATCAAGGACGGCGACAAGATGCGGCGGATGGTCGAGGAAGTGCGGCGCGCTGACTGCCATGAGATGTCGTCGTGAGCGGGCGTGACCATTGCCGTCGCGAACGGTCAGAGGGCGGTCGCGGCTGAAGCCGCTCCTACAGTGCGCCCAGACAGTTCGCGCGATGCCTGTCGGAGAAATTGTGGGAGGGGCTTCAGCCCCGACGAGCGGGGTCGCGATCTGTCAGATGGCGGTCGCGGCTGAAGCCGCTCCCACAGTGCACCCAGCCGACTCCACGCGATGCCTGCTGGAGAAGGTGTAGGAGGGGCTTCAGCCCCGACGAGCGGAGTGGCAGTCCCTAAGCCACCGACCATTCCTTGACCAGCCAGGCCGCCAACGCCTCGATGCGCGGGTCCGCATTGCGCGCGTCGCTGCACAAGACCCAACGTGCCGGTGTATCGACGAAACCCCACGGCGCGATCAACCTGCCATTGGCCAGGTCTTCGGCCACCAGCGGTTCGGGCGCGATCGCGATGCCCAGGCCGGCTACCGCCGCCTCCACTAGATAGAGCAGGTGCTCGAAATCCTGCGACGCCGGCAGGATGGCCGGGTCCAGGCCGCGCGCCAGCGCCCAGTCGGACCATGCCCGCGGGCGCGAACGCGTGCCCAGCAACGCCCGGTGCGCCAGCGCCGCGGCGGGCAGGCGCGCGGCCTGTTCGGACCCCGCCATGCGCGGGCTCATCACCGGGCCGACGCGCTCGGCACCGAGGTCGAACACGCGCCAGTTGGCCGGCCAGGGCGGGGAGGCGAGCAACAGTGTGGCGTCGAGTCCGGCCAGGTCGGCGCCGGGTGGCTGTTCGGTGGCCGACAGATGCAGGGTCAATGCCGGCAGGTCCCGGCCCAGGCGCGCCAGCCGCGGAATCACCCAGCGCGCCAGCAGGCTGCCGCTGCATCCCAATACCAGTGGCGCGCTGCCAGGACGCCGGCGCAGCTGGCGCCAGGTTTCGCGCAGGCGGGCGAAGGCCTCGCCGCTGGCATCGCGCAGACGCTCGCCGGCCTCGGTGAGTACCAGGCCGCGGCCCTGGCGGGCGAACAGTGCCAGGCCGAGGGCGTCTTCGAGGCTGCGCACGTGCCGGCTGATCGCGCCATGGGTGACGTGTAGTTCGGCCGCGGCGCGGCTGAGGCTGCCGAGCCGGGCGGCGGCCTCGAAGGCGCGCAGGGCGGGCAGCGGGGGTAGGTCGCTCATGTGAGCTGAAGTCACAGGTTGGACAGGAAGGGTCGATTATCGCCAGCGCCGGCCTGGCGTAAAGTGCCTGGCATGGCGGCCACTTTCGGCCGCGCAGGTGAGTAGAGCGCCCATGTCCACGCCCCCCATTAGTGATTTCCACGCCTATCCCGACCCCGCCGGCCACTTCGGCCGCTACGGCGGCCGCTTCGTCGCCGAGACCCTGATCGGCCCGCTGCAGGAACTGGCTGCGGCCTATGACCAGGCGCGGCGCGACCCGGCCTTCATCGCCGCCTACGACAAGGACCTCAAGCACTACGTCGGCCGGCCGAGCCCGATCTACCACGCCGAGCGCCTCAGCCGCGAAGTGGGCGGGGCGCAGATCCTGCTCAAGCGCGAGGACCTGAACCACACCGGCGCGCACAAGATCAACAACACCATCGGCCAGGCGCTGCTGGCCAGCCGCATGGGCAAGACCCGGATCATCGCCGAGACCGGCGCCGGCCAGCATGGCGTGGCCAGTGCCACGGTGGCGGCGCGGTTGGGGCTGGAATGCGTGGTCTACATGGGCGCCACCGACATCGAACGGCAGAAGATCAACGTCTACCGGATGAAGCTGCTGGGCGCGACGGTGATCCCGGTGACCAGCGGTTCGGCCACGCTCAAGGACGCACTCAACGAGGCGATGCGCGACTGGGTGACCAACGTGCGCGACACCTTCTACATCATCGGCACGGTCGCCGGGCCGGACCCGTATCCGCGCATGGTGCGCGATTTCAACGCCATCGTCGGGCGCGAGGCGCGCGCGCAGATGCTGGAGGATTACGGGCGGCTGCCCGATGCCCTCACCGCCTGCGTCGGCGGCGGCAGCAATGCGATCGGCCTGTTCCATGCCTTCCTCAACGACCGCGAGGTGGCGATCTACGGCGCCGAAGCTGCGGGCGACGGCATCGCCAGCGGGCGCCATGCGGCGTCGATCGCCGCCGGCCGCCCGGGCGTGCTGCACGGCAATCGCACCTATGTGATCTGCGACGACGATGGCCAGATCATCGAGACCCATTCGGTGTCGGCCGGGCTGGACTATCCGGGCGTCGGCCCCGAGCACGCGTTCCTGGCCGACAGCGGCCGCGCGCAATACCTCGGCATCACCGACGACGAGGCGTTGGCGGCATTCCATCTGCTGGCGCATACCGAGGGCATCCTCGCGGCGCTGGAGTCGAGCCATGCGGTGGCGCAGGCGATCAAGCTGGCGCGCGATCTGCCCAGGCAGGCGCTGGTGCTGTGCAACCTGTCCGGCCGCGGCGACAAGGATGTACACACGATCGCGGCAAGAGAGGGGGTGACGGTGTGAGCGCGCTGCGCGCGCCCACCGCCACCGATCGTCCGCCCACAGGATTAGCCATGAACCGCATTGCAGAAAAATTCGCCCAGCTCAAGGCACGAGGCCGCAAGGCACTGATCCCCTTCATTACCGCCGGCGATCCGTCGCTGGAGGCGACCGTGCCGGTGATGCATGCGCTGGTGCGCGCCGGGGCCGATGTGCTGGAGCTCGGCGTGCCGTTTTCCGACCCGATGGCCGACGGGCCGACGATCCAGCGCAGTTCGGAGCGCGCGCTGGGCCGCGGCGCCGGGTTGGCCTATGTGCTGGAGGCGGTGCATGAGTTCCGCCGTGAGGACGCGACCACGCCGGTGGTGTTGATGGGGTATCTCAATCCGGTGGAAATCCACGGCACCGAGCGTTTCGCCGAGGCGGCGGTCGCGGCGGGGGTGGATGGGGTGTTGCTGGTGGATCTGCCGCCGGAGGAGTCGGCCGAGACGCGCGAGGCGTTCGACCGGGCCGGGCTGGCGCTGATCGTGCTGGCGGCGCCGACGACCGACGATGCGCGGTTGCCGTTGGTCTGCGCGCAGGCGCAGGGCTATCTGTATTACGTGAGTTTCGCCGGGGTGACCGGTGCGGACCGGCTGGATACGCAGGCGGCGGGGCAGCGCTTGCAGGCGTTGCGGCGGTTGAGCCCGGTGCCGGTGGTGGCGGGCTTCGGGATCAAGGATGCGGCGGGGGCGATGGCGATGGCGGTGGATGCGGATGGGGTGGTGGTGGGCAGTGCGTTGGTGCAGGCGTTGGAGGGGGCGGCCGATAGCAGTGAGGCGCGGGTGCGGGCTGAGGGGTTTTTGCGGCCTTTGCGGGTGGCGTTGGATGGGTTGCGAGTAGAGCGGTAGCGCCTCGAGTATGGTCGCGCGGCGTGCCGGGCTGGGCCCTGCCGGGACACGTCGTAAACCCATCCCTGGGGACTCGGTAGTGCCATCCATGGCGCCACACGGTCCCGGCAGGGCCCAGCCCGGCACGCACTGACAGATTGTCGGCCGGCGGAGGGGAGAGAAGAAGAGCAGCGCAGCGGAGCTGCGCCAACGTACGCAGGCGTCCTGACCGTATGGAGGTGGCTGGGATAGACTGACGCCCCTCTGCGGCCCTTCGGGGCTGCCCTGCAAGGATCGTCGTCACCGCATGAGCTGGCTCAGCAAATTGATGCCGTCGGGCATCCGTACCGACAATACCCCGAGCAAGAAGCGCAGTGTCCCCGAGGGCCTGTGGGAGAAGTGCAGCAATTGTGGCGCTGTGCTCTATCGCCCGGAGTTGGAAGAGAATCTGGAGGTCTGCCCGAAGTGCGGCCACCATATGGCCATTCGCGCGCGGGCGCGGTTGGCGGCGCTGTTCGATGCGGGCAGCAGCAGCGAGATCGCCGCGCACCTGGGGCCGGTGGATGTGCTGAAGTTCCGCGACCAGAAGAAGTATGCCGACCGCATCAAGTCGACGCAGAAGGCGACCGGCGAGTTCGATGCGCTGGTGGCGATGCGCGGGCTGTTGAAGGGCAATCCGCTGGTGGCGTCGTCGTTCGATTTCGCTTTCATGGGCGGGTCGATGGGGTCGGTGGTGGGCGAGCGTTTCGCCCGTGCGGCGGAAGTGGCCCTGGAGCTGGGCTGTCCTTATGTGTGCTTCTCCGCCAGTGGCGGTGCGCGCATGCAGGAAGGGCTGTTCTCGCTGATGCAGATGGCCAAGACCTCCGCGGCGCTGGGCCGGCTGCGCGAGGCGGGGTTGCCGTATATCTCGGTGCTGACGCATCCGACCACCGGCGGTGTGTCGGCGTCGTTCGCGATGCTGGGCGATATCAATATCGCCGAGCCGCAGGCGTTGATCGGTTTCGCCGGTCCGCGGGTGATCGAGCAGACGGTGCGCGAGAAGCTGCCGGAAGGCTTCCAGCGTTCGGAATTCCTGCTGGAGCATGGTGCGATCGACCAGATCTGCGACCGCCGCCAGATGCGCGAGCGCCTCGCCGATCTGATGGCGATGATGATGCGCCAGGCGCGGCCTGAGGTCGAGGCGTGAGGGTGGGGGGGGCGGGACTCGGGACTCGGGACTCGGGACTCGTGGGGTGCGCGGTAGCGCCAGGAGCGCGATGCGGCTTGAACCAAGCCGAGACCCGGCCTCCCGGAATCTCGCGCCACATCCGAGTCCCGAGTCCCGAGTCCCGAGTCCCGGAGCTCCCGGAGCTCCCGGAGCTCCCGCAATGAGCACCCGCAAGTATTTCGGCACCGACGGCATTCGCGGCCGGGTCGGGCAGGGACCGATCTCGGCAGACTTCGTGCTGCGCCTGGGCAATGCGCTCGGCCGGGTGCTCGGGGAAAGTGGACGCGGCCGGCCGACCGTGTTGATCGGCAAGGACACGCGCATTTCGGGCTATATGTTCGAGGCGGCGCTGGAAGCCGGGCTGGTCGCGGCCGGTGCCGACGTGCAGTTGATCGGGCCGATGCCGACGCCGGCGGTCGCGTTCCTCACCAACACGCTGCGCGCCGATGCCGGCATCGTCATCAGCGCGTCGCACAACCCGCATTACGACAACGGCATCAAGTTCTTTTCCGCCGATGGTGAGAAGCTCGACGATGCGACCGAGCTGGCGATCGAGGCGGCGCTCGATGCGCCGTTCCTGACCGTGGACTCGACCCGCCTGGGCAAGGCATCGCGCGCGCGCGATGCGATCGGCCGCTACATCGAATTCTGCAAGGCCAGCGTGCCGCGCGGCTTCAACTTGCGGGGGCTGAAGCTCGTGCTCGATTGCGCGCACGGGGCGACGTACCACATTGCGCCGCTGCTGTTCCGCGAGCTGGGGGCGGACGTGGTCGTGATCGGCGCTGCGCCCGACGGCCTCAATATCAACGATGGCGTCGGCTCGACCCATATCGACAACCTCGCCGCCAAGGTCCGCGAGACCGGCGCCGATCTCGGCATCGCTTTCGACGGCGACGGCGACCGCGTGCTGATGGCCGACGACCAGGGCAACCCGGTCGATGGCGATGACCTGCTCTACGTGCTCGCGCGCGGCTGGCAGGCCAGCGGCCGGCTCAAGGGCACGGTGGTGGGTACGCTGATGACCAACTACGGCCTGGAACAGGCGCTGGCCGGGCTGAAGATTCCGTTCGTGCGGGTCAAGGTCGGCGATCGCTACGTGCACCAGGCGCTGGTCGAAGGCGGGGGCGTGCTCGGTGGGGAAACTTCCGGCCACATGCTGTGCCTGGACCGGGCGACCACCGGCGACGGCATCATCAGCGCGCTGCAGGTGCTCGAAGCGCTCAAGCGCGAGGGCGCGAGCCTGCGCCAGGCGCTGGCCGGGCTGCGCAAGGTGCCGCAGCAGACCGTCAACGTGAAGCTGCAAGGCAATGCCAGGGACACCGTCGGCGCGGCCTCGGTGCAGCAGGCATTGCTGCTGGCGCAGGCGGCGGTGGCCGGGCGCGGGCGGGCGTTCCTGCGGCCGTCGGGCACCGAGCCGGTGGTGCGGGTGACGGTCGAGGCCGATGACGCCGTGCTGATGCAGTCCACCCTCGATGCCCTGGCCGACGCGGTGCGTGCGGCGGCCTGAGCGGCGGCGGGAGATCAGGCGCCGGGCGGCAAGCCCCGGCGCCATGCCTTGAAGCGATTGAACAGCGGCGCCAGCAGCGGGTGATAGCTGGCGCGGATGCGTTGGCGCAGCCAGCTCGCCGGGCGGTTGCGCACCGGGAATCGATAGATGTGTTCGCGGTCGCCGCCGGGCAGGTTGCGCCCGAAGGCGTGGGTGCTGTGCAGGTGGCGAAACCCCTGTTCGCGCGCCACGGCGAGGTAGTCGGCATCGAAATAGCCGAACGGCCAGCACAGGTGGTCCGACAACGGGCCCAGTTCGCGCGCCAGCGTGTGCCGCGAGCGCTGAAGGTCTTCGCGCAAGGTGGCGCGCAGGGCCGCGGGCGACAGGCCGAGTTCGTACCAGCGGCAATGGCGGTGGGTATGGCAATGCACCTCGAAGCTGCCGCTGGCGATCATCCGCCGCGCCTCGCTCCAGCGGATCATCACCTCGTCGGCGCGGCCCTCGGCAATGGCGGCCTCGCAGGCGCGATGGGCGGGCGTGCGCAGTGGCGGGGCCTTCTGGCCGGCGTGCGGGCGCACCGGGCCGTCGCCGACCCAGCCGCTGACCAGGAACAACACCGCATGCATGCCGTGGCGCTGCAGGATCGGATGGGCGTGCACCCAGTTGTCCAGGTAACCGTCGTCGAAGGTGATCAGGATCGACTTGCGCGGTACCGGACGCCCGGCCAGGAAGCCGGCGAACTGGTCCAGCGTGAGCGAGGTCCAGCCATCGCGCGCCAGCCAGGCGATCTGGCTGTCGAAGTTCTCCGGCGAGACATTGATCATGCCGCCCGCCGGCGTCACGTGGTGGTGCATCAGCACCGGCACCGCCTTAGCGCGATCCATGCCGTTCCTCCTGCCAGCGGCGATACAGCCGTTCGGTCGCTTCGGCCTGGCCGGCCGCGGTGAATTCCCGGCGTTGGCGCAACCAGCGCCAGCCGGCCAGGCCCATGCGCCGGCGCAGGCCCGGGTGGTCGATCAGCAGGCGCAGCGATTGGGTCATGGCGGCGATGTCGTCGACCGCGGACAGCAGGGCGTGGCCGCCGCGCTCCAGCATTTCGGGGACGCCGCCGACGTCGGTGGCGACGATGGGGACCGCCGCCGCGGCCGCCTCCAGCAACACCGTGCCGGCCGCTTCGCGGCGGGTCGCCAGGGCGAACACATCGAAGGCCGGCATCAGCTCGCAGGCGTCCTGGCGGTAACCGAGGAAATGCACCTGCGCTTCGATGCCATGCGCCTGGCATTGCGCCTGCAGTTGCCGCCTGGCGGCATCGCCGTGGCCGACCAGCAACAGCTGCAGATGCGCGTGCCGCAGGCACAACGGGGCGATCGCCTCGATGAGCTCGGCATGGCCCTTGGGTTGCCGCAGCACCGCCACGCAGCCCACCAGCAGGTCGTGGTCAGCGAAGCCCAGTTCGCGGCGGGCGCGGGTCCGCGCCTGGCAGCGCTGCGACCATGCCCGTTCGGCCGGTGCGTCCAGCCACGGCAGGGCATCCACCGCGGGCGGCACCACGCCGATGCGCTCGGTCCGCACGCCGCGCCGGACCAGCAGTTGCCGGACGTGCTCGCTGACGGTCAGGACGCGGTGCGGCAGCGTGCGGTAGGTCAGCAGCGAGTGGACCGGGCTCATCAGGTGCCTGGAGCGCACCACCAGGCCGATGCGCGCCAGGCGCGCCGCACAGGCGACGATCAGGGTGTCCCGGCGGCTGGTGGTGTTGACGACATCGAAACGGCGTTGACGCAACAGCTTGCGGACCCGGGCGATGCCGGCCACCAGCCGCAGCGGCCCGCCCATGCGCAGTTCAATCACCTCGATACCGGCCGCCCGCGTGCGCCTGCCCAGCGGTGCGCCGGGCTGGCATAGCAGGGCGACCCGGTGGCCGCGCTCGCGCATGGCCAACAGGTGCCGGTAGAGGTAGGTCTCCTGGCCGCCGAAGCCGGTGGCCGCTTCGCTGTGCAGGATCGACAACGACGGGGCGGGCGGCGGGGGCGGGTCGGGATAGGCGCGCGCTGGCGCGAGGTTGGTGTTCATGGCAGGCCGAAACAAGGGACGTGGCGTCTGCCGTGGCGCGGCGTTTGACGCGGCGCGATACTAGGTTCGGGCCCGGCCTGCGATCTGTCAGAATAAGCGCACGCAAAAATCGACGTTCAGCTTCCATCCCAACAGGTCAGTCCGTGAGCCAGATTCCCACCCTCGACATCACCCGTTTCGACAGCGACCGCAACGCCTTCGTGGCCGAGCTGGGCGCCGCCTACCGCGAATGGGGTTTTGCCGGCATCCGCAACCACGGCATCCCGCAGGCCGAGATCGACGCGGCCTACGACGTGTTCAAGGCTTTCTTCGACCTGCCTGAAGACACCAAGCGCCAGTACCTGGTGCCGGGCAGCGGCGGCGCGCGCGGCTACACCGCCTTCGGCGTGGAGACGGCCAAGGACTCCAAGCACTTCGACCTGAAGGAGTTCTGGCACATCGGCCGCGAGATCCCGGACGACTCGCCGTACCGCGAGGCGATGCCGCCGAACCTGTGGCCGAGCGAGGTGCCCGGCTTCCGCGAGCACGGCTACAACCTCTACAGCAAGCTCGACCAGCTCGGCTCGCGCGTGCTCTCGGCGCTGGCGCTGCACATCGGCCTGCCGGAGGATTACTTCGCCGAAAAGACCAATTCGGGCAATTCGATCCTGCGGCCGATCCACTACCCGCCGATCACCGCCGACGACATTCCGAACGTGCGCGCTGGCGCGCACGAGGACATCAACCTGATCACCCTGCTGGTCGGCGCCAGCGCCGCCGGCCTGGAAGTGAAGTCCCAGCAGGGCCAGTGGGTGCCGTTCACCTCGGCGGCGGACACCATCGTGGTCAACATCGGCGACATGCTGCAGCGCCTGACCAACCATGTGTATCCGTCCACCACCCACCGCGTGGTCAATCCGCCGGGCGAGCTGGCGCGCAAGCCGCGCTACTCGGTGCCGTTCTTCCTGCACCCGAACCCGGACTTCGTGATCGACGTGCTGCCCTCGACGATCACTGCGGACAACCCCAAGCGCTACCCCGAGGCGATCACCGCCCAGGGGTACCTGGACGAGCGCCTGCGCGAGATCAAGCTGAAGTAAGCCAAGCTCTTCCGAGTCCCGAGTCCCGAGTCCCGCCTCAACCCTGTCCGATCACCTGTCCGATCACCTGTCGGATTTGTCCTGCCGTTGTCCTGCGATAACCCTGTGGCATGCGCCCATGGATTATTCTTATACCCTTTTGCAGGAGTGACGAATCGATGCGTCGCAAGATCGTGGCCGGCAACTGGAAGCTCCATGGCACCCGCCAATTCGCCACCGAGCTGGCGGGCCGGATCGCCGCCGCCATGCCGCTGGAGGGCGTGGACGTGGTCATCCTGCCGCCGCTGCCCTACCTGGGCGACCTGATCGAGGACTTCGAGGGCGGTCACCTGCATTTCGGTGCCCAGGACGTGAGCAGCAACGAGAAGGGCGCCTACACCGGCGAGGTCTCGGCGACCATGTTGGTCGACGTGGGCGCCGACTTCGGCCTGGTCGGGCACTCCGAGCGCCGCCAGTACCACTTCGAGAGCAGCGAGCTGGTGGCGCGCAAGTTCGCCGCCGCCCTGCATGCCGGGCTGCGGCCGATCCTGTGCGTGGGCGAATCCCTGCAGGACCGCGAGGCCGGGCTGACCGAGCAGGTCATCGCCAGCCAGCTGGCGCCGGTGCTGGCGCAGGTCGGCGTGGCCGGGTTCGCCCAGGCGGTGGTGTCCTACGAGCCGATCTGGGCGATCGGCACCGGCCGCAGCGCGAGCCCGGCCCAGGCCCAGGCCGTGCACGCGTTCATTCGTGGTCAAATCCGCGCCCTCGATGCTAGAATTGCCGATTCGTTGCCGATCCTGTACGGCGGCAGCGTCAAGCCCGATAACGCCGCGGAACTGTTCTCGCAGCCCGATGTCGATGGCGGGCTGGTCGGCGGCGCTTCGCTGGTCGCCGAGGAATTCCTCGCGATCGCCCGGGCGGCGGTCGGTTGCCAAACCTAAAAGTCATTGTCCGGGGACGGATTCGAAAATGCTGATGTTGATCCTCAATGTGGTCTACGTGCTCATCGCGATATCGATGATTGCGCTGATCCTGATGCAGCGTGGTGCCGGTGCGGCCGCCGGCTCGGGCTTCGGCGCGGGCGCTTCGGGCACCGTGTTCGGCGCGCGCGGCGCATCGAACTTCCTCTCCAAGTCCACCAAGTGGCTGGCCGTGGCGTTCTTCGCCATCAGCCTCTTCATGGCCTGGTACGCCAGCCACGGCGCCCGCCCGGTCGACCAGGGCCTGGGCGTGATGTCGCAGGATGCCGCCACCCCGGCCGCGCCGGCGGGCGAACTGACCCAGCCGCTGCCGCAGGCGCCGGCCAGCGCCACGGTGCCGAGCGCGCCGGTGCAGGCCGCGCCGGTCGAGCAGGCACCCGCCGAACAGGTGCCGCCGGCCAACGAAGAAAATGGCGCCGGGCCCTCACAAAAACACTGAAGCCGGTTACAATACGCTGCGCACTGCGAGGCTGTGCGCAACGTATGCCCAGGTGGCGGAATTGGTAGACGCACTACCTTGAGGTGGTAGCGACTTAGGTCGTAGGGGTTCGAGTCCCCTCTTGGGCACCATCGTTTGGCTGCGGGTCCTGCGGGTTGTGGCAACGCCTGCCGCGGGATCCGCCTATTACCCCATGCCCATGCACCCCACGTGCGGGCAGAGGCAAGAGAGAATCGCTGTGCTGGCCGAATATTTGCCGAGTCTGCTGTTCCTGGTCGTCGCTACGGGTATCGGCATTTCGCTGATGCTGATTGGCCGGTTCCTCGGCCCCCGCCGCCCCGATCTCCAGAAACTCTCGCCGTACGAATGCGGCTTCGAAGCCTTCGAAGACGCGCGCATGAAGTTCGACGTGCGCTATTACCTGATCGCGATCCAGTTCATCGTGTTCGATCTGGAAATCATCTTCATCGTGCCCTGGACCCAGGTGTTCATGGAAATCGGCGCGCGTTCGCTGGTCACCATGGGCCTGTTCGTCGGCATGCTGTTCCTCGGTTTCATTTACGTCTGGAAGAAGGGAGCCCTGGAATGGGAGTGATTCAGACCCTCGATCGTCTGATGACCAATCCGATCCCGGAAGGTCGCATCGACGACATTCTCCGCCCCGAAGGCGAGAACCCGCTGCTCGAGAAGGGCTACGTCACCACCAGCGTCGATGCCCTGCTCAACTGGGCGCGCACCGGCTCGATGTGGCCGATGACCTTCGGCCTGGCCTGCTGCGCGGTCGAGATGATGCACGCCGGCGCCGCGCGCCTGGACCTGGACCGCTACGGCGTCGTCTTCCGTCCGTCGCCGCGCCAGTCCGACGTGATGATCGTCGCCGGCACCCTGGTCAACAAGATGGCCCCGGCGCTGCGCAAGGTCTACGACCAGATGCCCGACCCGAAGTGGGTCATTTCGATGGGCAGCTGCGCCAACGGCGGCGGCTATTACCACTACTCCTACTCCGTGGTGCGCGGCTGCGACCGCATCGTGCCGGTCGATGTCTACGTGCCGGGCTGCCCGCCGACGGCCGAGGCGCTGGTCTACGGCATCCTGCAGCTGCAGAAGAAGATCTGGCGCACCCAGACGATTGCTCGATAAACGCCGCACGCCGACCCGTCTTCTCCTTAGAAAAGCAGCCAAGCCCCCATGGCAGAGCAAGCAACTTCCTTCACCGACCGACTCAGCGCGCGTTTCGCCGGCGCGCGGGTCTTCGTGGTCGAACCGCGCGGCGAAGTGACGCTGGAAGTGCCTGCCGCGGATTGGCACGCCACCTGCGCCGCACTGCGCGACGAGTTCGGTTTCGAACAGCTCTCGGACCTGTGCGGCGTCGACTACCTCGGCTACGGCAGCGACGAGTGGGACACCGCCGACGTTTCCTCGCAGGGTTTCAGCCGCGGCGTGGAAGGCAAGGGCGCCGGCCGCTTCGCCTGGGGCGAGTTCCCCAGCGGCGAAGGCAGCCATGGCGCCCAGCCGGTACCGGTGCCGCTGCAGCGCTTCGCCGTGGTCGCCCAGTTGATTTCCTACCAGCACAACCAGCGCCTGCGCGTGCGTTGCTACGCGCCGAACGACGAGCTGCCGGTGGTGGCCTCGGTGTGCGACCTGTGGCCGGGCGTGAACTGGTTCGAGCGCGAGGCGTTCGACCTGTTCGGCATCGTCTTCGCCGGCCACCCGGACCTGCGCCGCATCCTGACCGACTACGGTTTCGTCGGCCATCCGTTCCGCAAGGATTTCCCGCTGATCGGCAACGTCGAAGTGCGCTACGACGAAGAGAAGAAGCGCGTGGTGTACGAACCGGTGACTTCGGTCGAGCCGCGCGTCGGCGTGCCGCGCGTGATCCGCGAAGACGCGCGTTACCAGACCGCGGCCGGTGAGTCGCAGACGGAGGCCGCCAAGTGAGCGAGTTCCACCCATCCGGCGAGGCCTTCGCCAGCAATCCTGCCGAAAGCAAGCAGGAGATCCGCAACTACACGATGAACTTCGGCCCACAGCATCCTGCGGCGCACGGCGTGCTGCGCCTGATCCTGGAAATGGACGGCGAAACCGTGGTGCGTGCCGACCCGCATATCGGCCTGCTGCACCGGGGCACCGAGAAGCTGGCCGAATCCAAGCCGTTCAACCAGTCGATCGGCTACATGGATCGCCTGGATTACGTGTCGATGATGTGCAACGAGCACGCCTACGTGCGCGCGATCGAGACCCTGATGGGGATCGAGGCGCCGGAGCGTGCGCAGTACATCCGCACCATGTTCGACGAGATCACCCGCATCCTGAACCACCTGATGTGGGTCGGTTCCAATGCGCTCGACCTCGGCGCGATGGCGGTGATGCTGTACGCGTTCCGCGAGCGCGAAGAGCTGATGGACGTCTACGAGGCGGTCAGCGGCGCGCGCATGCACGCGACCTACTACCGCCCGGGCGGCGTCTACCGCGACCTGCCGGACCACATGCCGAAGTACAAGGAATCGCGCTGGCACAAGGGCAACGCGCTGAAGCAGCTCAACGCGTCGCGCGAAGGCACCATGCTCGACTTCCTGGAGAACTTCACCAACGAGTTCCCCAACCGCGTCGACGAATACGAAACCCTGCTGACCGACAACCGCATCTGGAAGCAGCGCACCGTGGGCGTGGGCGTGATCAGCCCCGAGATGGCGCGCGCCTGGGGCATGACCGGCGTGATGCTGCGCGGCTCGGGCATCGAGTGGGACCTGCGCAAGAAGCAGCCCTACGCCAAGTACGACGCGATGGATTTCGACATCCCGGTCGGCGTCGAGGGCGACTGCTACGACCGCTATCTGTGCCGCGTGGCCGAGATGCGCGAGTCCAACCGGATCATCAAGCAGTGCATCCAGTGGCTGAAGGCCAACCCCGGCCCGGTCATGGTCAAGAACTTCAAGGTCGCCCCGCCCAGCCGCGAGGACATGAAGGACGACATGGAAGCGCTGATCCATCACTTCAAGCTGTTCAGCGAAGGCTACTGCGTGCCGGCCGGCGAGACCTACAGCGCGGTCGAAGCGCCGAAGGGCGAGTTCGGCTGCTACCTGCTCTCCGACGGGGCCAACAAGCCGTTCCGCGTGCACCTGCGCGCGCCGGGCTTCGTGCACCTATCCTCGATGGACGCGGTGATCCGCGGTCACATGCTGCCGGACGTGGTGGCGATGATCGGTACGTATGACCTGGTGTTTGGCGAGGTGGATCGGTGAACCGGGCCGGACTCGGGACTCGGGACTCGGGACTCGGCAAAGGCCGATTCGCGGTGGTTTCCTTGTTCAGCGCAATCGTTTTCTTCCACGGTACCGGCGTCGCCGGGTGCGGGCTTTCGCGAGTCCCGAGTCCCGAGTCCCGAGTCCCGGAGACTCAAGCATGAAAGCAACAGGCAATTTCGAAGCGGCGCGCGACGTCGATCCGCTGGTGGTGCTGAGCGACAAGACGCGCGCGCACATCGACCATTGGCTCAGCAAGTTCCCGCCGGAGCGCAAGCGTTCGGCGGTGCTGCAGGGCCTGCATGCCGCGCAGGAGCAGAACGAAGGCTGGCTGACCGACGAGTTGATCGCCGGCGTGGCCAAGTACCTCGACCTGCCCGCGGTGTGGGCCTACGAAGTAGCGAGCTTCTACTCGATGTTCGAGACCGAGAAGGTTGGCCGCAACAACGTGGCCTTCTGCACCAACATCAGCTGCTGGCTCAACGGCGCCGAAGACCTGGTCGCGCATGCCGAGAAGAAGCTGGGCTGCAAGCTGGGCCAATCCACCGCCGACGGCCGCGTCTATCTCAAGCGCGAGGAAGAGTGCCTGGCCGGTTGTGCCGGTGCACCGATGATGGTCATCAATGGCCACTACCACGAGCGCCTGACCAAGGAAAAGGTCGACGCACTCCTGGACGGGCTGGAGTAAGCGCATGGCACACCACCCCCACGCATCCACCGGTCCGGTCGGCCCCGCGCCGCAGCCGCACCAAGTCTGCCTGACGACGCTGCACTACGACACCCCCTGGTCCTACGAGAACTATCTCAAGACCGGCGGCTACGCGGCGCTGCGCAAGATCATCGAAGAGAAGATCGTCCCGGCCGACGTCATCGAGATGGTCAAGCAGTCCGGCCTGCGCGGCCGCGGCGGCGCAGGCTTCCCGACCGGCCTGAAGTGGTCCTTCATGCCCAAGGGCGACATGCAGAAGTACATCCTCTGCAACTCGGACGAGTCCGAGCCGGGCACCTGCAAGGACCGCGACATCCTGCGCTACAACCCGCACTCGGTGGTGGAGGGCATGGCCATTGCCTGCTACGCCACCGGCTCGACCGTGGGCTACAACTACCTGCGCGGCGAGTTCCACCACGAGCCGTTCGAGCACTTCGAGCAGGCCCTGGCCGACGCTTATGCCAACGGCTGGTTGGGCAAGAACGTGCTGGGCAGCGGCGTGGACATCGACATCTACGGCGCGCTCGGCGCCGGCGCCTACATCTGCGGCGAAGAAACCGCGCTGATGGAATCGCTGGAAGGCAAGAAGGGCCAGCCGCGCTACAAGCCGCCGTTCCCGGCCAACTTCGGCCTGTACGGCAAGCCCTCGACGATCAACAACACCGAGACCTATGCCTCGGTGCCGGCGATCATCCGCAACGGCGCGGAGTGGTTCAAGGGCCTGAGCAAGACCGCCAACGGCGGCCCGAAGATCTTCTCGGTCTCCGGCTGCGTGCAGCAGGGCGGCAACTTCGAAGTGCCGCTGGGCACCACCTTCGACGAACTGCTGGAGATGGCCGGCGGCCTGCGCCCGGGGCGCAAGCTCAAGGCAGCGGTGCCGGGCGGCGTGTCGATGCCGGTGCTCAAGGCCGAGCAGTTGGCCGGCCTGCAGATGGACTACGACACCCTGCGTGCCCTCGGCACCGGCCTGGGTTCGGGCGCCATCGTGGTGCTGGACGACAGCGTCTGCTGCGTGCGCTTCGCCTGCCGCATCTCGCAGTTCTTCCACAAGGAATCCTGTGGCCAGTGCACCCCGTGCCGCGAAGGCACCGGCTGGATGCACCGCGTGCTGGAGCGCATCGTCGCCGGCAAGGCGACCATGGAAGACCTGCACCAGCTGAAGGCGGTGGCCGGCCAGATCGAAGGCCACACCATCTGCGCGTTCGGTGAAGCAGCGGCCTGGCCGATCCAGGGTTTCCTGCGCCAGTTCTGGGATGAATTCGAGTACTACATCGTCAACGGCCGTTCGATCGTCGACGAACAGTTGGGAGCGGCGGCATGAGCGCATTGCGTGCGGGACTCGGGACTCGGGACTCGGGACTCGTTGGCCTTTCCGGCTTGTCGCTGATGGCGGCAGCCATGGAATTTTTCTGTCTCGTTGGGCGGGCGGACACGGGCATTGCCCGAGTCCCGGGAGTTCACGCATGAGCGCCCAACCCGTCAACCCCAACGTTCCGCCGGACCATGTCACCGTCGAGATCGACGGCCAGAGCCTGGTCGTGCCCAAGGGCTCGATGATCATCCAGGCCGCCGACAAGGCCGGTATCGCGATCCCGCGCTTCTGCTACCACGAGAAGCTGCCGATCGCGGCCAACTGCCGCATGTGCCTGGTCGACGTGGAAAAGGCGCCCAAGCCGACGCCGGCTTGCGCCACCCCGGTGATGGACGGCATGAAGGTCGCCACGCGCAGCGAGAAGGCGTTGAAGTACCAGCGCAGCGTGATGGAGTTCCTGCTGATCAACCACCCGCTGGACTGCCCGATCTGCGACCAGGGCGGCGAGTGCGAGCTGCAGGACGTCTCGCTTGGCTACGGCCGCTCGGTGAGCCGTTTCAACGAACGTAAGCGCGTGGTGCCGGACGAGGACATCGGTCCGCTGGTCGCCACCGAGATGACCCGCTGCATCCAGTGCACGCGCTGCGTGCGCTTCACCGCGGACGTCGCCGGCACCTATGAGCTGGGCGGCATGTACCGCGGCGAGAACCTGCAGATCGGCACCTACGACGGCAAGCCGCTGACCACCGAGATTTCCGGCAACGTCATCGACGTGTGCCCGGTGGGCGCGCTGACCAACAAGGTGTTCCAGTTCCGCGCCCGTCCGTGGGAGCTGGCCGCGCGCGAGTCGCTCGGCTACCACGACGCGATGGGGTCGAATCTGTTCCTGCACGTGCGTCGCGGCGAAGTGCTGCGCGTGGTGCCGCGCGACAACGAGCTGGTCAACGAATGCTGGCTGTCGGACCGCGACCGCTACTCGCACCAGGGCCTGTACAGCGCCGACCGCGCGGTCAAGCCGTTGAAGAAGATCAATGGCGAGTGGGTCGAAGTGAGCTGGGCCGAAGGCCTGGCCGCGGCCGGCGAGATCCTCAAGGCGCGGTCGGGCGACAACCTCGGCGTGCTGGTGCACCCGGCGACCTCGAACGAAGAGGGCGAGCTGCTGGCACGCCTGGCCTCCGGCCTGGGCACCGGCAACCTCGACCACCGCATCTTCAACCGCGACTTCTCCGACGCCGCCGTCACCGAACCGTTCGCCGTGCCGCTGGCCGAGATCGAACAGGCCGACGTGGTGGTGATCGTCGGCAGCAACGTGCGCCATGAGCTGCCGCTGCTGCATGCCCGCCTGCGCAAGGCGCAGACGCGCAACGGCGCCAAGGTCCACGCCATCAACCCGGTCGACTTCGACTTCGCCTTCGCCCTGGCCGGCAAGCAGATCGTGGCGCCGTCGCAGTTCGCCTCGGCGCTGTCCGACGCCGCGCTGCGCGATGCCGTCAAGGGCGCTGCCCGTGCCGTGGTGATCGTCGGCGGGCTGGTCGAGAACCATCCGCAGGCCGCCACGCTGCGCGCCGCGGTGCGTGATTTCGCCAGCGCCACCGGCGCGGCGTTGTGCCGCATCCCGCAGGGCGCCAATGCCGTCGGCTTGAGCCAGCAGGGCGTGCTGCCCACCGCGCGCGACGCTGCGGCGATGCTGGCGCAGCCGCGTTCGGCGTACGTGATCTACGGCATCGAGCCGGGCCTGGACTTCGCCGACGCACCGGCCGCGCGCGCTGCGCTGCATGGCGCCAAGGTGGTGGCCTTCAGCCAGTTCGCCTGTGCCTCGACCCGCGACGTGGCCGACGTGATCCTGCCGATCGGCGCGCTGCCGGAAATCGACGCGTCGCTGACCAACCTCGACGGCCGCGTGCAGGTCGCCAAGGCCGGCGGCAAGCTGCCGGTGGAGGCCCGCGAGGGCTGGCGCGTGTTGCGTGCGCTGGGTGGCGAACTCGGCCTGGCCGGTTTCGAATTCACCGACCTGGCCGGCCTGCGCGCCGGCTTGCAGGGCCGCACCGTCGCGACCAGCACGTCGGCGCAGCCGGCGCTGGTGGGCGAGGGCCTGGAGGTCGCCGCGACCGCCGCGATCTACCGCACCGATGCGGTGGTGCGCCGCGCCGCCGCATTGCAGGCCCATCCGCTCAACGCGGCGCCCAGCGTCACGATGAGCCCGGAACAGGCCGCGCAGTTGCAGGTGGCCGAAGGTCAGATGGTCAAGGTCGGCACGGCTGCCGGTAAGGCGACGCTGCCGGTGGTACTGGACAAGCGGGTCGCCGCGGGCACGGTCTGGATCGAATCCGGCCATGGCGCTACCGCGCCGCTCGGCGCCGGTCGCGTAACGGTGGTGGCTGCATGAACGAGATGCTGTTGAACTTGGTCGACCCGCTGCACCAGTGGCTCGTCGGCCTGGGCGATATCGGTATGGTGCTGTGGATCATCGCCAAGATATTGGTGATCGCGGTGCCGGTGATCATTGCCGTGGCCTTCTACGTGGTGTGGGAGCGCAAGCTGATCGGCTGGATGCACGTGCGCCACGGGCCGATGTACGTCGGCATGGGCATCTTCCAGGCCTTCGCGGACGTGTTCAAACTCCTGTTCAAGGAGATCGTGCAGCCGACCAACACGCACAAGGCGCTGTTCGTGATCGCGCCGTTGATCACCCTGGCGCCGGCCTTCGCCGCCTGGGCGGTGGTGCCGTTCGATGCGCAGCTGGTGCTGTCCAACGCCAACGTCGGCCTGCTGTACCTGCTGGCGATGACCTCGCTGGGCGTGTACGGCATCATCCTGGCCGGCTGGGCCTCCAACTCGAAGTACGCCTTCCTCGGCGCGATGCGTTCGGCCGCGCAGGTGGTCAGCTACGAAATCGCGATGGGCTTCGCCCTGGTCGGGGTGATGATCGCCGCGCAGAGCGTGAATCTGAGCGCGATCGTGATGGCGCAGGCCGGCAATTCCGGCTTCCTCGACTGGTTCCTGATCCCGCTGTTCCCGCTGTTCATCGTCTACTGGGTGTCCGGCGTGGCCGAGACCAACCGCGCCCCGTTCGACGTGGTGGAAGGCGAGTCGGAGATCGTCGCCGGCCACATGGTGGAGTACTCGGGCGGCGCGTTCGCGCTGTTCTTCCTGGCCGAGTACGCCAACATGATCCTGGTCAGCTTCCTGATCTCGATCTTCTTCCTCGGTGGCTGGCTGAGCCCGATCCAGGGCTGGGTCACGGCGGACATCTCGCCGTGGGTCAACTGGATCTGGACCGGCGGCTGGCCGTGGCTGCTGCTGAAGGTGTTCTTCTTCGCCAGCGCCTACATCTGGTTCCGTGCCTCGTTCCCGCGCTACCGCTATGACCAGATCATGCGGCTGGGCTGGAAGATATTCATTCCGCTGACGATCGTGTGGATCGCAGTGACCGCGTTGATGGTGTTCTACGGCGTGATCCAGAAGGGCGTGTAACCGATGAACAAGATCACCCACTACTTCAAGAGCCTGCTGCTCCTCGAGCTGCTCGGCGGCCTGTGGCTGACGCTGAAGTACACCTTCAAGCCGAAGTACACCGTGATGTACCCGATGGAGAAGTTCCCGCAGTCGCCGCGCTTCCGCGGCCTGCATGCCCTGCGCCGCTATCCCAACGGGGAAGAGCGCTGCATCGCCTGCAAGCTGTGCGAAGCCGTGTGCCCGGCGCTGGCCATCACCATCGACTCGGCCAAGCGCGAGGACGGCAGCCGCCGCACCACGCGCTACGACATCGACCTGTTCAAGTGCATCTTCTGCGGCTTCTGCGAAGAAAGCTGCCCGGTCGACTCGATCGTCGAGACGCACATCCTCGAATACCACTTCGAGAACCGTGGCGAGAACATCGTCACCAAGCCGCAGCTGCTGGCCCTGGGCGACCGTCTCGAATCCGAGATCGCCGAGCGCCGCGCCGCCGATGCCGCCTTCCGCTGAGGTCATGATGGACTGGGTCAATATCGCTTTCTGGGCCTTCTCCGCAGTGGCGGTGGTCGCCGCCGGCGGCGTGATCAGCGTGCGCAACCCGGTGTACGCCGTGCTGTGCCTGATCCTGACGTTCTTCTCCATCGCCTGCGTGTGGCTGCTGGTCGGCGCCGAATTCCTCGGCGTCACCCTGGTGCTGGTCTACGTCGGCGCGGTGATGGTGCTGTTCCTGTTCGTGGTGATGATGCTGGACATCGACACCAGCCGCCTGCGCGAGGGTTGGGTGAAGTACCTGCCGATCGGTGTGATCGTCGCGGTGGTGATGTTCGTGCAGATGATCGTGCTGATCGGTGTCAAGTCGCGCTCGGTCACGCCGCTGCCGGCCGACAACGCCGCCGCGGTCGCCGCCGATACGTCCAATCTGACCTGGTTGGCGCACACGCTGTTCACCCAGTTCCTGCTGCCGTTCGAGTTCGCCGCGGTGATCCTGACCGTGGCCGTCATCGCCGCGGTGATGCTGACCCTGCGCAAGCGCACCGGCACCAAGACCCAGGACCCCTCGGCGCAGACCCGGGTCAAGGCGCGTGACCGCGTGCGCATCGTCAAGATGGCCAGCGAGAAGCCGGCGGCCCCGGCCGCGGCCGGCAGCGGCGAGCCCGGTTCCACCCAGGAGGCAAATTCGTGATCACTCTCGGCCACCTGCTGGGCCTGGGCGCGGTGCTGTTCTGCATCAGCCTTGCCGGCATCTTCCTCAACCGCAAGAACATCATCGTCCTGCTGATGTCGATCGAGCTGCTGCTGTTGTCGGTCAACATCAACTTCGTCGCCTTCTCGCGCCAGCTGGGCGATCCGGCGGGGCAGCTGTTCGTGTTCTTCATCCTGACCGTTGCCGCCGCCGAAGCCGCGATTGGCCTGGCGATCCTGGTGACCCTGTTCCGCACGCGCCGCACGATCAATGTGGCCGAAGTCGATTCGCTGAAGGGCTGACCCGAAGATGGAAATCACACTCTCCAAGGGCCTGCTCATCGCGGTGGTGCTCGCACCGCTGGTAGGCAGCATCATCGCCGGCCTGTTCGGCCGGCAGGTCGGCCGCAAGGGCGCCCAGTACGCCACCATCCTGGGCGTGGCGATCAGCTGCGCGCTGTCGTGCTACGTGCTGTACCAACTGGTCGGGCAGGGCGCCTCGCCGTTCAACCAGAATATCTACACCTTCTTCGAGGTGGGCAACTACTCGGCCCACATCGGCTTCATGATCGACAAGCTGACCGCGATGATGATGGTCGTGGTGACCTTCGTCTCGCTGCTGGTGCACGTGTACACCATCGGCTACATGGCCGACGATCCAGGCTACCAGCGCTTCTTCAGCTACATCTCGCTGTTCACCTTCTCCATGCTCACCCTGGTGATGAGCAACAACTTCCTGCAGCTGTTCTTCGGCTGGGAAGCGGTGGGCCTGGTGTCGTACCTGTTGATCGGCTTCTGGTTCAAGCGCCCGACCGCGGTGTTCGCCAACATGAAGGCGTTCCTGGTCAACCGCGTCGGCGACTTCGGCTTCATCCTCGGCATCGCCGCGGTGCTGTGGGTGTTCGGCACGCTGGACTACTCGGCGGTGTTCGCCAACGCCGGCATGCTCGGCGACCCGCGCGCGGCGATCCAGCTGTGGGACGGCTCGCTCGACCTGTTCGGCCAGCACTACGCGCTGCTCAGCCAGCCGGTGGTGTGGTCGGTGGCCACGCTGATCTGCATCTGCCTGTTCATCGGCGCCATGGGCAAGTCGGCGCAGGTGCCGCTGCACGTGTGGCTGCCGGACTCGATGGAAGGCCCGACCCCGATCTCGGCGCTGATCCATGCCGCGACCATGGTCACCGCCGGCATCTTCATGGTGGCGCGCATGTCGCCGCTGTTCGAACTGTCGGAAACCGCGCTGAATTTCGTCCTGTTCATCGGCGCCACCACCGCGTTCTTCACCGGCCTGATCGGCATCGTGCAGAACGACATCAAGCGCGTGGTCGCCTACTCGACCCTGTCGCAGCTGGGCTACATGACCGTCGCGCTCGGCGTGTCGGCGTACTCGGCGGCGGTGTTCCACCTGATGACCCACGCCTTCTTCAAGGCGCTGCTGTTCCTGGCGGCCGGCTCGGTGATCATCGGCATGCACCACGAGCAGGACATGCGCAAGATGGGCGGGCTGCGCAAGTACATGCCGATCACCTACTGGACCAGCGTCATCGGCACCCTGGCCCTGGTCGGCACACCGTTCTTCTCCGGTTTCTACTCGAAGGACACGATCATCGAGGCGGCCGAGATCCACGCCCACCACGCCAACAACTGGGTCGCCACCTATGGCTACTGGGCGGTGCTCGGCGGCGTGCTGGTGACCAGCTTCTACAGCTTCCGCCTGCTGTTCATGACCTTCCACGGCAAGGAACGCTTCCGTGACGCCCACACCGACCATGGCCACGGCCATGCCGCGCATGCGCACGACGACCATGCCCATGACGAGCATGCGCACGACACCCATGGCCACGACGACCACGGCCACGGCCATGGCGCGCACGAGCCGCACGAGTCGCCGTGGGTCGTGACCCTGCCGCTGATCCTGCTGGCGATCCCCTCGATCGCGATCGGCTTCATCACCTCCGGCCCGATGCTGTTCGGCACCGACTGGATGGGCAACCGTGCCATCGAGGCCGTGCAGGGCCAGGCGACCACGTTCTTCACTGGCGTGATCGACATCGTCATCCCGGCGCACGACACCGTCGCCGAAGTGGGCGAGGAGTTCTGGCACGGCCCGGTCGAGTACGCCACGCACGGCATGAGTGCCTGGCCGTTCTGGCTGACCCTGGCCGGCTTCCTGCTGGCGGCGCTGATGTACCTGTGGAAGCCCGACCTGGCGGCGAAGGCGCGCAAGACCTTCGCCTGGCCGGTGCGGATCCTCGAAGAGAAATACGGTTTCGACAAGCTCTGGATCAACGGCTTCGCTGGCGGTGGCATCCGCCTGGGCAAGGTGTCCCGCGCGATCGACACGCATGTGGTCGACGGCGCGGTGGTCAATGGCTCGGCCCGCGTGGTCGACCTGGCCGCCCACCTGCTGCGTCGCACGCAGTCCGGTTTCCTCTACCACTACGCCTTCGCCATGATCATCGGGCTCATCGCCCTGCTGATGGTCGTGATGTATGTGTGGCGTTGACCTGTACGGATAAGAAGACGTGTCGAACTGGCCCCTACTGAGTGTCCTGATCTGGCTGCCGACCATTGGCGGCGCATTGATCCTAGCCCTGCGCAACGCCCAGGCCGCCCGCTGGGCGTCCCTGCTGGTCGCGGTGTTGACCCTGCTCATCAGCCTGCCGCTGCTGAGCGGGTATGACACCGGCAACGACGCGCTGCAATTCGTCGAGCAGCATGCGTGGATCCCCGCGTACAGCATCGGCTACGACCTCGGCGTGGACGGCATTGCCATCGCGCTGATCGTGCTGACCACGCTGGTCACCGTGCTGGCGCTGGTCGGCGCCTGGGGCGTGATCGACAAGCGCGTCAACCAGTACGTGGCCGCCTTCCTGATCCTGGAAGGCGTGACCGTGGGCATCTTCGCCGCCACCGACGCGATGCTGTTCTACGTGTTCTTCGAGGCGATGCTGATCCCGATGTTCCTGATCATCGGTGTGTGGGGCGGCCCGCGCCGCATCTATGCCGCGATCAAGTTCTTCCTCTACACCTTCCTCGGCTCGGTGCTGATGCTGGTGGCGCTGATCTACCTGTACCTGAAGGGTGGCAGCTTCCAGCTCGCCGACCTGTATGCGATGCAATTGACGGCTAAGGAACAGACCTGGATCTTCTTCGCCTTCCTGATCGCCTTCGCGGTCAAGGTGCCGATGTTCCCGGTCCACACCTGGCTGCCGGACGCGCACGTCGAAGCGCCGACCGCCGGCTCGGTGATCCTGGCCGCCATCGCGCTGAAGATCGGCGGCTACGGCTTCCTGCGCTTCAACCTGCCGATCGTGCCCGACGCCAGCCACCACTTCGCCTGGGTTGTGATCGCGCTGTCGCTGATCGCGGTGATCTACGTCGGCCTGGTCGCCCTGGTGCAGGACGACATGAAGAAGCTGGTGGCCTATTCGTCGATCGCGCACATGGGCTTCGTCACCCTGGGCACCTTCATCGCCTTCACCCTGGTACGCGACTACGGCAGCATCGATGCCGCCCGCCTGGGCCTGCAGGGCGCGATGGTGCAGATGGTCTCGCACGGCTTCGTCTCCGGCGCGATGTTCACCTGCATCGGCGTCCTGTACGACCGCATGCATACGCGCCGCATCGCCGACTACGGCGGCGTGGTCAACGTGATGCCGTGGTTCGCCACCTTCGCCATGCTGTTCTACATGGCCAATGCCGGCCTGCCGGGCACCAGCGGCTTCGTCGGCGAGTTCATGGTCATCATGGCCAGCTTCCAGAAGCATCCGTTCATCGCCTTCGGCGCGGCCACCACGCTGGTGATCACCGCCGCCTACACGCTGTGGCTGTACAAGCGCGTGTTCTTCGGCGAAGTGGCCAATGCCCACGTGGCCGAGCTGAAGGACATCAATGGCCGCGAGACCTTCGTGCTGAGCGTGTTTGCCGCCGGCGTGCTGGCGCTGGGCATCTATCCGAAGCCGCTGACCGACCTGATGGAACCGGCGATCGCCAAGCTCGCCACGCAGATCGCCGTGAGCAAGCTGTAATCGCGCCGAAAGAATTGAAACAGGAATGATGATGACCACGCCAACGCCCCTGACGTTGACCACCGCCGACCTGGCACCGCTCGCTCCCGAGTTGGTGCTGATCGGCGGCGCTTTCGCCCTGCTGATGATCGACCTGTTCGTCAGCCAGCGGCACAAGGTCTGGACCCACCTGATCTCGGTGGCGATCCTCGCCGCGGTGCTGGCGATGCTGGCCACCGGCGTCGGCGGCCAGGGCGAGATCTTCAACGGCATGTTCGTGCGCGACACCGCCGCCGACGTGATGAAGACGGTGATCGTGCTGGTCAGCGGCCTGACCCTGGTCTACGGCTGGAGCTACCTGCGCGAGCGCAACCTGTTCCAGGGCGAGATCCCGGTGCTGGTGCTGTTCGCCACCTCCGGCATGATGATCATGGTCTCGGCCGGCAGCTTGCTGATGGTCTACCTCGGCCTGGAACTGCTGGCGCTGTGCTCCTACGCGCTGGTGGCCTCCAACCGCGACAACGGCCTGGCCACCGAAGCGGCGATGAAGTACATCGTGCTCGGCTCGCTGGCCTCGGGCCTGCTGCTGTACGGGATGTCGCTGATCTACGGCGCCACCGGCACGCTGAGCCTGGCCGGCATCCATGACGCCATCGACGGTTCGCCCGAGCGCCTGCTGCTGCTCACCGGCACGATCTTCATGATCGCCGGCGTCGCCTTCAAGCTGGGCGCCGCGCCGTTCCACATGTGGTTGCCGGACGTATACCAGGGCGCACCGGCGCCGGTCGCGCTGTTCATCAGCTCGGCGCCGAAGCTCGCCGCCTTCGGCATGGCCTACCGCCTGCTGGAAGTGGGCGTGGGCCCGCTGTCGCCGCAATGGAGCCTGTTGCTGGCCGCGCTGTCGGCGTTGTCGCTGGTGATCGGCAACCTGATGGCGATCGCACAGACCAACCTCAAGCGCATGCTGGCGTATTCGACCGTCTCGCACATCGGCTTCCTGCTGATGGGCGTGGCCGGCGGCGACGAGCGCGGCTACGCGGCGGCGCTGTTCTATGCGCTGAGCTACGCGATCATGTCGACCGCCTCCTTCGGCGCGATCATCGCGCTGTCGCGCAGCGGCTTCGAAGCCGAGAACATCGACGACTTCAAGGGCCTGAACGCACGCAATCCGTGGATGGCCGGGCTGGTGCTGTGCATCATGGCCTCGCTGGCCGGCATTCCGCCGTTCCTGGGTTTCTGGAGCAAGCTGGCGGTGCTCGGCGCGGCGGTGCAGGGGCATCTGCTGTGGCTGGCGATCCTCGGCGTGATCTGCGCGGTGATCGGCGCGTACTACTACCTGCGCGTCATCAAGGTCATGTACTTCGACGAACCGGTCGGCGAGCCGTTGCCGGCCAACAACGACCGCGTGCTCGGTGTGGTGCTGGGCGTGAACTCGCTGGCGCTGCTCGCGCTCGGCCTGGCCTGGAACCCGATCATGGTGTGGTGCCAGCGCGCATTCGCGCACCTGGCCTGATTACTTATCGCGAAGACGAATACAGGGGTTGCAATAGAGTCGCTGTATCGTCATAATCTCTTTCTCTGCTGCGGGGTGGAGCAGTCTGGCAGCTCGTCGGGCTCATAACCCGAAGGTCGCAGGTTCAAATCCTGCCCCCGCTACCATATAAGCAAGGCATCGCTCGCGGTGCTGACGCAGTAGAAAAAACGAAGCGGCGGGTCCTCACGGACCCGCCGTTTTCGTTTGCGCGAAGCTCACGCGGCCAGCGGCACCCTGCGCGCTCCCTTGGAGGAGATCCAGCGATGATCATCGAAAGCATCATGAGCCGCGACGTGCATACCGTGCGTCCGGACCAATCCCTGCGCGAAGCGGCGGACATCATGCGCAAGCAGAGCATCGGCAGCCTGCCAGTGCGCGACAACGATCGCCTGGTCGGCATGCTGACCGACCGCGACATCGTCGTGCGTGCGGTGGCCGAGGGGAACATCGACGGTCGCACGGTGGGCGATGTGATGTCGCCGTCGGTGAAGTACTGCTATGCCAGCGACGACGTGCAGGACATCGCCCGCAACATGGCCAGCCTGGAAGTGCGGCGCCTGCCGGTGCTGGACGCGCAAAAGCGCCTGGTCGGCATGATTTCGCTGGCCAACATGGTGCACTCGGAAACCTCGGCCGGCGCGGTGATGGCGCAGGGCGTGGCCACGCCGCACTGAGCCGGTCCGGTGCCGTCGTGACGGCCGCCGGCGCACTGGCCGGACCCGCGGCCGCAGTCCGTCGGCCGCTTCGGGCGGGCTGACTGCGCGCAGGGTTGCCAGGGGGTGGGGCAGGACGTAACATAGCCGGCTCTTGCGGAAAGCGTTTCAGGGCCGACGCCATGGTTGGTGTTGGCCGGGACCCGGCTTCCGCTGGCGGAACCCGACCGGCTCGACTAGGGCCGGGTCGCTGGATCCGAATCGTGGCAGCCATGTTCCTGCTGCCGCGCCGGCCCCAGAGGCCGGCACACTCGCAAGGGGCCCGTTGGGCCCTTTGTTGTTTCCGGGCCGGTTGTATCGATGTCCGGTCGTTTCCCGGGGCCCGTTGTTTCCCGGGACTGGATTTCCGCCAGGCCCCACCCCATTTACCGAGGCAGCTGTGAGCGACAAGGCTACTGAAATCGCCGAACTGCTGGCTCCCACCGTCGAGGCGTTGGGGCTGGAGCTGTTGGGCGCCGAATACCTGCCGGCACCGGGCAGCGCGACGTTGCGGCTCTACATCGACGTGCCGCTGGCCGAGCAGCCCGAACGCATGGTCAATATCGACGATTGCGAGCGCGTCAGCCGCGAAGTGTCGGCCCAGCTCGATGTCGAGGACCCGATCAGCGGCAACTACACCCTGGAAGTTTCCTCGCCGGGCGTGGACCGGCCGCTGTTCACCCTGGCCCAGTTCGGCCGCCATGCCGGCGAGTCGGTCAAGGTCGGGCTGAAGCTGGCGCAGAACAACCGCCGCCGCCTGCAGGGCGCGATCATGCGGATCGACGAGGCCGCCGACACCGTCGTGCTGGAAGTGGAGGGCGCCGAGATTGCGGTGGCCTTCGACAACATCGACAAGGCGCGGATCCTGCCCGACTGGGTCGCCCTCGGGCTGGCCCCGCAGAAACCGAACAAGCCGGGCCCGAAGAAGGCGGGCCAGGGCAACAAGCAACCATCCAACGAGTCCGCGGCCAAGAAGCCGCGCGCGGAGTGACCAAATGAGCAAGGAACTTTTGCTGGTAGTGGACGCGGTGGCCAATGAAAAAGGCGTGCCGCGTGAAGTGATCTTCGAAGCGATCGAAGCCGCCCTGGCTTCGGCGGCGAAGAAGCGCTACCCCGACCAGGACGTGCTGACCCGCGTGTCGATCGACCACAAGGACGGCAACTACGAAACCTACCGCCGCTGGGAAGTGGTGGCCGACGATGTGGTGATGGATTCGCCGGACCGCCAGATCCGCATGATGGATGCGGTCGATGAAGCCGACGGCGTGGAAATCGGCGACTACATCGAAGAGCAGATCGAAAACCCGGACTTCGGCCGCATCGCCGCCCAGGCCGCCAAGCAGGTGATCGTCCAGCGCGTGCGCGAGGCCGAGCGCCAGCAGGTGGTGGACGCGTGGAAGGACCGCGTGGGCGAGCTGATCACCGGCGTGGTCAAGCGCGCCGAGCGCGGCAACATCTATGTCGACCTCGGCGGCAATGCCGAAGGCTTCATCCCCAAGGACAAGGGCATCCCGCGCGACGTGCTGCGCGCCGGCGACCGCGTCCGCGGCTACCTGGCCGAGGTGCGCTCGGAACCGCGCGGCCCGCAGCTGTTCATCAGCCGCGCCGCCCCCGAATTCATGATCGAGCTGTTCAAGCTCGAAGTGCCGGAAGTCGGCCAGGGCCTGGTCGAGATCAAGGGCTGCGCCCGCGACCCGGGCGACCGCGCCAAGATCGCAGTGATCGCCCACGACAGCCGCACCGATCCGATCGGCGCGTGCATCGGCATGCGCGGTTCGCGCGTGCAGGCCGTGTCCAACGAGCTCAACGGCGAGCGCGTGGACATCGTGCTGTGGAACGACAACCCGGCCAACCTCGTCATCAACGCGATGGCGCCGGCCGAAGTGCAGTCGATCATCGTCGATGAAGAAAAGCATTCGATGGACCTGGCCGTGGCCGAAGACCGTCTGGCCCAGGCGATCGGCAAGGGCGGCCAGAACGTGCGCCTGGCCAGCCGCCTGACCGGCTGGCAGCTCAACGTCATGACCGCCGACCAGGTGCAGGCCAAGAGCGAGGCCGAGCAGGCTTCGGCCCGCCAGCTGTTCATGGAGAAGCTGGAGGTGGACGAGGAAATCGCCGGCATTCTGGTGGCCGAGGGCTTCAGCACGGTCGAGGAAATCGCCTACGTGCCGGTCGGCGAGCTGCTGGCGGTGGAGGGCTTCGACGAGGACATCGTCGAGGAACTGCGCGCCCGTGCCCGCGACGCCCTGCTCAACGCCGCCCTGGCCGAGGAAGAGGTGCTGGACGAGCACCAGCCCGCCGAGGACCTGCTGGCCCTGGAAGGCATGGACGAAGCCACCGCCTACGCGCTGGCCAGCCATGGCGTGCGCACCAGCGAGGACCTGTCCGACCTGGCGGCCGATGAAATCGTCGATTTCGGAATCGAGGGCATGACCGCCCAGCGCGCCGCCGCGCTGATCCTGGCAGCCCGCGCCGAGGAGATCGCCCGCTTGGAGCGCGGCGAATGAGCCGGCGATGAAACGCGCCCTGAACCGATCAGGGCTTAGAATCTGCGCTTCCCTTGCTCTGGGCGAGGGGGCGCCAACCAGATCATAGGATCCGAATGTCGCAGCAAACCACCATCCGCAAGCTTGCCGAACTGGTCAACACGCCGGTCGAAAAACTGCTGGAACAACTGGCCACGGCCGGGATGAAGTTCAGCGGTCCCGACCAGGTCGTGACCAGCACCGAGAAGATGAAGCTTCTCGGCTTCCTGCGCCGTACCCATGGCAAGTCCGAGGCCCCGGCGGAAGCCGAGGGCGAGGCGCCGAAGAAGATCACCCTGAATCGGCGCAAGCTGCAGGAAGTGACGGTCAGCGCCGGTCGCAGCAAGACCACGGTGAACGTGGAAGTGCGGCAGAAGCGTACCTACGTGAAGGCCGCCGAGCCTGACGTGGCGCCCGTGAGTGCCACGCCGGCCGCGGCCGCCGCCCCGGCTGCCGCCGCACCCCGTCCGGCCGCCGCCGCGGCCGGTGGCGTGAACGACGAGCGCGCCGAAATCCTGCGCAAGCTCGAAGCCTCGCGCCAGCGCAACCTGGCCGAGCAGCAGCACCTGGCCGAAGTGGACCGTGCGCGCGCCGAGGAACTGGATCGCAAGCGCCAGGAAGAGCAGGCCGCGCGTGATCGCCTCGAAGCCGAACGCAAGGCCGCCGAAGCGGCCGCCGCCCCGGCGCCGAGCGCCGAGGCCGGTGGCGCCGCGCGCCCGGCTGCGCCGGCCCGTGTGGTGCGTCCGGCCACGCCGGCCCCGGCCCGTCCGGCGCCGCCGCGTGCCGATGACCGCAACGCGCCGCGCCACAAGACCCGCGGCTCGCACGCGATGGTCGCCGGTGTCGAGGACGACGATGCGACCAAGCGTTTCGCCGGCCAGTTGCACCTGTCGGCGGCCGATCGCGCGCGCCGTTCCAACGTGCGTGGCAAGCCCAGGCCGTCCAGCGGCGGCCGCCGCGGCAACGAGGTGCAGCGTGGCGGCGGTACCGTCCACGGCTTCGAACGCCCGACCGCGCCGGTCGTGCGCGAGGTCGCCATCGGCGACACCATCACCGTGGCCGACCTGGCGCAGAAGCTCGCGCTCAAGGGCGGCGACGTGGTGAAGGCGCTGTTCAAGATGGGCGTGATGGCCACCATCACCCAGAGCATCGACCACGAAACCGCGGTGCTGATCACCGAAGAGCTCGGCCACAAGGCCGTGCGCGCCGGCAGCGGCGACTTCGAAGACGCCTTGCTGGCGCATTCGGAAGAAGCGCAGGGCGAGGCGCGTCCGCGCCCGCCGGTGGTCACCATCATGGGCCACGTCGACCACGGCAAGACTTCGCTGCTGGACTACATCCGCCGCACCAAGATCGCCTCGGGCGAAGCCGGCGGCATCACCCAGCACATCGGCGCGTACCACGTCGAAACCCCGAAGGGCGTCATCAGCTTCCTCGACACCCCGGGCCACGCCGCCTTCACCTCGATGCGCGCGCGCGGCGCCAAGCTGACCGACATCGTGGTGCTGGTCGTGGCCGCCGACGACGGCGTCATGCCGCAGACCCGCGAAGCGGTGCAGCACGCCAAGGCGGCAGGCGTGCCGCTGATCGTGGCGGTCAACAAGATGGACAAGTCCGGTGCCGACCCGCTGCGGGTGAAGAACGAGCTGCTGGCCGAGAACGTGGTGGCCGAAGAGTTCGGCGGCGACACCCAGTTCGTCGAAGTCTCGGCCAAGACCGGCCTGGGCGTGGACACGCTGCTGGACGCGATCTCGCTGCAGGCCGAAGTGCTCGAGCTCAAGGCGGTGCCCGATGGCCGCGCCAGCGGCACGGTGATCGAGTCCTCGCTGGACAAGGGCCGCGGCCCGGTGGCCACGGTACTGGTGCAGCAGGGCCAGCTGAAGAAGGGCGACTACCTGGTGTGCGGCGTGCAGTACGGCCGCGTGCGCGCCCTGTTCGACGAAACCGGTGCTCAGCCCGACGCCGCCGGCCCGTCGATCCCGGTGCAGGTGCTCGGCCTGTCGGGCGTGCCCGATGCCGGCGACGACTTCGTCGTGGTCGAGGACGAGCGCCTGGCCAAGGACGTGGCGCAGCAGCGCGAGACCAAGCGCCGCGAGTCGCGCCTGGTGGCTTCGGCGGGCAACCGCATGGAAGACATCCTGGCGCAGATGGGCAAGGGCGAAGGCCAGCAGGTGCTGAACCTGGTGATCAAGGCCGACGTGCAGGGTTCGGTGCAGGCGCTGAGCCAGGCGCTGGTCGCGCTGTCCAACGACGACATCCGCATCAACGTGATCCACTCCGGCGTGGGCGGCATCACCGAGTCGGATGCCAACTCGGCGTTCGCCTCCAAGGCCACGGTCATCGGCTTCAACGTGCGTGCCGATGCCTCGGCGCGCAAGATCATCGAAGCCAACGGCGTGGACCTGCGCTACTTCTCGATCATCTATGACGTGATCGACCAGGTGAAGCAGGTGGCGTCCGGTCTGCTGGGCGTGGAGATCCGCGAGGAGATCATCGGTGTCGCCCAGGTGCGCGATGTCTTCCGCAGCTCGAAGTTCGGCGCCGTCGCTGGCTGCATGATCATCGAGGGCGTGGTCAAGCGCTCCAAGCCGATCCGCGTGCTGCGCGACAACACCGTCGTGTTCGAAGGCGAGCTGGAATCGCTGCGTCGCTTCAAGGAGAACGTCGAAGAGGTCCGCAACGGTACCGAGTGCGGTATCGGCGTGAAGGCCTACAACGACGTCAAGGTCGGCGACCAGATCGAGTGCTTCGAACGCATCGAGGTGCCGCGCACGCTGTAAGTTGGTTCGGGACTCGGGTTTCGGGACTCGGGACTCGGTAAAGCCGGAAGCGCGGGGCGTCTTGCTTCGCTGCTTCCGGGGCCGATGTAGAGCCACCGTCCCGAAGTTGTACCGAGTCCCGAATCCCGAGTCCCGAGTCACGATAATGCCTACCAAGTCTTTCCACCGCACCGACCGCGTCTCGGCCCAGTTGCGCCGCGAACTCGGCACCCTGGTGCACGTGGCCGTGCGCGAGCACGGCCTGCCGTCGGTCAGCGTCTCGGACGTCGAGATCACCCGCGACCTGGCCCACGCCAAGGTTTTCGTCACCGCGTTGCAGCCGGAGCGTTCGGCCGAGGCGATGAAGGGGCTCAAGCTCATTGCGTACGAACTGCGCATGCAGCTGGCCCGCGCGATGAAGCTGCGCCACGTGCCCGAGTTGCACTTCCACTACGACGATTCGGTCGACCGTGGCGAGCGCATCGACAACCTGCTGCGCGATCTGCCGACCCCGCCGGCCGAGGAAACGCCCGAAGATTGAGGGTGCCGGGATCGGGGGGCACCACTGTGGGAGGGATCACTGTGGGAGGGGCTTCAGCCCCGACGCTCTCCGGTCGCGATCAACTTCCGGACGCCGATGATCCACGGTCGCGGCTGAAGCCGCTCCTACAAATATGTGATGCGTCCAGATCATGTCGCGAATCCCCTACCGTCGCCTCGACGGCATCCTGCTGCTGGACAAGCCCGCCGGCCTGAGCTCGAACCAGGCCCTGCAGGCCGCGCGCCGCTTGCTGCGGGCGGAGAAGGGCGGGCACACCGGATCCCTGGACCCCCTGGCCACCGGCCTGCTGCCGCTGTGCTTCGGCGAGGCGACCAAGATCGCCGGCCTGCTGCTGGGCTCGGCCAAGGCCTATGACGCCGAGATCGTCCTCGGGGTCACCACCGACACCGACGACGCCGACGGCGCCCCCCTGCGCGAACGTCCGCTGCCGCCGCTGGATGCGGCCACGGTCGCCGCCGCCCTGGTGCCGCTGACCGGGCGCATCCGCCAGCGCGCGCCGATCTACTCGGCCCTCAAGCAGGGCGGCGAACCCTTGTACGCCAAGGCACGGCGCGGCGAGGCGATCGAAGCGCCCGAGCGCGAGGTCGAGGTCCGGGCGATCGAGATCCTGGCATTGTCCGGCCCGCGGCTGCGGCTGCGGGTCACCTGCGGCTCGGGCACCTATATCCGCAGCTTGGCCCGCGACCTCGGCGAATCCCTGGGCTGCGGCGCGCATATCGCCGGCCTGCGGCGGCTGTGGGTCGAGCCGTTCCGGGCGCCGGCCATGTGGACGCTGGAGAGCCTCGAATCCCGCCTGGCGGCCGGCGAGGCGGCCGAGTCGCTGCTGCTGCCGCTGGCGGCCGGCCTGGTGGACTTCCCGCGCGTGGACCTGGCCGAGGAGCCGGCCCGGCGCTTCCGCATGGGCCAGCGGCTGCGCGATGCGGCCTTCCCGGCCGGTGAAGTGGCGGTATTCGGCCCGGACGGCGAGCCCTCCGGCCTGGGCCGGGTAGACGCGGCCGGGCTGCTCGCCCCGCAGCGCTTGTTCAATGCCTGAACCGGGCGGGCGTGGCCCGACCTTGTTCGCAGCCGCCCTGGCCGGTACAATTCCGCGGCCTTTTCGGGCATCTCGCGCAGCACGCGCATTCCTTAGCAAACGGCGAGTCAGGCGGTGCGCCCCAGCGCGTTCCTGCCGACCCCGCATCACAGAGAAAACATCATGTCGATCGACACCCAGAAGGTCATTGAAGACAACAAGCGCAGCGCCGCCGATACCGGTTCGCCGGAAGTCCAGGTCGCCCTGCTGACCGCCCGCATCGAGCAGCTGACCGGTCACTTCAAGGCCCACAAGAAGGACCACCACAGCCGCCGTGGCCTGCTGCAGATGGTCAACCGCCGCCGCAGCCTGCTGGACTACCTCAAGAAGAAGGACGGCGAGCGTTACAAGTCCCTCATCGAGAAACTCGGCCTGCGCCGCTAATCGAATTCCCCCGCGGCGCAGTGATGCGCCGCGGTTTTGTTTTGGTCTCCCCGTAATTCAAATGGCCGATCCGCCCGGCCGCCCGCCTTCGGCAAGGGTCGAACGCGGTCCTTCCGAAGAAAGCTATCCCCAAGGAAAACCCCCGTGGCAAAAATCACCAAAACCTTCCAGTACGGCAAGCACACCGTCACGCTTGAGACGGGCGAGATCGCCCGCCAGGCCGGTGGCGCCGTCATCGTCAAGATGGACGACACCGTACTGCTGGTCACTGCCGTTGCCGCCAAGAGCGCGCGCGAAGGCCAGGACTTCTTCCCGCTGACGGTCGATTACCAGGAAAAGTTCTACGCCGGCGGCCGTATCCCGGGTGGCTTCTTCAAGCGCGAAGGCCGCGCGACCGAAAAGGAAACGCTGATCTCGCGCCTGATCGACCGGCCGATCCGTCCGCTGTTCCCGGAGGACTACAAGAACGAAGTCCAGATCATCGCCACCCTGATGTCGCTGAACCCGGAAGTGGACGGCGACATCCCGGCGATGATCGGCGCCTCGGCGGCGCTGGCCCTGGCCGGCACCCCGTTCATGGGCCCGATCGCCGCGGTCAAGGTCGGCTACAAGAACGGTGAGTACATCCTCAACCCGTCGGCGACCGAGCTGAAGGAATCGCAACTGGAGCTGGTCGTGGCCGGCACCTCGAACGCGGTGCTGATGGTCGAGTCCGAAGCCGAGCTGCTGTCCGAAGAAGTCATGCTGGGCGCCGTCACCTTCGGCCACCGCGCCATGCAGGTCGCGATCAACGCGATCAACGAGCTGACCGTGGAAGCCGGCACCAAGCCGAGCACCTGGGTCGCCCCGGCCAAGAACGAGGCGCTGATCTCGGCGCTGAAGGAAGCCATCGGCGGCCGCCTGGGCGAAGCCTTCCAGGTGCGCGACAAGCTGCAGCGCCGCGACGCCATCTCGGCGATCAAGAAGGACGTGTTCGAGTCCCTGGCCGGCCGCGTCACCGCCGAGGGCTGGAACCCGGCCGAGCTGTCGAAGGAATTCGGCGAGCTGGAATACCGCACCATGCGCGACTCGGTGCTCGACACCAAGGTCCGCATCGACGGCCGCGCCCTGGACACCGTGCGTCCGATCGCGGTCAAGACCAGCGTGCTGCCGCGTACCCACGGCTCGGCGCTGTTCACCCGCGGCGAGACCCAGGCGATCGTGACGATCACCCTGGGCACCGCCCGCGACGGCCAGGTGATCGACGCGGTCTCCGGCGAGTACAAGGAAAACTTCCTGTTCCATTACAATTTCCCGCCCTACTCGGTCGGTGAGTGTGGCCGTTTCGGCGCGCCGAAGCGTCGTGAAATCGGTCATGGCCGCCTGGCCAAGCGCGGCGTGCTGGCCGTGATGCCGACGATCGAAGCCTTCCCGTACACCATCCGTGTGGTCTCGGAAATCACCGAATCCAACGGCTCCTCGTCGATGGCCTCGGTCTGCGGTTCGTCGCTGGCGCTGATGGATGCCGGCGTGCCGGTGAAGTCGCCGGTGGCGGGTATCGCCATGGGCCTGGTCAAGGAAGGCGAGCGTTTCGTGGTCCTGTCCGACATCCTGGGTGATGAAGATCACCTGGGCGACATGGACTTCAAGGTGGCCGGCACTGCCGAGGGCATCTCCGCCCTGCAGATGGACATCAAGATCGAAGGCATCACCGAAGAGATCATGAAGCAGGCCCTGCAGCAGGCCAAGGCCGGCCGCCTGCACATCCTGGGCGAGATGGCCAATGGCCTGACCTCGCCGCGTTCGGAGCTGTCGGACTATGCGCCGCGCTTGCTGACGATCAAGATCCACCCGGACAAGATCCGCGAAGTGATCGGCAAGGGTGGTTCGACCATCCAGGCGATCACCAAGGAAACCGGTACGCAGATCGACATCCAGGACGATGGCACGATCGTCATTGCCTCGGTCAATGCGATCGCGGCGCAGGCGGCGAAGGCGCGCATCGAGCAGATCACCTCGGACGTGGAGCCGGGCCGCATCTACGAAGGCAAGGTCGCCAAGATCATGGACTTCGGTGCGTTCGTGACCATTCTCCCGGGCAAGGACGGCCTGGTGCACGTGTCGCAGATTTCCAGCGAGCGCGTGGAGAAGGTCGGCGACAAGCTGAAGGAAGGCGATCTGGTCAAGGTCAAGGTGCTGGAAGTCGACAAGCAGGGCCGTATCCGTTTGTCGATCAAGGCGGTTGAGGAAGAAGGCGAGGGTGCTGCTGGCGAGTAATTCGCGGGTTGTTCTTGCTTGAAGAAAAAAAGCGGGCTTCGGCTCGCTTTTTTTTTGCTTCATTTTTTCGCGGAAAGCTTCGGCTGTTCTGAGTGGGTCGCGCGGCATCCGGGGGCAGGCCCTTTCCGGGACACACCGTGGATACGTCCCTGTAGGCTCGGTGGCGCCATCCATCGCGCCACACGGTCCCGGAAAGGGCCTGCTCCCGGATGCCCGATGGTTTGCCGCAACGGTTGGGAAGGCGTTGGCCTTCCTGCGCCTTCAGTTCTGCCGGACCGGTTCCTGCGGGGGGATCGGATAAGGCTGCGGCTGCTGCACCGGCACGGTCCCCGGTCGCGGTGGCACTATCCGCGGGAAGCCCGGCGGCATCGGCGCGGTGGGGGCAGTGGGCGTCACCATGGGCGCCGCCTGCGGTGGCGGTGCCACCAGCAGCGCCGTCGGGCGGAGCTTCAACAAGGCGGCCCAGTCGCGGCGATTCAGATCGCACTGCGCTTCGCGGGCGGGCGAGCAGTCCAATGCCACGCCCACGCCGTCCTCGCTGCCATCGCCGGTTGCCAGCGGCTTCGGCAAGACGAGCCGTCCGCTGCGGTCCAGGGGCAGCTTGCGCATCATCACGGTGTTGAAGACGTTGCCGCCGATCAGGTACAGCGTGCGGTCGCCGCCGACGTTGGCGGCGATGACGATGTCGCAATGCGAGGGCCAGCCCAGCGCACCGGTGCGCGACAGCGCGGCGGTCAGGCCGGCGTAGCCGATCACGTCGTCGCGGCCGCGCAGCAGGCACAGCAGGTCGCCGGGTTCGGGCTTGGAATTTTCCGGGTCGCTGTAGACGTAGGGGTCTCCATCCTGCGCGCGGTAGGCGGCGCGGATGTAGTCCAGGTGGCGCGCCGAGCTGGGGAAGCCGGCGACGCCGGCGCGGCTCATCACCCAGGACACGAACGCGGCCGACCACGGGGTGTCGATCAGGAAGGCGCGGCAGTCGACCTCGCCCCAGCGCGAGCCATCGGAGGTCATGCAGCTGCGCGCGCCGGGGCGGTCGGAGACGGCGTTGAGCAGGCCGCTTTCGCGCCAGTACGCCGCCACCCGCTGCCACGCGGGCTGTTCGCCGTAGCCCAGGGGGCTGCGCTCGGCCTCGGTGATGCTCAGGCTGGCGACGCGGCCCTGGGTGTCGATGAAGGGCTGCTTCCAGGCGCGGTGCTCATTGCAGGCGGTGCGCACGATGGCGATCGCTGCCGGGGTCAGGCCGTAGCGGGGCGGCAGGTCGCAGATTTCCGCCGCGGCGGCGTGGCCGCAGGCCAACAACGCCGACAGCGCCAAACAAAAAATAAGGTAGCGGGACTTCATGAGCAGGGATCGTCGGGGGACGATCAAACACTGCCAGAGCGTCGTTCAGGCGATGTGATGGGGCGGCGGGCCCAGCTTGAGCGATAGATCCACAGCGCTGACGTGCTTGGTCAACGCGCCGATGGACACGTAGTCCACGCCATCGTCGGCAATCGCGCGCAGGCCGGCGAGGTCCACGCTGCCCGACACTTCCAGCGGAATCCGCTGCGCGGCCGGCACGCTGGCGGCGATGCGCACGGCTTCGCGCCGCAGGGCCGGCTCGAAGTCGTCGATGAGGATGCGCTCGCAGCCGGCGGCCATGGCCTGGCGCAATTGCTCCAGGTCCTCGACCTCGACGATCAACGGCAATGCCGGCTGCTGGCGACGCGCCTGGGCAACCGCGGCGGTGAGCGAGCCGGCGGCGCGGATATGGTTCTCCTTGAGCATCACCGCGTCGAACAGGCCGATGCGATGGTTCTCGCCGCCGCCGCAGCGCACCGCGTACTTCTGCGCCAGGCGCAGGCCGGGCAGGGTCTTGCGGGTGTCGAGGATGCGCGTGCCGGTGCCGGCCACCGCGGCGACATGGCGCGCGGTCGTGGTCGCGGTGGCCGACAGGGTCTGCAGGAAGTTGAGCGAGGTACGCTCGGCGCTGACCAGGCTGCGGCTGCGGCCGGCCAGGGTCGCCAGCACGGTGCCGGCCTTGACGGTGTCGCCTTCGGCCACCCGCCAGTCGATGCCTACCTGCGGGTCGAGCGTGCGATGGCAGGCATCGAACCAGGGGCGGCCGGCGATGACGGCGTCCTGCTTGCACAGCAGGTAGGCGACGTCGTCGCTGTCGGGCAGCAGGGCGGCGGTGACGTCACCGCTGCCGATGTCCTCGGCCAGGGCGCGTTCGACATCGGCTTGAATCTGCGCCTGCGTCAGCCAGGCCGGCAGCGGGAATGCCACGGCGCGGCGCTCAGCGTGCGGGGAAGTCGGCGACCTGGCTCGGGTCGATCGCTTCTTCGGCCAGCAGCACCGGGATGCCGTCCTCGACGCGGAAGACCTGCTTGCGGTCGCGGCTGACCAAAGCTTCGCGCAGGGGCTGCGCCTGCGCGCTGCCGTCGGCCTTGTGCACGCCGCCGGCGGCAATGGCCCGGTTCAGCGCTTCCAGCCCGGCGGCGTCCAGCGGCGCGAGCGGCTGGCGGGTGTCGGGCGAGCAGAGCAGGTCGAGCAGTTTGCGGTCCATGGACTTGGTCGGTTCTTCGTCGTGCTGGAAGGCGGCTAGAATACGTCTTTGAGGCAGGGTAGGGCCATGACTTCCAACCAATCCGCGCCGCTGGTCGGCATCGTGATGGGCTCCCGTTCGGACTGGGAGACCATGCAGCATGCGGCCCAGAAGCTCGATGCGCTGGGCGTTGCATATGAAGTGAAAGTGGTCTCGGCGCATCGCACGCCGGACGTGCTGTTCCAGTACGCCGAACAGGCGGCCGGGCGCGGCCTGCGCGCGATCATCGCCGGGGCCGGCGGCGCGGCGCATCTGCCGGGCATGCTCGCGGCCAAGACCGCCGTGCCGGTGCTCGGCGTGCCGGTGCAGTCCAAGGCGTTGAACGGGATGGACTCGCTGCTGTCGATCGTGCAGATGCCGGCGGGCATTCCGGTTGCCACGTTCGCGATCGGCAATGCCGGCGCGGCCAATGCGGCGTTGTTCGCCGCGGCGATGCTGGCGCCGGAGCAGGCCGCCGTGGGCCAGGCCCTGGCCGCGTTCCGCCAGCGCCAGAGCGACGACGTCATGGCCAGCGACGACCCGCGCCAATGACGACGGTGGGCATCCTGGGCGGCGGCCAGCTCGCCCGCATGATGATCCTGGCCGGCGCACCGTTGGGCTTGCGTTTCAAATTGCTCGACCCGGCCGCCGAAGCCTGCGCCGGCCAACTCGCACCGCTGCAGGTAGGCGCTTTCGACGACACCGGCGCCCTGGCGCGCTTCGTCGAGGACGTGGACGTGGTGACCTTCGATTTCGAGAACGTGCCGGCCGACAGCACGCAGTGGCTGCTCGACCACGCGCCGGTGTTCCCCGGGCCGCTCGCACTGGGCGTGGCCCAGGACCGGCTCAGCGAGAAGACCCTGTTCCGCGAACTCGGCATTCCGGTGCCGGATTTCGCCGCCGTCTCCGACCGCGCCGGGCTCGACGCCGCGTTGGCGCGTATCGGCACGCCGTGCATCCTCAAGACGCGCCGCTTCGGCTATGACGGCAAGGGCCAGTTCCGGATCAAATCGCCGGCCGATGCGGCCGCCGCGTGGAACGCGCTCGGCGCGCAGGCGGCCACGGTCGGGTTGATCGTCGAGGCCTTCGTGCCGTTCCAGCGCGAGATCAGCGTAGTGGCCGTGCGCGGCCGCGACGGCGAGTTCCGCGCCTGGCCGCTGACCGAGAACTGGCATGTCGACGGCGTGCTGTCGGCCAGCCTGGCGCCGGCCCGTGCCGACGCCGCGATGCAGGAAGCGGCGGCCGGCCACGCCCAGCGCCTGGCCGAGCGCCTGGACTATGTCGGCGTGTTCGCGCTGGAATTATTCTGCCGCGATGGCGAACTGCTGGCCAACGAAATGGCCCCGCGCGTGCACAACTCCGGCCACTGGACCATCGAAGGCGCCGAGACCTCGCAGTTCGAAAACCACCTCCGGGCGGTGCTTGGCCTGCCATTGGGCGAAACCACGATGCGTGGTCACGCCTGCATGCTCAACTGGCTGGGCGAAATGCCCGACGCCGCCAACTTCCTGCAGGTACCCGGCGGGCATTGGCACGACTACGGCAAGCACGCGCGCGCCGGCCGCAAGGTGGGGCATGCCACGCTGCGAGCCGATACGCCGATCGCCTTGGCGCAGGCCTTGTGCCGTGCGGGGCAGGTGCTGGGGCGGCAGGGGCAGGTGGCGGCGGCGGTGGCGCGGCTGGAGGAAGGCTGAAGTTCGGGCTGCGCGGGCGCTGATGATTTCCGGTCGGGGCTGAAGCCCCTCCTACAGGAGTATCGGCGAGCACTGGGTGCACTGTAGGAGGGGCTTCAGCCCCGACCGGAAACTTTCAGGCCGCTGCGCACTTTCCCGCGTCAGCCGGAATTACCGCAACCGCGACGCCACGAAATCCCAATTCACCCGCTTCCAGAACGCGTCCAGGTACTGCGCGCGGCCGTTGCGGTAGTCGATGTAGTAGGCGTGTTCCCACAGGTCGCAGGCCAGCAGCGGGGTGTCCTCGCCGGTCAGTGGCGTCGATGCGTTGCTGGTGCCCACCACCGCCAGGCTGGCGTCGGCGCGCTGCACCAGCCACGTCCAGCCCGAGCCGAAGGTGGCCATCGCGCGGCGATTGAACTCGTCGCGAAACAGGCTGGAATCGCCGAACGCCTGCGCGATCTTCTCGCCCAGCGCGCCGCCGGGCTCGCCGCCGCCGCGCGGGTGCAGGCATTGCCAGTAGAACTCGTGGTTCCACACCTGCGCGGCCTGGTTGAACAGGCTGCCCTGGGCGCGGCGCACGATCTCCTCCAGCGTCAGGTCGGCGAACTCGGTGCCGGCGATCAGCTCGTTGAGGCGGTCGACATAGGCGCGCTGGTGCTTGCCATGGTGGTAATCCAGCGTTTCGGCCGACAGGTACGGCGCCAGCGCGGTGCGGTCGTAGGGCAGAGGAGACAGTTCGATCGGCATGGGCGGTGGGGGCCACGAGGGTCGCAGCCTGTGCTTACAATGACGGGCCAGGTGGCAGTCTATCCGACCTGATTGGTCGACACTGCCGCCCCCACAGGAGAATCGCCATGCCGGTGATGGAGCGCATCCAGGCGGAAGTCGAAGGGCATCCGATCGTATTGTTCATGAAGGGAACCCCGCGCTACCCGATGTGCGGTTTTTCCAGCCGTGCCGTACAGGCCCTGCTGGCCGCCGGCGCCGAGCAGTTGCACACGGTCAACGTGCTCGAAGAGCCGGAGATCCGCGCCAACCTGCCGCGCTATTCGAACTGGCCGACCTTTCCCCAGCTCTTCATCCACGGCGAGCTGATCGGCGGCTGCGACATCACCCTGGAACTGTTCGAGTCCGGCGAGCTCAAGCGGATCGTCGCCGAGGCCTACGCTTCGTGAGTGCCGGCGAAGTGGCCGGCGCGCGCGGCGCGCTCGACGGACGCGTGGTGCTCGTCACCGGTGCCGCCGGCGGGCTCGGCAGCGCCGCCGCCCAGGCCGCCGCTGCGGCCGGCGCCAGCGTGATCCTGCTGGGCCGCAAGCCGGCCAAGCTCGAGCGCCTGTACGACCGGCTGGCCGCGCTCGGCCCCGAACCGTTGATCTATCCGCTCGACCTGGTCGGCGCCACGCCGGACGACTATGCCGCGATGGCGCAGCAGATCGAGCGCGAGCTGGGCCGCCTGGATGGCGTGCTGCATTGCGCGGCCGACTTCCCCGGCCTGACCCCGTTCGAACTCACCGACCCGGCCGTGCTTGCGCGCGTGCTGCACGTCAACCTCACCGCCCGCGCCTGGCTCTCGCAGGCCTGCCTGCCGCTGCTGCGCCAGCGCGAGGATGCGGCGTTGGTGTTCGTGCTCGACGACCCGGCGCGGGTGGGGCATGCCTACTGGGGCGGCTATGGCGCCGCCCAGTTCGCCCAGCAAGGACTGCTGGCCAGCCTGCATGGCGAGACCGCCGCCGGCCCGGTGCGGGTGGCGGGGTTGCAGCCGGGGCCGATGCGCACCGCGTTGCGGTCGCGCGCGTTCCTGCTCGAGGAAGACACCGAGGCGGTGCCAGCGCAGGCGTATGCCGAGGCGTGCGTGACGCTGCTCTCGGCCGCGGGCGCGCTGCATCGCGGGCAGGTGTGGCGGCCGCAGGCGAAGGGCGTCGCGGCGCCGGCCTGAGGCCAGGACGCCCTCATCCGCCCCTTCGGGGCACCTTCTCCCGCGACGCGGGAGAAGGGACCGGCGCGGTCTCCTCTACGTGTACGCGCGGGAGGGCGCGGGTGAGGCGCGCTTTGCGCATCGCGGCTGGCCGAATCCCTCCCGAAGCCCGACAATGCCTGCCGCGCGCATCCCAGGCTTGCCATGACCATCCTCTCCGCCGCCCTGCTGCTGTTCCTGATCCTGGACCCGCTGGGCAACATCCCCGTCTTCCTCAGCGTGCTCAAGCCGCTGCCGCCGCGGCGCCAGCGCGTAGTGCTGGCGCGCGAGCTGCTGATCGCGCTGTTCGTGCTGATGGGCTTCCTGTGGGGCGGCAAGTACGCGCTGGAAATGATGCACCTGCGCCAGGAGTCGGTCTCGATCGCCGGCGGCATCGTCCTGTTCCTGATCGGCATCCGCATGATCTTCCCGCGCCCCGAAGGCCTGATGGGCGAGATCCCCGATGGCGAGCCCTTCATCGTGCCGTTGGCCATTCCGCTGGTCGCCGGCCCCTCGGGCATGGCCGCGGTGATGCTGATGGGCAGCGGCGAGCCGCAGCGGCTGCCGGACTTCAGCCTGGCCCTGCTGATCGCCTGGGGCGCGACCTCGGCCATCCTGTTCTGCGCCACCCTGCTGTACAAGCTGCTCGGCCACCGCGCCCTGTCCGCGCTCGAGCGGCTGATGGGCATGCTGCTGGTGGCGATCTCGGTGCAGATGTTCCTCGATGGCCTGGGCACCTACCTCAAGTTGCCGGTGTCGATCTGACCGGTCGGGTCCGAAGGCCTGTTCAGGCCGCGTGAGGACCGGTTGACGATGGCCTTGCAACGAGGCCTATGCTGCGACCGCACATAAGTGACTGATTCAGCGCAAGTCTTTGTGCTGTAAGCGTTTCCGGGTGTGTCGCGCAACGTGTTCGTCGTCACGAGCCGGTCACATTTCGGCTTTACCGTGTTAACCTGTTGTTAACCGTTTCGGGCGAAACAGCCCACTCGGTAGGGAACCCCAGATCAAGACAGCGCGTTGCCGGCAGCGGCAACGGCTGAGCCGTTTTTCTTCGCATCCGTCAACGCATCGAGGCTACCGCCCATGACCCACCCGCGTCCTTTCCGCATGTCCAAGCTCACGCTTGGCCTCGTGGCTGCCCTTGCCGCCGCCCCCGTCTTCGCCCAGAGCACCTCCGCCGGCGTCGGCGGCGTGGTCACCACCACTGCCGGCCAGCCGGTGGCCAATGCCGAAGTGACCATCACCCATGCGGAATCGGGCACCGTCAGCCGTGCCACCACGGACGACGCCGGCCGCTACACCGCGCGCGGCCTGCGCGTCGGTGGCCCGTACACCATCACCATCACCAAGCCGGGCGAAGGCACCAAGACCGAGGACGGCGTGTTCCTGACGCTGAACCAGGTCAACACCGTCAACGCGCAGCTGACCGGCGACGTGACCACCCTGGACACCGTCACCGCAGTCGCCATCGCCGGCGGCTCGGAAGTGTTCAGCGCCAACAAGATGGGCGCCGGCACCTCGATCGACCAGCAGAAGATCGAGGCGATGCCGTCGATCAACGGCAACATCCAGGACTACATGCGCCTGGATCCGCGCGTGGCCTTCGTCGACCGTGCCTCGGGCACCATCTCGGCCGGCGGCCAGAACCCGCGCTACAACTCGATCAGCATCGACGGCGTGTCCGCTTCGGACACCTTCGGCCTGGAAGGCAACAACATGCCGACCCGCCGCCAGCCGGTGTCGATGGAAGCGATCGAAGCGATCGACATCAACCTGTCGAACTACGACGTGTCGATCACCTCGGCCTCGGGCGCCACCGTCAATGCGGTGACCAAGTCGGGCACCAACGAATTCCACGGCTCGGTCTACGGCTCCTACCGTGACGGCAGCTGGTTCGGCGACAACCCGGACGGCAGCAAGTTCAACGGCTTCGACAGCGAGAAGACCTATGGCATGACCCTGGGCGGCCCGATCGTCAAGGACAAGCTGTTCTTCTTCGCCAACTACGAGAAGTTCGAGCAGAAGGCGCCGGGCGCCGACCTCGGCAGCTCCGCGCTGGGCAAGGCCAATGCGGTCATCGGCGCCGACGACGTGGCGCGTGCGCAGCAGATCGCCCAGGACGTCTGGGGCTTCGACGCCGGCGGCCTGGACAGCGACGGCAACACAGACCTGGAAGAGTACGCGCTGAAGCTGGACTGGAACATCTCCGATGCCCACCGTGCCAGCATCCGCTACAGCAAGCTCGACCAGAGCAAGCTGCGCATCAACGGCATGAGCAGCTCCAGCCAGGCTTCGCTGAGCTCGTACTGGTACCAGCACGAGAAGAGCAACGAGAGCTACGTCGGCCAGCTGTTCAGTGACTGGACCGACACCTTCTCGACCGAGTTCAAGGTCTCCTACCGCGATTACTCGGCCGTGCGCGTGGTCCCGACCACCGCGCCGAGCGTGGCGATCTACTTCGGCGGCAACCAGGCCACGCCGAGCGGCGACGTGCTGTACCTCGGCACCGAGACCAACTCGCAGAACAACATCCTGCAGACCAAGACGTGGAACTACTACGGTGCCGGCACCTGGACCCTGGGCGACCATGAGCTGAAGTTCGGCGTCGACTACAGCGACAACGACATCTACAACTACTACGGTGCCAATTCGTGGGGCGTGTACCGCTTCTACGGCCTGGACAACTTCGCTTCGGGCAACTGGAGTCAGTACGACCTGAGCGCCGAGGTGTCCCCGGGCTCGATCGCCGCCGACTACAGCAGCAAGAACCTCGGCCTGTTCGTGCAGGACACCTGGTACGTCAACAGCAACCTGACCCTGACCCTGGGCCTGCGTGGCGACCGTCCGGACGTGAGCCCGAACCCGACCTACAACGCCGCGGCTTCGAACTACTTCGGCTACAACAACAGCGAAGTCTTCTCCAAGGACTTCCTGATCCAGCCGCGCTTCGGCTTCAACTACACCTTCGACAGCGAGCGCCCGACCCAGCTGCGCGGTGGCCTGGGCCTGTTCCAGGGTGACGCGCCGAGCGTGTGGATCAGCAACAGCTACTCCACCACCGGCTACAACTACGCCTCGTACACCCTGTTCAACTCGGCCGGCGCCACGCCGCCGGTGGCCTTCAGCCCCGATGGCCTGAACCAGAACGTCCCGGTCACCCCGGGTTCGTCGCTGCAGAACGTCAACTTCGTCGGCAACGACTTCAACCTGCCCTCGACCTGGAAGGCCAACCTGGCGTTCGACCACGAACTGCCGTGGTACGGCATCGTCGGTTCGGCCGAGCTGCTGCTGACCAAGGTCAAGGATGCGCTGTACTACCAGGCGCTCAACATCGGCCCGGTGGTCGATGGCGAGCCGCAGCCGTCGTTCATCGGTCCGGATGGCCGTGACCTGTACTGGAACCCGGCCCGGACTGGCCGCCAGTGGGCTGCCGCCGATGCGCGTTATGGCCGCGATTCGCAGCGTTTCAACAACGTCTATCTGGTCGACAACACCGACAAGGGCCGTACCTCGCAGTTCACCGTCTCGCTGACCAAGCCGTTCAGCGAAACCAGCGACTGGTCGTGGACCCTGGGCTACACCTACACCGACGCCACCGAAGTGGGCAGCCTGACCAGCTCCACCGCCAGCTCGGGCTGGGGCTACCAGTACGCGTTCAATGCCAACTCGAACACCGAGAACACCTCGCGCTACGAGATCAAGGACCGCGTCACCGGCCAGCTGAACTGGCAGCACAACTTCTTCGGCGACTACCGCACCCAGGTCGGCCTGGTGTACGAAGGCCGCAGCGGCCGTCCCTTCAGCTACGTCTACGTCAACGATGCCAACGGCGACAGCCGCACCGCCAACGACCTGTTCTACGTGCCGAGCGGCCCGGGCGACGTGCTGTTCGGCACGCTGACCGCCGCTGGCGTGTTCACCCCGAACGCGGCCATGGAGAAGAGCTTCAACGACTGGCTCGCCGCCAACCCGCAGCTGGCCAAGTACGCCGGCCGCTACGCGCCGGCCAACGAGTTCCGCACCGGCTGGGTGAATACGTTCGACGTGCGCATCAGCCAGGAACTGCCGGGCTTCTTCAAGGGCCACAAGTCGGAGATCTGGCTGGACATCCAGAACGTCGGCAACCTGCTCAACAAGGATTGGGGCCACATCGTCGACTACGGCTTCTACGCCGACGCCCGCGTCGCCAACTTGCAGGGTATCTACGACGGCAAGTACGTGTACAACTACACCGGCGCCGACAAGCCGACCGTGGCCAACGCCGATGCCGACGGCTTCAACGTCGGTGTTTCGCAGTGGTCGCTGCAGCTGGGCTTCCGCTACCAGTTCTGATCCGTCGGAACCGTAGCAAAATGGACAACGGCCGGGGCGACCCGGCCGTTTTCTTTTGCCGCCGCCGGTGGGTTACAGTCCCGCGGCTGCATTGAAGGAGTAGCTCATGGAACAAGGCAACAATACGATCGACTCGGCCCTGCCGGCCGTGGACGCGCGGATCTACCCGCGCGGGGGGCTGGACGTGCTGTCCCGGGCCGAAGTGGCGCGCCTGCGCGACGCCTCCGCCGGCGGCATGCATGAATTGCTGCGCCGCTGCGCGCTGGCCGTGCTCACCAGCGGCAGCGCTTCGGACGACCCGCGCGCCGCGCGCGACCTCTACCCGGATTTCGACATCCAGGTCACCCAGCAGGACCGCGGCGTGCGCATCGACCTGAAGAAGGCGCCGGCAATGGCCTTCGTCGATGGCGAGATCATCCGCGGCGTGGCCGAACTGCTGTTCGCCGTGGTGCGCGACCTGGCCTACATGGCCATCGAACTCGGCCCGCAGTACGCCGCCGACCTGGAGTCGGGCGAGGGCATCACCAATGCGGTGTTCGGCCTGCTGCGCAACGCGCGCATCCTGCATCCGGCCGACCCCAACCTGGTGGTGTGCTGGGGCGGCCACTCGATCTCGCGCGACGAATACCTCTACACCAAGCAGGTCGGCTACGAGCTCGGCCTGCGCGGGCTGGACATCTGCACCGGCTGCGGCCCGGGGGCGATGAAGGGGCCGATGAAGGGCGCCACGATCGCCCACGCCAAGCAGCGCCGCCACAACACGCGCTATATCGGCGTGACCGAGCCGGGCATCATCGCCGCCGAATCGCCGAACCCGATCGTCAACCACCTGGTGATCATGCCGGACATCGAGAAGCGCCTGGAGGGCTTCGTCCGCATCGGCCACGGCATCATCGTGTTCCCGGGCGGCGTCGGCACCGCGGAGGAAATCCTCTACCTGCTCGGCATCCTGCTGCGCGAGGAGAATGCGGACCTGCCGCTGCCGCTGATCCTCACCGGCCCGACCATCGCCGCGCCGTATTTCGAACAGATCGACCGCTTCATCCGCCTGACCCTGGGCGAGGCGGCGGCATCGCGCTACGAGATCATCACCGGCGACCCGGTCGAAGTGGCCCGGCGCATGACCCGCGGCATCAAGCAGGTGCGCGAATACCGGATTGCCCAGCGCGACTCGTTCTATTTCAACTGGTCGCTGACCATTCCGGAGGAATACCAGCGTCCCTTCGTGCCGACGCACGAGGCGATGGCCGCGCTCGACCTGCACCAGGGCCGGCCGGCCTCGGCGCTGGCCGCCGACCTGCGCCGCGCGTTCTCCGGCATCGTGGCCGGCAACGTCAAGGAAGAGAGCATGCAGCGCATCGAGCAGCACGGGCCGTTCGAGATCCACGGCGACCCGGCGATGATGCAGGCGCTGGACGCCTTGTTGCGCGCCTTCGTGGAACAGCGCCGGATGAAGATCTCCGGCGACTACAAGCCGTGCTACCGGGTCATGGCCTGACCTGCCCGGAGCGGCGGCGGGGGGGGGCTAGCCGCCCCCCTGCCGCGGACGGGCGTCAAAGCCTTGACGCCCGTCCGCCCGAACCGACCGTTCGTCCCGTCCGGGCTTGCCGCCGGCAGCGCCCGCGGGCAGGCTGAGCATCTACACGCTGGGGAGCGTATGTATGCCGCGTCATCGCAGTCGAGGCTTCACCTTGGTGGAACTGATGGTCACCATCGCCGTCCTGGCGATCCTGGTCGCCATCGCGTTTCCGAGCTTCGAATCCAGTTTCCGGTCCAACCGCGTGGCCACCACCAACAACGCCCTGCTGACCGCCTTGTCGATGGCGCGCAGCGAAGCGGTGCGCAACACGCGCGGCGGCGGCGTCTGCGCCAGCGTCGACGGCCACAATTGCGACGGCACCTGGAGCCAGGGCTGGATGGCCTTCGCCGACAACAACGGCAACGGCGAGTTCGATGACGGCGACACCGTCGTCAACTACACCGCGCTCAACCCCAAGATGGTCGCCGAGGCCGATGGCGTGGACGTGATCGCCTTCGACTCGCGCGGGCGCCGCCTGGCCGGCGCCGACCAGCGGATCGTCCTGCACCCGACCGACTGTGGCGGGCAGGATTTGCAGCGCACCGTCACCGTGAGCGCGACCGGCGCGGTGCGCGTGGCCAAGGAGTCCTGCCAATGAAACGCCGCCTGAGCTTCCGCCCGCGTGCCAACGCCGCCGGCTTCACCCTGATCGAGGTCATGATCGCCGTGCTGGTGATGGGCGTGGGCCTGCTCGCCTTCGCCCTGTTGCAGACCATGAACGTGCGTTTCACCAAGAGCGCCCAGCAGCGCACCGTGGCCACCAACCTGGCCTACGAGATCATCGACATCATGCGCAGCCAGCGCAGCCGCGGCTCCTACTTCAACGGCATCACCTACGACAGCTTCGACGACGCGGCCGGTGCCTGTGACCGCGATGAGGACCTGAGCCCGAGCAAGAGCATCGAGCGCTGGAAGTGCGAAGTCAGCAAGGCGCTGCCCAACGGCCAGGCCCAGGTACAGCTGCAAGGCGACGGCACGGTCAACGTGACCGTGCGCTGGGGCGACTCCAGCTGGGAAACCGACGTCAACAAGGCCGTGACCGCATTCAGCGTGGAGAGCCGGATATGAGTTTCGCTGTTCCTCCCACCGCGCCGCGCCGCCAGGCCGGCGTCTCGCTGATCGAACTGATGATCGCGATGCTGATCGGCCTGGTCCTGATCCTCGGCCTGGTCCAGGTCTTCGGTGCATCGCGCCAGGCCTACCAGCTGTCGCAGGGCATCGCGCGCAACCAGGAAAACGGCCGTTTCGCCGTCGACTTCCTCTCGCGCGACCTGCGCATGGCCGGCCACACCGGCTGCGTCAACGACCAGCAGCTGCTGACGAGCAACGCCGCCGGCAAGCCGATCGGCGGCAACATCCGCTCGCTGTTCCTGAGCGAGACCGACCGCAACGCCGACAACGTCGCCGCCGCGCCGTTCCCGCTGCGCTTCGACGTCGCGATCCAGGGCTTCGATGCCAACGGCACCGAACCGACCGACACCCTGGCCGTGGCGACCATCCCGGCCAACGGCGGGGCCGCGGACTGGACGCCCGCATTGCCGGCCGAACTGGCCGCCCTGGCCCCGGTCGCCGGCAGCGACATCGTCGTGTTGCGCTACTTCTCGCCGGAAGAAACCAAGATCCAGGGCTTCTTCCCCGGCGGCAGCCCGGCCGTCACCTACCCGGACGAGGGCATTGCCGGCAGTACCCGCGTCGCCACCGGCGGCCACGGCCTTTACGCGGTCGCCGACTGCGGCGGCGCCACGGTCTTCCAGGCCACCGCGGCACCCGGCAATACCGGCATGAACGTGGACGTGGCCGGCAAGAACGTCAGCGCGCTGAATTTCGTCGGCACCTACGACGGCGCCCCGGCCTACAGTGCCGGCCAGGCCTCGTTGTTCCGCGCCGAGTCGGTGGTCTATTACGTGCGCAAGAACGACGTCGACCAGACCCCGTCGCTGTACCGCGCGCACTGGGAAGCGGCGCCGGACGGCACGCTGTCGGCGGTGCAGGAAGAACTGGTCGAAGGCGTGGAGTCGCTGCAACTGCTCTATGGCCAGGATTCGGCCGCGCTCACCAGCATGCCCAGCGGCTACATCACCAAGAGTTACTCGGCCGCCGACATCGGCGATGCCACGCAGGCCGCGCGCTGGCGCCGCATCGGCTCGGTGCAGATCGGCCTGCTGGTACGCGGTGGCAGCGAACGCGCCTCCTCCGAGCAGGCAGATGCCGGCGAAATGAGTGTGCTTGCGGTGGGCATCAACCCACCCAACGACGGCCACTACCGTTCCGTGTACGAAACCACGGTTGCCCTGCGCAACCGCCTGTTCGGGAACTGACGCATGAACGAGCGCACCCTCAAGCGCACCTTGCAGGCCCCACGCCTGGGCGCCCGCCCACAGCAGGGCGCCGTGCTGTACGTGGCCCTGATCATGCTGATCCTGCTCGCCCTGATCGGCGTGGTCGGCATGCAGGTGGCGAGCATGCAGGAACGCATGTCGGCCAACTACCTGGCCGCCAACCAGGCCTTTCAGCAGGCCGAGGCGCAGGTCCGCGGCCGCGAGGCCGAGATCACCGCCGGCAGCGAGTTCGACTACGAGGAATGCAACGTCCCGTTCGAGCCGGTCGAGTGGGCCAATGCCGTCAGCAACGATGCCGGTTCGGACATCCGCACCCGCAACGTCAGCATCTGCAACCGCCAGTGCAGCGCCGGCGCCGGCGTCGACGTGTCCGAACAGCCCTGCAACATGTTCCGCACGACCGCCTTCAGCCGCAATCTTCCCGATGACGCCGCCGCATCCTCGTCGTTGGCCGCGGTCGACACCATCTTCATCAGGCCCTGATCGATGAAACTGAAACTCTTCAAGTACGGTTTGCCGCTGGTGGCCATCGCCGCGCTGGGTTCGCTGGTCTATACCGGCGTGACCGCGCCGGGACCGCTGAACATCGCCGACGCACCGCTGTTCACCCGCGTGGCGCTGCCGCCGCTGAACATGCTGGTCATGGGCCGCGACCACAAGCTGTATTACGAAGCGTACAACGACGCCTCGGACCTGAACGGCGACGGGGTGCTGGACGTCGGCTACAAGCCGAACCTGCGCGACGCCAAGACCAACCAGCCGACCAGCTACTACGGTTACTTCAACTCCAATGTCTGTTACACCGAGGACGGCTCGAAGTTCGTGCCGTCCAGCCTGGCGACCAACAAGCAGTGCAGCGGCAGCTGGAGCGGCGACTTCCTCAACTACCTGACCACCTCGCGCATGGACGCCCTGCGCAAGGTGCTGTTCGGCGGCTACCGCGAGGTCGACACCGCCGACCAGACCATCCTGCGCGCCTCGTTCACGCCGCAGGACGCGCACAGCTGGGGCAAGCAGTACACGTCCGTGGCCGTGGACGGCTACGACATCTCCAAGTACACGCCGTACAGCGCGCCGGGCACCGGGCGCCACCATCTGTTCGCGGTGACCACGCTCAGCGACAACGGCATCCCGCAGCTGCGCGTGCTGAACAACACCACCTTCCAGATCTGGAACTGGGTGTCGATCGAACGCCCGGTGGCGGGCAACGACTGCTTCACCGCGACCAACAGCCGCGTCAACTGCGTCACCGGTTCCGGCAACGCGGACGACTGGGCGATCGTGCCGTCGAGCAGCCTGAGCAACCTGCGGATCACGACGTGGAAGCGTTCCGGCAATACGCCGGACAACGACGCCCAAATGACCACGTTCTTCAACGGCAACAACAACAACAACCGTTGCGGCACGAGCACGGCGATCGCGCAGATCAACACCACCGGCCCCAACAACAACCCGTTCGTGCCAGGTGAGCACAGCTGTGGCCAGGACGGCTACAACACGCTGATCACCGGCACGATCTATGCCTCGACGGCGGGCAACTACAGCTTCGCGCTCAACGGCGACGACGCCATCGACGTCTACATCGACGGCCGGCTCGTGGCCGGTTGGTATGGTAATCACGGTGGCGACACCTCGTCCGCGGGCCTGACCAGCCATTCCGGCACGGTCAACCTGAGCCAGGGCGAGCACACCGTGCAGGTGCGCCATACCGACAACGGCGGCGACGACTACTGGCAGCTGTACTGGAAGACGCCCGGTTCCGGCGGCTCGGTGGCCATGACCGACCGCAACCTCCGCGTGGAAGTCTGCCCGCCGGACAAGCCGGCCCTGCGCGAGGACAACTGCAAGGTCTACTCGAACAACACCTCGTACAAGCCCACCGGCATCCTGCACGAGTACGGCGAAAGCAACCGCATGTACTTCGGCCTGCTCACCGGCTCGTACCAGAAGAACATCACCGGCGGCGTCCTGCACGCCAACATGGACAGCTTCTCCAAGGAGCTGAGCCCGACCACCGGCCAGTTCTGCCTCAACGGCAACTGCGGCAACGGCAACGACGTGAAGGGCATCGTGCATACGATCAGCACCTTCCGCATGCTCGACTTCAACTACAACGGCTACCAGTACGGCTGCGGCTGGATCACCACCCGTCCGGTCAACGAGGGCGAGTGCTGGATGTGGGGCAACCCCGTCGCCGAGATGATGTACGAGACGCTGCGCTACTTCGGTGGCGCCAAGCAGCCGCGCACCGAATACAACATCGACAACAACTCGCAGGACATCGCCACCCTCAAGCTGTCCAAGCCGACCTGGGTGCCGCCGTACGTCGCCAAGACCGACGGCGGCGCCGGCTACCCGCTGTGCTCGCAGCCGACCATGACGGTGCTCAGCGACATCAATCCGTCCTACGACTTCAAGCTGCCGGGTTCGAACTGGAGCACGCTGAGCGGCACCGGCGATCCCGCCTCGCTCAGCGGCCTGAACGTCTCCACCGAAGCCGACGCGATCTGGTCGGCCGAAGGCGGTGGCACGAAGCGGGTATTCATCGGTGAATCGAACGGCGTGGTCGACAACGCGCCCACGCCCAAGGACGTGAGCAACCTGTCCACCGTTCGCGGTCTGGCGCCGGAAGAGCCCAGCAAGCAGGGCACCTACTATTCGGCCTCGGTGGCGCGCTTCGGTGCCAACCACAAGATCGGCGGCGACAAGTTCGTGCGCACCTACTCGGTGGCACTGGCCTCGCCGCTGCCGAAGTTCGAGTTCCCGGTGGGCGCCGGCCGCGTGACCCTGGTGCCGTTCGCCAAGTCGGTGCGCGGCAGCTCGATCGATGCCAGCGGCAATTTCCAGCCGACCGACCAGATCGTCGACTTCTACGTGCAGCAGGTCGCCAACACCGGCGCGAACGACCACGACGACAATATCAACGGCGGTCGTCCGCAAGCGGTGTTCCGCATCAACTACGAGGACGTGGAGCAGGGCGCCGACCACGACATGGACGCCATCGTCCTGTACACCCTCAAAGTCACCGAGGCCGGGCAGCTCGACGTGACGCTGAGCTCCGAGTATGCGGCCGGCGGCATCGACCAGCACATGGGCTACATCATTTCCGGTACCACGCAGGACGGCGTGTACCTGGAAGTGTGCGACCTGGCGGACGGCCGCAGCAACGGCGGCACCCGCAGCTCCTGCGCCGGCCAGCAGGCCTACAAGCTCAACACGCCGCCAGGCCGCGCACCGGGCTATTGCAATACGCCCTCGATGCCGAGCGACTGCACCGGCCTGCCGCCGACGGCCGTGCGCACCTTCAGCGTCGGTACCACCGGCGGTGCCGAGCTGCTGAAGAACCCGCTGTGGTACGCCGCCAAGTACGGCAACGACCAGGGCGTGACCCTCGACACCAATGGCGACCCGACCAACTACTTCCTGGTCACCAACCCGCTGTACCTGCGCCAGCAGCTGACCAAGGCCTTCGATGCCATCGGCACCGCGTCCGGCTTCAGCGGCTCGACCGCGGTGGTGGGTGCGCGCGTCAATGCCAGCTCGTTCCTGGTGGTGCCGTCCTACGCCAGCCTCAACGACGGCAAGGACTGGGTGGGCGACATCACGGCCTACGCCGTGTCGTCCAGCGGCGGCTTCGGCGACAAGCTGTGGTCGGCGGCCGCGCGCCTGCCCACCACGACCAGCGCCGTGGACGATCGCAAGGTCTACACGTCCATCTCCGACGTGAATTCCGCCAACCGGAACGAGGTCGTGCGCGAGTTCCGCGCCACCCAGCTGGCCGCCGATCCGGACAACACCAGCAACGCCGAGATGTTCAACCGCCTCGGCTACACCGAGGGCGAGATCGCGGCCAACTTCGGTGCGATCACGCCGAACCAGCTGGTGGCCTATCTGCGCGGCGATATCGCGATGGAAGGCACGGCGCTGACGACCGCGCCGTTCCGTGACCGCAGCAGCGTGATGGGCGACATCATCAACTCCTCGCCGGTGGTGGCTACCAAGCGCGCCAACTACGGCTGGAGCGCGGCCGGCGGCCTTACCCAGGCGCAGCGCACCGCGTACACGCAGTACGTCAACGGCAAAGCCGGGGACGGCAAGCACGAGTACGTCTACGTCGGCGCCAACGACGGCATGCTGCACGCCTTCAACGACCTGGGCGACGAGAAGTTCGCCTACGTGCCGAACGGCGTGCTGCACAACATGGCCTACCTGGCCAACCAGGGCTACCAGCACCACTACTACGTGGACGGCAAGCTGACCCTGGCCGATGCGCTGGTCGGCGGCAGCTGGAAGACCGTGCTGGTCGGCGGCCTGGGCGCGGGCGGACGCTCGGTATATGGCCTGGACATCACCAATCCGGACACGTTCGACGAAAGCAACGTCCTGTGGGAAGTCACCTCGACCACCCAGCCCGACCTCGGCTACGTGATGGGCAAGCCGGTCGTGGTGCCGCTGGAGAACGGTCGCTGGGTCGCCCTGTTCGGCAACGGCTACAACAGCACCAGCGGCAAGGCCGCGCTGTTCGTGGTCGACATCGCCACCGGTGCGGTCATCAAGACGCTGCGCGTGGACGACGGCATCGTCGGCACGGAGACCGCCGACGGCCTGGCCGCGCTGGGCTACAACGGCATGGGCAATGTCGCGCCGGTCGACACCGACTATGACGGCCTGGTCGACACCGTCTACGGCGGCGACCTGCACGGCAACATGTGGAAGTTCGACCTCAGCGACGCCGACGAGGACAACTGGGGTTCGTCCTTCAAGGATGGCCTGGGCAACGCCAAGCCGCTGTTCATCGCCCGCGATCCGAACGGCCTCCGCCAGCCGATCACCGGTGGCCTGGAAGTCGCCGTCGGCCCGGCCTCGGGCTACATGGTGTATTTCGGCAGCGGCCGCTACTTCGCCGTTGGCGACAACAGCACCAAGGACATCAGCTCGCTGTACGCGGTGTGGGACAACGGCACGGCCGTCGACAACTCGCGCGCGGGGCTGGTGCAGCAGAGCCTGAGTGCAGGCAGCGATGGCGACCCGTCCACGCGCGTGGGCAGCCGCAATCCGGTGAACTACTACACGCACCGTGGCTGGTACATGGACCTGGTCGTCGGCACCGATGCCCTGGGCGAACGCATGATTGCCCAGCCGCTGATCTCCGAAGGCAGCATCCTGTTCCCGACCTATACGCCGGGCGTCACCAACGACTGCGATCCGGGCGGCCTGAACCTGACCTACAAGCTCAGCGCCCTGACCGGCACGCCGAACATGGGCGTGGTCACCCTGCAGCCGTCCGGCAACACGGTGGGCGGCGAGGACACGGTCGCGGTCGGCACCAAGGGCGACGCCCCGAACCAGAACGTGGGTCTGACCCACAACTCCAAGCCGGACCAGGCGTTCTGCAACCCGGGCGACGACGACTGCACACTGCCCAACGAAGACGGCAGCGGCAGCAGCGCGCGTTGCACCGAAGTGCTGCTCGACAGCCCCGACTCGCCCAACACTCTGACCACGGCGCGTGTCTGCGGCCGTCAATCCTGGCGACAACTGCGATGAAAACGAGGACTTCGACGATGGCAACGCGCAGCACCCGCAACTTCGGCAAGGCCGCCGGTTTCACCCTGATCGAGCTGATGATCGTGGTGGCCATCGTCGCGATCCTCGCGGCGATCGCCTATCCCTCGTTCGCCGACCAGGTACGCAAGTCGCGCCGCGCGCAAGCCAAGGCCGACCTGCTCGAACTGGCGCAGCTGGCCGAGCGCTACCGCACGGTGCACAACACCTACGAAGGCTATGAACTGCCGTTCGCGCAATCACCGCGCGACGGCACCGCGCGCTACACCCTGGAGCCGACGGGCGACTGGGATAGCAGCACGTTCGGCTTGCAGGCCGTGCCGCTCGACAGCCAGGCCCAGGACGCCTGCGGCGTATTGGGCCTGGACCAGGCGAACCGCAAGACCCCGACCGCCGCGGACGTACAGCCTTCCTGCTGGTAAGGCCTGAAACAAGCTGCATGCGGGTGCTTGCACCCGCCCCGAAGTTCTCGTTACAATGCGCGCCCCCGCCCGAATAGCTCAGCCGGTTAGAGCACTTGACTGTTAATCAGGGGGTCGTTGGTTCGAGTCCAACTTCGGGCGCCAGATACTTGAAAGGCTTGCAGGCAACTGCAGGCCTTTTTTGTTGATCAAACGCGGAGAATCGGTGGAGTCAAACCTTCCATCGAGGCCGGCGCCGAGTGGTCGCCGCGTGGATCCGTCGGCTGGAGCGATGCCGATCTCCGAAGAGACTGAAGCGTTTCACTGTGGACTTCCCTGTATGGGGCCCGTGGTGTCATTGAGGCGTCCGCCGCGGCGTCCTACCGAAGACTTACTGGCCACGTCTCAGTAGAAACACCGTGGATAGCCTAGGCACCCCCTGCCGACCATGAGACTTCTCGTAGAGGAGTAACGGCATGGCCAGTCCGACCAAGAAACCCAACATCCTCGTCATCTGGGGCGATGACATCGGGATATCCAACCTCAGTTGCTACACCCACGGCCTGATGGGCTACCAGACGCCGAACATCGACCGGCTGGCCAGGGAGGGCATGCTCTTCACCGACTCCTATGGCGAGCAGTCCTGCACCGCCGGCAGGTCGTCTTTCATCACCGGCCAGAGCGTGCTGCGGACTGGCTTGTCGAAGGTCGGCATCCCGGGCGCGCCCGTGGGCATGGACGAAAAGATCGTCACGATCGCCGCGCTGCTCAAGAACGAGGGCTATGCCACCGGGCAGTTTGGCAAGAACCACCTGGGCGACCTCAACCACATGTTGCCCACCAACCATGGCTTCGATGAGTTCTACGGCAACCTCTACCACCTCAATGCGGAAGAAGAGCCGGAGATGTACGACTACTTCCCGCAGGAAGAGTTCGGCGCCTTCATCGAGACCGTCAAGCCCCGCGGCGTGATCCACAGCTACGCGACCGACAGCGACGATGCCACCGAGCAGCCGCGCTGGGGCAGGGTGGGCAAGCAGAAGATCGAGGATACCGGCCCGCTGGACCGCAAGCGCATGCTCACCTGCGATGACGACTTCGCCGAGAAGGCCAAGGGCTTCATCAAGAAGGCGAGCGACGGCGACACGCCGTTCTTCGTCTGGGTCAATTTCACCCACATGCACCTGTATACGCATACCAAGCCGGAAAGCCTCGGCCAGGCCGGGCGCTGGCAGTCGCCGTACCACGACACCATGATCGACCACGACAAGAACGTCGGCTCGCTACTCGACTACCTGGACGAACTGGGCCTGGCCGAGGACACGCTCGTGGTCTATTCCACCGACAACGGCCCGCACCGCAACTCGTGGCCGGATGGCGGCATGACGCCGTTCCGCAGCGAGAAGGACACGAACTGGGAGGGTGCTTTCCGCATCCCGCTCGTGGTCCGGTATCCCGGCAAGATCAAGCCGGGTTCGATTTCGAACGAGATCGTCCAGCATCACGATTGGCTGCCGACCTTCCTCGAACTGGCCGGCAACGGCAAGGTCGTCGAGGACCTGAAGAAGGGCGTCAAGGCCATCGGGCGTACCTACCAGAACCATATCGATGGTGTCAGCCTGTTGCCCTACCTCACCGGCCAGGTGCAGAAGTCGCCGCGCAAGTTCTTCGTCTACATCTCCGACGACGGCGACACGCTGGGCCTTCGCTACGACAACTGGAAAGTCACCTTCATGGAGCAGCGTTGCAAGGGGACGATGCAGATCTGGGGCGAGCCGTTCACGGCCATGCGCATTCCCAAGATCTACAACCTGCGCACGGACCCGTACGAGTTCGCCGACGTCACCTCCAACACCTACTGGGACTGGTATCTCAACCACGTCTACATCGTCTATGGGGCGATCGCCATCCTGACCAAGTTCAACGAGACGTTCGTGGAGTTTCCGAAGATCCAGAAGCCCAATACGTTCACGGCCGAGCAGGCGGTGGAGAAGCTGCAGGCAGCCGTCGCCGGCTCGTAGCTCGCCACGGCGGTGCTGACAGGGGCCGCGTGAACGCGGCCCCTGGAGGGTCTGCAGTGGCGGAGGCTCACTCCGAACACGCCTGCCACCCCGGCAGCCGCCGCGACCGCACCCGCCCCAGGTTGTTCACCACCACCTCGCCGCGCAGCCGGCCCTCCAGGCACACACGCACGCGCAGGTTGCTGCCCGAACTGCGGCCGTCCGGGTGGAAGTGCAGGGCACGGCGGCCCTGGCTGGACTGCAGGCGCAGCGAGGCGTGCACGGGCCGTGGCACGACGCGCAGGATCGCCGTCGGGTCCTCCGGCTGCGCGGCGCGCCTGCGGCCACGGAACATCAGCCAGCCCGCGCTCCAGTCGCTATCCGTGCGGCAGCTCGTCGTGCCCTCCAGCGGGCATAGAGTGACGACATCGCGGCTGCTGATCGCGGTCATCCGTGCCGAGGCGAACTGCGCGCTGAGCAGGAACAGCGCGGCGCTGATCCGCTGTCGCTCCAGGCTGGCGCGGAAGCTCGGCACGGCCACCGCGGCGAGGATGGCGAGTATCGCCAGCGTGACCAGCAACTCGAGCAGGGTCAGGCCGTAAGGGCGGCGCATGTCGGGGTCCTGTGAAGGGTGCCCCAGCTTCGCCGGGCCCGCAGGATCAAGGTATCGGCGCCGGCCGCGCTGGCCTGTCGGGGAAGGCCTTGCGCCTCTGTCATAGCCGGCTCGCTATACTGCTCGATCGTTTCCGAGGTGCCATATGAGCGATAGCTTCCAGCTCGTGTCCCCGTACTCGCCGTCCGGCGACCAGCCCCAGGCCATCGAGCGCTTGACGGCCAATTTCGAGGCCGGCCTGGCCAAGCAGACGCTGCTCGGCGTCACCGGCTCGGGCAAGACCTACACCGTGGCCAACGTCATCCAGCGGATCCAGAAGCCCACCCTGGTGATGGCGCCGAACAAGACCCTGGCCGCGCAGCTGTACGGCGAGTTCAAGGCGTTCTTCCCGCACAACGCGGTCGAGTACTTCGTCAGCTATTACGACTATTACCAGCCGGAAGCCTACGTGCCGGCGTCCGACACCTTCATCGAGAAGGACAGCTCGATCAACGAACACATCGAGCAGATGCGCCTGGCGGCGACCAAGACCCTGCTGTCGCGGCGCGATGCGATCGTGGTGGCCACGGTCTCGGCGATCTACGGCCTGGGCGCGCCGGAGGACTACCTGTCGCTGCGGCTGATCCTGTCGCTGGGCGAGCACATCGACCAGCGCCAGCTGATCCGCCATCTCACCGACCTGCAGTACGCGCGCAACGAGTTCGAACTGACCCGCGGCGCGTTCCGCGTGCGCGGCGAGGTGGTGGACGTGTTCCCGGCCGAGTCGGACACCGAGGCGCTGCGCATCGAGCTGTTCGACGGCGACATCGAGAAGCTGACCCTGTTCGACCCGCTGACCGGCGAGACGATGCGCAACCTGCAGCGCTACACGGTCTATCCGAAGACCCACTACGCCACCACGCGCGAGCGCGTGCTCAGTGCGGTGGACACCATCAAGGAAGAGCTCAAGGAACGGCTGGAAGTGCTGTACGCGCAGAACAAGCTGGTGGAAGCGCAGCGCCTGGCGCAGCGCACCCAGTTCGACCTGGAGATGATGGCCGAGGTCGGCTTCTGCAACGGCATCGAGAACTACTCGCGCCACCTCACCGGCAAGGCCCCGGGCGAGCCGCCGCCGACGCTGTTCGACTACCTGCCGGCCGACGCGCTGCTGGTGATCGACGAATCGCACGTGACCATTCCGCAGATCGGCGCGATGTACAAGGGCGACCGTTCGCGCAAGGAAACCCTGGTGGAGTTCGGCTTCCGCCTGCCGTCGGCGCTGGACAACCGGCCGTTGCGCTTCGAGGAGTGGGAGGCGCGCTCGCCGCGCAGCATCTACGTCTCGGCCACGCCGGGGCCGTACGAACTGCGCGAGTCCGGCGACGAAATTACCGAGCTGGTGGTGCGCCCGACCGGCCTGATCGACCCGGAGGTGGAGATCCGCCCGGTCGGCACCCAGGTCGACGACCTGATGAGCCAGTGCAACGAGCGCATCAAGATGGGCGACCGCGTGCTGGTCACCACCCTGACCAAGCGCATGGCCGAGAACCTGACCGAGTACCTGGGCGAGCACGGCATCCGCGTGCGCTACCTGCACTCGGACATCGACACCGTCGAGCGCGTGGAGATCATCCGCGATCTGCGCCTGGGCAAGTTCGACGTGCTGGTCGGCATCAACCTGCTGCGCGAAGGCCTGGACATGCCCGAAGTGTCGCTGGTGGCGATCCTGGACGCGGACAAGGAGGGCTTCCTGCGCTCGACCGGCTCGCTGATCCAGACCATCGGCCGCGCCGCGCGCAACCTGCGCGGCAAGGCGATCCTCTATGCCGACAACATGACCCGCTCGATGAAGGCGGCGATCGAGGAAACCGACCGCCGCCGCGCCAAGCAGGTCGAGTACAACGAACTGCACGGCATCGTGCCCAAATCGACGGTGCGGCCGATCGCCGACATCCTCGAAGGCGCGCGCGAGGAGGGCGGCAGCGGGCGCGGCAAGGGCAAGGGCAAGCGCTTCGTCGCCGAGGAACCGGCCGACTACCGCGCCCTGGGCCCGGCGGAGATCGCCAAGAAGCTTCAGGTGCTGGAGCAGCAGATGTACCAGCACGCCCGCGATCTGGAGTTCGAGGAGGCGGCGAACATCCGCGACCAGATCCAGAAGCTGAAGGCGGCGAGCCTGGCGTAGCGGGGGTTCCGGTCAGGCGCCGCCGGGCTATTGCCCTGCGCCGCGGCGCTGGGCTAAAATGCGCGCCCCGCAACGCGCAATGTGTTGCCGGGCATACCGGGCGGTTAGCTCAGCGGTAGAGCACTACCTTGACATGGTAGGGGTCACAGGTTCGAACCCTGTACCGCCCACCACGATAAGGCCTAGAAGATAGGCGTGTCGTGAGATCCAGAAGAGACCCGGCTCGAGAGCCGGGTTTTTCGTAACTGCGGGGTAACTGCAATCTTTGCGTAGGTGGCGTCTGGCCCCTCAAGGCTTCCGATACGATTACATCGGATTTGCACAGGGGATCTAGCATGGAAAAGCTGATTGACGTTCTACTCGCGGTTGGCATCTCCAAAGGTGCGGCCACTATCGCATTGGCAACAGGTTTGCTGCTGGGTCTTGGTCAGATTGATTTATTGCCGGCAGCGTTGCATGACTACCTAGCAGCGATTTGGATTGCCTTCGTTCTTTCGGCCTCATTCTTGGTGCTTGATCTAGGGGCGCGATTGATCAAATGGGGTCGAAGCAAGGTGGCACCTAAGCCAAGTATTGCAGACCGAATTATGTTTGGCGCGTATGCCAATCTGGATCCGGAAGAGAAGCGTGTGTTGCGCGTTTTCGTGGAGCGTCATCTGATGACTGTCTATCTGAAGGACTTGGGTCGCACAGAAGCAGATCTCGAGCCGGTCCGTCGCCTTGCGCAGCGCAACTTCCTGTACTTGCCCGAGGCGTTCCGCACGGAAGGACAAAAGGTTGAACTGGACAGTAATCATTTCCGCAATCTGGTGGAGCATCCGCACTTGGTCGGCTCCAAGGCTCCGCCACGGTCATTTGGCTGACGGTGTTGCACTCCGGCCTCTCCTTTATCAGTGATGAGTGCCGGTCGGCCCCATAACACCAGGAGGATGTGAGAATGGATGGCACGAAGATAAAGATTGCAGCGATTTCGCAGGTCCAACCAGGCTCGTTGATCTATGTTGATGGGGCGTGGTCGCTCCGTGCTTCGCGTCCGCAAAGTGACGGCCAAGTTCTTGGTTACCTGTTCCTCTCGGGCACTGAGGCGGGGCGGTTCCGACAATGGTGGGACCAGGAGACATATGAGATCCCGAGCATTGCGCCTGGGGAGTGGCGCATTGAAGTGGGCGCCGAGTTCGCCGAACCGCCACAGGGGCCCGGTCTTTCGCTACTGCTGACATCACAGGGCGTACTGTTCCGAGGGCATGACAGCGCACCGAATCCCAATTTTCTGTACTTCCGCATGGATGGCACTCCGCCGGTGGCGGCACAAAATCGCAACTATTTCAATAGCTGGGGCGTGGTTGTAGGCGAAGGCGCTGGAGAAACCGTCCTCGCCGGTCCGATGCGGCATGCCTCGCCCTAGAGACGAGTAACCCACCTTTCCAGGTTATTGCCGCGAGGATTGCACGCCCGGCGAAGGCACTTTGCGACCCCAAGATTGAAAGTCAAAGGACTTGCAGTTCCGAGGGGGCTAAGATCTGTGGGGCTTTTCCCGACAGGTGACCGCTGTGTCTTGGAATAAACTTCATCGAGAGGCTCGGGGTGAGCAAGGAAGTAGTTCGTGTCCAACAGGACCTACCGGGGATAGGCGATGGATTCAACAACAAGTGAGATCGTGGCAGCAGTCACTGCGTGGCCGGCAATTGCTCAGGCGATCGTCGGCTCGGCACTTTTTTCGGTGTTGGTTTGGGTGGGGCGTCGCGCCATAGTGTGGGCTTCAGACCGAGCGGCACGGATTTCGAAGTCCTCAAGAAAGTCAGTATTGATCACTGAGCGAGTACGCATCCTGGCGGCGCATTCTGATGACCCGAAAAGTACTCGATATGCAGTAATTCTATTGATCAGGGCGTCACGAAATTTCGTAAAAGCCCAGGTGTGGCTCGTGCTGGGGCTAATCTTCGGGTCATGGTTTACTGTACTGGGGACGGTGGGCTACCTCGGATGCTTTTTCTACCTGCTTCGTACGCTTGATGGAGTTAAGGCAATCAAGCATCAGGGCGATTACGAAGTAAGAGTGAAGGAACTCGACGAAGAGATTGCGCGCATTAGAGAGGAAGAGTCGCAGTGATTGCGCTCGCCGTGGGAAGCTCAAGATAGTCAGCCGACCCTTGCATCATCCTCATGCGTTCCGGCAAACGAGAAGTCCGGTTTTAAACGGTCCGCTGGCTGCAAGCACTGAAATTGGCCTTTGGGCGAAATTCCGCGAACAACGATCCCGAAAGACAGGGCACAGCATATCTTTAGAGATAAAGAGGGGCATATGAAGGACATCCCGAATAATCGGCAAACCTTGCGGAGGGTTGCAGATGATGCAAGAACGACATTGGGCAGTGATCGGTTCGGTAATACGTGGTCCTCACAGACACAGAAGGATGGAACCCAGGTTTGGACGCAGACGAGAAATGGAGAAATCGTCAACGGAGGCGTTAATCAAACGCCGCGCGCTTACAATCTCCAAACGGGCTTGTCTCGCTCTGAGCCGCCGCCGCCACAACCCAAGAGGCTTGATTGAACATGTTCGAAAAAAAGGCCTACGCTGCGATGCTGGTCTTTCTCGAGGCTTATTGGGAGCGGAATGGGCAGCCAGAAGCACTCGGGATTTTGTTGGGCTCCCTGAGTCCGCTGGATGATGGTGTCCCCGCGGACAGGGCCATCTGGCAGGATTGGTTGGACGCGGTTGCAAGATCGCGGGACGAGTGACAGCGCTGGGTTCGCTTCGGCCGACTTCTGGTCGTGAGAACAATCGCGCACTTCGACAGGTCACTCATTCAGAGCGTGGATGTCGCCGCTGCAGCGCCCTAGCGTAGGCACGGTGATCAAAGACCGCCCCTCGCAATGGAAACTCAGGAAGCACGCTTGTTGGTTGCTCGTCGCCGGCTTGCTCGCGCTGGGCATCATTGCCCGGGAGCACCCGAAATCTCGCTCGCGGCCGGCGGCGTCGGCCGAGTCTGGCGTGGCATCTGCGCGGCCCGGGAGCCCGGCGTGGCGAGCGCCGCAGGTTGACCCGCGCATCGTGCGCAAGCTCGGCGCGAAGACGTTTCAGGTCATTCGTACCGGCGCTATGCGTGAGCCGGGGGACGCGCATGCATTCGTGCTTTCCCGGTTGGAGAAGTCGCGGCGCGGCGATGCGCTGGCCACCTACGAAATTTACCTGGCTGTCCTCGATTGCAGAGCCGCCGGCACACCGGCGGAGCTTCAGAACCTGGATGCGATGCGGACCGCGTCGCCGGATGCGGGCGCACTGGCAAGGATCGAGAAACGTCTCGAGGAGTGCGGGGCGCTTCTCACCGATGCGGACCTGATGGCAGGTCGCTGGCTCGAGCGGGCGGCGGAACAGGGTTCGGTCGAGGCCATGCTGATGTACGTGGTGGACACGGAATCCATCATCGGCGGTCGTGCAGACTTTCTCCGCGAGCCCGAGAGGGTCGTCGAATGGAGGCGCAATGCACTGAGCTACCTCACGCACGCCGCTTCCCTCGGAAGCGTGGATGCGTTGCTCACGCTGGCGCGTGTGAATGAACAAGGGGTCATCGTCAAAGCCGATCCTGTCGAGGCCTATGCCTATTACCTGGCGGCCGGGCAGGTTTCGCCGAATTTTGCTCCGACGGAATTGTTGGCGCCGTACACATCTGAATTGAACGCAGAGCAAGTGCGGCTTGCCCGCCTTCGCAGCACGCAAATTCATGAGGCTTGTTGTCGTCCATGAGGTGGTTGAGATGAGAAGCGGAAATGAAGCGATGTCGTGGGTCCGAATGCTGCTCATCGGGTTGGTGCTGACATGCGGAGCAATATGGTGCGTTGACGCAACCGGTGGAGGAAAGAGATACGGTCCGTTGACTTGTTCTGCGTGCCGCCTTGCCAACCCACAGGCAGACGACGCAACCGTGGCTTTTCTCGCTGTGTGGGAGCGCTTGGTAGCCGCGACACCCGCGTTCTGGACGCAGATGATCGTCTACCCCGGGGACGCCGTGGTTGTCTGCAACGGCAAAGCTTGCGTCTCCTATACCAAGACCGACAGTGGACAGTACATGGGTGCGACTCCAGTTCCGCAGTCGCCGGGCCCTGGGTTTGTAAATCGAGGCGTGGGTGGGGGATCAGGCGGAGGCGGGGGTGGCAGTACCAGCCGCCCCCCGGGCGGCGGCGGTAGCATCGGCACCTGCGTTACCCGATGCAAAGGCACGGTAACGGTAGGAGAGGCCAGGTAGATCCCCAGTTGCTGACGATGAGGGGGAGTTTCGCATTCCCCCAAACCGGCGCGAATGCTCCGTCAATCGTGATTCACCGCCTGCCGTAGCAGTTTGAGCGTGCCATCCGCATCGCGCTTCCACAGATTCAGGCTCTTGCCGCGAACCACACCCTGGTCGCCCCCCGCACGCCAGGCAACGCGGTAAAACCCTTCCTCCAGTACTACATCGTCGCCCTGCAGCCTATGCAGCCTGCCGCTGCTGAGCTCCAGCGAGTCGATCGCCACCTCGCCAGGCTTCTCGTGCTCGACGAAATAGCCGCGAATCGGCTCGATGCCCACGAGCATGGGCGTGTAGTAGGTCAGGTAGATCGCATCGGGCAGGAACAGGTCCGCATGCTCGGCCCCACGCCGCTCGGTCACCAACCGGTCGATCAGCGCGTTGCGGTCGGTGACTTCGGTTAGCAACGCCGAATCGCGACTCGCTGGCAATGGAGGCGATGGAGAGGGCGCGGCGATCTCAGGCCATTGCACGCGCTCGAACGGTGCATCCGTGCCCCAGAGTTCGGCGACCAGCTCGGGCTTCGGAGCGCGCAGGTCCCACAGCGCCATGAACTTGCCCTTGAATTCACTGCGCGGCCCGCCATTGGCAACGAACGCAAGTTCGTAGTTGCCCGTCTGCACCGCGTGGTCGCCATAAACGACGGCATCGTGCGATGTACGCCGGTAATCCTCGATCCGCAACGCGTCGAACAGCGCAGCGTAGTAGTTGCCGATTTCCTGCGCGCCACGGCGCGTGCCGCTGTGCTCGGGCATCAGCACGGCATCGGCCGAGTAGTGCGTCTTGAGCGCTGCCGCGTCGCCGCCGCGCCAGGCATCGGCTATGCCAGTGTTGGCTCGGTCGAGCCGCTGCGTGAGCGTAGCCGCGTCGCTGGCCGACGCGAAGCCGGGCAGGGCCAATAGACCGAACAGGAGCCACTTCATGGTGGACCTCGCGCAGTGGGCCGGCAGCGGCCGGCTCGGTTGCGCAGACCTTACGCCGTTGGGCCCACGTCGCCAATCGGCGGTCTCGTCGGCTCAGCCCCCGGCCAGCCCGCCGCCGGCCTTGCCGGGCAGGCCGTCGTCGTCGTCGCTATCAACGTCGCCATCGAGATCGCCGATCTCTTCGTTGAGCCCACCGCTGGGGGGCTTGGGCGACAGATCGCGTTCGTCGGTGTGTGGGGCCGAGGCGGGCTGGGGCGTTCTGGACGTCGTCATCGGCGTGGCTCCTGGGTGAAGGAACTACACGCTAGCGCGCGGCTCGTAACGCCGCGCGTTCTCCGGGTGAAGGTCTTGTGCCGTGGCCGTGCCATGGGTGGGTGCGGCGCCCAGGATGTGCAGCGCGCCGTTGGAACTCGACGGCGGCGGCATTCACCCGGTCTGCGCCGTCGCCGTGCTATTGCCTCGCCCGTCGCCAACGCCGTGGAGACCGCCCATGCCGACCTTCCGCATCGTGTCCCGCCCGCTGCTGCTCGCGCTGCCTGCGGTGCTGGCCCTGGCCGCCTGCGAGCGTGCCACCGCACCCGGCGCCACCACGCCCGCGGCCGAGGCCACGCCCTCGGCGCCCACCGTGCCGCCGGCCCCCAATCCGACCGCGCCCGCCTTTACCTGGCCGGCTTCGCTGCGCCCCTTCGGCGAGGGCTACCCGAATCCGGGCGATCCGTGCCGCCGCCTCGGCGAGTCGCCGGCGGTCGCCGACTTGCTCGACCACACCCAGGTGCTGGTCGGCTGCCCGGGGCGTGCCGACGACGTGCCGGCGGCTACCGTCATTGCCGATGGCCATGGCAAGCCGCTGGCGATGATCGACGGCGTCACCGTAATCGCCGTACCGCCAAATGCGGCAATGTGAGGCGCGGCACGCACGGATGAGCCGGGCGGCTTGAATACGTATGCAGCCCGGCCCGGCTCCGGAGGAGCAAGGCTAAGCTAACCGGGTTCGTTCGAGCCCTGTTTCTCCGGGGCTTTCCAAGCCCGGAGGGGGGCTCGATGTCGCAGATTCCATGGTGGCGCGGTGCCGTCATCTATCAGATCTATCCGCGCAGCTTCCTGGACGCGAATGGCGATGGCGTGGGCGATCTGCCCGGCATCATCGAGCGCCTGGACTACGTGGCTTCGCTGGGCGTGGATGCCATCTGGATCTCGCCGTTCTTCAAGTCGCCGATGGCCGATTTCGGCTACGACATCGCCGATTACCGCGATGTCGATCCGCTGTTCGGCACGCTGGAGGACTTCGACCACCTGCTGGCCAAGGCGCATGCGCTGGGCCTGAAGGTGATGATCGACCAGGTGCTGAGCCATACGTCGATCGAGCACGCCTGGTTCCGCGAGAGCCGGCAGGACCGCGACAACCCCAAGGCCGACTGGTACGTGTGGGCCGACCCGCGCGAGGACGGCACCGCGCCCAACAACTGGATGTCGCTGTTCGGCGGCGTGGCCTGGCAATGGGAGCCGCGGCGCGAACAGTACTTCCTGCACAACTTCCTGGCCAGCCAGCCGGACCTCAATTTCCACCACCCGGACGTGCAGCAGGCGACGCTGGACAACGTGCGCTTCTGGCTGGATCGCGGCGTCGACGGCTTCCGCCTGGATGCGATCAACTTCTGCTTCCACGACGCGCAGCTGCGCGACAACCCGCCCAAGCCGGCAGACCAGCGCGTAGGCCGCGGCTTCAGCCCGGACAATCCGTACGCCTACCAGTACCACTACTACAACAACACGCAGCCGGAAAACCTGGGCTTCCTCGAACGCCTGCGCGCGCTGCTGGACCAGTACCCCGGCGCAGTGAGCCTGGGCGAGATCTCCTCGGAGGACTCGCTGGCCACCACCGCCGAATACACGCGCGATGGCCGCCTGCACATGGGCTACAGCTTCGAGTTGCTGGTGGAGGATTTCAGCGCGGCCTACATCCGCACCACCGTGGCGCGGCTGGAAGCGGCGATGACCGAAGGCTGGCCGTGCTGGGCGATCTCCAACCACGACGTCGAGCGCGCGGTGACGCGCTGGGGCGGGCACCCGGCCAATCCGCGCCTGGCGCGGCTGTTGGTGGCGATGCTGTGCTCGCTGCGCGGCTCGATCTGCCTGTACCAGGGCGAAGAGCTCGGGCTGGGCGAGGCGGACGTGCCGTTCGAAGCCTTGCAGGACCCCTACGGGATCACCTTCTGGCCGAACTTCAAGGGCCGCGACGGTTGCCGCACGCCGCTGCCGTGGACCGATGGTCCGCAGGCCGGTTTCAGCGACGCCACGCCGTGGCTGCCGATTCCGCCCGAACACCAGGCGCAATCGGTGGCGGCGCAGACGCACGCGCCGGGATCGGTGCTCAATGCGTTCCGCCATTTCCTGGCCTGGCGCCGTACCGAGCCGGTGCTGGTGCGTGGCGACATCCACTTCCACGAGACCGCCGAGCCGGTACTGGTGTTCGAGCGGCGCCTGGACGGCGAGGTGATGCTGCTGGCTTTCAATCTCTCGGCCGAACCGGCGGTGGCGACGTTGCCTGAAGGCACGTGGCAGGCGGTGGACGTGCCGGGTCCGGATGCGGGGCATGCCGACGGCAGCGAGATTCGTCTGCCCGGCCACGCGATGTACTGCGCACGGCGAGGGTGAGTTCGGGCGCGGGGCACGGCCCCGAACGCCCTAAAGTAGGTCGCAATGTGTGCGGGTGAAGCCGCCCTTGCCAAACACCAAGCTGCTCTGTCGGGTCGCCGCCCCCGCACACCCCCAATAGAAGCAGAACCAAAAAAAAGCCCGCTGCCAAAGCAGCGGGCTCACTTCCATCACCCTGGGGGGGATCAGAACTTGTATGTCACGCCCATCAGGTAGGTACGGCCCCACTCGATGTATTCCAGCGGCCGATCCTTCGACCCGGCATAGGTCCGGTAGGGCGCGTTGGTCAGGTTGCTGACCTGCAACAGGATGCTCAAGCCTTCCAGCGAATCGCCGAAGTTGTAGCTGACCTGCGCGTCGGTCACGCTCTCGCCGACCACGTAGCGCAACGTGCGGTTGCCGTTGAAGTTGCCGATCTCGCCGATGAAGTCCGAACGCCACCGCTCGCTCACGCGGGCCTCGAAGCCCTTGTGCTCGTAGTACGCGGTGAAGTTGTACACGCGGTCGGACAGGCCCGGCAGGCTGATGTCGCCATCGCCCACGCTGCTGGCGCTTTCCGGATCGCGGATCTTGACGTTGCTGTCGTTGAAGCTGGCGCTGGCCTGTACACCAAAGCCTTCCAGCGGCGACCACAGCATGTCCAGCGGCAGCGAGGCGGTCAGCTCGAAGCCGTGCAACTTGCCGCCCTTGCCGTTCTCCGGCGCGGTGAAGGTGCCGGTGGTCTGCACCGGAACGACCATGCCCGGCGGCGGCACGAAGTCGGCGACGAACGAGGAGAAGTCGTAGTTGTCGATCGACTGCGTGTAGATGTAGCTCTTCAGGTCCTTGTAGAAGAACGCGGCCGCCACGTAGGCCTTCTCGCCGAAGTACTTCTCGTAGGAGATGTCCAGCGCGTTGGCGCGCCACGGGTCGAGCAGCGGGTTGCCGCCGCTGGCGCCGGGCTTGCCGGTGGAGGTGTCGACGCCGAACTCCAGCGCCGCGCGCATCTGGTCCACGCGCGGACGCGCGACCTGCTTGGCCAGGGCGAAACGCAGGGTCTGGTCGTGGGCGAAGCCGAACGCCAGGTTCATGCTCGGCAGCCAGTCGTCGTAGGACTTGCCCGCTTCGTACGGCTGGATTTCCTGGCCGGCCGGCCGGGTCGCATCCCAGAAGTTGGCGTTCGAGGACTGGTCGGCATGCTGCAACTGCACGCCGACGTTGCCGCGCAGGGTCACCGTGTCGCTCAGTTCGCTATCGATGTTGGCCTTCACCCACGCGGTGGTGATCTTCTCGTTCACCGTCCACGCCTTGGAGACCAGGTAGGACAGGTCGTCCACCGGTTCGAAGCTCATGTAGCGGTCGACCGCGCCAGGCACGTTCCAGGACGGGATGAAGCCGACGCCGGCGAAGCCGAGGTTGACCGGGCGGTACTGCAGGTCGCTGGCGATGGTGGTGTCGCCCTGCGGGCCGAGGTTGATGTTGCCTTCCGGCTGGGTCTTGTGCTTCTCGCGGTCGGCGTAGTTCACGCCGACGTCGAGGTCGGAGAACCAGTGCAGCGCTTCGGGCAGCGGGAAGCTGGCCTGCAGGCGCGCGCCCTTCAGGCGGTCCTCCACGCTCGGCACCTTGCCGTAGCCGGAGCCGTAGATGGTATTGGTCAGGTACAGCGAGTTGGGATCGGAGTAGTCCAGGCCCGGCACCACTTGCGAGAAGTCGCTGGCGTGGTAGGTCAGGTCGACCGAGTCCAGCTGCGGCATCGGCGCCAGCTGGGTGTTGTTCTCCAGGTTCAGCTCCTTGCGGGTGGCCTTGGAGTAACTCACGTCGGCGGCGACGCGGATGCCCGAGTCGAAGGTGAACTCGTTGTTCCAGCCATACGCGTCGATCTTGTCTTCGCGCTTGTTGTACATGCCACGCACGAGCGGGTACACGTTCTGCGCGGTGCCACCGGTGAAGGTGCCGTTGTCGTTGATCTGCGGGTTGCTCACCAGCAGCGCCGGATCGTAGTTGCCGTTGTAGTTGCCCAGGCCGACTTCGAACTGGTTGGCGGTGTCGATCTGCTCGGCGTCGGTGTGGAAGGCGTCGAGCGTGCTGGTCCAGGCGTTGGACGGGCGGAACTGCAGCGTGGCCATGTAGGCGTCGCGCTTGGCGTTGCCGGTGCGGCGCAGGGCCTTGATGCCGTCGGAGTAATAGGTGCCGGCGGGTACGCCCGGGCGGCTGCCCGAATCGGTGTTCTGGGTGGACCACGGCTCGTACAGGCCGACCTGGTTCTCCTGGATCGGAGTGTCGGTATGCGCGTAGCCGATCGACAGGCCGATCGTCTTGTCGGCGAACTGGTCGACGTAGCTGGCGTTGAAGCGGTTGCCGTTGGGGTCGACGTTGGCCGCCTTGCCCAGGGAGTTGTTGCTGAAGTGGCCGCCGACGCTGATCACGCGCTCGGGAAAGCTGAGCGGGCGCACGGTCTGCATGTCGATGGTGCCCGACAGGCCCTGGCCGACCAGCCCGGCATCGGGGGTCTTGTACACGGTGACGCCGTTCATCAGTTCGGCCGGGTATTGGTCGAACTCGACGCTGCGGTTGTCGCCGGTGCTGACCACTTCACGCCCGTTGAGCAGGGTGGTGGCGAAGTCGGGCGACAGGCCGCGCACGCTGATGACCTGCGCACGGCCGGCCACGCGCTGCGCGGACAGGCCGGGCAGGCGCGCCAGCGACTCGGCGATGCTGATGTCGGGCAGCTTGCCGATGTCTTCGGCGGAGATCGCTTCGACCACCGAGGTGGCATCGCGCTTGACCGCGATGGCGCTCTCGATGCCGCGGCGGATGCCGGTGACTTCGACGGTGTCGAGGTTGGTGACGTCGCCGCTGTTCTGCGGCGCGGTGGTGGTATCGGCGGTGGCCGGATTGGCGGACTGCGCCGAGGCCAGCATCGGCATCATGGCGGCGGCCAGCGCAAGACTCAGCGCGCTGTGCTTGTGGTTCAACATTTTCCCCTCCCAGGCAATGTTGTCATTCGAATTGTGTCGCCCCGTTGCCGGTGGCGCGTCGTAACCAGACTGGTGCGCGACTGTGGGTAATGGTAGGCAGTGTGTCGAACGTATGAATCGTCCTGCATACGTATTCAATGCAGTTTGTGGGGGTGGAATCGATTCCAGACCGGGAAAGGGGGTGGGTGCAGTGTGGGAGGGGATTGAGCCCTGATGGGTGTTTTTGGTGTCCGAAGGTTTCCGGTCGCGGCTGAAGCCGCTCCTACAGGGACTTTCTCAGGCGTCGCGGTGCTGTGTGGGTGCACTGTAGGAGGGGCTTCAGCCCCGACATGTGTTTCTGGTGTCCGAAGGTTTCCGGTCGCGGCTGAAGCCGCTCCTACAGGGGCTTTCTCAGGCGTCGTGGTGTTGTGTGGGTGCACTGTGGGAGGGGCTTCAGCCCCGACAGGTGTTTCTGGTGTCCGAAGGTTTCCGGTCGCGGCTGAAGCCGCTCCTACAGGGGCTTTCTCAGGCGTCGCGGTGCTGTGCGATTGCACTGTGGGAGGGGCTTCAGCCCCGACAGGTGTTTCTGGTGTCCGAAAGGTTTCCGGTCGCGGCTGAAGCCGCTCCTACAACGGGGTAAACCGCACTGCCTGGCCACCACCTGGCGCCAGCTTCAATTCCAGACTGTCGCTGCTGCCCACCTCGCGCGTTTCCCGCACGAAGGCGAACGGGTTGCTGCGGAAATCCGCGTCGTCGCCGTCGCGGTATATCTCGGCGCGATAGCGCACGCCCGGTTCCAGGAACGAAAGGGATACCGGCAGCACGCGGCCATGTTCGTCGGTGAGGCTGCCCAGGAACCAGTCGCGGCTGTGGCGGTCCTTGCGCACGATGGTGACGTAGTCGCCGACTTCGCCATTCAGCACGCGCGTCTCGTCCCAGTCCACCGCCACGTCTTCGATGAAACGGAAGGCATCGCGGTGCTGTTCGTAGTGCTCGGGCAGGTCGGCCGCCATCTGCAACGGGCTGTACAGCGCCACGTACAGGGCCAACTGGCGCGCGAGCGTGCTCGGGATGGCCTGGCCGTTGCGCCCGCGCAGGCTGACGATGCCGGGCGTGTAGTCCATCGGTCCGGCAAGCAGCCGGGTGAACACCAGGTTGACCTCGTGTTCGGGCGGGTTCGGCGGCTGGCCCCAGGCGTTGTATTCCATGCCGCGCGCGCCTTCGCGCGACATCCAGTTCGGGTAGGTGCGGCGCAGCCCGGTGTCCTTGATCGGCTCGTGCGCGTTGACCGCGATGTGCCGCGCGGCCGCTTCCTCGACCACTTTCAGGTGGTGCCGGGCCATGAACTGGCCGTCGTGCCATTCGCGCCATGGCGGGCCGCCGGCCGGGTTGCGCCGCTCGACCTGGCCGTCATCGCAGACGTAGCCGGTCTTGACCACGTCCACGCCCAGGCGCGCATACAGGTCCAGTGCCGCGCCCAGCTGGTCTTCGTAATGGTCGATGGCGCAGCCGGTTTCGTGATGGCCGATCAGGTGCACGCCCTTGCGCGCGGCATAGGCGGACAGCGCGTCGATGTCGAAGTCCGGCGTGGCGCGGGTGAAGTCGAAGCCGCCGCCATTGCCGACCCAGTCGCCGTCCCAGCCGGGGTTCCAGCCTTCCACCAGCACGCCGCGGAAACCGTGGGCGGCGGCGAAGTCGATGTAGCGCTTGGTGTTGGCCGTGGTGGCGGCATGTTTCGGGCCGGTCGACCAGGTTTCCTGGTTCAGGTGCATCGACCACCACACGCCGATGTACTTGGCCGGGTGCACCCAGCCGACGTCGCCCAGCTTGTTGGGCTCGTTGAGGTTGAGGATGAGGTTGGATTCGACCAGGCCGCCAGCGCGGTCGCTGATCTGCAGGGTGCGCCAGGGCGTATCGAAAGGCAGGCTGCGGCGCACCTTCCAGCCTTCGGCGGCGGGCGAGAGCTGGGCGCGCAGGCGCTGGCCCTCGGTGCGGCGCAGCCACATGCCGGCGTAGTCGACCAGCGCGGCCTCGTGGATCGACACGTGCAGGCCGTCGTGGCTGCGCAGGGTGATCGGGGTGTGCGCCAGCGGCACCTGGTCCAGCGGCGTGCGCCGGTACAGGTATTCGTAGTGGATCGGCTCGCCGGCCGGAATCCACCAGGCGGTCGATTCGGGGACGATGTCGAACTCGGTCAGCTCGTCGTCGATGATCGCCTCGCGCAGGCCGGCTTGCTGCGGAAAGCGGTAGCGGAAGCCCAGGCCGTCGTCGTAGACGCGGAACACCACGTCGAAGCGGCGCTGGCTGCCGCCGCGCTCGCCGAGGCTGACCGTGAGCTCGTTGTAGTGGTTGCGGATGAAGCGGCGTTCGCCCCAGGGCTGTTCCCAGGTTTCGTCGAAGCTGCGGCGGGCCTGCGACAGCACCGCCAGGTCGCGGTCCAGGCGGCCGTCACGTAGCTGGAACCCCAACCGCGAGCTGCCGACCACCGGCTCGCCGAGGCGCGCGACGCGGTAACTGGGCTGGCCGCCGTCGAGCAGCAGGTCCACGCGCAGGACCTTGCCGGGCGATTCGACCGAGGCGACGGTCACCGGTTCGGCGCGCAGCGGCGCGACCGCCAGCGCGGACAACAGGCACAGGACAAGGGGGCCCAGGCGGCGCAGGGCCGCCCACGTTGGCGACAGGCGTGATGGATCGAACGACGGCATTTCCCCTCCCAAGGCGGCCGCGTGAGCTGCCCGGACTATAGCGGCGCAGGTCGGCCCCGCCGCGGGCGCGGCCATGAATACGTATGCAGCTGGACGGGCATCGCATGGCCGTGCCTACCATGTGCCAGACCGCCTGGGAGGGGGTCGCGACCATGCGCCGGGCAACCGGCGGCATGCACCACAACGCGGGCAAAGAGGGAGGGAGGCTACCGGTGCGAACCGGTTCGCCGCTTCGATGCTGAAGATGATCTGCCTGGCCGCCGTCCTCGGGACGACGGCAGGATCCGCCGCGGCCGCGGCGGACCTGGAATTCGACGGCCGCCATGCGCGCGCCGACTCCGCCGCCGACGGCGGCTACGTGCTGCATGCCGGCGGCCAGGACGTGCCGATCGCCGCCCAGGCGATGCGCAGCGACACCGGCAGTGTGCTGTTCGACGCGCTGTTCGCACTGGCGCAGCAGGAGATGGACGCCAACCGGGTCGATGCGATCCGCGATCCCGCTTTCGACGACGGCCGGCCCGTGCCCTGCGAATGCTTCCAGACCGGCGCGCGCTGGCCCTACGTGTGGACGCGCGACATGAGCTTCGCCGCCGACCTGGCGCTGGGCCGGGTCGATCCGGTGCGCACCCGCCAGTCGCTGCGCTTCAAGCTCTCGCCGGCGCGCGACGGCCGCACCCCGGGCCTGTTCGTGGCCCAGGACACCGGTTCGGGCGGCAGCTGGCCGATCAGCAGTGACCGGGTGGTGTGGTTCCTCGGCGCGCGCGGCCTGCTCGACGACCCCGCCTTCGCCGAGCAGGTGTGGCAGGCACTGCAGGGCACGCTGGCGCAGGACCGGCAATACGTGTTCGATGCTGGCGCCGGCCTGTACCGCGGCGAGACCTCGTTCCTGGACTGGCGCGAGCAGACCTACCCCGGTTGGACCGCCGCGGACGTGCGCTTCATCGGCGAGTCCTATGCGCTGTCCACCAACGTGCTGCATTACCAGGCGCTGCGCCTGGCCGAGCAGATGGCGCACCAGCGTGGCGATGCGGGCGCGCAGCGCTACGGGCAGTGGGCCGACGCGCTGCGCACGCAGATCGACCGCCGCTTCTGGCGCGAGGACGCGGGCCAGTACATGAGCTATATCGGTCCGGCCGGCCGCCGCGACCAGGACGGCGCGCATGATTTGCTGCCGGTGGCCAAGTACGACCTGCTCGGCATTGCGCTGGGCGTGCTGGCCGATGTGTTCCCGCCGGCGCATGCACGCCGCGCACTGGCCAACTATCCGGCCACCGCCGCCGGCAGCCCGGTGGTGTGGCCGCAGCAGGCCGATCAGCCGATCTACCACAACCGTGCGATCTGGCCGTTCGTCAGCGCCTATGCCTTGCGCGCGGCGCGCCGACTGGACGACGCGCCGCGCATTGCCCTGGAGATCGAGTCGATCCTGCGCGGCGCGGCCCTGGCCGGTTCGAACATGGAGAACTACGAAATGCTCAGCCAGGCGGTCCATGTCGAGGACGGCAAGCTGAGCGGCCCGGTGGTCAATTCGCAGCGCCAGCTGTGGTCGGTGGCGGGCTACCTGGCGATGGTGCGCGAGGGCGTGTTCGGCATCGAGGCCGACGGCCGGGTGGCGCCGAAGCTGCCGGCCGCGCTGGTGCCGAGGCTGTTCGGTGCGCGAGAGCGGATCACGCTGGACGAAGGTGGCCGGCGTTATGTGCTGGTTCGCCCGGCGCAGCTGGACGGTGACCTGCTGGTCGCAGGCGACGTCCGCACCGGCGACCGGGAAACGATCGTGCAGCTTGTCGCCCGGCGCAGCGAGGCCCGCCCGCCGCCGCAGCCGGCCGAGCGCTTCGCCCCCGCCACGCCGGCCGCGCCGCGCGTGACCCCACACGAGGGTGCATGGACTGTCGCGGTGCCCGCCGGGCACGTGCTTTGGCGCGACGGCGTGGCCCAGCCTGCGGGCACCACCCGCCTCACCCTGGCGCCTGGCGAAGCCAGCTGCCTGCGCCTGACCCATCGCCAGGGCGCGCTGGCATCGCTGCCCAGCGCGGAGACCTGCATCGGCGCGAACACGCAGCTGCCCGGCGCCGGCGACTGGCGCTGGACGCCGCCGCGGGCCGGTTATTGGCGTGCGCGCCTGCGCTACGAAAACCCGCATGGCCCGATCAACACCGGCGTCACCGCCGCGGTGAAGCAGCTGCTCGTCCGCTGCGAGGGCCAGGCCGACCAGCGCGTGGCGGTGACGATGCCGCATAGCATCGGCCCGCAGGACTCGACCCTCGTCGAATTCCAGGCCGGCACCGGCCCTTGTCATTTCACTTTGGAAGCAGGTTTCAACATGAGCGCGCTGGCGCATTTCGCCCATTACACGGGCGGGCAGGGCGGCCGCGATGGCGTGGTCAATGACGCCCGGGTCCTCGGCCTGCAACTAATGCCGATACCCACCGGAGCTGCCCCATGACGCGCAAGCCCACGCTGTCGTTCTGGCAGATATGGAACATGTGCTTCGGCTTTCTCGGTATCCAGTTCGGCTTCGCCCTGCAGAACGCCAACGCCAGCCGCATCTTCGAAACCCTGGGCGCGCCGATGGACGCGGTGCCCGGGCTGTGGATCGCCGCGCCGCTTACCGGCCTGCTGGTGCAGCCGGTGGTCGGCTATCTGTCCGACCGCACCTGGAGCCGCTGGGGCCGGCGCCGCCCGTACTTCATGCTCGGCGCGCTGTTCACCACGCTGGCGCTGCTGGTGATGCCGAACTCGCCGACGCTGTGGATCGCCGCCGGCACGCTGTGGGTGCTGGATGCGTCGATCAATATTTCGATGGAGCCGTTCCGCGCCTTCGTCGGCGACCAGCTCTCGCCGCGCCAGCGGCCGACCGGCTACGCGATGCAGAGCTTTTTCATCGGCGTCGGCGCCATCGTCGCCAGTTTCCTGCCGTATCTGCTCGCGCATTTCGGCATCGCCAACACCGCCGGGCCGGGCGAGGTGCCGGACACGGTGCGCTACGCCTTCTATGCCGGTGCCACGGTGCTGCTGCTGTCGATCGGCTGGACCGTGTTCAGCACGCGCGAATACTCGCCGCAGCAACTGGCCAGCTTCGACGATGCCGAACCCGGCTTAGGCCATGCCCGCCACGCCGCTGTGGCCGCTGCGCCGCCGGTGCGCCAGGCCGCGACCTGGCTGCTGATCGGCGTGGCGCTGGCCGCGGCGATTGCCTGGCGCCAGGGCGACCGCATGCTCTATGTGCTGGCCGGCCTGTGTGCTGCCTACGGCGTGCTGCTGTGGGTGGCGCGCCTGGTCCCGGGCACGCACATGCTGGCCGCCATCGTCGGCGACCTGCGCGCGATGCCGCAGGCCATGCGCCGGCTGGCGTGGGTGCAGTTCTTCTCGTGGTTCGCCTTGTTCGCGATGTGGATCTATACCACTGCGGCCGTGGCCGGTACGCATTTCGGCGCGACCGATCCGGCCTCGGCCGCCTACAACGAAGGCGCCAACTGGGTCGGCGTGCTGTTCGGCGCCTACAACGGCTTCGCCGCGCTGGCCGCCTTGCTGATCCCGCCGATGGTGCGGGCCATTGGCCTGCGCTGGAGCCACCTGGTCAACCTGTGGCTGGGGGGGCTGGGCCTGGTCTCGATGCTGTGGATCGACGACCCGCACTGGCTGCTGCTGTCGATGGCCGGCGTCGGCTTCGCCTGGGCCTCGATCCTCTCGCTGCCCTACGCCTTGCTGTCCGACAGCGTGCCGGCGGCGAAGATGGGCGTGTACATGGGCATCTTCAATTTCTTCATCGTGATCCCGCAGCTGGTCGCGGCCAGCGCGCTCGGCTTCGTGCTGCGCACGCTGTTCGATGGCCAGCCCATGCGCGTGCTCGTGCTCGGCGGCTGCAGCCTGCTGCTGGCCGGTCTGTTCGCGCTGCGGGTTCCCACTGTTTCGGAGGCGGTTTGATGTACAGCCATTCGCGTGTCTTCCTGGGTATCTTCTGCGGCCTGCTGGCCATGCCGGCGCTGGCCGCCGACTACTACGGCACGCTGGAGCCGTTCGCCGCCGACGCGGTCTACTTCGTCGTCACCGACCGCTTCGTCAACGGCGACCCGGGCAACGACCATCGTGACCAGGGCGGCGCGCACCCGACGTTCGATATCCCGGTGCATTGCCCGGACGGTATCGACGGCAACATCGGCTACCTGGGCGGCGACTTCAAGGGCGTGGTGGACAACGCCCGCTACATCCGCGACCTCGGCTTCGGCGCGGTGTGGATCACCCCGATCGTCGACAACCCGGACGAACCCTTCAGCGGCGGCAAGCCGGTCAGCTGCAGCAGCACCCTGAGCGACAACGGCAAGACCGGCTACCACGGCTACTGGGGGGTGAACTTCTACCAGCTCGACGAACACCTGCCGAGCCCCGGCCTGGACTTCGCCGGCTTCACCCGCGCCATGCACGCGCAGGACCTCAAGGTGGTGCTCGACATCGTCGGCAACCACGGCTCGCCGGCCTTCACCATGACCCGGCCGCAGGCCAAGTTCGGGCAGATCTTCGACCGCGATGGCCAGCTCATCGCCGACCACCAGAACCTGCCGCCGCAACAGCTCGATCCCAGGCACAACCCGCTGCACGCCTTCTACAACAACATCGGCGCGGTGGACGCCAAGGACGGCTCGATCTTCGACGGCAACCTCGCCGAACTGGCCGACTTCAACCAGGACAACCCGGCGGTGCTGGACTACCTGGCCGGCGCCTACCTGCAATGGCTGGGGCAGGGCGCCGACGCGTTCCGCATCGACACCATCGCCTGGCTGCCCGACCGCTTCTGGCACGCCTTCAGCGCCCGCATCCGCGCGCAGAAGCCCGGCTTCTTCATGTTCGGCGAAGCCTTCGACTACGACGCGGCGTCCATTGCCCGCCACACCTGGCACCGCAACGCCGGCGTCAGCGTGCTCGACTTCCCGCAACGCGGCGCGCTGTCCGAAGTATTCGGCCGCACTGGCGCAGGCTTCGAGAAACTCGACGGACCGCTGTACCTGGGCGATGGCCCGTACCGCAACCCGTACGAACTGATGACCTTCTACGACAACCACGACATGGCGCGCCTGGACGCCAGCGACGCCGGCTTCATCGACGCGCACAACTGGCTGTTCACCACCCGCGGCATCCCGGTGGTCTATTACGGCTCCGAAACCGGCTTCATGCGCGGCCGCGCCGAACACGCCGGCAACCGCGCCTACTTCGGCCAGGAGCGCGTGGACGCCGCGCCACAGAGCCCGATCTTCGCGCCGTTGCAGCGCATCGCCCGGCTGCGCGAGAACACCTCCGCGCTGCAGCGCGGCCTGCAGGTGAACCTGCAGCTGAAGGGCGACCAGGCCGTGTTCTACCGCGTCTACGAACACGCAGGCGTGGCGCAGACCGCGCTGGTGATGCTCAACAAGGGCGACGCCCCGGCCAGGCTGCGTGCGGATCGCTACGTGCAGGCGGGACCGTGGCGCGACGCCTTCGATGGCAAGCCGGTGGGCGTGGCCAAGGACACGCTGACGGCGGACGTGCCGGCGCATGGGGTGCGGGTGTTCGTGCTGGACGCGCCGGTGAGCGAGGCGGGATTGCGGCGGGAGCTGGATGCGGCGATGGCGCGGCAGGTGGCGCGCGATCGGCTGGATGCGTGGGTAGGGCACCCCGCACGGAAAAACTAGAACGCCAGGGAAGAATCCCGCAACACCAACCGCGTAGGAATCGTCTGCCCTTCAGCGCGCTCCCCGCGGATCAGCGCGATCAAGCTATCCACCAGCAAGCTCCCGGCCTGCTTCGTATCCTGCTGCACCGTGGTCAGGGAAGGCGACACCGACCCGGCCAGGGGAATATCGTCGAACCCGGTCACCGCCACGTCCAGCGGCACCTGCAGGCCCTGCTCGCGCAACGCCCGCATCGCCCCGATCGCAATCAGGTCGCTCGCCGCGCACACCGCGTCGAAACGCTCGCCCCGGCCCAGCAGCGTCAGGCAAGCCTCATGGCCCGACTGCTCCGTCGTGATCGCATCGAACTGCAACGCCGGCTCCGCATCCACGCCCGCCGCCCGCATCGCCTCCACATGCCCGCGATAGCGCTCCTGGAACTCCGGATAGTGGCTGGACGCGTGGCCCAGGAACGCAATGCGCCGCCGCCCCTGCGCCAGAAGGTGGGAAGTGATGTCGAACCCACCCTGGAAGTTGTCGCTGCCGATCGACACCCCCGGCTGGTCCGGCAGCGCCGCGCCCCAGCGCACGAAATGCGTGCCCTGTTCGACCAGCCGCTGCAAGCGCTCGCGCGACTCGTGGTAATCGCCGTAGCCGAGCAGGATGATGCCGTCGGCCTTGTTGCTGTCCTCGTAATCGGCCTGCCAGTCGGTGGACAGCTGCTGGAACGACACCAGCAGGTCATAGCCGCGCAGCGCGCAGGCGCGGGTGATCGAGCCCAGCATCGAATGGAAGAACGGATTGATCAGCGAATCGTCCGGCGTCGGATCCTCGAAGAACAGCAGCGCCAGCGTGCCGGCATTGCGCAGGCGCAGGCTGGAGGCGTTCTTGTCGACCTTGTAGTTCAGCTCGCGGGCAATGCTGAGGATGCGCCGGCGGGTTTCCTCGTTGACCATCGGGCTGCCGCGCAGGGCGCGCGAGACCGTCGGCTGCGAGACACCCGCCAGGTAGGCGATGTCCAGGGAAGTGGCCTTGCCTTTGATTGTCATCGGTTCGCGCGGCGGGAACGGCTCCGGGCATCATGCCACGCCGCCGCCGGGCGAAGCCGGCCCATCGCCGCCGGCGCAACGCCGGCCGCGCAGGCCCGCCGCGATTGGTTTAACATGCGGGCCTGACTCCACCAGCCCAGGTGGCCTGCGCAAAACGCCGGCCGAGCGTGCGACATGAGCACTACCACCGCCCAGCGCTGAACCCTCACCGGGACCCGTGACAACGGCGCCTGGTGGCGCCTTTTTTTGGTCCGTCCCGGCCTGCCGGCCCTACCGACCCCCCGATCCCCGCCCGCGGCCCGTGCCGCCGGCCCAGCGAAAGCCATCCACATGATCAATATCACGCTCCCCGACGGCAGCCGCCGCGAGTTCGAACAGCCCGTTTCCGTCATGCAGGTTGCCCAGTCGATCGGCGCCGGCCTGGCCAAGGCCACCATTGCCGGCGCCGTGGACGGCGTGCTGGTCGATGCCAGCGACCTCATCGACCACGACGCCTCGCTACGCATCATCACTGCCAAGGACGAGGAGGGCGTGGAGATCATCCGCCACTCCAGCGCGCACCTGGTCGGACATGCGGTCAAGCAGTTGTACCCGGACGTGAAGATGGTCATCGGCCCGGTCATCGCCGAGGGCTTCTACTACGACATCTACTCCGAGCGCCCGTTCACCCCCGAAGACCTGGCCGCCATCGAGCAGCGCATGGGCGAGCTGATCGCCCAGGACTACGACGTCATCAAGAAGATGACCCCGCGCGCCGAAGTGGTCGAGATCTTCAAGGCCCGTGGCGAGGACTACAAGCTGCGCCTGGTCGAGGACATGCCCGAGGACATCCAGGCCATGGGCATGTACTACCACCAGGAATACGTGGACATGTGCCGCGGCCCGCACGTGCCCAACACGCGCTTCCTCAAAGCCTTCAAGCTGACCCGCATTTCCGGCGCCTACTGGCGCGGCGATGCCAAGAACGAGCAGCTGCAGCGCATCTACGGCACCGCCTGGGCCGACAAGAAGCAGCTCGACGCCTACATCAAGCGCATCGAGGAAGCCGAGATGCGCGACCACCGCCGCATCGGCAAGCAGCAGGACCTGTTCCACCTGCAGGAAGAAGCCCCGGGCCTGGTGTTCTGGCATCCGAAGGGCTGGTCGATCTGGCAGGTGGTCGAGCAGTACATGCGCAAGGTCTACCGCGACAGCGGTTACGGCGAGGTGCGCTGCCCGCAGATCCTGGACGTGTCGCTGTGGCAGAAGTCCGGCCACTGGGACAACTACCAGGAGAACATGTTCTTCACCGAGTCGGAGAAGCGCACCTACGCGGTCAAGCCGATGAACTGCCCGGGCCATGTGCAGGTGTTCAACCAGGGCCTGCACAGCTACCGCGACCTGCCGATCCGCTACGGCGAGTTCGGTTCGTGCCACCGCAACGAGCCCTCCGGCGCGCTGCACGGCATCCTGCGCGTGCGCGGCTTCACCCAGGACGATGGCCACATCTTCTGCACCGAGGGCCAGATCGAGTCCGAAGTGACCGCGTTCCACCAGCAGGCGCTGGCGGTCTACCAGGCCTTCGGCTTCGAGGACATCCAGATCAAGATCGCCCTGCGCCCGGAAAAGCGCCTGGGCGACGACGCCACCTGGGACAAGGCCGAAGGCGCGCTGCGCGCCGCGCTGGCGCATTGCGGAGTAGAGTGGCAGGAGTTGCCGGGCGAGGGCGCCTTCTACGGCCCGAAGATCGAGTACCACCTCAAGGACGCCATCGGCCGGACCTGGCAGCTGGGCACGATGCAGGTCGATTTCATGATGCCCGGCCGCCTGGGTGCCGAGTATGTCGATGAAAACAGTCAGAAAAAGCACCCGGTGATGCTGCACCGGGCCATCGTCGGCTCGATGGAGCGCTTCCTGGGCATCCTGATCGAGCACCATGCCGGTTCGTTCCCGGCCTGGCTGGCGCCGGTCCAGGTGGTGGTGGCCAATATCACTGACGCCCAGGCTGAATACGTCGAGTCGGTGCGGAAAATCCTTGCAAATCAAGGATTCCGGGTGCAGGCCGATTTGCGGAACGAGAAGATCGGCTATAAGATTCGCGAGCATACGTTGCAACGCGTCCCCTACCTGCTGGTGGTGGGCGATCGCGAGAAGGAAAACGGTGCCGTTGCGGTACGCACCCGTTCGGGCGAGGATTTGGGCACGATGTCCCTGGAAGCCTTCGCCGAACGCCTGCGCGCCGAACACGCCGCGTAAGCCAAACCCCGGCCGCCTGGATGATCCGGAAGCGCCGGTTCGATTCCCCTGGGAGATTGCAACATCAGTACAACTGACAACAAACAGAACCGCAGAAATCATGAAATCCGCGTGCCGCGCGTCCGCGTGATCGGCAGCGATGGTGAAATGATCGGCGTGTTGTCGCGCGACGAGGCGCTGGCGAAGGCGGAAGAGGAAGGGCTCGACCTGGTCGAGATCCAGCCCCAGGCCGACCCGCCGGTCTGCAAGATCATGGACTTCGGCAAGTTCAAGTTCGAGCAGCAGAAGAAGGCCAACGAGGCCAAGAAGAAGACCAAGCAGGTCGAGATCAAGGAGCTGAAGTTCCGTCCGGTCACGGATGAGGGCGACTACCAGATCAAGCTGCGCAACATGCGCCGCTTCCTGGAAGAAGGCGACAAGGTCAAGGTCAACATCCGCTTCCGTGGCCGCGAGATGAGCCACCAGGAGCTCGGCCGTGAGATGGCCGCGCGGATCGAGGCCGATCTCGGCGAAGACATCGTGATCGAATCGCGTCCGCGCCTGGAAGGCCGGCAGATGGTCATGATGATCGCGCCGAAGAAGAAGACCTGACGGCATCCGGCCGGCGGCCCGCGCCGTCGGCCAGGCGGGACCGCCCGATGGGCGGCGCCCCCGCCAGAACCCGCTGATTTGCAAGACATTCCCCGGGCAGGCATAATGGCCGGCCCGATTCGTTGGGGATGCCGTGCAAGCGGTGACAGGACAGGCTGTTGTTCCATTGGAATCAAGAGCTTACAAGCAGGCGAGGGCATGGACGGAAAGCGTGGCGCAGGCCACCGCCCTGGTCAGTGACAAAACATCATCAAGGACATAGCAATGCCCAAGATCAAGACCAACCGGGCGGCGGCCAAGCGTTTCCGCAAGACCGCTTCCGGCAAGTACAAGGCTGGCCATGCCAACCGTAGCCACATCCTCACCAAGAAGGCGACCAAGCGGAAGCGCAACCTGCGGCAGACGAACCATGTTCGTGCCGAGGACGCGGGCCGTCTGGACCGCATGCTTCCCTACCTCTGAGGACTGAACAATGGCACGAGTTAAGCGTGGCGTGCAGGCGCGTCGTCGGCACAAGAAAATCCTGACTCTCGCGAAGGGCTACTACAACGCCCGTCGCAAGGTCTTCCGCGTCGCCAAGCAGGCGGTCATCAAGGCACAGCAGTACGCCTACATCGGCCGCAAGCAGAAGAAGCGCAATTTCCGTTCGCTGTGGATCACCCGCATCAACGCGGCTGCCCGCATCAACGGCCTGAGCTACAGCCGTTTCATGAACGGCCTGCTGAAGGCTGGCATCACCCTGGACCGCAAGGTGCTGGCAGACATCGCCGTGCACGACGCGGCGGGTTTTGCGGCGCTGGCTGAAAAGGCAAAGGGCGCACTGGCGGCATAAGTCGTCCCGGTCGCCTGCGCATCGCGCGGGCGTCCAGGAAAGGACACATGCATGGGGAAGGGCGCGAGTCCTTCCCCATTTTTTTTGTGCCGGCGCGAGCTGGCCAACGCCGCAAGGCAGCGCGGCCACCGAAGACAGCGGGACATTGCACAGCCCATGAGCGAGATCGAAACCCTGACCGGACAGGCGCTGGCGGATATCGCCGCGGCCCAGGCGCCCGAGCAACTGGAACACCTGCGCGTGGCCCTGCTGGGCAAGAGCGGCAGCATCACCGCCCAGCTCAAGCAGCTCGGCGTGCTGCCGGCCGAGCAGCGCAAGGCCGCCGGCGAGGCGATCAATCTGGCCCGCGACGCGGTGTCCGCTGCGCTGGCGCAGCGCCGCCAGGTGCTCGACGCCGCGGCGCTCGACGCGCGCCTGGCCGGCGAGCGCATCGACGTCACCCTGCCGGGCCGGCGCGAGGAGCGCGGCGGCCTGCATCCGGTCAGCCGGACCCTGGAACGGATCACCGGCATCTTTGCCCGGCTCGGCTATGAGCTGGCCGACGGCCCGGAGATCGAGGACGACTGGCACAACTTCGAGGCGCTGAATTTCCCGCCGCACCACCCGGCGCGCGCCATGCACGACACCTTCTACTTCGGCGACGGCCGCCTGCTGCGCACGCATACCTCGGGCGTGCAGGTGCGCTATATGGGTGAGCACCCGCCGCCGCTGCGCATGATCGCCGCCGGCAAGGTCTACCGCAGCGACAGCGACCAGACCCACTCGCCGATGTTCCACCAGGTCGAAGGCCTGCTGGTCGACGAGCATTCGACCTTCGCCGACCTCAAGGGCACCCTGGCCGAATTCGTGCGCGCGTTCTTCGAGCGCGATTTCGAGATGCGTTTCCGCCCGAGCTATTTCCCCTTCGTCGAACCCGGCGCGGAAGTGGACATCGCCTGGCAGCAGCCGGACGGCAGCACGCGCTGGCTGGAAGTGCTCGGCTGCGGCATGGTCCACCCGAACGTGCTGCGCAATGTCGGCATCGATCCGGAGCGCTACACCGGTTTCGCCTTCGGCCTGGGCGTGGAGCGTTTCGCGATGCTGCGCTACGGGGTCAACGATTTGCGCGCGTTCTTCGAGAACGACGTGCGCTTCCTGCGCCAGTTCGCCTGAGCGCACGACCTTCCCTTCGAATCCTGGTTCCGGCTTCCCATGAAATTCTCTGAAAACTGGTTGCGCAGCCACGTCCCGACCGATGCCGACCGCGAGGCGTTGGCCGCCACCTTGACCGCGATCGGCCTGGAGGTCGAGGAAGTCACGCCGCTAGGCGGCGCGCTGGCGCAGGTGGTGGTGGCGCGCATCGTCGAGGCGGTGCGGCACCCCGAAGCCGATCGCCTGCAGGTCTGCCAGGTCGATGCCGGCACCGGCGGGCTGCTGCAGATCGTCTGCGGCGCGCCCAACGCGCGCCCGGGCCTGGTCGCGCCACTGGCGCTGGTGGGTGCGCAGATCGGCGAGCTGAAGATCAAGCCGGCCAAGCTGCGCGGCGTGGAATCCAACGGCATGCTGTGCTCGGCCAAGGAACTGGGGCTGGACAGCGATGCCTCCGGCCTGTTCGAGCTGCCGGACGATGCGCCGGTGGGCCAGCCGCTGGCCGATTACCTTGGCCTGCCCGACGCCAGCATCGAGATCAAGCTGACCCCGAACCGCGCCGACTGCTTCAGCGTGCGCGGCATCGCCTACGACGTGGCCGCGGCCTGCGGCAGCGAAGTGGTGGCGATGGAGATCGCGGCGGTGCCGGCCGTTTCGGCGCGCACGTTGGCCGTCGAGCTGCAGGCCGGTGCCGAGGCGCCGCGTTTCTGCGGCCGCGTGATCGAAGGCATCGACCCGGCCGCGCGCACTCCGGTGTGGATGGCCGAGCGCCTGCGCCGCAGCGGCGTGCGCCCGGTCTCGTTGCTGGTCGACATCACCCAGTACGTCATGCTCGAGCTGGGCCAGCCGATGCATGCCTACGACCTGGATACGCTGCAGGGCCCGGTCGCCGCGCGCCGTTCGCGCGCTGGCGAAAGCCTGAAGCTGCTCGACGGCCGCGACGTTGCCCTGGACGACAGCTTCCTGGTCATCACCGACGCCGACCGCCCGGTCGGCCTGGCCGGCCTGATGGGCGGCTTCGACACCCGCGTGACCGACGCCACCCGCAACGTCTTCCTCGAAGCGGCGCATTTCCAGCCGGCGGCGATCATGGGCCGCGGGCGCAAGTTCGGCCTGCATACCGACGCCGGCCACCGCTTCGAGCGTGGTGTGGACCCGCAGCTGCCGCCACGGGCGATCGAACTGGCGACCCGGCTGGTGCTGGACCTGGCCGGCGGCACGCCCGGCCCGGTGACCCAGGTCGATCTGGCCGAGCACCTGCCGGTTGCCGCCCGCATCGCCCTGCGCCGCGCCCGCGTGGCGCGCGTGCTCGGCCTGCAGATCGCCGATGCCGAGATCGAGCGCATCCTGCGTGCGCTGGGCATGCAGGTCGAAGCCGCCGCCGACGGCTGGCAGGTCACCGCGCCCACGCGCCGTTTCGATATCGCCATCGAAGAAGATCTGATCGAGGAACTGGCGCGCATCCACGGCTACGACCGCATCCCGACCACGTTGCCGGGCGGCGCAAGCCGCATCGCGATGCCGACCGAGACGGTGCTGGAAGAGGCCGCCGCGCGCGCCCATCTGGTCAGCCGCGACCTGCAGGAAACCATCAACTACGCCTTCGTCGAAGACGCCCTGCTGCAGAAGTGGCAGCTGCAGGACGGCCTGGTGGCCCTGGCCAATCCGCTCAGCGCCGAACTGGCGGTGATGCGCCCGGCGCTGCTGCCGGGGCTGGTGGCCGCGCTCGGCCGCAATGTGGCGCGCCAGGTTGGCCGCGTGCGCCTGTTCGAACTGGGCAAGACGTTTGCCGCGGCCGCCGAAGCAGGCGCCGCGCCGATCGAGACCCAGCAGATCGCCGCGGCGGTCTGCGGCGACGCGCTGGCGCTGCAGTGGGGCGAGGGCGCGCGCAAGGTCGATTTCCACGACCTCAAGGGCGACTTGGCCTCGCTGGCCGCCGCCAGCGGTGCCGAGTTCGAATACCGCGCCTCGACCCGGCCGCACGGCCACCCGGGGCGTTCGGCCGACGTTTACCGCGATGGCCAGTGCATCGGCTGGATCGGCCAGCTGCACCCGGCGCTGGCCAAGGCGCTGGAGATCGACGTCGAGGTGTTCGCCTTCGAACTGGCGCTGGCGCCGCTGGCCGCGCGGGCCTTGCCGCGCGCCGGCGAGCTGTCGCGCTTCCCCTCGGTGCGCCGCGACCTGGCCTTCCTGGTGCCCGAACAGGTCGCCTGGAGCGCGTTGGCCGCCACCGTGCGCGCCAGCATCGGCCCGCTGCTGCGCGAGATCCAGCTGTTCGACCGCTACGTCGGGCCGGGGGTCGAAGGTGGCTTCAAGAGTCTGGCTATGGGCTTGATTTTGCAGGATAACTCGCGCACCCTCACGGATCGGGACGTGGAGGCGGTAGTGGCCGACGCGGTTGCCGCGGTCGAGCGCGACCATCGCGCCCGGATCCGGAGTTGAGCAGTAATCAGGGGGAAGTGCGATGGCTTTGACCAAAGCGGAAATGGCCGAACGCCTGTTCGACGAAGTCGGCCTGAACAAGCGCGAGGCGAAGGAGTTCGTCGACGCGTTCTTCGACGTGCTCCGCGATGCGCTGCAGCAGGGACGCCAGGTGAAGCTGTCGGGTTTCGGCAATTTCGACCTGCGACGCAAGAACCAGAGGCCCGGTCGCAACCCCAAGACCGGCGAGGAGATTCCGATTTCCGCTCGGACGGTGGTGACTTTCCGTCCAGGCCAGAAGCTCAAGGAACGGGTGGAGACCTATGCTGGATCCGGGCAGTAACCGAGAACTTCCGCCGATACCGGCCAAGCGCTATTTCACCATCGGTGAAGTCAGCGAGCTGTGCGACGTCAAGCCGCACGTGCTGCGTTACTGGGAAACCGAGTTCCCCAGCCTGGAACCGGTCAAGCGCCGCGGCAACCGCCGCTACTACCAGCGCCACGACGTGCTGATGGTGCGGCAGATCCGCGGCCTGCTGTACGAACAGGGCTACACCATCGGCGGGGCGCGTTTGCGCCTGGACAGCGCCGGCGCCCGCGAGGAATCGGCGCTGAGCAACCAGATCGTCAAGCAGGTGCGGATGGAGCTGGAAGAAGTCCTGCAGTTGCTGCGGCGCTGACGGCAAGCGACAACACCGTGCAAAAGCCGTTATAATCGCGGGCCGCCGCAAGGCGGGGCATCACCTCTCGGGGTATAGCGCAGCCTGGTAGCGCACCAGTCTGGGGGACTGGTGGTCGTCGGTTCGAATCCGGCTACCCCGACCAAATCGACATCCGGGAATATCCTGGAGAATCCAAGAAACCCCGGCTTCCGGGGTTTTTTGTTGCCTGGCTTCCGGCCATGTGCGGCGGGTGGGTGACGGATATTTGGCGTGAAATACCGCTGCCGCAAACGTGGATTCACCCTCGAACGGCCATTCATTACGCACTGCGCACGCGCGATCCGGCAGATCAGGCGAGCGCGCAGGAACTGCGTCACTTATTCACCGACGATTGCGTCGTATGTGCCTGACTAGTTTCGCTTCCAGGCTTCTGAAAATCCCTACACGTCAATTATTTGGCCTTCTCGGACGTGCGTCGCATATCCGGAAATTTCCTTCGACAAGTGTTGGAACGCGCGTCACTTATCTTCAATATTCCCCCTGCGCGTGGCCGTGCGGGAAGTCGGTCCGGACCGCGCACTTCAATCATCTGCAAGGGGAAAACCAATGAAGAGTCGCATCCTGTTCGCCGCAATGGCGGCTTCGCTGTCCTGTTTCGCCGCCCAGGCGGCGGACAACACCACGTTCCAGGTCCAGGCCGATGTATCGGCGGCCTGCGACGTCACTGCCACGCCGCTGGTGTTCGGCGCGATGAACCCGCTCGACGCGGGCACGCCGATCAACGGCAGCAGCACGATCGCCGTCACCTGCTCCAGTGGCACCGATTACGAGATCGCGCTGGATGCCGGGCTCGGCGATGGCGCCACCGTTCTGGATCGCAAGATGACCATCGATGCCGGCAGCGACACGCTGGCCTATGCGCTCTACAGCGACACCGAGCGCGAGACCAACTGGGGCGAAACCGCCGAGTCCGACACGGTGGCCGCGCTCGGCAACGGTACCGAGCAGACCCACACGGTGTACGGGCAGATCGTCGCCGGGCAGACGACCGCGAAGGTCGGTCATTACACCGACACCATTGCGGTCACGGTGACCTACTGATGTTGCCGTCGGCGCTCATGTCGCTGCGGCGCGCGGCGCCGATCCTGGTGATGTTGCTGGCCTTGATCCCTCCGGTGGCATCCGCCGGAGGGTTCCTGGTGTCGCCGACGCTGTTGGCATTGCCTCCCGGGGCGAAAGTCGCCTCCTTCGAATTGGCCAATCGCGGCGCGGAGCCGGTGACCGTGCAGGTCGATGCGGTGGCCTGGTCGCAACAGGACGGCGATGACCATTTCGTCGCTGCCGATGCCCTGGTGATTTCGCCGCGCCGCCTGGAGTTGTTGCCCGGGCAGACGCGCCTGGTCCGCTTGGCGGAGCAATCGCGCGCGGCCAATCCCAGCGGCGAACGCGCTTACCGCGTCCGCTTCCGCGAGCTGCCGCCCCCTTCCACGGACAGCGGCCTGGGCGTGACCACGCTGGTCGAGCAGAACGTGCCGCTGTTCTTCGGCGCGGCCGGAAAGCCGGCGCTGGCGCCGCACCTGCGTCGTGCCAGCGATGGCCGCCTGGTGCTGGACGTCGCCAATACCGGAACGCTGCACGCGCGCCTCGCCTCGCAGAAGATATCGCGTGCCGGCAGCGTGTTGTCGGAACGCACAACGCCGAAGTACATCCTGCCGGGCGGCCGGAAGCAGTGGACGCTGCCCGGGGACTATCAGGTGTCGACTGGCGAGACGTTGGAAATCCAACTGGGCGCGGACGACGCGAAGTGGACCGTCCTGGTGGAGTGAGTGTTCGGTCGCTGGACATCATCGGCGTGCTGGCCCGTGCTGTTTGCCGCCTTGGCGGCCGGGCGGGCGGAGGCGGCGCCAGGCGAACACTGGTATCCCGCCGTGCCGGAGCGCCGTAGCCACGGGCTGACCGTCCTGGTGCTGACCGAGGAGGACGCGCACTGGATACGCCGGCTCGACCTGCTCATGCTCGGGATCGTGCCGCCGCGCGGCGCGACGCGTACGCACCAGGGCGAGTTGTTCCTACCCTTGTCCGAGGTGCCTGGCCTGGTCCTCGACGAGGCCAAGGGCACGGTAACGGTAGCCGAACCAGCGAGCACGGCGTCCACGGCGGACACGGCGCCGGAGCCGCTGATCGTCGATATTTTCCTCGATGGCCAGAAGCTGTCCGCTCCCAGGGTCGTGCAACGCGCGGGCGACACATTGCTCCTGGACCGGGAAACCACCCAGGCGCTTCGCCTGCGCGTGCCGGAAGGCGGCCAGGGCCAGGACCCGGAATGGATCGCGCTGGCCGCCCCCTACCGGCTCGATGCCGAGGCCGGCGTGCTGCACATCGACGCCACGCCGGCGCAGCTGCAGCGTACCCATCTGCTGGCCTACGGCGCCGCAACGCCCGTGCCGGCAACCGCCCGCGCGACGCCGCTGGTGGCGACGATTTCCTATGACCTCAACAGCACCCGGGTGAGCGGCGGCCAGGACTACGCGACCGGTTGGCTCGATGCCGGCCTGGCCTGGGGGCGTATCCAGTGCACCAGCAGCCATTTCGCCAGCAGCGGCGAACGGCCGTTGCGGATCGCCAGCTATTGCGGCGTCGACTGGCCCGATCGCCCGGCTTCCCTGACCCTGGGAGATGCGTTCAGCGCGGGCGGCGCGTTGACCGCGCCGGTGCGCTTTGCCGGCCTTCACGTGGGAACCAATCGTGCCCTGCAGCCGGGGGTTCCGACCTATCCGCTGTTGTCGGTCCAGGGCAGCGTGGACGATGCGGCGCGACTGGACGTCTGGGTTCGCCAGCACCTGGCCTTGCAGACACAACTGCCTGCTGGCGAATATCTGGTGGACGGCCTGAATCCGGTGGCTGGCCGCGGGCTGATCCGTACCTTGATCACCGCCGCCGATGGCGTGCAGCAGGCCTTCAATACCCCGTTCTACTTCGACCCGGCACTGCTGCGGCCGGGGCTGGACGAATGGAGCCTGGATGCCGGTCTGCTCCGGCAGGACTTCGGCGCGGAAGACGATCGCTACGAGACGCCGTTCGCCAAGACGGAATGGCGCACTGGCGTGACCAATGGATTCACCTTCGGCCTGGATGGCGAAGTGAGCGCCGAGCATGCGCTGCTCGGCGCCAGTGGGCGCATGAAGGTGGGCAACATCGGCATCGTCGAGCTTGCCGCCGCCAGGAGCCAGGCCGATGGCGCCGGTGGCTGGGCCGGCAGCGTGGCCTATACCTATCGCGCTTCGCGCTGGAACTTCGGCGCGCGCTATGCCGAGCGCCAGCCTTCTTTCACCTCGCTCGCCTACCTGCAGGATGACCTGGGCCGGATCTCGCCCCGGCTGCGCCCGCCCCGCGATGAAATGCAGGTGCAATCGGGTGTGCGGTTCGGCCGCCTGTCGGCGTCGGCCGGCGTGCTTTCCCGCACCGAATACGACAACGCGCGCAGCCACCATGCCACGGCCGCCGTCAATGTCGCCTTCCGCCGCAGCTTCCTCGGCTTGACCGCGTTCAAGGACATCGACGGCGATGACAGCACCGTGGTGGTGTTGACCTACAGCGTGCCGCTGTCGCCGCTGGATACGCTGTCCGCGTGGGCGAGTCCGTCCAGCCAGCAGGGCGGCGTCACGTTCCAGCGCAACCCGGGCGGCGGGCTTGGCTACGACTACCAGGTGGGTTACCAGCAGTTGCGTGGAGAGGACCAGCTGAGCTTCGGCGCCGAGTATCGCGCGATGCCGGTACGGCTCAGCACGCGCGGGCTCTATTCGGGGTCGGGCTGGATTGCTTCGCTCGGCGCCGGCGGCGCCCTCATCGCGACCAGCGACGGCGTATTCCTGAGTTCGGACAGCAGCGACAGTTACGCGCTGGTCCGCCTTCCCGACCCGGGCGTGCGCATCTATCGCGACCACCAGCTCGCCGCCATCACCAACGAAGCCGGCGTGGCGCTGGTTCCGGGACTGCGCCCGTACCAGCGCAACCGGCTGGACCTCGACGCCGACGACCTGGCGCTCACCACCGCGCTGGGCAAGCAGTGGGAGGAACTGGTGCCGAACCGCGGCGAGTTGATGCGCGTGGACTTCGGTGCCCACCGCGAACAGTTCCAGAGTTTCCGCCTGGTCCGCGGCGATGGCACGGTGGTGCCGCTGGGGGCCGTGGCGGTGATCAGCCCGGGCAATACGTCCACGGTCGTCGGCCACGACGGTATGGTGGCCCTGGAAGGAGGAGCCGCGGCCGAAAGGATCGAAGCGCGGTGGCGCGATGGCGCGTGTTCGGCGGTCGCGGCGACCGCCTCCGCCGAGGTTTCCCTGCAAACACTGAAATGCGAGGCCCACGATGCGCAATGACCACCGTTCCCCGTTGGCCTGGCTCGTTGCCGCGGCGTGCTGGCCCGCGGCGGCCGGCGCCTGCACCGTGACCGCCACGCCATTGATCTTCGGCAGCATCGGCACCTTGAGCCCCGCGCCCGTGGACGGCATCGGCCGCGTCAGCGTCAGCTGCCCGCAGACGACCAGTTACGAGGTCTCGATCGGTCCGGCACCGGCGGGCAGCACGGGCTACCGGGAAATGACCAGCGGCGAGAACCGGCTGGAATACCAGGTCTACGTGGACCCGACCAGGCAACTGCCCTGGGGCGACGGGACCGCCAGCACCTTCACCGCCTCCGGCAGTGCCGGCAGCGAGGGGCTGGAGCACGTCGTCTATGGGCGCGTGTTCCCGCGCCGGCAAACCTTTCCCGGCCACTACAGCGATTCGCTCGTCGTGACGATCACCTATTGAGTTTTCCCTGGCCTATCTTCCCGGGCCTATGCAGCGGCTACACAGCTGTCCCCGCATGCTCGCCGCAGGAGGATCCGCCGCATGCGTCCCGCGCTTCTCATCATCGACATGGTCAGTGCCTTCGACTTCCCCGAGGCGGCGGCACTGCGCGCCAGCGTGATGGCCGCAGCCAGGGACATCCGGCGCCTGCGCGAGCACTTCCATCGCCGCGGCTACCCGGTGATCTACGCCAACGACAACTTCGCCAACTGGCGTGCCGATTTCAACGAGTTGGTGGCGCTGGCGCGCGCCTCGGGCGGGATCGGCAAGGCGGTGGTCGACCTGATCCCGCCGAGCCCTGAGGATTACTTCATCCTCAAGCCCAAGCATTCGGCCTTCCTGGCCACGGCGTTGCCGGTGTTGCTGGCGAAACTGGCGGTGGAACGCGTGTACCTGGCCGGCATGACCGCCGATTCCTGCGTCATGGCCACGGCGGTGGATGCCAATGCGCGCGAATATGCTGTGCGCGTGGTGTCGGGGGCGGTGGCGGGCATGGCGGCGGTCAAGCGCCGCGCGCTGTCGCTGATCGTCGATGCCAAGATCGGCGATGTCGTCACCACCAACGCGGCGATGCGCCAGGTCGCCTGAGCCCGCCTACCGGAGTAGCGAATGCGCAACCTGCTGGATTTCAGTAGCTGGAGCACGATGATTAGCACCTTGCTGGGACTGGTGCTGGTCTCGGTGATCGCGGTGGGCATCCGCCTGGCCTTCATGCAGACGCTGCAGCGCCGGCGCGAACGCGAGAACCGCCAGATCAACGAGCGGCTGCGCACGTTGATCGCCGCCTACAAGGTGCTCGGTGGTTCGTTCACCGGCGAGCTGACCGTGGACCCAGCGCATCTGCGCGAACTGCGGGCGCGCCAGGTCGAGGCCAGCGCGGAAGCCGAGCTTGGCGACGGCACGAATCCGTCGGACCGTCGCCGGCGCATCCGCGATGCGGTCGAAGGCGCGCTGTCGGACATCATCCTGCTCGGTACCGAGGAGCAGGTGCGCCTGGCCGTGCGCGCCGCCGGCGAGATGGTCGCCGGCCGGCCGGTCGAAACCGCCGCATTGGTGGTGTCCCTGCGCGACTTCATTCGCCAGGCCCTCGACCTGGCGCCGATCCCCGCCACCTGGCAGGTGCCGGCGCAAGGTCCGACCCGTATCAGCGGCAACGCACGCGGCAAGGAAGGCGGCGAGGGCAAGCGCGGCGGCGGTGGTGGTGGTGGCGGTGGTGGCGGCATGGGCGGCGGTGGGGGTGGCGTCGGTGCCTCGCATGCCCCCGACGACGAGAATTGGGGATCGTCCCATCACGGTTGACGCGCATTCCTTCGCACGGATTTGACGGTCCAGGGGCAAGGTTTCGGGTTTTCGAAGCGACCATCGCCATGCTGAGCCGAACCGAGCTGGACCAATGCCTGGACACGCTGCAGGACCAATTGCCGCAACTGTGTACCGACGAGGACGCGGATTTCGATTTCCTGGCCTTCCAGGCCGAAGCCGAGCGCATACGCCAGGCCGCCGGACCGGAGGATGCCGAACACGTGCGTGGGCGCCTGCAGGCGATGCTGGAGCAGGCCGGGCTCATTCCTACCGATGCCGAAGCGGAACGTCGGCGCTAGCCGGCGCGCGCCACATGTCGATGCGGCGTGAAGATCGCGCAACGCATGCAGCGTTCGCAGGCGATGCGTCCGTTCGAGGAATAGCTGCAGCGCATGCTGGAATGGCGTGACCGCGATCACGCATAAAACGCATGACGTCGCGCAAATTTCCGATGCGTGTGCAGCGCATGTGAAAGCGTTGCAGACGAACTTGAACCCAACCTCCACGGCGCGTCATTTTTTTGGCGCGAAGGGATTGCCGGAATCGTTTTCTATGCCATAGTGCATCGCAACACGCTTTGCTCCAAACGGTTCGTCGCAAGTTTGTGGTTGACCGATGCGCGGCATCGGTAGGCAAGGCAAGTCCAATACCTCGGTTCACCGTTGCCTGGTCGCATTGCGGCCGGAGTGGGCGAGGTCGTCCCGAAATTCCAAGAGGCGGTGATAACGACGCATGAGCTATTCCCACGGAAGTCGCAGCGGAATACGGATGCTTCTGTCGCTGGCCCTGATGTTGCTGGCGGCATGTAGCGGTACGTCACACATGGCGAGGGAGCTGCCCCAACCCGACCCGTTGGCCCTGGCCACGGTGCAGCCGGAGTATCGGCTCTCGCCTGGGGATGTGCTTCTGGTCAAGGTATTCCAGGTCGACGACCTGGAGCGGCAGGTGCGCGTGGACAACGACGGCCTGGTCTCGCTGCCGTTGATCGGTTCGCTGCCGGCGGCCGGCAAGGGCGTGGCTGAATTCGAGCGTGAAGTCGCCGCCCGTTTCCGCCAGACCTACCTGCAGGACCCGCAGGTCTCGGTATTCGTGCAGGAGGCCAATGGCCGCCGCGTCACCGTCACCGGCGCGGTCGACGAGCCCGGCATCTATCCGATCATCGGCGCCAATCTCACCCTGCAGCAGGCGTTGGCCCAGGCCAAGGGCGTCAACAACGTCGCCAGCCGCGGCAACATCATCGTCTTCCGCACCGTGCAGAGCCAGAAGATGGTCGCGCGCTTCGATCTCGGCGACATCGAGCATGGGCGCGCGCCGGATCCGGAAATCTACGGCGGCGATGTCGTGGTGGTGTATCGCTCCGATGCCCGCCTGTTGCTGCGCACTGCGCTCGAACTGACCCCGTTCGTCATGGTGTGGCGGGCCTACCGATGACCCAGCAGACCCCCACGCCCATGCATCACGCGCTGCACGCCCATCCCGAACTGAGCCTGCGCGACTACTGGCGCGCGCTGCTCGCGCAACGCTGGCTGATCCTCGGCATCACCGCGGCCATCGTGCTGGTGGCGCTGGTGGTGACCTTCCTGATCACTCCCAGCTACCGCGCCACCAGCACCTTGCAGATCGAACGCGAGGCCCTGAACGTGGTCAACGTCGAGAACCTGATGCCGGCCGAATCGCCGCAGGATCGCGACTTCTACGAGACCCAGTACGAATTGCTGCAGAGCCGTTCGCTGGCCCGCCAGGTCGTGCGCGAGGCCGACCTGGCCCATGATCCGTATTTCCGCGAGACCGTGGACAAGGCCGGCGCCAAGTTCGACAGCACCCATCCGGAGAGCGGCAAGCAGGCGCCGGAGCGGCAGGCGGCGATCGAGCGCGCGCTGGTGGCGGCGTTGATCGACGGCCTGGAGATCGAGCCGATCCGCAATTCGCGGCTGGTGCGGGTCAACTTCAATTCGCCCGACCCGCGCGTGGCCGCCAAGGTGGCCAATGCCTACCCGCGGGTATTCATCGTCAGCAACCAGCAGCGCCGGCTGCAGGCATCATCGTTTGCGACCAAGTACCTGTCCGAACGGCTGCAGTCGTTGCGTGACCGGGTCGAGGACTCCGAACGCAAACTGGTGGAATATTCCGGCCAGGAGATGATCGTGCCGGTCGGCGAGGACAAGCCCTCGCTGCCGGCGCAGAACCTGAGTGAGCTCAATGCCTTGCTGGCCGCGGCGCAGAGCCAGCGGATCCGCTCGGAAACCGCCTGGCGCCAGGCCAGCCATGGCAACGGCATGGGCCTGCCGCAAGTGGTTTCCAGCCCGCTGATCCAGCAGCTGCGCACCGAACAGGTGCGGATCAATGCCGAGTACCAGCAGAAGCTGTCCACCTTCAAGCCGGACTATCCGGAGATGCTGCGGCTCAAGGCGCAGGCCAACGAGGTACAGAAGCAGATCAATGGTGAGGTGCTCAACATCCGCCAGGCGCTGAAGGCGCAGTACGAGGCCGACAGCCAGCAAGAGCAGTTGATGAACGAGCGCATCGCCGGGCTCAAGGGCGACGAGATCGACCTGCAGTCGCGCAGCATCCGCTACAACCTGCTCAAGCGCGAAGCCGACACCAATCGCCAGCTCTACGACGCATTGCTGCAGCGTTACAAGGAGATCGGCGTGGCCGGCAATGTCGGCAACAACAACGTGTCCATTGTTGATGGTGCCGACGTGCCTGGCAGCCCGTTCATGCCCAAGCTGCCGCTGAACCTGGCGCTGGCGTTGGTGTTCGGCCTGTTCATCGGCGTGGCGGTGGCGTTGCTGCGGTTCCTGCTACGCGATCCCGCCGATGAACTGGCCGGCGCGTGACCGCCCGGGCAGTGTGGCGCGGTCACCTTGGTGACAGGTGATTCAGGGTCGCGATGGCGCGATGGGCTAGTTTTCGTAAAGCGGAGTAGTTAGGTGGCGAGGACGGATGGCGGAGCGCGGTGGGAAGAATGGATCGGGTAATGAGCGGCACGGGCGCCGCTGAGTAAGAAGGGCTGTCGCATGCCCGGGGTCGGCGTAGGAGGGCGCCGTCAGGCATGCGGCAGGCGATCGAGGCCCGAAGGCGCAGCGTGTTCCCCCAGCACGCGACGCCTTAGGGTTTGGAGGACAATCCCATGTTATTGGCCGATCTGAGCAGTGCGACATATACGTCGAGTTCGTCGCGAATGTTGACCAAGTATTCGGCCGCGGCCGACTTGGTCTTGCGTGTATTCGATGTGGCAGTGGTGGTAGCCAGCGCCTTGTGCGCCTACCGCCTTCTCTATGGCACCTGGTTGCCGGCAGCCGCCTATCGCGTGGCCATCGGCACCACCGTCCTGTACGCGGTGATCTGTTTCGCCTTGTTCCCGCTGTATCGCAGCTGGCGCGGCCGCGGCCTGCGGCAGGAACTGCTGGTCCTCGGCGCCGCCTTCGGTGGCGTGTTCGCGTTGTTCTCGGTGCATGCACTGGTGGTGCAATTCGGCCAGGGTGTCTCGCGCCTGTGGATCGGGCTGTGGTTCCTCGGCGGGCTGGTCAGCCTGGTGCTGGCACGCACCGGCCTGCGCATGCTGCTCAACCATTTGCGCAGCCTGGGCATGGACAGCCAGCGCGTGGTGGTGGTCGGCCTGCGCCACCCGGTGATGAAGATCCACCAGTACCTGCAGCGCAACACCTGGGTCGGCATGCAGGTGGTGGGTTACTTCAGCAGCCGCTACGACCTCACCCTGGCCGAGCACCGGCAGGAAGATCTACCGTGCCTGGGCAGCCCGGAAGGTTTGATCGCCTTCCTGGAGGCCAACCACGTCGACCAGGTCTGGATCTCGCTGCCGCTGGGCGAGCGCGACCACATCAAGCAATTGCTGGAAGGCCTCGACCGCTATCCGATCAACGTCAAGCTGGTCCCCGACCTGTTCGACTTCGGCATGCTCAACCAGTCCGGCGAGATCATCGGCAACGTGCCGGTCATCAACCTGCGCCAGGGCGGGGTGGATCGCGACAGCTACTTCATCGTCGCCAAGGCGCTGCAGGACAAGGTGGTGGCGGCCGCCGCGCTGCTGGCGTTGTGGCCGGTGATGCTGGCCTGCGCGATCGGCGTCAAACTCAGTTCGCCCGGTCCGGTGCTGTTCCGCCAGCGTCGCCACGGCCTGGGCGGGCGCGAGTTCTCGATGTACAAGTTCCGCTCCATGCGCGTGCACGAGGACGGCGACCACGTCCAGCAGGCCACCCGCCACGACAGCCGCATCACCCGCTTCGGCGCGTTCCTGCGCCGCTCCAGCCTGGATGAGCTGCCGCAGCTGTTCAACGTGCTCGGCGGCAGCATGTCGGTGGTCGGCCCGCGCCCGCACGCGGCGCAGCACAACACGCACTACGAAAAGCTCATCCACCATTACATGCAGCGCCACTACGTCAAGCCGGGCATCACCGGCTGGGCGCAGGTCAATGGCTTCCGCGGCGAGACCCCGGAACTGCGCACGATGAAGAAGCGCATCCAGTACGACCTGGACTACATCCGGCGCTGGTCGCTGTGGCTGGATGCGCGGATCATCGTGCTTACCGCGGTGCGGGTGCTCGGCCAGAAGAACGCCTACTGATGTCGGCGGTCAGTTCCCATGCCGGCATGTCGATGCCGCCGCCCGCCTGGGCGGCGGGATTGTCGCCGCGCCTGGCGCACCGGCTGCGCTGGCGTAACGCGCTGGTCGAGTGCGTGCTGCTGCTGGCCATCGGCTACAACTTCCTGCTGGCCGTGGTGAATGCCAAGGTCTTCACCGTGCGCCCGGCGATGACCTACGTGGTGGAGTTCGCGCTCTACGGCGCCTGCTTCGTGCTCGGGCTGTGGTCGCTGGACCGGCGCCGCGCCGCGCTGGTGGTGGGCGGCCTGGCCTTCATCGTGCTGTTGAACCTGCTGCGTTTTTTCCTGGTGTGGGAGTTCGATCCCAAGTTCCTGCGCGATGCGCTGATTCCCTTCGCCTTCCTGGTGCTCGGCTGCGCCTATCGCGGCTCGGTGCCGCGGCTGCTGGTGCGCATGACCCTGGTGATCGCGCTGGTCGCCGCCTTCGAACTGGCGATGCCGACGACCTATGGCGACGTGGTCAATCCCAAGAGCTACTTCGTCAACGCGCGCGGCTTCAGCGCCTCGGGCTTCTGGAACGAGGACAGCAACCTGTTCGTCAGCGCCACCCGGCCGGGGGCGCGCAACTTCCTGCCGTCGAGCAACCTGCCGCGCGCCTCCTCGGTGTTCATCGAGCCGGTGACGATGGGCAACTACATCATCTTCTTCATGGCCGTGCTGCTGGCCTTCCGGCGCTGGCTCAGCGGCTGGAAGCAGGTGCTGGGCTTCGGCCTGACCGCCTTCCTCATCGTCGCCTCCGACGGCCGCCTGGCCGCCGGCACCTGCGTGCTGATGCTGCTGGCCGCGCCGATCCTGCGCCGGCTGGACCAGCGGCTGGCGTTCGCCCTGTTCGCCGCCGTGCTGCTCGGCGGCTGGGCGCTGGTGGGCGCGGCGGGGGTGCACGCCTATGAGGACACGATGCTCGGGCGCATCTTCTTCACCGTCGATTCGATGTCGCACCTGTCGCTGCCGGCGTGGCTGGGCCTGGATACCGATGCGGCCTATCGCTACTTCGACAGCGGCATCGCCTATTTCGTCGTCTCGCAGTCGATCTTCGCGGTGCTGGTTTTCCTGCTCGCCTATTCCTTCCTGATGATCCTGCCGGGCCGGGAAGGGCAGGTGTTCAAGCACCTGGCGATCCTGGCGTTCGCGCTGAGCCTGCTGGTCTCCAACGGCTACTTCTCGATCAAGACCGCGGCGCTGTGGTGGTTCGTCTGCGGCTGGCTGTGGCAGGGCGCACCGGTGCTGCCTTCGGCGCGGCAGCTGTGGCGCCAACGCGCGTCCATTGCCGCGGGCCTGCCGCCATGAGCACGGCGTCCGCCATGGTTCGCGATGGCCGCATCGATGCCACCCGCGCCATCGCCATCGTGCTGGTGGTACTGGGCCACGCGAAGGGCGTGCCGCAGCTGTATACCTTGCTGGCCTTCAGTTTCCACGTGCCGCTGTTCTTCTTCCTGTCCGGCTGGGTCGGCGCGGCCTACGGCCGCCCGCGCGGCGATGCCGAGACCTGGCGCAAGCTGCTGCGCGGCCTGGTCGTGCCCTACGTGTTCTTCTTCTTCGTCGCCTACGCGTACTGGCTGGCGACGCGCAACATCGGCGCCAAGGCCGCGCGCTGGGGCGCACTGCCGGCATGGGACCCGCTGCTGGGCCTGTTGCAGGGCACCGGCGAGCGGCTCTACGTGCAGCCGGCGCTGTGGTTCCTGCCGGCCCTGTTCGTCACCGCGCTGGCGTTCCATTACCTGGGCAAGCGGGTGTCGGCAGGCGTGCTCGCCGCGGCGATGGCGCTGGTCGCCTGCCTGTGGTGCGCCTGGTTCCCGGCGTTGGGCCTGCGCCTGCCCTGGGGCCTGGACGTGCTGCCGGTGTCGCTGTTCTTCTTCGCGGCCGGCGCGGCGTTGGCGCGGCACCGGATCGGCGAGCGGCGATCCTTCGCCTGGTGGGGCGTGCCGCTGTTGCTGGCGGTGTTGTGGCTGCCGCTGGCCTTGATCAACGGCAAGGTCGACGTGAACCTGCTGCGCTTCGGCCACTGGCCGGCGCTGTTCCTGGTAGTGGCCTTGCTGGGCACCGGGCTGATGCTGCACGTCGGCGGCTGGATCCAGCGCTGGCCGGGCGTGCAGTGGATCGGCCGCAACACCTTGCTGATCCTGTGCACGCACTTCCTGGTGTTGTTCTTCCTCTCCGGCGTGCGTGCACTGGCGGGCGTGGCCGCGCCGCCCGGGCCGGGCTGGGCCTTGTTCGTCACCGCCGCCGCGATCGCCGCCGCGGTGCCGCTGCGCTGGGTCCTGGCGCGCTGGGCGCCGTGGACGCTCGGCCTGGTGCGCCGCCCGCCGGATACGGCGCGGATCCACGCTACTCCCGAGGTACGCTCGCAATGAAAGTCGTGCATGTCGTTCGTCAGTTCCACCCTTCCGTCGGCGGCATGGAGGAGGTCGTGCTCAACGTGGCGCGCCAGCACCTGCAGCAGGGCGGCCAGGCCGAGGTGCTGACCCTCGACCGCCTGTTCACCGCGCCCGGAGTGCGCCTGCCGGCGGAGGATGCCATCGACGGCATCGCGATCCGCCGCATCGGCTACCGCGGTTCCTCACGTTATCCGCTGGCGCCACGGGTGCTGAAGCATCTGGCCGATGCCGACCTGGTCCACGTCCACGGCATCGATTTCTTCTACGACTTCCTGGCCCTGGCGCGGCCGCTGCACCGCAAGCCGATGGTGGTGTCCACCCATGGCGGCTTCTTCCACACCGCCTACGCTTCGCGCCTGAAGCAGCTGTGGTTCCGTACGCTGACGCGCGCCTCGGCGCGGGCGTATGCGCGGATCATTGCGACCAGCGAAAACGACGGCCGGCTGTTCTCGCAGATCGTGCCCGCCGACCGCCTGCGGGTGATCGAGAATGGCGTGGACGTGGCCAAGTTCGCCGGGTGCGGCAATCCGCAGCCGGGGCGCACGCTGGTGTACTTCGGGCGCTGGTCGGTCAACAAGGGCTTGCTGGAAACCCTCGACCTGCTCGCCGCGCTGCGCCGCCGCGACCCGCGCTGGCGCCTGCTGCTGGCCGGGCGCGAGTACGACTTCGACCAGGCCACGCTGCGCCAGGCCATCGCCGCGCGCGGGCTGGACGAAGCGGTGGAACTGGTGGTCTCGCCCAGCCCGGCCGAACTGGCCACGCTGCTGCGGCAGGCGCAGTTCTTCGTCTGCCTGTCGCGCCACGAGGGCTTCGGCATTGCCGCGGTCGAGGCGATGAGTGCGGGCCTGTTGCCGGTGCTCAGCGATATCCCGCCGTTCGCGCGGTTGCGGCGCGAGTCCGGCCTGGGCGTGCTGGTGCAGCCGGCCCAGGCCGAAGCGGCCGCCACCCAGGTGCAGGCCATGGCCGAGTCCAGCGACGCGGCGCTGCCGGCCTTGCGCGAACAGGCGATGGCCTTCGCTGCGCGCTACGACTGGCGCCAGATCGCCCGCCAATACCAGGACGAGTACCGTGCCGCACTGGCCCCGCGCGCCGCCGCGGAGGTGCTGCGATGAAGCCTCGCGACGGCCAGCCGCCCGTGACGGTGCTGTTCTCCACCGAGCGCCCGGGCGAGCGCACCAATCCGTACCTGACCCAGCTCTACGATGCGCTGCCCGGCGAGGTCGAGCAGCACTACTTCTCCATGCGCGCGGCGCTGCTCTCGCGCTACGACGTACTGCACCTGCACTGGCCCGAATACCTGCTGCGCCACCCCAGCCGCGCCGGCACCTGGGCCAAGCGCGCCTGCGCCGCGCTGCTGCTGCTGCGCCTGCAGCTCACCCACACCCCGGTGGTGCGCACCTTGCACAACCTGCAGCCGCACGAAAGCCAGGGCCGCAGCGAGCAATGGCTGCTGGCCTGGCTCGACCGCCTGACCCGGCGCTGGATCCGCATCAACGCCGCCACCCCGGCGCGCCCGCCGTTCACCGACACCATCCTGCACGGCCACTATCGCGACTGGTTCGCCAAGCTGCCGCAACCCCCTTCGCAGCGCGGCCGCCTGCTGCACTTCGGCCTGATCCGCCCCTACAAGGGCGTGGAGACGCTGATCGAAGCCGTCGGCGCCCTGCAGGACCCGGACGTGCAACTGCGCATCTGCGGCAACCCGGCCACGCAGCAGATGCGCGCCACGCTGGAGGCGGCGTGCAGCGCCGATTCGCGCATCAGCGCGCACCTGGCCTATGTCGACGATGCCGAGCTGGCGCGCGAAGTCGGCCTGGCCGAACTGGTCGTGCTGCCGTACCGGCAGATGCACAACTCCGGCACATTGCTGCTCGCCTTGTCGCTGCAGCGCCCGGTGCTGGCGCCGTGGAGCGAATCCAATGCCGCGGTGGCCGAGGAAGTGGGGCCGGGCTGGGTCCATCTGTACCGGAACGAGCTGGACGCGCGCCTGTTGGTGGAAACGCTCGCGCAGCTGCGGCAGTCGCCGCGCGCCGCCGCGCCGGACCTCTCGCGCCGCGACTGGGCCGCCATCGGCCGGCAGCACTACCGCACCTATCTCGAAGCGCTGGGCCGCGACAGCGAGGCCTACGCATGAGCAGTGAGGCCGCCAGCGTGGCGCCCGCACCGCGGCTTGGCGCGCGCGCCGCCGGGGGCGCCTTCGTCACCATGGCCGGGCAGGGCGTGCGCGTGGCCGTGCAGTTCGGCGGCATCATCCTGCTCGCCCGCCTGCTGACCCCGCACGACTACGGCCTGATGGCGATGGTCACCGCGATCGTCGGCGCGGCCGAGATCCTGCGCGACTTCGGCCTGTCTTCGGCCGCGGTGCAGGCGCGCGAAGTCAGCCGTGCCCAGCGCGACAACCTGTTCTGGATCAACACCGGCATCGGCCTGCTGCTGGCGGTGGCGGTATTCGCCGGCGCGCGGGCGCTGGCCGCGTTCTATCGCGAGCCGGCGCTGGTGCAGATCTCCGAGGCGCTGGCGGTTACCTTCCTGCTCAGCGGCATGACCACGCAGTTCCGCGCCCATCTCAGCCGCGGCCTGCGCTTCGGCCAGCTGGCCTTGAGCGATGTCGGCGCCCAGGTCGCCGGCCTGCTCGCGGCGGTGGCCGCCGCGCTCGCCGGAGCCGGCTTCTGGGCGCTGGTATTGCAGCAGGTAGTGCAGGCAGCGGTGCAACTGGTGCTCACCGTGCTGTGCGCGCGGTGGCTGCCGCGCGGCTATAGCCGCGCCGCGCCGATGCGCCAGTTCCTGGGCTTTGGCTGGAACCTGATGCTGGCCCAACTGCTGGGCTATGCCAGCCGCAACGTCGGCCAGGTGATCATCGGCGCGCGTACCGGTGCGGAAGCCCTCGGCCTGTACAACCGCGCCTTCCAACTGCTGATGATGCCGCTCAACCAGATCAACGCGCCGGCCACCAGCGTGGCCCTGCCGGTGCTCTCGCAGCTGCAGGACGACCGCGAGCGCTTCGCCGCCTTCCTGCTGCGCGGGCAGACGGTGATGGTGCACCTGATCGTGGCCACCTTCGCCTTTGCCGGCGCGCAGGCGCTGCCGCTGATGGTGCTGGTGCTGGGCGAGCAGTGGCGGCCGGCGGTGCCGCTGTTCCAGTGGCTGGCGCTCGGCGGGGTGTTCCAGGCCACTGCCTACGCGGCGTACTGGGTGTTCCTGGCCAAGGGCCTGATGGGCGCGCAGCTGCGTTATTCGGTGGTGACCCGGCTGCTGCTGATCGCCTGCATCTTCGCCGGCTCGTGGTGGAGCGTGGAGGGCGTGGCCGCCGGCTATTCGTTCGGCCTGCTGGTGATGTGGCCGCTGTCGCTGTACTGGGTGGGGCGCATCAGCGACGTGCCGGTGTGGGCGGTGTTCGCCAATGGCGCGCGCGCCGTGCTCGCCTACGGCGCCTGTGCGCTCGCTTCGTATGCCGCCTCGGCCTGGGTGGGCGGGGCGCTGTGGCGCCAGCTCGCCGTCGGCAGCGCCACCATGTTCGTCGCATTGGCCGTGGTGTTCGGGGCCTGGCCGGCCTTCCGCCGCGACGTGCGCGCCATCCTGCAGACCCGCCACCTGATCGCCGAAGCCCGGAGCCGCCGATGAACGCCTTGTTGTCCGACGCTGCCCCCGGCAGCGCCGCTATCGCCGCGCCGCCGCGCTACCTGGTGCTGTCCGCGCACGACTACCGCACGCCGCGGCGGGCGAACATCCATTTCATTGCCGAGCAGCTGGCCCAGCGCGGGCCTACGCGCTTCTTCTCGCTGCGCTACAGCCGCCTGTCGCGCTGGAAGGGCGATGCGCGCCTGCCGCTGGACGACAGCGCCAACCGCGTGGTCGCGCATCGCGGCGTCGAGTGCTACCTGTGGCGCGCGCTGGTGCATCCCTTCAACACGCGGCGGCGCTGGGCGCGGCCGCTGGAGAACGCGATGTTCGACTGGTACGCCCGCCACCCGCCGCAGATCCTGCGGCAGTGGATGCGGGAGGCCGATGTCATCGTGTTCGAGAGCGGCACGGCCATCGCCTTCATCGAGTTGGCGCGGCAGGTCAATCCGCATGCGCGCCTGGTCTATCGTGCTTCCGATGCGCTCTCGGCGATCGACGTGGCCGACTGGGTGGCGCGCACCTTCGACCGCCTCGCCCCCGCGCTGGACGTGATCGCCCTGGTCTCGCCGGCGATGGCCGGCGAGATCGCCAGCCGCGACAACGTCTTCCACGTCGGCCACGGTATCGACCACGGGCTGGAGGCGATGGGCGATCCGAACCCCTATGGCGAGGGCATCCATGCCGTCGCCGTGGGTTCGATGCTGTTCGACCCGCGTTTTTTCGCCACCGCCAGCCGCGCGTTTCCGCAGGTGACCTTCCATGTCATCGGCTCGGGCATGGGCCGCCATCCGGACTATGGCGACAACGTGGTCGTCTACGGCGAGATGAAGCATGCCGAGACCATCCGCTACATCAAGCACGCCCGGGTCGGCATCGCGCCGTATGCGTCTTCGCAGGTACCGGCGTACCTGGCCGACAGCTCGATGAAGCTGCTGCAGTACGACTTCTTCGGCCTGCCGGCGGTGTGCCCGTATGCAGTGGTCGGCGGCTACCGTTCGCGTTTCGGCTACACGCCCGGCGATGACGCTTCGATCATCGTGGCGATGGACCAGGCCCTGGCCGCGCCGCGCGAACGCCTGCGCCAATGCCTGGACTGGGCGCAGACCACCGACCGCGTGCTCGACCCGGCGCGTTACCCCGACACCCGCATCGCCTCGGTGCGTTGAAAAGACTTCGAGACCTCCTCCATGCCCAACGCCTTGTTGCACCGCTGGATCGACCACACTGAGCGCCGCGCCCTGTACTGGTGGCAACCCAAGGACGGCCGCACCAACATGGGCGACCAGCTCTCGCAGGTGATCGTCTCGCGCGTGCTGTCGCTGCGCGACTTCGCGCTGATGGACAAGACTGCCGATGGCCAGCGCCTGTTCGCGATCGGCTCGGTGCTGCATTTCGCCCGTACCGGCGACACCGTCTGGGGCAGCGGCATCAACGGCAAGATCGCCGCAAGCCAGCACCAGTTCGGCATGCTCGACGTACGCGCCGTGCGCGGCCCGCGCACGCGTGACTACCTGCTCGGGCGCGGCATCCCGGTGCCCGAGGTCTATGGCGACCCGGGGCTGCTGATGCCACTGTTCTTCCCGCCCGGGCTCCTGGGCCCGGGCGAACCGCGCGATGTCGTCGTCGTCCCGCACTTCAACGAACCGCTGGACAAATACCGCGACTTCGCCGGGCTGCTCGTTACCCCGGACTGTCCGCCGGTAACCTTCATGCGCCGCTTGCTCGGCGCCAGCCTGGTGGTGAGCAGTTCGCTGCATGGCCTGATCCTGGCCGAGGCCTACGGCATTCCGTCCGTCTACCTCGACTGGGGCAACGGCGAGGACCGCTTCAAGTACGACGACTATTACCGCGGCACCGGCCGCAGCGAATGGCATGCGGGCAACTCCGTGGCCGAATGCATCGCCCTGGGCGGCAACGGCGGGTTCGACCTGGCCGCGGTGCAGGCCGGCCTGCTCGCCGCCTTCCCTTACGATCTTTGGGACAAGGCGTGAGCAGCGACCCGGCCGCCGCCGGCATCCAGGCGCGCGAAGACCGCTTCGCTGCCGGCCAGGTCGTGCGCCTGGGCGGCTTCCCGGTGCTGTCCACCACCCAGCCGGTCTTCGCGCAGGAACTGTACGCGGCGCTGGCGCGCGGCGAGCAGCGCCTGGTGTGCTTCGCCAACACCAATTTCATCGTGCAATGCCAGGCGTTGCGCGAGCGCCTGGCGGGCCCGGCGGTACGCATCGTCAACGATGGCATCGGCATGGACCTGGCCGCGCGCTGGCTGCGCGGCCGCCGCTTCGCCGGCAACCTCAACGGCACCGATTTCATTCCCTATCTCAGCGCGCACGCCGCGCGGCCGCTGCGCTTCTTCCTGCTCGGCGGGCAACCCGGCGTGGCCGAAGCCGCCGCGCGCAGCTTGCGCGAGCGCCATGGGCAGATCGTGGTCGGCACCTGCGATGGCTATGGCGGCCGCCAGCGCGCAGGCGATGGCCTGGCCGCGACGATCAACGACAGCGGCGCCGATGTACTGCTGGTCGCCTTCGGCAATCCGTTGCAGGAGCAGTGGCTGCTCGACCACGCGCCGCAGCTGCGCACGCCGCTGCTGTTCGGCGTCGGCGCCTTGCTCGACTTCCTCTCCGGCAATGCCCGCCGCGCGCCCGGCTGGGTGCGCCGCCATCGCCTGGAATGGCTGTACCGCCTCTCGCGCGAGCCGCGCCGCCTGCTCAAACGCTACAGCTGGGACCTGGCCGTGTTCTTCCACCTCTGCCACGCCCGCCGCCACGACTAGCGAGCGCGCTAGGATGCGGCCATGGACGCCGTCGCCCTTGCCCTCATCACCCGACTCGGCCTGGCCCCGCATCCGGAAGGCGGCCACTTCCGCCGCTGCTACGCATCGGCGCTGCACACGGGCGGGCGCCCGGCCGTCACCGCCATCCACTACCTGCTGGTGCGCGGCGAGCGCAGCCACTGGCACCGCGTGGACGCCGACGAATGCTGGCACTGGCAGCAAGGCGGCACGCTGGAGCTGCGCATGCTCGATCCGCACGGCCGCAGCCTGCACGTCTGCCGCCTCGGCGGCGCCGAAGCCGGCGAGACGCCGATGCAGGTCGTGCCCGCCGGCTGGTGGCAGTCCGCCCGGCCATTGGAGAACTTCAGCCTGGTGGCCTGCACCGTGTCGCCGGGTTTCGTCTGGGAAGGCTTCGAATTGCTGGCCGCCGACGACCCGCTGGCCGACTGGCTGCGTGGCCGGCAGCAATGGCCCTGAGCCGGCGGCAACGAATCGCTAACGCAGCGCGCCGCGCCATCGGTTAGCGTCCGCGCCAGGCAACGGCACCGGGAGTGGACATGCGGGAAGCGGCAAAGCGTCAGCATGCGTGGCTGAGGCGTGTGGCGATCGGTTGGACCCTGGCGGCGGCCGCGCCGCTGGCCACCGCGGCCCCGCCGCCACCGGTGGCGGCCACGGGGCAGGGCGGCATCGTCGATCTCGATGCCATGGTGGTGCGCGGCGTGCAGCCCGGCCCCGGCTTGTGGAAGGTCAGCCAGGGCGACCACACGCTGTGGATCCTCGGCACCATCGCCCCATTGCCCGCCGGCATCACCTGGCAGGCCGACGAGGTGGAGCAGGCCATCGCCCAGTCGCAACAGGTGCTGGCCACGCCCTTCGTCACGCTCGAAGCCGATGTCGGCTTCTTCGGCAAGCTGGCGCTGGTGCCCTCGGCGATGAAGGCGATGAAGAACGAGGACGGCGCCACGTTGCAGCAGGTCGTGCCGGCCGAGCTCTACGCGCGCTGGCTACCGCTCAAGCAGCAGTACCTTGGGCGCGACAGCGGCGTGGAGAAGAAGCGTCCCATGATCGCCGCCGGCGAGCTCTACCAGGCGGCGATCAAGAAGAGCGGGCTGTCGCGCAAGCCGGTGGTGTGGCCGGTGGTGGAAGCGGCGGCCAAGCGCCACGGCCTGAAGCCGACACCGACTACCCTGGAGTTCAAGGTCAGCGATCCCAAGCAAGCCATCCGGGAATTCCGCGCCGGCGGCATGAACGACAGCGCCTGCTTCGGCAGCCTGCTCAACGCCGTGCAGAACGACCTGCCGACCATGGTCGAACGCGCCAACGCCTGGGCCGTGGGCGACATCGACGCGCTGCGGCGCATGCCGCGCGAAGACCCGGCAGGCGCCTGCAGCGCTGCGATCTCCGATACCGAGTTCGCCCGCCGCCGCGGCATGGACCGGTTGCAGCAGCGCATGCGCGAGCACTGGCTGGGCATCGCGCGGCGCGCGCTGCGGGACAACGCGGGCACGTTCGCAGTGCTGCCGCTCAGCGACCTGCTGGCGGCCGATGGCTACCTGGCAGCGTTGCGGGCCGAGGGATACGAGATCGAGGCCCCGGAGTAGGGCGAAGCTCAGCCGATCGCGCTGACCGGCGCCTGCGGCGCCAGCTGCGGCCAGCGCTTGAGCGCCGCGGCGCGAATGCCGGCGGCGTCGATCCCCGCTTCGGCGAGCAGGTCCTCGCGGCTGGCGTGGTGCTGGAATGCATCGGGCAGGCCCAGGTGCAGGATCGGCAGGGTGACGCCTTCGGCATTGAGCAGCTCGGAGACGGCCGAGCCGGCGCCGCCCGCCACCACGTTGTCCTCGATCGTGACGAAGCCTTCGTGGTCGCGTGCCAGCTGCAGCACCAGCTCGCGGTCGAGCGGCTTGACGAAGCGCATGTTGACCACGCTCAAGCCGAGCTCGCCGCCCACCTGCTCGGCCGCGGGCACGGCCGCACCGAAGGCGAGCAGGGCGATGCGATGGCCGTGGCGGCGGACCTGCGCCTTGCCGATCGGCAGGGTCGACAGGTCGGTACCCACGGCGGCGCCGGGGCCGGTGCCGCGCGGATAGCGCACGGCCGCCGGGCCGCGGTGGTGGTGGCCGGTGGTCAACATCTGCCGCGCCTCGGCTTCATCGGCCGGCGCCATCACCACCATGTTCGGCACGCAGCGCAGGAAGCTCAGGTCGAGATTGCCGGCATGCGTGGCGCCATCCGGGCCGACCACGCCGCCGCGGTCGATGGCGAACAGCACGTCCAGGTTCTGCACGGCCACGTCATGCACGAGCTGGTCGTAGCCGCGCTGCAGGAAGGTCGAATAGATCGCCACCACCGGCTTGGCGCCTTGCGTGGCCATGCCGGCGGCCAGCGTCACCGCATGCTGCTCGGCGATGGCGGTATCGAAATAGCGCTGCGGGTATTCCTTGCTGTAACGGACCAGGCCCGAGCCTTCGCGCATCGCCGGGGTGATGGCGAGCAGCGTCGGGTCGGCGGCGGCCATGTCGCAGACCCAGTCGCTGAAGATATCGGTATAGGTCGGCTTCTTGACCGCGCCCGGCTTGGGCACCAGGCCCTTTTCCGGATCGAACGGACCTACGGCGTGGTAGCCGATCTGGTCGCCCTCGGCCAGTTCGTAGCCTTTGCCCTTGGTGGTGATCACGTGCAGCAGCTGCGGACCCTTGAGGGTCTTGAGCGTCTTCAGCGCGCTGAGCAATGCCGGCAGGTCGTGGCCATCGATCGGGCCGGTGTAGTGGAAGCCCATTTCCTCGAACAGCGTGGAGGGCACGAACATGCCTTTCCAATGTTCTTCCCAGCGGCGCACGAAGCGCGCGGTGGGGTTGGTCTTCTTGTCGCCGAGGATCTTCTTGCCGCCCTCGCGGATCGCGTTGAGGGTGCGGCTGCCGGTGGCGCGGCCGAGCATCTTGGTCAGGCCGCCCACCGCCTCGGAAATCGACATGCGGTTGTCGTTGAGGATCACCAGCAGGTTCGGCTCCGGGTCCATGCCGCCGGCGTGGTTGAGCGCCTCGTAGGCCATGCCGGCGGTCATCGCGCCATCGCCGATCACCGCCACCACCTTGCGCTCGTCGCCGGCCTGCTGCAGCGCGATCGCCATGCCCAGCGCGGCCGAGATCGAGGTGGATGAATGGCCGACGCCGAAGGTGTCGTACTCGCTCTCCTCGCGTTTGGGGAAGGGCGCCACGCCGTCCTTCTGTTTGACCGTATGGATGCGCTCGCCGCGCCCGGTCAGGATCTTGTGCGGGTAGGTCTGGTGGCCCACGTCCCAGACCAGCTGGTCGGCCGGGGTCTGGTAGAGGTAGTGCAGGGCCACCGTCAGCTCGATCACCCCCAGCCCGGCGGCGAAATGCCCGCCGCTCTTGCCGACCGACTCGATCAGGTAGGCGCGCAGCTCTTCGGCGATGGCCGGGAGCTCGTCCTCGCCGAAGCGGCGCAGGTCGGCGGGGGTCTGCACCTGGGACAGGCGCGGGTAGCGGGTAGGGTCGATCATCTGCGTGGGGTTTACCGATATGCGGCTATTGTCCCGCCGCAGCCGGAGAGCGGCAAGGCGCGCGTGTAAGTATTCGGAAACACTGGGGAAAATAGTGCCGTAAGTGCCGAGGCGGGAGCTGTGGCGTTCCGACGTACGTGTCATTAGAGAAGACGCGCAGGGGGGCCGTCGTTCGAAGTCGAAGTCTTTCGACAGTGACGTGGTGGCAGGTTGCAAGAGGTCGCTGCAGAAATGCACCATGCGGCGAACTTGCAGCTGCAGTTGCTCGGCTACGCCGATCGTGCTGGCAATGAGGCAGGCAATCTGGCCTTGTCGCAGCGCCGGGCCGAGGCCGTGCGCGAGGTGCTGGTCAGCGCGGGTATCCCGGCCGATGCGGTCAGTGCGCGTGGCATGGGCGAGAGCGCGTCTGTTGATTGTGGAAGCGAGCCGACGCGTGAAGCCAGACTGGCTTGCATGGCGCCGGATCGCCGGGTGGAAATCGTGGCGCAAGGCGAGATCTGATCCGCCAAGGTCCGAGCCGAGCCGCAGCCGAGCCGCAGCCAGGCTCGGGCCATCGGTGGCCCCGGCGGCGTGAAGACGAACACTGGGTTTGAAAGAAATGACGGCGGCGATCGCAAGATCGCCGCCGTCATTTCTTTCAGGTCAGCTCTGCAGCTTCTACTTCTTCGTCAGCTGGTTGCGTAGGAACGCTATCTGGTCGGCCAGGATATTGACGTGGTCGTGAGTCATGTGCGGACGGCTGAAGTTGCTGCCCGCAATACAGATGCAGTTGGCTATCGCGGGCGAGAAGCGCGGTGTTGGTTGGGATCGGGACGGGTCTCAAGCTCGCTTTCCTGTTAGCCATACGAGCAGCTTCTGTCCAGGTTGACTAGATGCACTGCCAGCGTGTTTGGGCCGCGCGCTTTGGGTGCGGTTCTCCTGATGGGAGTAGCCCTGAATTAGGCCATGAGAACGTTCGCCTGCTCTCGAGCTCGCCTCTGAATAGCGGCGCCGCATGATCACTATGCGGCTGCTACGGCACGTAACGACTGTGCAGGGTTCGCCACGAATAGGGAGTGGTGTCAACAGGTCGTGTGAGACTTATCTTACGTCTATGATTTTTCGCATAGCCGAGAGGAAAGCGACTCTGGATAGTTCTGCCATCTCACACGTGGGTGGCTAGGAATGAACAAGGTATATCGATTGGTATGGAGCCGTGGCTTGGGTGCCCTCGTTGTCGCGCCGGAACTTGCCAAAAGCAGGACAAGTGGCAGCGGCGGGGGACAAGCAAACAAGGATGGCATCGGAATGAACAATCTCTATCGATCGGCGTGGAGTCGGGCGCTTGGTGCGTTGGTGATAACGGCGGAACTTGGTCGGCGTAACGCGGCTGACGCACCTAGAACGGCAGGCGTGGGAAGTGTGCTTTCTGCGATTGCAATTCTGGGGTTTGCGGAGCCGTCTTTCGCCCAAACGCATGCTAGTGGGCCAGGGCTCGAGCTTTGCAAGGACGGCAAGGCCTACGGGGTGAACAGCTCCAACTGCACGCTAATTGATCCATTCGGATCGCCCGACGGATTTGGCTTGTTCGCGCAACACGGTAAAGGATGGGGGGCGAATCAGCCTGCCTATGTCGTAGGAAACCAGGCTGGCGACCTGTTCCTGCGTGGCACCAAAGGCATTACCATGAATAGCGCTGTAAAGATGACCAATAACGTCATTTCTGATCTTGCGCGAGGTGTGGCCAATTCCGACGCAGTTAATGTTTCCCAGCTAAAGGAAGTAGATGGTCGTGTGACCAACGTAGACAATCGCGTGACCCAGATGGGCGATCAACTTAATAGCGGCATGATCGGTTTGGTTCGACAGGATGCGACCAGCAAGAACATCACCGTGGCCAAGGACAAGGACGGCAAGAAGGTCGATTTCACTGGTACCGAAGGCGAGCGCTTGCTGACGGGCGTGGCCAAGGGCGCGGTAACCGCTACCTCCAACGAGGCTGTGAACGGCTCGCAGTTGTTTGGCACCAACAAGTCGCTGGTCGATTCGCTGGGTGGCGGAGCCAAGCTCAACCCGGACGGAACGGTGAATGGCCCGACTTACGTGGTCAATGGCAAGCCGGTGAAGAACGTGGGTGATGCGATCACCAATATCGATGGTCGCGTAACCAACAACACCACCAATATCACCAACCTGGGCGACCAGATCAACAACGGCACCGTCGGCCTGGTCAAGCAGGATGCGACCAGCAAGCTGGTGACTGTGGCCAAGGACACCGGCGGTACGAAGGTGGACTTCAAGGGCAGCGAGGGCGACCGCATGCTGGCGGGCGTGGCCAAAGGCCTGGCCGACACCGATGCGGTGAATGTTTCGCAGCTCAAGGGTGTCACCGAGGCGCTGGGCGGCGGCTCGAAGGTGGATCCGGACGGCAAGGTGACCCCGCCGACATATACCGTTGATGACAAGCCGGTCAAAGGCGTGGAAGGAGCCATCACCAACATCGACAAGCGGGTGACCAACAACACCACCAACATCACCAAGTTGGGCGACCAGATCAATAGCGGAACCGTCGGTCTGGTCCAGCAGGATGCGACCAGCAAGAACATCACGGTAGCCAAGGCCAAGGACGGCAAGAGGGTCGAGTTCGCCGGAACGGCGGGTGACCGTGTACTTGCAGGCGTGGCCAAGGGTGCGGTAACCGCCACCTCCAACGAGGCTGTGAACGGCTCGCAGTTGTTTGGCAGCAATAAGTCGGTGGCCGAAGCTCTGGGTGGCGGCTCGAAGGTGGATCCGGACGGCAAGGTGACCGCCCCGGTGTATACCGTGAACGGCGAGCCGGTGACGGGCGTGGAAGGTGCCATCACCAATATTGATGGTCGTGTCACCAATCTGGGTGATCAGATCAACAATGGCACCGTGGGCCTGGTCAAGCAGGATGCAACCAGCAAGAACATCACGGTAGCCAAGGACAAGGACGGCAAGAAGGTCGATTTCACTGGTACCGAAGGCGAGCGCTTGCTGACGGGCGTGGCCAAGGGCGCGGTAACCGCCACCTCCAACGAAGCCGTGAACGGCTCGCAGCTGTTTGGCACCAACAAGTCGTTGGTCGACTCGCTGGGCGGTGGGGCCAAGCTCAATCCGGACGGAACGGTGAGCGGCCCGACTTACGTAGTCAATGGCAAGCCGGTGAAGAACGTGGGTGATGCGATCACCAATGTCGATGGTCGCGTAACCAACAACACCACCAACATCACCAAGTTGGGCGACCAGCTCAATAGCGGCACCGTCGGTCTGGTCCAGCAGGATGCGACCAGCAAGAACATCACCGTGGCCAAGGCCAAGGACGGCAAGAAGGTCGACTTCACTGGCACGGCGGGTAGCCGCGTACTCATCGGCGTGGACAAGGGGACAATCAGCGCGACTTCCAACGAAGGCGTGAACGGCTCACAGTTGTTCGGCACCAACAAGTCGCTGGTCGACTCGCTGGGCGGTGGAGCCAAGCTCAACCCGGATGGAACGGTGAATGGCCCGACTTATGTGGTCAACGGCAAGCCCGTGACTAACGTCGGTGATGCAATCACCAATGTCGATAGCCGGGTGACCAACAACACCACCAACATCACCAAGCTGGGTAACCAGCTCAATAGCGGCACCGTCGGTCTGGTCCAACAGGATCCGACCAGCAAGAACATCACCGTGGCCAAGGACAAGGACGGCAAGAAGGTCGATTTTACCGGCACTGACGGCAGTCGCGTGCTGGTGGGGGTCGACAAGGGCGCGGTCACCGCCACCTCCAACCAGGCCGTGAACGGCTCGCAGTTGTTCGGCAGCAACAAGTCGGTGGCCGAAGCGCTGGGTGGCGGCTCGAAGGTGGATCCGGACGGCAAGGTGACCGCCCCGGTGTACATCGTGAACGGCAAGCCGGTGAAAAACGTCGGTGATGCGATCACCAATATCGATGCCCGTGTCACCAACAACACCAGCGTTATCACCAACCTGGCCAACGGCGGCGGCGTGAAGTACCTCAACGTCAAATCGACGGCTGCCGCCGCCAGCGCAACGGGTGCCGAAGCAATGGCGGTGGGCCCGCAATCGGTCGCCTCTGGGGTCGGCAGCGTGGCGGTGGGCAGTGGCGCCAAGGCCGAGGCCGACAACAGCGTGGCACTGGGTGCCGGTTCGGTAGCCTCGAAGGCCAACACGGTGTCGGTGGGCTCGGCGGGCAAGGAGCGCACGATCTCGCATGTTGCCGCAGGTAAGGACGATACCGATGCGGTGAATGTCAGCCAGCTGAAGACATCGCAGGAAGGCGGGGCGCGTTACGACACGCCCGCCGGCGGCGGCAAGCCCGACTACGGCAGCCTGAGCCTGGGCGGACCTGGGGGCAAGACCACGACGACGGTGCGAAACGTACGCGCCGGCGTGAAGCCCACCGATGCGGTGAACGTGGAGCAGCTGCAATCCGGCCTGGGCCAGACGCTCAACAAGGCCAACGCGTACACCGACAGCCGCCTGCAGGAAGTGAAGCAGGATGCATGGACGGCGCGTCGCGAGGCACGTGGCGGTATCGCTACGGGCGTCGCGATGGCCAGCATGCCGCAGGCCTATCTGCCGGGCGCCAGCATGTTGTCCGCTGGGTTAGGCAACTTCCAGGGCGAACAGGCGCTGGCCGTTGGCTTGTCCGGCGTCACCGACAACGGTCGCTATGTCTACAAGGCCAACTTCAGTGCGAACACCACTGGCGACCTCGCGCTCGGCGTGGGTGCCGGCATCCAGTGGTAACGACGAGGTCCGGGCGCGGCAACTGCCGCGCCCGGATGGCCGACCAAAGAATAAGGACACGATGATTATGAAGACCCAAAAGCCAATTCTGCTGCTCATGCTGCTCGTCCCGCTTTTGCTGATGATTGGTTGCACAAGACACGTCAGCCGCGGCCTGACTCCCGAGGGAACGGTGGAACAGGCCGTGTTCCCCGATGACAGCCAGCTGGTGCGCGAGGGCGGCAGCGTGCCGAACCCGCAAAACCTGCGGCTGCTCGGCGCGGGACTGTCCAAGAACAAATTGCGCGGCCTGATCGGAAGCCCGCATTTCCGTGAGGGTTTCGCCGCCAGGGAGTGGGACTACCTGCTCCATCTGCGGGCCGCTGACGAGCAGATGGTGGGATGCCGCTTCAAGGTGGTGTTTGACAAGCAGATGCTCGCGCGCAGCCTGTACTGGGCACCGGCGCAGTGCGCGCAGCTGGCTATCGCGGACGCCGCACCGGCGGCTGCGGCCGCGGCCGCGGCGCCGGAAGCCGCCAGCCGGCAGTTCTCTTTGTCTACCGACGCGCTGTTTCCCTATGCCAAATGGTCCGCGCGCGACATGAGCGCCAGTGGTCGCGAGCGCGTGCGGCAGATCGCCGCCGAACTGCGCGGTGCCAGTACGCTGCAGGTGCAGCTGCTTGGCTATACCGACCGTATCGGCAGCGACAAGGCCAACCTGACCTTGTCGCAGCGCAGGGCAGATAGCGTCCGCGAGGTGCTGGTCGACGCCGGTATTCCGGCCGAAGCGGTAATGGCGCGAGGTATGGGCGAAAGCCGTTCGGTCGAGTGCGACGAACGGCTGGATCGCGTCGATCAAGTGGCCTGTATGGCGCCGGACCGGCGCGTCGAAGTAGTGGCGCAGGGCACGATCTGACAGACCACGGATCGGCCAGCGCGAAGGCAATGCTGCCCCTTGAGAAGGGAAGGCAGGCGGCGGCGATCGCAAGGTCGCCGCCGTTTCTTTGTCAGGCCAGCAGCTTCGACTTCTTCGGCAACTGGTTGCGCAGGAACGCCATCTGGTCGGCCAGGATGTTGCGGTTGGAGAGGATCAGGTGCTCGATCCAGCTCGGCCGGTAGGGCACGGCCAGCAGCGGCATGCCGGCCTGCTGCGGGGTGCGGTTGCTCTTGCGCGAGTTGCAGTGGAAGCAGGCGGTGACCACGTTCTCCCAACTGTCGCGCCCGCCCTTGGACAGCGGCATGACGTGGTCGCGGGTCAGGTGCGGGCGGCTGAACTGCTGGCCGCAATACAGGCACAGCTGGGCGTCGCGGGCGAACAGCGCGGTGTTGGTCAGGGTCGGGGTCGGGTCCAGCGCGCGGGCATGGGCGTGGCCGCGCGCGGCGATGATCGGGTGCAGGTCGAGCAGGCTGCGCTCGCCGGTGAGCCGGCAGATGCCGCCGTGGATCTGGATGCAGGGCTCGCCCAGGGTCCAGGACACGGCATCGCGCGCATAGAGACAGGCGGCGTCCTGCCAGTTGATCCAGTCCAGCACGCGGCCATGGGCATCGAGGGAAAGCAGCCGCGGCACGCTCTGTGGGAAAGGCAACACAGTGGCGTCAGAGACCGGCGCCGCGAGGGCTCCGGTGTCGATCAGATCACGCGTGTAAGTGTCTGTCTCCATCGGGAAGACAGCTTATACCCGATTGTTGACAATTTGTGTATGTATCGGCGCAGAGGCCACCCGAAGCGATCTGGTCTTCTCTGTAGGAGGGGCTTCAGCCCCGACAGTTTCCGGCGCCGGACAGCTGTCGGGGCTGAAGCCCCTCCTACAAGAAGCGGTAGCCCTGGCAAGGGTCCTCAGCCGAACAGCGCCTCGTCCAGCGCCATCAGCGGCTGGGCGCCGCTGCGGATCTGCGCGGCATGGGCCAGGGTGCGCGGCAGGATGCGCGCGTAGTAGAAGCGGGCGGTCTCGCGCTTGGCGGTGGCGAAGGCGGTGTCCTTGCTGCGCGCGGCGGCCACGCTGCGCGCCCACCAGTAGGCCAGCACCACGTAGCCCGAATAGAACAGGTAGTCGTAGCTGGCCGCGCCGATCTCCTCGGGATCGCGCGCAGCGCGCTCGAGGACCTCGCGGGTCAGCATCGCCCATTCGCTGGCCTTGTCGCGCAGCGGCTTGATGAACTCCGCCAGTTCGGCGTCGCCTTCGTGCTCGCGGGCGAAGCTCTCGACCTCGGCCAGGAACAACTTCAGCCCCGCCGCCTGGCTGGCGGCGGTCTTGCGGCCCATCAGGTCCAGCGCCTGGATGCCGGTGGTGCCTTCGTAGAGCGTGGTGATGCGCGCATCGCGGGCCAGCTGCTCCATGCCGTGCTCGTGGATGTAGCCGTGGCCGCCGAAGCACTGCAGCGCGTGGTAGGTGTTCTCCACGGCCCATTCGGTCTGGCAGGCCTTGGAGATCGGGGTGAGGAAGCTCACCAGGGTCTCGGCGCGCTCGCGCTCGGCGGCATCGGTGGCGTGGTGGGCAATGTCGATGAGCGTGGCCGCGTGCAGCGCCAGCAGGCGGCTGCCCTCGGTGAGCGACTTCACCGTCAGCAGCATGCGCCGCACGTCCGGTTGCACGATGATCGGGTCGGCCGGCTTGTCCGGGAACCTGGCGCCGGACAGCGAGCGCGACTGCAGGCGCTCGCGCGCGTAGCGCAGCGCGTTCTGGTAAGCGCGCTCGGACAGGCCGATGCCCTGCAGGCCCACGCCCAGGCGCGCAGTGTTCATCATCGTAAACATCGCCTGCAGGCCCTTGTGCGGCTGGCCGACGAGATAGCCCTGCGCGCCGTCGAAGTTCATCACGCAGGTCACCGATGCCTTGATGCCCATCTTGTGCTCGATCGAGCCACAGGCCAGGGCGTTGCGCTCGCCGACGCTGCCATCGCGCGCCACCTTGAACTTCGGCGTCACGAACAGCGAGATGCCCTTGGCCCCGGGCGGTGCGTTCGGCAGCTTGGCCAGCACCAGGTGGATGATGTTGTCGGTGAGGTCGTGCTCGCCGGCGGTGATGAAGATCTTGGTGCCGGTGATCGAGTAACTGCCATCGGCATTGGGTTCGGCGCGGGTCTTGAGCAGGCCCAGGTCGGTGCCGCAGTGTGGCTCGGTCAGGCACATGGTGCCGGTCCAGCGGCCTTCGACCAGCGGCTTGAGGAACACCTCCTGCTGCCACGCCTCGCCATGCTGTTTGAGCGCTTCCATCGCCCCGTGCGAGAGCAGCGGGAAGTTGCCCCAGGCTAGGTTGGCGGCGTTGACCATCTCGTTGAGCGGCACGCCCAGGGTATGCGGCAGGCCCTGGCCGCCGAACTCCGGTGCCGCGGTCAGCCCGGTCCAGCCACCTTCGACGAACTGCTCGAAGGCCTGCTTGAACCCCGGCGGCGTGGTCACCGCCTGCGTGCCCTTGTCGAACACCGAGCCGATCTCGTCGCCCACGCTGTTCAAGGGGGCCAGCACCGTGCCGCTGAAGCGCGCCGCTTCGTCGAGTACCGCGTCGATGATGTCGGTGGTGGCCTCGGCCAGGCCCAGGCGCTGGAACAGGGCTTCGGCGCCCAATACGTCGTGCAGGGCGAAACGGATATCGGCCAGGGGGGCGGTATAGCTGCTCATGGGGAACCTGTAGGCGGATCTGAAGGAGGGGAGTTCAGCGAAGCACGCCGCTGAGGCCAGGCGCGGGGTTCAGCGTGCTGCGGCCACTGACCTCGAACTGGCGGGATTTCTTCTTCTCGGGAATCGCGCTGACCGTGCCCTTGAGTTCATAGGGCAGGGCGCGGCCGCCGGCGAGCACATCGGCCACGACGATCCTGGCCGCGGAGGCCGGATGCATCGTCACCGTGACCACGTCCGCGGTCTCCGGGCCGATGGAATAGTTGACCGTCTGCTGCAGCTTGCCGGCCGCCTGGCCGCCGACCGTGACATCCAGCGCCACCTGTTCGAACTGCATCGGGATGCTGCTGTAGTTCTGCAGGCGCAACTCCAGCGACCAGTCGCCATTGGCCTGCACCGTCAACTGCTGGATGCTTACCGCCGGCTCGGAAACGCGGCGTACGTTGCTGCTGCACGAAGCCAATACCAGCAGCGAACCGGCGGCCAGCGCCAAGCCCGCCCAGCGCCATGCGCCTGGTCGGAAACGTCCTTGCATGCCCCACCTCGATCATCGGAACCAGGCAAAAGCATACTACGCCGTATGGCCTGGACCACGCCGCGGCGCATCACTCCAGCGGCGCGGCGATCACCAGCGGGTCGAGATCGTAGCCGACCGCGGCCGCGCGGGCCTTGAGCAGCTCGAACTGCTTGAGCGGCATCGTCGGGCGGCGCGAGAGGATCCACAGATAGCGCCGGTCCGGCTCGCCGACCACCGCCCACTGATACTCCGGGTCCAGCGCGATCACCCAATAATCGGCCCACACGAACGGCACCCACGACAGCCAGTCCGGCGCGAAACGCACCTGCAGCCGGCCCGGGTGGCCCTCCACCGTGCGCGCCACCCCCTCGGCCTGGATGAAGCCGCCATCGGACACCCGGCAGCGGTTGAGCACCCCGACCTTGCCATCGTCCCGCAGCGTGTACTGCGCGGTGATGTCGCCCCGGCACTTCTTCTGGAAGGAGACCGGCAAGTGGGCGATCTCGTGCCAGGTGCCGGCATAGCGCGACAGGTCGAGCTTGGGCACCGAGGTCACCGCCTCGTCGCGGCGCGCGGCGGAAGCACTGCCCGCCAAGGCGGTCAGCGCGAACAGCAGGGTGGCCAGCAGGGCGGGGCGACGGGGCATGGCGTTGATCCGGACGGGCTAGCGGACGAGGCTAGGCAGGGGCGCAGTCAGGTGGTGTGAAGCCCGGGGTGGCGTGGATTGCGGAGACCAGGGTGCGGCATGGTCGTCGCGCGGTCGCAAAGGCTTGCCCAAAACGGTGACGGTCGTTATCATGCGCGTCCTCGCAACGCAGCACTGCTTGCGACGGATGGCCGGGTAGCTCAGTTGGTAGAGCAGGGGATTGAAAATCCCCGTGTCGGGGGTTCGATTCCCTCCCCGGCCACCATTTTTGGTTTTGAGTTGAAAAGCCTGCACTTTTTGGTGTGGGCTTTTTGCGTTTTTGGGACGAAAGGCACGCGTCAGCACGTATCTCTCCGTGCCGCCGAAGTGACGCGCTCATATCCCGGGTTGTCGCCACAGATGTGTGGTTCGTCATCAACGGCGTGTCAAAGTGCGAAACCAGCCCATGCTGGCAAGTCACAAGGACTCGTACGTTCGTACCTCGCTTCCATAGGGCTCAGGTGAGGAACCGGGCGGCCGTGCTATCGACGAGACACTGCTTCGAGCTCTGGCGGCGACGTCGATGAAAGCAGCTCAAGGGCTCGCTCTCCCAAGGCCTGGGAGAAGTCACTAGGCAGGCGTGCCGCTCTTCTGAGGAACTCTGCGGCGATAAGTACGAACTTTGGCGCGTAAGGGTTACTTGCGACGATCTGGCTCTGGAAGCCTGACGAAGTAAGATTATTGGCGATCATATCGAAAGCCAGCTCACGGGAAAGAATGGCAGCAGGCAATGCCTGAAGCGGTGCTTGAACAACTTCACGAACCAGTTGCTCAAAGCGATTGAGCTCGGGAAAAACGGTGGCCGAATCATCATCGCCCACTTTAGTGGCAAGTTGTCTCAGTTTGATCACCGTCTGAAGGTTCTCATGACCACCGTAGAGAAGCGCGAGCATCGCCGACGAGAATTCTTCTCTATCCTTGGGACGGAGCAGTAGCAACATAAGTTTATTGGCCAGCTCCGATAGGGTTAAAAGTAGGAGGCACGTGGCGTCGCCAAAGAGCGCAGCATGCGCGGGTTTGGTCGGATCCAATTCCGTGCCAACTGCTCTAAGCTTCGAGATGAGCTTCCGGCATCGTTCGCCGGGATCTCTCGTCGTCCAAAATGATGAGAGCGCGAAGTCGCGATAACCATCGAGTGCTCGATTATCGGCCCCGCACCTCAAAAATTTCTCCCATATCTCAATGTTTCCGACGTGTGCCCACAGTTGAGTGGAGCCTCCCCAACTGCTGGCCAAATCGTTAATCTCGCTGTCGTGGAGAAGAGTTACGGAAATGTCTATCGCGCTCATCCTATGGTCGAGCACGATCTTTGCTTGATCCGAAAGAACCACAAAGCCGTGGTGGGCCTGAGTTCTATCCATGACGCCTCGGACCCAGAAAGCGCGAGAAATCGCAGACTCCTTTGCGCTACTTTTGCAGTCGAACACGCAGCGCTGAAGTCCTCCTAGTGGACTTTGAGTCGTGGCCAAAACATCGACGTCTGTCAGCAGGGCCCTTGTGCGCTGGAGCCTGTTAGAGGGTTCGATATCGACCTCGAGCTGAGGGAGCCAGCCCTTTGATACGGCTAGCGCTAGTGCGAGCGACTTCTGTGCACGATCCTTAATCATTTCAAAGTTCCAGCAGAAGTTGCTCAAGCTCAATGTTCGTATCGCCCGCAAGCGAAACCGGCTGTTTCTCTCTTAGGTGCTTCGAGCTAATGAGTGATTCCACGTATTCGCTCGGCCCCACCAGAGCGCTGACGGCCTCTTGATCGACTCCGAGCCCTGTCGTGGATTGGCCCTGAATTAGAGAATAGGCAATGTTCAATGCCTCAATGTTCTCCGGCGTGGCGATGATCTTCAGCTGAAAAAATCCGCCTTGCAATGGTTCCAATCGAGCGATTCTATGTTTGACAAGATTATTGTATTGCTCTGAATAGTCAGAGGTCGGTCGCAGCTGTAGATCAGTCTTTAGTGTATAAAGGACGGCCGCCGGATTTCGGATTCTGAAGCGATTTGGCAGTAGTTGGCCTTGGCGTATTGCAGAGACTAGGGCGATAGCACGCTCGTATACCTCGCGCTTCAAGGGACTAACCTTCGCAGTCATCGGAGTTGGCGTGAAAAGGAACAGTGAGTTTCCTGCGTGAGAGGTGTTGATAGAGGGCGGTTTTATCGCGCCATCTTCCGCGAGCCTTCGCAACAAAAGAACTTCGGAGGGGGAGATCTTGGTTCCGTTTATTTCTCCCGTCGCTTCGATGACGCTAAGCGGCCAGCCTTGTGCTTGTCGGAGCAGTTCCAAAGTGCGTTGCACGCTTGTAGCGCCGGATGCGGCTACATGGTCGGCAAAGATGTCTGCGTTCTCTGAAAAATACGTCGGGTTGAGCAAGATATCTTTTGCGCGCGCCCGGCGGGTATACAGGAATCCGCCTTTGGTCCCAATCTCGATTGTGTTGTTGAAGGCTTTGCGTTCCGCGCCTAGCTGCGACGCAAGAGAATCCGCGTTGTGTGGAGCTCCCGCAAGCCTGTCTACAACAGCAAGTGTCAGGGCCTCGAATTCGTCGAGCTTGGCTGAACTTCCTGTGTTGAGATAGTCGCCTAGGCCGACGTAGAGTTCGTCGAAGTACGGCACGGTCGGAATTATTGTACGTATACCAGAGGTTGTGTTGCCCAGTCGTACGAACTCTATCTCAGCGAGAATTCCTAGGACTTGGTCGAAAGCAACACGGGGAATTCCAAGTATGCTGGCCGCCACTAATTTCGCACGCTCGTAGTCGACAACGGGCAAGCCACGCAGATGAAGTGCGAGCTGCACGGCCATGCCGACTCTCGGGATTGCTTCGAATCTGTTAACGTCCTTGTCGCGTAGCGACAGTTGAATTTCGTGGCATCGCGCCACAGCAATGCTGTTGTCCATGTGCCCCCCTTACTTCCATAGATTGGCGTTATACCAACTTTCTGCGCGGGCCTCTACGGTGTGCTGAGCGAGCCATCACGTGTTGAAGGGAGGCAGGGGGTTGTAGGTCACGAGAAGGGGTGGCTGCATTCGGTCTTAGCTAAAAGCAACGCCTGTCGAGGCGCTCGCGAGCAATAGGTCCCCTGTGGCCGGGCTGCCTCGGGGACGTGTCGGACTGCGAGCAAATCCTGGCCTCGCAGGCGTTCGGCACTCTATAGTCACCGATTCCCCGGCAACGGCGAAACATCGAACAACGGCACCCCTGGCGGAATCGACAGCTGCTGCTTCTGCATCCCGTTGATCACCAACTGGTAGCTCCCCGGCTCGATCATCAGGTAGTACATCCCATCCGCCCCGGTCGTCACCGCGGGCGCGCAGGCATTCGGCGCGCTGCACAACGTGACCTGCGCATTGACCATCGGAAACACGCCCGAAGGCCCATAGAAGTCCACCCGTCCACGCACTTGCGCGGCGAAAGCCGTCCCCGCGAACAGGCACAGGCCCAACCCCATCGCTGCGTTGAAAGAAGTCCTTTTCATGGCGAAGTTCCCGAAACAGACGCCGTGGCAATGGCGGTCAGCGATCCCGCAGGCACGGTGGCCGGCGCTGCCTCCGTGGGCGCCGGCGCCGCGGACAGCGCGTTCCCGGTGGCGACATACGGTGCAAGCAAATTGATCGTCGCGGTCTTCACGACGATCTTGTTGCCATCCTCGACGGTGGCGATATTGGAATCGTTGAGGTCCACCACCTTCGGCGGCGTGCCCGATACCTCCAGGTTGAGCGCCGGAAACGCCCCATCCTGCCGCGTCACCCACAGCGACAACTTGTCCGCTCGCAGCACCGAATACGGCGTCACCGAAGCCTTGATCTGCGTGTACTCGTAGCTGCCCGGCTCGATGACCCTGCCGGTGTGGTCCTTCATCTGCACGGGCACCTGCACCAGCCAGGCGTCCTGCTTGTCCTTGTCGCGCTCGGTGCGGTCTATCGCCTCCATGTGCAGGAACAGGAACGTGGCGAAGCCCAGCAGGGTGAGGTAGGTCGCGGTCGAGCCGGCCGCCTCGAAGCTCATCTTGAAGCCGAGCACGTCGAACACGCCGCTGGCCAGGCCCGGGGCCCGGTCCTTGAGGCGCTCCTGGCGCGTCTTGAGCAGGTAGAAGATGGCCGATGCCGGCAACAGCGGCAACAGCAGCATGAGGCCGACGACGGCCACCATCAGGAATTGGGACATGGCGCTGACTCCTTGGCGAATGCTTGCTCCTTGTGCGGTGCGCGGCCCCGCCTCCACGGGGCCTTCGTGCCGCTCACATCCACGCCAACGGGGCCGGTTTTGCGAACCGGCCACGGTCTTGGGAAATTCTTCGGCCGCCGCGGCGGGTGGCCGGCCAGAGTCAGGCCTCGCGTTGAAGCGCAGCGAACCTAAGCGGCCCGCGGCGCTTGCTTGCGCTTGAACGCATACCCGATCCCCAGGATCAGGAACCACGCCGGGCTGGCCAGCAGCGCCTGCCGCGTATCGGGCTGCAACGTCAGCAGCACGATGACAAATGCGAAGAACGCCAGCACCACGTAGCACATCAGCACGCCGCCCGGCAGCTTGAAGCGCGAGGCTTCGTGCAGTTGTGGCCGCTTGCTGCGGTAGGCGATGTAGGCGCACAGGATCAGCGACCATACGAACATGAAGAGCACCGCCGACAAGGTGGTGACCAGGGTGAAGGCGGTCACCAGGTTCGGCACCACGTACACCAACATGGCGCCGAGCAGCAGGCAGAGGCAGGAGAACAGCAGGCCGCGGGCTGGCACGGCGGCGCGCGAGAGCTTGGAGAAGCCCTTGGGCGCGTGGTCTTCCTCTGCCAGGCCGTAGAGCATGCGGCTGGTGGAGAAGATGCCGCTGTTGGCCGAGGAGGTGGCCGAGGTCAGCACCACGAAGTTGATCAGGCTGGCGGCGGCCGGCACGCCGGCAAGGACGAACAGCTGCACGAACGGGCTCTTGTCCGGCACCACTTCGCGCCACGGGGTGACGCACATGATGGCGGCCAGGGCCAGCACGTAGAAGATGATGATGCGCACCGGGATCGAGTTGATCGCCTTGGGCAGGTTGCGCTCGGGGTCGGCGGTCTCGGCGGCGGTGGTGCCGACCAGCTCGATGCCGACGAAGGCGAACACGGCGATCTGGAAGCCGGCGAAGAAGCCGCCAATGCCCATCGGGAACCAGCCGCCGTCGTTCCACAGGTTGCCCAGCGAGGCCACGCTGCCGTTGGGCGACTGGAAGCCCCAGGCGACCAGGCCGGCGCCGGTGATGATCAACGCGACGATGGCGACGATCTTGATCAGCGCGAACCAGAATTCCATTTCGCCGAACAGCTTGACCGTGGCCAGGTTCAGGCTCAGCAGCAGCATGACGCACAGCACCGCGGGGATCCATGGCGCCAGCCCGGGAAACCAGTACTGGGCGTAGGCGGCGATGGCGATGACATCGGCAATGGCGGTGATGATCCAGCAGAACCAGTACGTCCACCCGCAGAAGAAGCCGGCCCAGGGGCCGAGCAGGTCGGTGGAGAAGTCGATGAAGGACTTGTACTCGAGGTTGGACAACAGCAGCTCGCCCATCGCGCGCATGACGAAGAACAGCATTGCGCCGATGATGAGGTAGACGAAGAGGATGGACGGACCGGCCAGACTGATCGTCTTGCCCGAGCCCATGAACAGGCCGGTGCCGATGGCACCGCCGATGGCGATCAGCTGAAGGTGGCGGTTGGCGAGGCTGCGCTTGAGATGGTCGGCCATGGCGGTTGCCGTAGAGGGATGCTGAACGTTACGGGAAGCGCCAGGCATCCACCAGCCCCGCCGCCGTCCGCGGTGTCCGCACTGTCCGCTGCGCGGACACGACCTTCTGCATATTCCGCCCGGCGCCGGCGGCGGCTAACGTCTGGGCCAACAACAGGCGAAGGGGCACGGCGATGGGCAAGCGGTGGATGGTGGGAGTGCTGATGCTGCTGTGCGGGTCGTTGCAGGCGGCCGAGTCGTGCCCGGATACGGCAGCCTATGCCAGGTCGCGCGCGATCATCGCCGACCTGGGCAAGATCCACGCACCGAACGGCGTGCAGGAAGCCTGGGGCGAGCAGGTCGGCGGTATCGAGCAGTGGGTGACCGCGCGCGGCCAGGACCGCGACAATCCGGTGATCCTGTTCGTGCATGGCGGGCCGGCCTCGCCGCTGACGCCGACGCTGTGGCAGTTCCAGCGCCCGCTGGAGGAATACTTCACCATGGTCACCTACGACCAGCGCGCCGCGGGCAAGACCTTCCGGATCAATCCGCAGGAGGCGGTGGCCGACACGCTGCAGATCGAGCGCTATGCCGACGATGCCATCGCCATGGCCGAGGCGGTGCGCAAGCGCTACCACAAGCCCAAGGTCATCCTGATGGGCCACAGCTGGGGCACGATCGTGTCGATGCGCGCGGCGTTGAAGCGGCCGGACCTCTTCTATGCCTACGTCGGCGTGGGCCAGGTGATCAACGTGCGCGACAACGAGCGCATCAGCTACGACTACGCGGTGGCGCAGGCCAGGGCGCACCACAACGCCGAGGCCGAGCAGGAACTGGCATCGATCGCGCCTTATCCAGGCAATACGCCGATCACCCGCGACCGGATCGTCACCGCACGCAAGTGGGCGCAGTTCTACGGTGGCATGAGCGCCTACCGCGAGAGCTCGGATTACTTCTTCAACGGGCCCAACCTGTCGCCCGACTACGAGGACGCCGACCGCTGCGCGATCGACGCCAGCAACGTCTTCACCCTGGGCCGGGTATTGCCCGAATTCCTGGCGGTGGACTTCACCAGCGTGCGCCGCTTCCCGATCCCGGTGGTGATGTTCATGGGCCGCCACGACTACACCACGCCCTCGGTGCCGACCGAGCAATGGCTGGCGGCGGTGCAGGCGCCGATGAAGCAGGGCGTGTGGTTCGAACACTCGGCGCACATGATGCCGTGGGAGGAGCCGGGCAAGCTGCTGGTGAGCCTGCTGACTTACGTCCGCCCGCTGGCCGAACCCAAGGATGCGGCCGCTGCGCACTGACCCTTGTGGGAGCGGCGCTAGGTGGCCGCGGGCCAGCAGCCGCGACGAGCCTGACAGGGCCACCAGGCTATCGGCCGCTGAACGGCGAAGATGGCCGGCACGCCGCCCGTTCATGGAAGCGGCAGGATGAGCGGCAGTCCCTTCCGAGGTACGGCCCATGAAGCGAGCCCTGTTCCTTGCGCTGCTGGCCGCCGTCCTGGCCGGTTGCGCCAGCAACCGCATCAACGACGACGAACGCCTGGCGCTGTACCGCGCCCATGCCGGCGCGCCGGTGCGCGACTTCCAGTATTTCGGCAGCCTCAACGGCTGGAGCAACCTGGGCAATACCGCGCTGGCGGTGTGGACCAAGCCGGGCACCGCCTACCTGCTGGAACTGGCCGGGCCTTGCAACGACCTGGACTATGCGCCGGCGATCTCGATCACCAACATGATGGGCCGGGTGTCGTCGAAGTTCGACGACGTGATCGTGGTGGGTGGTCCGCGTACGATCCGCATGCCGTGCCGCATCGATTCGATCCGGCCGCTGGACGTCAAGGCGTTGAGGGTTTCCGAGCAGCAGCTGCGCGAAGCCAGGACTGAGGAGCGGGCGCGGAAGCAGGAATGAGTGCTGTGGGAGGGCTTCAGCCCCGACTGTGTCGGCTGGCGGAATTGCTTCTGGAGCCGATGCCATCCGGTCGCGGCTGAAGCCGCTCCTACAATAGGCCAACAGGCCTGCGCGATGGCTGCAATTGCACTGTGGGAGGGGCTTCAGCCCCGACTGTGTCGGCTGGCGGAATTGCTTC
>Ga0160471_100042_pt1 | contig 177018 bp, 146 predicted proteins | sample HID1973K_E11MG_FD_108268 | JGI IMG/M metagenome (GOLD analysis project Ga0160471, IMG submission 108268) | Enriched mosquito-associated microbial communities from UW Madison campus, WI, USA - HID1973K_E11 MG | ecosystem: Host-associated > Arthropoda: Insects > Digestive system > Unclassified ... | reverse complement strand
TATTCAAACTTTTTCAGTTAAAGATCGATCAGATCCGACCAGCCCTGGGAATTGAACTATTTGTTCTTGATGCGCCAAAGGTGGAGGATGTCGATGTGCCCCAGGAAGAAATGTGGTCATCCAAGCCCGGCCTGAATGATAATAGTGTGATCAGGTTTCTGGACCGTGTTGCCGGAAAGGTTGGTGCGCAAGCAATCCATCGTTTTTTGCCTGCAACCAGATACTGGCCGGAACGTGCAATATCAAAGGCAGCTTCGGTAACAGAAAAGGCCTCAAATCCATGGCGAACGGATAAGCCCCGGCCGACCGAAATGCTTAAGGTTCCCGCCCCTATTGAGGTAATGGCGCTTATTCCGGATCATCCGCCAAAGTTTTTTATTTATAAAGGCGTCCGCCACCTGGTTTCAAAGGCAGACGGTCCCGAGCGGATTGAGCGCGAATGGTGGATGGATAAGGGAGAGCATAGGGATTATTATCAGGTGGAAGATGAAGAAGGATGCCGCTACTGGCTTTTCCGTTCCGGACACTATGGTGGGGAACAACAACACAAGTGGTTTATTCATGGATTTTTTGCTTAAAGGAGATGGGTTATGGCTTACAGTGAATTACAGATTACCTCAAACTTCAGCTTTTTGCGTGGCGCTTCGCATGCGCACGAACTGGTTGAACAGGCCGAAATCTTCGGTTATAAAAAAATAGCCATAACCGACAGGAATACCCTTGCCGGAATTGTACGTGCGCATGCTGCCTGCCGTGAGAAAAACATAAAACTAATTCCCGCCTGCAGGCTGGATCTGCTGGATGGAGGGAGCCTGCTCGCCTATCCGACGGATAGGGAAGCTTATGGCAGGTTGTCCGCACTATTGACATTGGGCAATATGAGAGCAGAAAAGGGCAGCTGCCATATTTCCCGTGCCGATGTTTACGCCCATAGCAAAGGGATTCTTTTTGCCCTTGTAATGCCTGGCGCTTTGAACCGTCGCTTTGAATATGAGGCTAGCTTTATCGCCTCAGTTGCAGAATATCGCGACGCTCTAGGTGGTCAGCTTTACCTTGCTGCAACAAGATCTTATTTGGGAAACGACGATAAGCTGATATTTAGAACTTCACAGCTTTCCAAATTTTACGAAATACCGGTCGTTGCAACAGGCGACATCCATTATCACAATCCTTCACGAAGAGAACTTCAGGATGTACTGACCTGTGTAAGAGAGAAATGCACCATTCAGGAAGCAGGGTTTCGTTTGCATCAAAATGCTGAGCGGTACATGAAAGAGGTGGCTGAGATGGACAGACTTTTCAGAAAATATCCAAGCGCAATTCAAAACACGATGGTCATTTCCGAAGCCTGCAATTTTTCTCTTGATGAGCTCAAATATGTCTACCCCGAAGAAATCAATCCAAGCGGACGCAGTCCGATGGAGGAGCTCGAATTTTTAACCTGGAAAGGTGCTCATGAATTTTATGGCGAGAAGATCCCGGAAAAGGTTGTTAACATGATCCATCATGAGATGGCTTTTGTGAGGCAGATGGATTATGCCAATTACTTCCTTTTTGTTGAGGATATTGTTCGTGAGGCCAGATCCCGCGGGATTCTCTGCCAGGGTCGGGGCTCGGCAGCTAATTCTGCAATTTGCTTCGTGCTGGGTATTACCTCTGTTAATCCGATGAAGTTTGATTTGCTATTTGAGCGCTTCATCTCACCCGCCAGAAACGAGCCTCCCGATATTGATGTCGACTTCGAGCATGAGCGCAGGGAAGAAATCATCCAGTATATCTATACCAAGTATGGACGTGACCGTGCGGCAATCGTTGCAACCGTCACACAGCAACACCAGAAAGGAGCCATCCGGGATGTAGGCAAGGCAATGGGGCTATCTGTTGATACAATCAATCGCCTGTCAACTTCAATATGGGAGTTTACAGATGAATGGTTCGAGGGCAAGCGCGTTACCGAGCAAGGTCTAAATCCAAATGATCCGCACCTTAAGAAAACACTTGAGCTTACTTCCCAAATGATGGGCTTTCCGCGGCAGCTCGGTCAGCATACAGGAGGATTTGTAGTTACGCAAGGGAAGCTTACAGACCTCTGCCCTATCCTAAATGCCCGGATGGAAGACCGCACCAATATCGAATGGAATAAAGATGATATCGATGCGCTGGGTTTTTTAAAGGTGGATGTGCTGGCGCTTGGGATGCTTACCTGCATCAGAAAGGCTTTTGATCTCTGCCGGGATCATTACGGCGTGCAATATACACTGGCCAACATTCCCCAAGATGATCCAGAGGTTTATGATATGATCTGCCTCGCCGATACCCTGGGCGTATTCCAGATCGAAAGCCGGGCGCAGATGTCCATGCTCCCTAGGCTTAAGCCAAGAGAATTTTATGATCTGGTGATAGAGGTCGCGATCGTTCGCCCGGGACCCATTCAGGGAGATATGGTTCATCCATATTTGCGCAGGCGCAGCGGCGAAGAACCTGTTGTCTACCCCTCGCCGGAACTGAAAAAAATTCTTGGACGCACGTTAGGCGTTCCGCTGTTTCAGGAACAGGCGATGAAAATTGCTATAGTAGCGGCAGGCTTTACCCCTGCTGAAGCTGATGGCCTTCGTCGCAGCATGGCAACATTCAAGTTTAAAGGAATGGTGAACCAGTATGAGCAAAAACTCATCGACGGAATGATGAACAAGGGATATACAGAGGAATTTGCAAAAAGGATATTCAGGCAGCTGGAAGGGTTTGGGAGCTATGGATTTCCCGAAAGCCATGCTGCCAGTTTTGCCCTCCTCGTTTATGTATCCTGTTGGCTTAAACACTACTATCCTGACGTTTTCGCTGCCGCATTGCTAAATAGTATGCCGATGGGCTTTTACCAGCCGGCACAAATTGTTATTGATGCGCGGAAGCATTCGGTTCAAGTTCGCGAAGTTGACGTCAACCATTCCTTTTGGGACAATAAACTTGAGGAAAAATCAGGTAAGTATTTTACGCTTCGGTTAGGGTTCAGGCAGATCAATGGCATTAGAGGAGATGACATGGACATTTTGGTCAATGGTCGCGGAAGTGGTTATCAAAGTATTACCGCAATCAGGGATTCGGGAATATCGATTGCCACCTTGGAGCGATTGGCCGATGCAGATGCATTTCATTCGATGGGAATAGATAGGCGAAAAGCACTTTGGGAAGTTTCTGCCCTAAAAGATATGCCGGAGGAACTATTCAAGGGGCAACCGTCTGAAAGCATATTGGAAACACAGGTTGAACTTCCGTTAATGGGCAAGGGAGAGCATGTCGTTCAAGATTATGCCACTACAGGACTTTCTCTAAAAGCACATCCGGTGAGTTTTGTGCGGACTCAGCTCGAAATGCTCAACATCAGAACATGCCATCGCATTAATAATGGTTCGACAGATGGTCAGCTGGTGAAAGTAGCAGGACTGGTATTGGTACGCCAGCGTCCCGGAACGGCAGGCGGGGTATGTTTTATTACTATTGAAGATGAAACAGGCTATTCCAATCTGGTTGTTTTTGAAAAGCTTTTTGAAACCTATAGAAAAGAAATTCTGCATTCGAGGCTTCTCATGGTGGAAGGCAGGTTGCAGCGCGAGGGACAGGTGGTGCACGTGATCGTGAGTAAATGTTTTGATTTTACAAAGATGCTCGGCAAGTTGGTGCAACGGGAGGTTGATGAGCTTCCAGTGTTGACCTTAGCCGGTGGAGATGAAAAAAAATCGTCCTATCCTTCACAGAATAAACGTGCTCAGGTTCGCGAGGATGCCACGAAAAAAGTGTTCCATGAGGGCAGGAATTTTAAATAATTGTTTATTGTCAAAAGAAAACAGTAGGTAAAAGCAGGGTTAAAATGCAATCTGTAAGTTTTAATGAGATAATTTGTTAATATTGAGAATTCTAAGGAAAGGAACTTTTGCTTGGACACGCAACTTAATTAACGACTAACTCAAAAAAATGCCAATTACTGGTGAAGATTTCGAAAAACTTGTGGCGCCTTTCTTCAAAAAGTTGTTTCAAGATATGGGCTTTTTAGTCATTCAGGTAAGAAAACAGACAGCCGGCACTCAAAATGGTTTTGATATCAGTGTTTTGTTTTTAGATGAGAATGAATTGGAGCGAGAATTTTTTATCGAATGTAAATACTATGCTTCCGCCAAGCTGGAATGGTCAGAGATTTTCAGTAAACAGGTACAGCTTGACTCTTCAAACCACGATGCAACAGCATTTATTGCACTTTCTCCGTTGAAAAACCTAAGCAATATTGATCATAACATACAAGCAAAACAAACAAAAGCATTTAAATTCCCTGTTGACTTTTGGACACCCGATAAGGATGTTGAAAAGATGTTTGCATTGGATAAAAAACTATATCAAAAAATATACGACGAGCCCTGTTTACTTGTTTTGGACGAGGAAAAGGAGCTTCAGCGGCTCAAAGTACTTGTCAATTTGTTGATTAGCAAAAAAGATCTGCTTAGACATGCAAATCTAATAAAGATCCCTGATGCCACTTCACCCATTAACGGTGATGAAGAAATGGTGACATCACTTGATATCAAATTAAACGCAATATGCAAGTCAGATGATCAGTATCGGATTATCTATCACAAAGCAAGAGCTGACTATAAAGTATATCTCGAAAGTTTAGTTGATGTACATTCGGAGCTTAGAACCAATATTTTAAATTGGGAGGAAAATATGAGACTAAAGGCATCGCGACTTACGCATAACTTTAAGATGGACGATTCCTACACTCCCCAAAAGTTCTTCAGTGACTTTTTTAATGAAGCGGAAAAGGAAATATTAACCTTTTATGGAGAAAATGAACTAAAGGGAGATAAAGAAAAATTATTATGCGGAATTGTATTTGAGTTAGCAGCACAATGCCCATTAGATTGGAGGAAAAATGGAACTGATTAATCACTTAATACAAAATATTACCGAGAAAGGCTTAACACCAAGCATCAACCTGGATAGACCGCTCTTTGTCCAACCAGAAGACCGTATGGAGTTCCGGGCCGCAAGAATTGCGGTAATTCTTGGTATACTTAACACGAAAAATGGATTAAGTAAAAACGTTATTGCATGTGTTGATTTTCTTCTAAGAAATGAAGCCTTCCAGTCTAAATTCATTTTGGAATACTTCAACGGCAAAAAAAATATTGTTGATAAGATTAAGAAATTCGAGACAACACAACAAGTGGAAATTGACTTCAATATTGTCCAATATAAAAGTGTGCCATGGGACATCAGGTTCAATGATATGTTTATGTATTTATATACCAGAAATCTTTTGGCCTATAAATCTGATAAGGATCAAAAAAATATCAGATTATTTCTAACCGATACTGGTAAAACATATTTTGAAAAAATAAAGGATGCATTTCCTCGTGAACATAATTTTCTTGATCTTTTTGGTACAAGCATAGTTGAAGAAAAACTAATTAAAATAATAACTGAAGTAATACCTAATTCCTATTGGAAACAGAATGCCACGTTTGATAATAAATAAACTAATCTACCATATCCAAACTGATGATGGTAAAAAATATGGTGCTGAAATTCCTTTTCGGGATGGTCTAAATATTATTTTTGGACCTAACTCAGTCGGGAAGACAAGTATTGTAACAGGTATAGTCTATGGGTTGGGAGCCGAAAAAGGTTTAGGTGTTTTTAAATCGATACAAAACCCTTTCAAACCGGAATTCTATAAAGAAATAGATAATAAAAGGGTTGCGAGATCTTATTTGTTATTGGAAATCTCCAATGGTGAGGATGTAGTAACGATTTTTCGATACATAGCTGGCGGAGATAATACAATAGCTGCAATAAAATCTTGTCCTGCTGACCAATTCTATACCAACCCAGAATCGGAAAGGCTAATAGTTGTCGGTGAAGGTGTTTTTTCTGAGAACGGCTTTCAAACATTTCTTTTTAGTTTTTTGGGTCTGCGCCAAGTTGAATTACCAACCTATGATCGTAAACTATCCAAATTATATTTCGAGAATATCTTGCCTTTATTTTTTGTTGAACAAAGGGCGGGATGGTCTCAGATTCAAGCCCGTCAGGTCTTAAGGTATAATATCAAAGACATCAAAAAGGTAGCATTTGAATTTCTTTTTGGAATGGATCGTTTTAAAATTCACATCAGTGAGATACGTTTGAAGGAACTTGATTTAGAGCTTAAAAAAATAATTGAAGAGTTATCTGGAAAAGAGGAAAACCTGTTTGTTATATCTGATGGTGAGAAGTCGGAAGATGTACTTATAGTCAATACCGACTCTATTGGTAAAGCCAGTATAAGCGACTACATTAACTACCTTGACGAGCGTTATAAAGTCGAGGCAAATTTGGTAGAAAGTGCGGCAAATCCAGTTACAGACTTTGAAGATTCCAAAATAAATCTTCGCGAGAAAATAAAGGTTGCGAACTATCAGTTGAGGAAAGCTAACGAGAGGCTAGAAAAAATAAGTCTAGAAATAAATGAATATGAGAAATATTTGGAGCGGATACAGCTGAATAAATATAAAAATAAACAGCTTAAAAAGATTAAGGAGGCTGAAACGGAAATAAATATAACCACATGTCCGGTTTGCGAAGCTAAATTGTTGTCTACTGAGGATGACGAATGCAAATTATGTCATAGTGATTTGAGAAAGAAATTGTCAACCCCTGATCAAAATCTGAAGTTTTTGGAAGATGAGGAAGCTACGTTTAAAAAAGTCATTGAAAAGCGATTGTTGGATAGACGCAAGGTTTTTGAACAAAGGAATAATCTAAAAGATGAAATTTCTGGTTTGGAGAAAGAATTAGATCATCAAATTACGACTTTTGCTGGTAGTGACTTTGCGATTTTAAGGCAAAGAATATTGAATGCCGATTCATTATATAAAGACCTCGAACGTTTCAAACGCGTAAGTGAGCGATGGAATGGACTTACATCATTGCGACAGAAAATCAAAACCGATCAGGCTGCTTTAGATAAACTAAAAGCGGAAGTGGACGCTTATAAGCAAACCGCGGATGACCAGAAAACCATCGATACAATAAAAACATTTCTGCAGGAAAACGTAAAAAGCTTAGGCCTTTTTAAGAAGAATCGTGAACTAATAGCTGCGATTAGACTTGATGCATCGGATAACTATACACCATATCTAGACAATTACGACATTTATAACATCAGTAGTTCAAGTGATAACATTAGAATCATCCTAAGTTATTACTTAGCACTATTACAAACATCTATTGAATTGAAAACTAAAGGGAAGATTATTTTTCCAGACATATTAGTACTTGATGAGCCCAAACAGCAAAACTTAGATAACGATTCCCTGATAGATTGTATAAAAGTTATGGCCGATCTGCCGGTTAATTCTGGTCAGATAATTTTAACGACATATAGTGAATTACCTGAAGATAAACTGAAATTGAGTGAATACATAGTGTACGAGATGCATTCTAAAACAGATTACCTATTAAAACCGATTTAAAAATACCTTGAATTTTTATGGAAGTAAACTTTTAAGTAGCTTAATTTCACCAACGATGACAAATTGATGATTTCGCTTAGTCTGATTAGGTTGTTACGAAAATTTGAGTCAATAAGTTCCGCTCAAATTGACCACCAAAACATATTCATTGATGAGAGATTAAGGCCCCAAATTCTTGGATGTTTAATTCGCTGCGGAATCGCCTGGTTAGTGGCTGATTTCGAATCAATGATACCGAAGTTTCCATCCTCTTCACAAATTATAAGAAGCGTTATCAAATTTCGGAGATTTTTAATATCCACATCGAAAATGGAAATTTGAGACACCAGTAAAAAAACCAACTGTATGCAATTTCTCCATGTAACAGGTTACACCGAGGTGTATCTTGAGCCAATCCCAAAAGACACACTTACTTTTGTATCGGGCTATCCTACGGATACGTTGTTGATAAGGCTCTCGAAGATTAATGCCATGCTATTTCAGCAAATGGACAACCAGATGATCGATCCAGAGATACTCAGAGAAGCAGTCTTTTGCGACGTCCCTGGTTTTGAGCGAGTGACGGAATTCCGCCCCCTATTTACCGATGAAAAAAGATGGTTTGCCGAAGGTCCGATTGGTTTGCTGATTATGGACCTACTCAAGAATTTTAAGATGATCGAGACACTGACTCCTATCGAACCTTTGGAGTTTGCTCGAAACCTTTTCAAGACTATGTTAATCTATAATGATCTTTATTATGGCAGGCCGAAGGGAATTGTTTTTGAATCGCTTGAAGGTTTATTCACCATGGAAACAATGCAGCAGGGGTATCTGAGGGCAAAAGGGGTGATGAAAATTGATACCTTTACCAAGTTTCTCTTCATGAGCAAATTTCTTGATAGCGATGAACTGCTTAAAGAAGAAGCGGACATGTATTGCGAGAAGATGAAGATTGAAAACCCCGGGACTTTTGCTAAGTTTTTCCTTGCCGTACTTGGCTCGGCTATCCATCCTCAAAACTGGGGCAACCACATGTTAGACCTTTCTCATTTTTGGCCGGAAAAATTGATGAGGGAATTTGGGGCAGAACCTATGGAATTAGCTGGTAAGGAAAAGGTTTCACTTAATATGGATGTAGTCACCAAGCCATTTTTATTCCTAAGTCCGAAAAAAATTCTCGTCCTCGACTACAATTTTTTCCAGTATGCACTAGAAAATGGTTTCCTGTACTCTTTGTATCACCATAGCTCTGAGAAACTGAAGAGCAAGTTTAAAACCTACGCAAATTTTAAAGCCTATATCGCGCTGGAATTCTTTGAAAAATACCTTGTCGGTAGTCTGCTCGGTGAAATATTTCATAAAAGGAGTCAACAGCTTATCTCCACTGAGAAGTATCAAGATTTTATCGTCCGTGCTTCGAGCTGTGATGTTTTCGTGTTTGAGGTGAAGATGAACGATCTACATCCCAACACCTTCGAAAATTTGGACTATAAGGAATTTACCAAAGAATTTTTGGACAAGCGTTTCCTTTCAGATAAGATAAATGGCAATAAGGATAAAGGGGTAGGTCAGATTATTAGACAGCTTGGACATCTTTCAGAACCGAATAGCGACCTTCGGAACAAGCTTGGCATCACGCGTTCGGAAAAAATGAACATATATCCTGTAATCATCTGCTCAGAGCACCATATGAATATCGCGGGGGTGAATCACTATCTTAATGAAGGTTTTCAACAAAAGAGCAAGAATCTGAAGGGTAATTTCCAGACCATCAAGCCGCTAACAGTCGTCCATATTGATTTTCTGATCAAGTACTTTGGGCCGCTCAGGCGTAAACCTGCGCTTTTTGCCGAATGGTTGAGCGGTTATCATCGCAGCAGAAAGGGGCTTGAAAAACTCTATGATGAGAAAGGAGGCCCAATAACCTATCTTCTATCCAAAAGGTCACTGTTTGGCTACATGGAAATGAAAAAGAATTTCCCAAGCCCATATAAGGCGACTGTAGACGAGATAGAAAAGTGCTTTGATTTGGAGACACAGGGTGTTTAAAATGCACTGGGCATTCGAGGTCAAACGGTATAAAAACGTTAGCTGCCAATGGTTATGCTCAAATCTATACTTTGCAAATAACGCTTATAGCCGCCATTAACTTAATGAAGCGGTTTGGCATAGGCTTAATCTTGGTTGATGGCATCTTCTCTTCTAACTGGCGGCTCATACTTTTTGCCATCCCTGATTGCGCTGCAGATTGAAGGGTTCGAGAATAGGATGTTTTCGATATCGGAGCTTTGAAGGATAAGGCCCTTGATCTTTGTGGTCATAAATGTTAACATATCCTTTCCCCTTTTACTAATAGTTTCCCTATCCCAGCCTTCACTTATGGCTACATCGATTTCATTATATGATCCGGTTTTGAAACGTTCCCTTTTATCTGACCAGCTCCTGTTACCAAGAGATGAGTTTTTCCCGTTTTTAAGAATAGTAAGATTACCTAGGGTATGCAGCAATACCTTTGTTCCATGATAGGCATGCTCTTCGGTCAGGTTTTCAAAAACCGAACTTACCTGCTGTTGCCAGTTGGCTTCATATTCCTGGGGAATAATATGTTCAATGGTTGTTGAATCAAAATCCGAAAGATCTACCTTGTCATTAGTCTCTTTATAATGATATTTAAGGTGTTCCTCATATTCGAACAGAAAATATTTAAGTGCACCCCAGCGGTGGAAACCCTTCGGTCCGCGCTCGTAGCCATATAACCCATTAAAGTAGTTCACCATATTCGCCGTTAAAACTGGAATGTCCAATTGCTCATTCAAACGGGCCATGACAAGCACTGCTGATAGGTTGCCATTATAGATATCCCTTGCCCAGGTAGCAAAGGAACGCTCATCAATTACCCCAAGCCCCTGAATCCGATTACGGAACATGATGCGCTCGAGCTTGTCCAATGCCTGATCCAGTTTCCCTGGTTCCCATTCAAATGATTTTAGTTGAGTGAGAAAAATCTTCATTTCCTTTCCACCATTTAAAAGTAGTACCTTATTTATCATCGGATGACTAGAGTTATGGATTTCGTACCATTTTGGGGCAAATGCAGAAAGCTTCAAGATATAGTCTTGAATTTTTTCATAACTGACTGGACTTTCCTTGGTATTTTCCTCTCCCGAGTCATATTGTTCGGCACGGTTGGAGAATATTTCAAAGACTTTTTCCTCGGCAAGTTTTTCAGAAAAAACAGCATCCTTAGGTGTCCGGACCAATGATAGATGTGCAGATAGAAAGATGTCCTCATCGAGAATCTGTTCTGGATTTTTAGCCAGCCAGTTGTATATGATGCCCCAGGATCTGTTCACGTCATTCCTTAGCGACTTGCGGTCTTCATCCGCCAATCCCAGTTTTTCGGTCAGGTGCATTAGGCGGTTCTTTAGTTTTTCGAGCGTGGATAAAGGCTTCCCCCTGTTGTTCATCGTTTCGAAAACGGCCTGAACGTCAAGATCCTGCTCAATTTCACGAAAATCAAATTTTAAGGCTGTAGTTACCTTCAAAAAGATAATTTCCCGATCTTGACTGGTAAGCGGTTTGATTCTTTGCTCAAAAAAATCCTTGGCCTGGGATAGATTTTTGCTGTACAAGTTAAATTGACTTTCATCAAACACAGTACCGGAATGCTCGAATATTTTATTCAGAAGATAGGCATAGTTCTTGTCTGATTGGAAATAACAGAAACGGTAAATCCTACTGGCACCACTTCTGTTTGATCTGAATATGTATGCTTTTTCTAGGTCTTCCCTTGTTTCATTACAATATCCTTCCCCTGCATATTTTAAAAGTACTTGAAGCAAAATGCTAATGGTGGTCAACCGTTGCTGTCCATCTACTACGTTATAGAAAGTGAAGCCCGTAAGCCATCTTTCGATTTCCTCTGGTTGAGCAGCCTCTACGTAAATGGTTCCAGTATAATGCGGTCGCAAGCATCCATTAATTTCAGAAATCTCCAGTATATCCTCCCAAAGCTCCCGAAGCTGTTTATGTCCCCAGGCATAACCGCGCTGGTAGTCGGGAATCCTATAAATTTTTTGACCGAATAGATCTGAGAGGTTAATAGCTTTCATCGTGCTTTTAAATTGAAATTTAGAGGCCACAAGGTAACCTTTTCTAGTCTTGCAGTCAATGGCAAACAAGCGTTTTTTGCACAAAAAATGAGACTGATAGCCATTGAATATTTTAGTTTCCATGGCCGTAAATCATTTGGTGTTTTTTTCTCTCGGTGCTTTGGAAGGGTGTAAAACGGCAAAGCTTCGGCTAAAGTACAGATGATATCACACCTATTTTTGCATAGAGGAAAAGTCGAAAATCACTTGTCGTTTATCGATTGGAATGGGTGTTTTACCTTTAACAATTGGCACTGCAATAGTCGCTGGCCCAATTTGTTTTTTATGAATATCAGAATAGAAATTTTAATCAGAAAAGGCATGATGTGCAAAACTTGCGAAGCAGAAACTCAACCGCTTCAAAAGTTTGGTGTATGCAGATATGGCGATTTCAAAGCCCAGATTTGCCTGTCCTTTGGAATATCAAAGATTATTTGTATAATAGGGCGGTCCAACGCCCCTAAAAGGGGGCGCAATAAAAAATTGCGATAGTTATGGACTATAACCAAATCATCAAATTAGTTGCCGTCATCGGCGGGTCTGCAAATGTCGGTATTGCGCTCACACTTATCTATAAGTTTATATTAAGGAAGAGGCCTTTGGAGGAAACAGAAGAATTTGACAGCAAGGGAAGGGTATTGAAACGCCATAAAAAATTCAGGTAACAGGATGCAATCTAATGGACGAAAATTTATTCGTGTCACTTTGCTATGCTAGATTTGGCCTTCGGGGTATTGGTTACCTTCCAAAGCTTGTAATTTATATTGTACATAATCTTGAAGGCCGCGCTTGCTTTTCAATCAATTCCTCCCAGTCGATGCTATGGGCATCCCACTTCAGGCAGAACTGTCCAAGATCTAATGATGGAGGCAGCTGATAATTACTTCCGTTCCATCTTTTCGGTCTTATACTAAAATTTATAAAAAAGCGGGGATGTCTAAAGCAGATAAATATTTGGCGCAATCGTATTTGGATGGCATCAAATATAAATATTACTGAGAATGCAATACCCTTAAATAGTGTCAAGCAAGTTTAAGTTTGATAAAAGTCTCAGCAAAACCTGCTGCAAATTCGTGACTATGGTTCACAGTGACCGTTTCTTTGTTATACTGGGCCTTTACAGTCCAATTGTAAGAGCCATGAACAACAGTCTTCAAATCAATGATACAGAATTTATGATGCATCAGGTTTTTGTATGTGCCTTGAGGTAATTTGTAATAAGCTTCAAAGTGCTGTAGAACTTTTGACTTTAGCTTTGCATTAATATCATCGTCCATTGCTACAATCTGGATATTGACACCAGCAATTTTCTTTGCGTGTAATTCCCTTAATAAATCCAAATCTGTTAGCCACGCGACGGCTACCCAGATCAAAAACTTGGCTTTCCTGATCTCATCTATAATAATTCCTCTGTTTTCCTCAAAATATGCTTCAATTTTTATAGGATCTTGTATAAGCGCACCGCTTATCTTATAGCCACCATTTCCAGCATCTACAAACTCATATCCATCTTCTTTGATAACAACATTTATTGTCTTTACTGCCGCATTAAGGTCTAGACCAGATTCAAGAAAATGGACTTTAGACACAACTGTTTCGAGCAAGGCTTGCATTTCCTTAGTGCCATTAATCTCTTTAAGCTTTTCTACAACATACGCATTTCTGGAAAGAGCATTTGGCATCCCCCCGTTCCCCCATTCATAAACATCCTTAAAGCCAACACTATGGAAAAGCGTGAGTATTTCCGGCCCTGACAATTTAGGGAACGATTCTTTATCGCCAGAAATATAGGTCTTAAGTCTGTCTAGTGTCAGGGGTGATAATTTCATTGTGGAGTTGTCCAATTGATTACGGCTAATCTAGAAATTATTATCATTATTATTCCATCCAGCTTATGGGTATTTATGCTAACTTATTAATTTTAACCAATTACAATATTTGTGGTTAGATTATATCCCGATTTAAAAAAAATCTAGCCATTTTTCCACTTTTATATAGAAAAACAAATAGCTCCAATAAATCGACAGAACAATACGGAATTAGACTACGTGCATCTGGCGGAATAAATAAAAGACTAATCTAATTAAAGATTTCGCTTGGGGTGACCAAGGTCATTATAGGATTTTTGAGTCAATTTGTATCGTTCAAAATTGACCACCTAAATATATCAATTGCTAAGGCATTTAAGAAGTGAAGGTCATTACTTGGGCTGGTCAACTCACTATGGAATCGCTTTATCAATCTTGCCGAAATCTCTGGTAACGGTGATAACGCTCATACGATTATCTCATTCATTGTCTAAGTGTTATTGTGACTATAAATAACCAAAAAAGGGTATATTCATTGTTTTTAAGTATTAGTATGACGGCGGGACAATTAAAAGGAACATTACTAGAATACATCGTAAGAAATTTGATGATAAACTGCGGTTTTGCATCCGTTATACCAGATGGACATTACATCTACCGGCAAGATGGATCAGGGCTGTTTTTCATAAATGGCAAGGGTGCGGCGCATGACGCTGACGTTTTAATGGAACCTCCCATACAGATGCCATTTTCTTACCCATCTAGGCTCTTGTTTGAATGCAAGAGTTACGATAGGAGGATTGGGCTTGATGTAGTTAGAAACGGCCTTGGTCTTCGGTACGACATAAACGAATTTGAAATCGTAACCGATGAGACGATTCAGCGAAGAAAAAACAACAGGCGTGACACCTATGCCATTTCAAGCAGAAAAAGATACCATTACCAGGTCGGCATTGCTTCAGTGGAGGAGTTTAGCCGGCCAGCTTTTGAATTTGCCGCAAACAATAAAATTCCGCTTTTATCGATGCGTTGGTTTTTAAAAAACTCCACTTGTGACCTATTCCATAGGATAAACGACACCTACCTTCACGACATGTCCGTAGAAACCAGGGGGCTTTTATATAAATTTCTGAAAGATAAAACCCCCGATTCAAAAACTTCCAGTTTATACGATGATTTGTTTGAATATCTTCTTACTGATAATATATCGGGTCAGATTTTAAGGGATTTTGAGGAGGTAATCAATAATTGCGTTGTTGGGCTATTGGAGACCGGGGACCTGCTTTTTTTGTTTGCTAATGAAAGAGGTGTTGGCAATCTCTTTCGGGAGCAAGGCCAGGGGGGTAATATGGAAGCGAGGTTACATTATTATGCTGATGACGTGACCAAATGGACATTGGCAATTAACAATTACCGCAGTCAGGTATCGCGTCCAATCGAACTTGAATTCAATGTCCCGATAGGCTTGCTATACCAATGGCGTGATTTTAACTATGATAAATATGCTGGATATACAATGAAAGGTGCGTTTTTTTCCAGGATCTTTATTTTCTCGCAACGAGCCAGCAGCTATGGCTTGCCTTTTACAGTTGTTAATTTAGATAGCGAATGGCTTGAAGAATTAAGGTCCAGAGGAGAACAATAACTATTCACACTAAAACACTTTATACAAATCTCAATGACAAGCAAAATCGAAAGCCTTGAAGAATATATAAGCTTAATTTCAGGCACCTATTCTTGTGGGCACCACGTTTTTAGAGGGGTAAGCAATGCGCAGCATAAACTTATTCCATCTGTCGGCCGTAATCCGCATTATTCAGACAGAGACGAAATAGAACTTTTTGAGCAGTTTAAGCGTAGGGCACATTCAACGGTTGTAAGTCAGCTCAAAAATGACTGGGACTGGCTGGCGGTTGCACAACACCATGGCTTGCCTACCCGCCTTTTGGATTGGACTTCCAGTCCTCTGGTCGCCTTATATTTTGCAACAAAGCCAAGGATAGTCAATTACGCTATTGAACCCTGTTCTCCGAATGGTGGCTGTGTAAGCGTACTGCATTTTTGCAATTACATTGATACCAAAGGGCATGAAAACCCTTTTCAATATCCAACAGTTGGTGTCTTCCAACCACCACACATTGCCACAAGAATTACAGGACAGGCGGGTTTATTTACTATTCAGCCAAGCCCGAATGAAGAGCTGACTTTTGTGAAAGACAAAACCCTGCCAGATGAAATAGAACGGATAGAATTTGACCAATCTGCGGCAGCGCATATCCAAGGACAACTATTTAAAATGGGCATCAGGGAAGATATGCTGTTCCCTGACCTCGACGGTTACGCCAACGGTATAAGGATTAACGAGATACTTGGTGCACACCATTACAAACAGTGTTAGATTTAAAATTTTAGTACCTTTAGAAACGCTGATGACCTTTTATATTATTAGACCTTTACCCTAAAATGAGCGAGACAACCCCAACCGTCAATATTTATTTTGATAGCCCTAAAACTTTTGACGCGGGTAATATCCTTTCATTGAACGGCATTACAGGCCTGTACTTTATTTTTAGTTCTTCTATTCAGATTCAATATCCCTTTGATCCTTCCAGGCTGCTTTACATTGGCATGAGCGAAAAGAAAACCAACAGTATAGGAAGCAGGCTGAATGGTCACTTTGGCGGTAAATCAAAAAACGTCGGTTTGGTGAGTTACAGAAAAGTTGAACCGCTTTGGTTTACCTACATCAATTTCGAAATGCTTAAAAGTATCTGGGCTTTTCGCGTTGAGGATTTGGAAAGCTATTTCATTTTAAATTTTGTGGAGCATTTTGGCATATATCCGATTTGCAATAATAAGACAGGTCTGGATGTGATGAGTAACAATATCGCAACCCATTTCAAGATCGACTGGAACTATTTTAAATAACAGCTATGAGTAACGACGTAAAATCCGGCAAAGAAATTTTGGACGACTTTTTCAAAGAGATCGAGAACATTCCAAACGTGGACAAAGTGCTTGCACGGTCCCTGGCAACCCTATATGACCAGGGCAAGCTTACCGACACAAACGTGAAAAATGAATTACACACTTTAAGAGAGCAAGATGCCAATCAAAATTAAGCAACTTCATATTTCCGGGTTAAGGGGTGTCCAGGAACAGTTCGCCTTAAATCTTGGTGAAAAATCCATCCTTTTATACGGGGATAATGGCACTGGTAAAAGCAGTATATCGGATGCACTGGAATGGTATTACACTGATGCGGTATCGCACCTGGGTAGCCAGGAAATAGATTTGAAAGATGCGCTTAGAAACGCTTACCTGTCTGGGGAAAAAGAATCGTCGATCAAGATCAACTATAGTAAACCGGTCATTAATGCCGAAAGAAAGCTCTATTATAAAAAAGGAAAATTAGTTACTGAATTTTCAAATGATACAACCGATTTTGCAGAATACCTTGAACGGTCACGAAAGGAAAACTTGTTACTGCGCTACCAGTTCCTGCGCGATTTTGTTGACCAAACAAAGAGCGACAAGCTAAAAAACCTGTCGGATATTATCGGTTTTTCCGAAGTGACAAAAGCAAAAGAAGTACTAAAGAAGTCTTTCAACTTTATCAAAGCTGAAATCAAAAACCAAAACTTTGAGAACCAAATCAATACTCAAAAAACTACCTTAATTGAGAAAATAGGGGCGGCTTTTAGCCAAGAGGCTAATCTTTTTGAGAAAATCAATGAAACCATTGCTCCATTATGTTTGGGCTTCACCGTTGGGTCAATGGCCGATATAGATAATGTCTTGGCTAAATTGAAAACACCTGCATCCTCCAAATTCGTAAACGAGCTGAGGTTTCTGGAAACTTGTCAGGCCTCACTAACAGACCTCGAAAAGGAAGTTGATTTCATCGATACGGAATACACTAAATACCATGTAGAATTTAATAAAATTGCCGATGATGTAGGATCTATCATGCAGACCTATCTTGCCGAACTCTTAAAGGTTGGGAATGATGTCATCGTCAAAAAATTCCATAAGGACGAAAGCTGTCCGCTTTGCTTACAACCAAAAAATCTGACCGACTTACAGGCAGAAATAAATGTGCGTCTTCAGGAAATAGGAGAAGCCGCTAAAAAGAAAGCGGTTTTCGACAGTTCAAAAACAAGCATGGTGGCCATTGCTGCGGAACGTATAAAAAGGCTCGATGCTTTGGCAACCGACCTGTTGTATAAAGATCTGGCCAATTCAAAAATCAGTAAGGCTGTTGCTGGATTGAAAGTCAAGATTGGACTGTATCAGAAAGCTGCATTGGAAAAGGTTACCTCTGGTAATAGGTTAAGTGATGCATCTTCCCTGAAACTTCACGCTGCGGATTTTCTTGAAAACGTCGACATAGCTGCCCGGATCTCAAAGATAAAAACAGCCATTGCAAGTGATAACACGACGGTGCTATATGCTAATATATCAGCTGCCAAAGATGCTTTTATGAAAATCAAAAATTTCGAAGAAGACCGGGAGAAACTTGAAAAACAAAAAAACTCGCTTGAGATCATCTTTAACGAGTTTGTAAAAAAACAAAAAGAAGGTCTACAGAATTTTATTGATACCTTTTCGGGTACCATCAATGATTATTACCAGTACATGAACCCTGGTGAACTTTTTGAGAAAATCCGTATCGTCACCATTGGCGAGGATGACGAGCTTAACGGCATAACCATTGAATATAAATACAAGGGTGAATGGGTATCACCACCTCAAAAATATTTTAGTGAATCTCACCTGAACTGTTTTGGCATTTCATTCTTTTTGGCTTCGGTAGTCGCGTTTAACAAGGAAAACAAGTTTTTGATACTGGATGATATAATTTCCAGCTTTGATACCAATCACCGGAAAAAATTTGCTGACCTTTTATTCGATAAATTTTCGGAATATCAGATTGTCCTGCTTACCCATGAAGAACAATGGTTCCAATATGTCCGTCAGATTGCTAAGAAAAAAGGCTGGCTGATTAACGAAATCAAATGGACAGAGATCAAAGGAACACATTTGAGTGAATCGCCAGATGATCTGAAAGAGATAATTGAATATAACTTAGCTAATGGCAATGTCACATTATTAGGCAATCCTATAAGGAAATATTTAGAGCATATTCTGAAGAAGATCTGTTTGAACTTGGAAGTAAAGCTGAGTTTCAAGTATAACGAGGTGAATGAAAAACGGATGCCGGATGAAATGATCAACGAGCTTAAATCAAAGATTAATAAAGCTAGTGCGGAATTAAAAGTTAACCTTCCGATTATAGATAAGTTGTCCAGTTCTTCTGTGTTCGGTAATCTGCTTTCTCACGATAATCCTTTCGATCCGAAACTCGGGGACCTAAAGGCTTTTTGGGCCGACATCATCGCCTTTGAAAAGCTTTTTCATTGCCAAAACAAAGAATGTAAAAAACCGGATGTGTCGCTACGAAATTACGACACAGTTGCCAAAAACATTCGCTGCGGTTGTGATACCACCAAATATGATTGGAAGAATTAATTCAATTAAATCATTATTTAAATCAATAATATAAAATTAGATAAGACAATCCTACGGTTAAATGCTCATTTTAAATATAATATCCATTGTATCGACACTTGTTGAACAAACTTTTTTTAGTAAAGTTATTACCTCAGTTTTATAAGAGGAAAACTCATACAAATTAAATTTAGCTGTAAGGCTTTCATCTTTAGGACTCTTTGTTTTGTATTGATCTAAGACCCATTCCAGCGCACTACGATTACCAATTTTGTATTCCCAAGCACTATTGGGTATACCACGGAGCTCGGTGTTCTCATCGATTGTTATTATTCCCGATATCTTATCTGCCTTAAGTTTTGTTCTGGGATTAGTTTTATTACCAGTTTGAACCTCCGCTAGCGGATATAATTTGGCATTTTCATAATTTAATTGGATGGATATTAATGTTTTACCCCATGATTGCCACTTATAAAAATCCTCATATAATGGAATCTTAGGAAAGTCACGTTGAAGGTTTAGTTCATATTTAGAGAGATAAATAGGAAAGTGAAGTATCCCATAGATGTATTCAAAGATTTCTTCTTTTGAAATAGATTTCAACTTATAATGAGTAATAAATTTAGTTAATGCCCAATCTGAAATATTATCAATGCGGCCTTTTTCATCATAACGATAAAGCGGAAAACATTTTGTATCTCCAGTGTAGTGAAGATCGGGATAAGTATCAACTATAAGAAATCGAAAGTCAGATCCGTTCCCGTTAATACAAATTGCGATATTATTGTTACTACTAAAGAAATTTTGATTATGGCTTATCACATCATTCAAAACCGAATTTAAAGCCAATATTTTTTTGGTGTAAGGTCTATAGTTACATTTAACAAAAGAAACGGATTTCTCGACAGCAAATATTTTTCGCGTTAATTTATTTTTTAAATCACGACTCCACTTGATTTCTTTTGCATATTTTTCAAAATTGCCTGCGTTAACACAATTGTTATAGATCTTAATAAAATACTTGATTTTAGATTTTAGATTTTTCTCATTGAAATCATAAACCCACTCATCTCTATTAGTAGAAATTCCATTGGAAGCCAAATTAAAAATCGACTTACTACCACCTTTAATGTACATCGGAAGCAATTTATCAAAGTCATTATCTGTGTTGTTCAGCCAGTTGCTATTTTTATCTGGATGAATATGAGTGAATGAGGCCGAGGAAATGGAATTTTCTGTAAACCATTGAAGTTTTTGCTCTTTTTTCCAGTTATCATCGAGTGCGGTATAAAAAATACTGCATTGTGCACCCTTAACTCGGTTTTGTTTTTTGATCAAAAACATAACTGCAACACCAGTCTGAATTCCAAAAACGTTGTGAGTTGTACCAGCGATTTTAGGATTGGCTCTGACATCACTTATGGTATCTATAATATAAGCCTAGTCAAATTCTGTTTGAATAACTTTACGAAAACCATCAAAGGTTTTACTATCAATAAAACTCCGATTTGTAACAAATGCAATAATTCCCTTATCTTGAATTCTATCGAAAGCCCATCTATAAAAGCGGGAATACATATCATAAACTTTTGTTTTTTGAGCTTTACTATATTTTATGAAAGTATCTTTTATCCTTTTATCGATTTCTGGGTATTCCCTATTCTTATTGTTCTCATTCTCATTAACTTGATTTGCATTATATGGAGGATTACCAATTATCACCGAAATCTTTCTAGTATTTTGTTTGATGATACGAAGGCTATTTTCTTGGGAAAATGGAGCAAATAGATTTGTTTGCTTCCCCATAAAAGTAAATCCCAAATTATCAAGAGTATCTACAAAGCATAGATTAGTAAATTCTTCATATTTACCCATTTTTTGGTTATAGGTAAACTCAATATTTAAATTACTAATGTAATAAGGCAATATTGCGACTTCATTTGCGTGTAGCTCATTTTTATATTTAAACTCTAATTTATCTTTAGGAATATAATCTATTATATCGGTAATAAATGTTCCTGTTCCAGTAGCGGGGTCCAGAATTTCAACACCTTGGTCGGATAAAAATTTATTAAAATGCTGATGTAATAAAAAATCTGAACCCTTAATCATAAAATTAACGATTTCGTTTGGAGTATATACTACCCCTAAGCGATCAGCAGCTTTTGGATTATAGCTTTTATAAAAGGTTTCGTAAATTACCTTTAAAAATTTTTGCTTCTCATGATGATCAGCGATTCCAGCCGCGGCAGCATTAATCGCTTGATAATAATGTTGAACGCTTGATAGTGCCGTTTTTCTGACGGTACCGATAAAAAAGGTATGAATTACCTTTTCTAATTCACGGGCAATATTATTTTCTCGATGAAATTGATTCTCATCAAATATTGTATTAAAGACATCCTCAGTTAAAATATGCTGGATAATCATCTCTCGCACATCGTCGGACGTCACATTGGGATTTATACTATCGTGACATATTTTTAAGAATTTTTTGCTGTATTTTTTAAACTCTTTATTAGATTTTTCTGCTTTCTCAATAATTTCTCTAATTGTCGCGGTAACTTTAGGAATATCCAATTTAAAAAGTTCAATTGCTTGACGAAAATGCTTAACCTCTGGCCTTTCATAATTTATAAAATCAGTTAAAAGGTTGTGAAGAGCATTTGCATCTTTCATTGATACGCGACTTGTTTCTAGCCCGTTATGAAAAAGAATTGCCGTCTTGCTATCTTCGAAAAGTATATTTTGAGTAGGGTATCCTTTACTGAACTTTTTCTGTACTTCTTCGTTTATATCGTCACTTTCATCTTTACTTTCCCAATACCCCCAGTCTTGTCGCAACGAGTCTTTTAAAGTACCATCTGGCGTAACCTTTTTATTGCTATTATTCGCCTGAATACTCACTTCCGTTACTACCTTTAGACCCTTTCCTTGTGCGTATTCATTTAATAGATTATGGAAAGCACTCCTTATAGCAGTCTCTTTTTTTGTCCCACCAAAGTGAATGATATCTTCTACTTCTTTTTGATAATTGTGAATAGCGAACAGGCTCATTGAGATTATAAATATGAGTGAAAGATACTTGTTGTCGCTAGCATTTGCAATTTATGTATGTATATTAATTCATTTGCCAGCCCTAAGTTTCACTTTGTATTAAATTAAACTTAAATTGTAATGCGCTATTTTGTTATAGCTTCAAAGCTGATGATAGAATATTTCAATATCCCTATAACATCATCAACATAAACCGTTTTTAATAGACCCTTTCGTGAAAATAGGAATTTCTCTCGAACCCCTTGTAATTAAAACGCTTAAAACTAAGTAAAATTCGTGCAACGGTATCAAATATTAGTTGTGCACATTGGGAACCGAAAAACAACTTGTGCAATTTCTGTGCAAATGTCACCGCAAATTAACCGAATTAGAGTGCATAACTTATTTAGAAAGCCTTCATCCTTAAAACCCTCTGCTTACAGGAAATCGGGCCAGGTATTACAAATTCAGTTTCCCGAAGGTCGTCGCTCCAGTTTGGTGAACCTCCAAGAGGGCGTGTTTGATATTCTTGTAGTCGATAATTTTATGTAAAAAGCATACAGCGCCAGCTTTCTTTGCCTCCTCTATGTAAAAGTTTTCTATCTCTGAAGTTAGGACAATCACTTTCGCGTGGGGCCATTTCTTCAAAATTTCTTTTGTCAACTCAAGACCATTCAATTTGGGCATGCGCAGGTCCGTTAAAAACAAATCAGGCAAAGTCGAGCAATTTTCTGAGAAAGTAAGAAGCTCTCTGCCATCACTAAAAGCGCCAATGACATCAAAGCCACTTTCGACCAACATTTCTACCATTGGTTCCCGAAACCAGCGCTCATCTTCCGCATAGGCGAGAGTTATTTTATTTGCACTCATAACATTATTTTCCTACCACTATATTTCCTCGGAAAGCTTTTCTCAATATACAAAAATAAAATTATAGGGTTGAAAAGAAAGCTTTTATTGGCTCAAGAATATATTTTGGCTAGCGCAAAGCTTCTCTCAGAATATTTTCGTCAAAAGTATTGGTGTTCTCTGCAGTTAAGGAAATACAATTATCGCCTGCGGTCTCTGCGTCTAACCTTTTTACTAAAATCAGGATAAATTATTACCACTTCTGATAAAAATAGCTATTCCAATACCCCCACCTGCCAAGAAAATATTGATGTTACACGCCAATCTTCAACCAGAAGTCTTTAGTTAAGGAAACTTTTAAGAAGCCTGCTTCTAAAGTTTGTAAGTCTCACCTTTTTGATAAGGTTTCGAAGTCGACCAATTAAAAAGTGAGATAACATTGGTGATGAGGATTTTGATTCCATATAATGGAATGCTATCTTAGCCTTGAGAGCGTTAATTTAGATATCGGGGATATGGACACCGTTCAGTCCCCGTGTCTATTTCTAAACTCATTGCACATCTTGCCTTAGTGAACGCTAGTTTCATTTAGTTCAATTACTATTTTTCTGAAAAATGCTAATCCCACGGTATGGCGGCTATCGTGAATTGTTCACAAGAAAATGACTGGAACTTTTTTCCGTTTTGCACCAGTTACCTTTCTCCCAGATTAAATAAAAAGCCCTCGTTTTCGCTTTCAATTACAAATACTATTTTATCTTTTAGAAATGCCTTTCTCGTATAGCGCTTTCACCCAACACGGTCAGATGGAAATCGGTTTCTAATTTCCAAAACGAAACGATTCGAAGCATTCTGCACCAGGCGTAAAAGTACTGCGAAAATATAATGTTCTTTAATCCGGTTCGGTTGAAATGATCATCGCTTAAACACTTAAGCGTGGGACAGTTACAGAACGAAACAAAAAAAAACGGCAGCCCTAAAATATATTTTAGATAAACCTAAATTTATTTTTAGTCTTTTCTGTTTTTATTATTAGATTTACAAAAAATCAGATAACATGCAGAAAAGATTACCCATTGTCCTGCTTTCACTTATGAGCCTAGTTGCTATAATGGTGTCCTGTGAGAAGATAATCCCTTCTTCTCCAAAAGAGGATGAAATTCTTGATGGCCCGGTGGAAGGACTCAGCTATGACCAGCTCAGACGTTTCGCTTTGGGAGATGCGGCCTTTAACAATGAGATATTTACTCCTGCGAATGGCCTTGGTCCTGGCTTTGTTGCAACCAGCTGCGGAAGCTGCCATGCTGGAGACGGCAAAGGCCATCCCTTTACTACGCTGGTCCGTTTCGGGCAGACCGATGAGACAGGCAATAAATTTTTGGACCAGGGAGGCCCACAACTGCAGAACAGGGCTATTCCCGGGTACAAACCTGAGCAAATCCCAGCAGACGCCAGCTTTTCAAAATTTACACCGCCTGCCAATACCGGCCTTGGCTTTCTCGAACTGGTAGCTGATGCAGATATACTAGCTATGGCTGACCCCCAGGATCTGGATAATGACGGCATTTCTGGTGTCCCAAATTACGCAGTGCTTCCGTCATATGTTCAGGCCTTTAACAACGCTATTGCACTGAAGGGAAAATATATCCATCGTTTTGGAAAAAAGGCGGCAGCATATAACCTGCTCCACCAGACTGTTAATGCCTACAACCAGGATATCGGGATAACTTCAAGCTTTGATCCTGTGGATGCCTATACGCGGATGGTGATTGATCCTGAAATTTCCACACTTACAGTGAATAACGTGGTGTTTTATCTACAGACGCTAAAAGCGCCCATACAGCGCGATGCCGGAAATGCCGAAGTTGAAACCGGCAGGAAACTGTTCGAAAAGATCAACTGTTCAGGCTGTCACAAGCCTACCCTAAAAACAGTTTTTTCCCCAGTGGTTGCTCTATCCAACAAAGAATTCCATCCCTATACCGACCTGCTGCTTCACGATATGGGACCTGGGCTGGACGATGGTTATACGGAAGGATCGGCTAAGACCTTCGAATGGAGGACCCCGCCCCTATGGGGACTGGGACTTTCGATGAATTCACAGGGTGGATCTTATCATCTGCTGCATGACGGAAGGGCAAAAAGCATCGAAGAGGCGGTAACCCTTCATGGAGGAGAGGCATCTGCAAGCCGCAACAGGTTCAACCAGCTGTCTGGGGCAGAAAGAAATGCCATGCTGAGATTTTTAGAATCACTATAGAAATGAAAAGAAAAGATTTTATAAAAGGCTGTGGAATGGCCTGCCTTGGAGGCCTTGGGATCACCACGTTGATCAGTGGATGCAGCAGCCTGGTGCCGGCGACGGGCGAGATTGCAGGGGATAACCTGGTCGTAGAAATGAAGGACTTTGAAATCAGACAGGAAAAAAATGTCCAGTTCAAAAGATACATTGTAGTCAGCAATGACCTGCTCCGATATCCCATCTGTATCTACCGGCATGATGAACTGAATTATTCTGCACTATGGATGCAGTGCACCCACCAGGGAACCGAGCTCCAGGCTTTCGGAGACAGGCTTCAATGTCCGGCCCATGGAAGTGAATTTGACAATAAGGGCAGAATGACAAATGGTCCGGCAGAAGCAAACTTAAGAACTTTCCCCATTACCATAGAAAAAACCAGGATCAAAATTTCACTGAAGGCAGTATGAAAAAACTCTTTACGCTTATCATATCTATTGGTATCGGTCAGATGGCTTTTGCCCAGATCGACCCGAAACTTTTAAGGGCCAAACCCAGTGATACAGCAAAAAACTCACTCAACATGGATGCAGTTTATGAACGGCCTTTTATTGCCGTGGGAAAACTTCCGGTATCAGTGGGCGGGTATATGGAAGCCAACTGGCAGTATCAGGGTACAGACGGGATCTCTGAAGGACAGCAGTTCCAGTTCAGAAGGATGACGCTATTTGTAGCCTCAACCATTTCCAAGCGCATCAAGTTCCTTTCCGAGATCGAATTTGAACCTGCTGAAAAAGAAATAGCGGTTGAATTTGCTGCGCTGGATCTGGAACTGCACCCCTTGCTTAATTTAAGGGGTGGAATGATATTAAATCCCATTGGTGCATTCAACCAGAACCATGACGGTCCTAAATGGGAATTCACCGACCGTCCGATCGCCATGACACAGATGCTGCCTGCAACCTGGAGCAGTGCAGGATTCGGGATTTATGGCAAGAACTATAGCGGTGACTGGATGCTGGGCTACGAGTTATATGCCACAAGCAGCTTTGACGATTCCATTATTGCAAACCCTGAAAACAGAACCTCTCTGGCTGCCTCAAAAAGGAATCCGGAAAGGTTTGAAGAAATTGCAAGCGGGCAGCCGCTTCTAACGGGAAAGGTTGCGGTACGCAGGAACAATATAGGCGAACTCGGCGTATCCTATATGGGAGGTGTTTACAATAAATGGCAGTCGGACGGAATTGTTATCGATGACAAACGCAGGTTAAATGTTTTCGCCATAGACTTTAACACTACACTTCCCAAACTTAAGACCTTCATCACCGCTGAGTGGGCATGGATCAGGGTAGATGTTCCCGACACCTATTCCCAGCAGTTCGGGAGCCGTCAGATGGGCGGATATATAGATATTGTTCAACCTGTGATCAAAAAAACGATTCTGGGCTGGCAGCATTCTGTTGTAAGTTTAGCCTGCAGGGTAGAGTATGTGGACTGGAATGTAGGGAAGTTCAGGGAGACCGGCGGGAATATTGGTGATGAACTTTTCAGCGTAATGCCCGGCATCAGTTTCAGGCCAAGGCAACAAACCGTGCTGAGGTTTTCCTACCGAAAACAGTGGCAGAAGGATATCCTTGGAAACCCGCCTGCCAGAACCGGAGCGGTGCAGTTCGGGGTGTCAACCTATTTTTAATGATACCAGCCAGGATAAAAGCGACAAGAAGCCTAAGAGTATATCCCATTCATTGTCCAAATCCATTTAGGGTGTTTGGCCTGATTTATTTTTTATGCGTTCCCGCACCAAATGGATATTATTTTGCTTTCCCTGCGAGAGCATAGACTTGCAATAAGGCGTAAAAAAACGGTGGGCTGATAGAAATGCAAGTGTTTCTTTATCCCAATGGCTTAGGTCCACATCTGCCCTTTTCTGCATTTCGCGCGCAACCTTTGCATCGGTGATGAGAAATTCCTCATTGCCCAGGTTATAGGTATCCGCATCACAGATAATTTCTTCAAGGATATTGCTAGGGCTATGTGGAATGGAGGTGGAGAGTATGCAGCGGCCGATGGCGGAAATGATATCCGGTGCAATCCCTTTATCTGAAAGAAACTCTTCCATCAGCCGCACGCTTCGATGCTCATGGCCGGCAGGAGGCCCAGTTAGCTGCCCGGTGTCATGAAACCATGCGGCAGAGAAAAGTATGAATTCCTGAAGGTCATCCAGGCGAAAATTGGAAGCGATTTCCTGGGTCCTTTTGACCACAAGTCTGGTATGATCCAGATCGTGGTATGCCAGGTCAGCCTGCCAGTGCTCCTCAAAAAGATAGCTTACATAAGCTTGAACATCTCCTATAAGCATACTGAAGATGTTTCTGCGCCTGCGCTTAAAAAAGTATTTACCTGTTAGCAGGATCACAGACCCCGCTAGCACACAGATCAATAATAACTGATAATAATTCATAATATTCTTATTTTTTTAATCCGCCTGTCCTAAAGAGATAATAGGCACTCTGATAATAAGAAATGGCTTCCCTTCCAAGTGTTTCAGAAGATTTCGCCGAGGTCTGTGTATTGGTTTTGAAATCATAATGATAGCTCTGCGGAGGCTTCCTTGGACTGAGTACCACAAGGGTGTCGCTACGGAGATAACCGAGCTTTTGATAGGTTCCTAGCAAGATCCTTGGGCGGTACCCGGCTGATCTAACATCCATACCGAAGTTATTGCTCTCAAAGTCCCATTTCAACAGGCCGAACAAGGTTGGATAGAGATCTATCTGTGAGCAAAGGCTGGGAATTATTGAAGGGGGCTGTCCATTGAGGTTGTATATCATCGCCGGGATATGGTAACGGGAGATATCAATCTCGTTCTTTCCTGCGCTTTCCGCGCAGTGATCGGCAACGAATATAAACACGGTATTGCTGAACCATGGCTTTTTCCGGACCTGTCTTAAAAATTCCCCAATGGCATAATCGGTATATTTTACTGCGCCCTCTCTTCCCGTGCCTGGTGGGATATCTATCTTTCCTTTGGGATAGGTAAAGGGCCGATGGTTGGAAGTGGTCATGACAAAATCGTAGAAAGGTTTCTTTAACGAGTGCCTTTTATCCGCATCACGGATTACCGCAGCGAAAAGATCCCCGTCCGAAACGCCCCAGGCATTTTCAAAGCTCACTTCGCTATCGCTCAGGATGGTCCGCTTTCCCAGATAGGCATCACCCATTGTAAGCTTCCTCCCCCTATCTGTTATGTCATAGCCATTGCTTCCGAAGAACTGGTTCATATTGTCAAAGTAACCGTCCCCGCCATAAAAAAAGCCTGTGGAATACCCACGTTTGGAAAAAATACTGCCTATTGTGCTCAGGTTTGCATTATTGCTCCTCCTTACAATACTATTCCCCGGTGTTGGCGGAACGGCGAGGGAAAGCGCCTCCATCCCTCGCACGGTACGGGTGCCTGTTGCATACATGCGCTCAAATAGGATGCTCTCTTTGGCCAGCGAATCCAGAACAGGTGTCAGTTTTTGTGTATTGCCAAAAGTGCCCATATAATCAGCGCTGAAACTCTCCATGACCACCATGATGACATTGGGTTCCGTCTGGCCATTACCGGCCAGAACCGATCTACGTACCGAAGGACCTTTGAAAATAAACCTGCTAGAGGAAGAGGAGAGTTCTTTTCTTACCAAATTGAAGGCAAGCTGATTTGTGAGCATCGGATAAAACTGATCGTAGCTAAGTTCATTCGCCTTGAAGGCCGCTACGAAAGAATATATCCCTGCTTTGGAAATTTCTGCCGCATAACGGTTACCGCTTTTATCCCCCCAGGAGTTATCTATCTCGATCGTATAGAATATTGCTGTCAGAATGATCAGGGCTGTATTTACCGATCGACGGGCAAAAGGTGTAGCAGACTCGAAGCTCTTCCTGAACGCCCCCTTCATAAGATAGTTCCATAAAAAGGAGATTATGACAACAGCTGAAATCAAAAGCGGCAGCGGATAGGACTCGTTGATGTTGTGCACAACCTCATAAGTATAGACCAGATAATCTACTGCTATAAAGTTAAAACGGCTCTCAAATTCCCGCCAAAAAGTAAATTCTGCGAAAAAAGAAAATACCGAAATCAAGACCATCAGAAAAAGAAGGATATGGGTAAACACCTTGTTAAATCCAGTCCTGTTCCATTTTTGGGGAAGGATGAGCAGATAAAAGGCATAAATTACACTGAAATATGTGGCCACCCCAAGATCGAAGACGAATCCTTTAGCAAAGGCGGTGAGGATTTCTCCAAATCCCAGCCCCGCCTTTCCGAGCGAAATCGCAGTAAAACTGATCCTCAGCATGGTCGAGACACAGATGAAGAAAAAGATAAAGAAATATAGTACACTATATCGGCTTTTCATAAAAATCTGCTTCATGGTTTATTTTTTAGATCCGGGGGTGTTGATAACAGAATCGTTGTTTTTTTCGTTGGTATCCTTGTCCCAATGTGAATTATAGAAATGTTTGGCTTTAAAATAAATGGCGAGTGCCAGCAGCAGCGCCAGTATCCAATAAAATACCATCAGGAAAACCGATTTCTTTGGCCCCTTGGCCTTTTTCTTTTTTGGAGCTGTTCCCCCACCCCTGGCAGCAGCAGGCCTGGGCCTGTTGTTTCTTTTGATCTGCATTTTATTCAATGTTTTAAGATCGGTCAGGAGCCTTGTGGATACCTTTCCGCGGTTTGGATTATATTTTGTGTGATCAGGGGATAGTCTTTGCACTGCCATTATCCCTCCAGGCTGATAAACCATTGCTGGGCCCTGTTGATGGCGACCTCAACAATATTGAGCTCGCTTACCTCTTTGGTAATTCTAAGCTCGTTGGCGATCTCGATCGCTTTTTCCCTTACCCTTGGGTCAAGGTCCTTCATCTCAAGTGGAAAATTTTCTGGTGTCCAGTCCATAGGTTTTTAGTTTTAAATTAAATTATTTTTGGATCATGCCCGAGAGCACATTGATTGTCAGGGCAACTATTACTGTATTAAAGGCAAATGAAAGAACACCGTGCATCCATGCAAGCCTTCGGATCCGTTTGGAGGAGATTTCTACGTCAGATACCTGAAAAGTCATTCCAACCACGAAAGCGAAATAGACAAAATCCATATAATCGGGATCTTCTCCTCCCGGAAAGATCAGTCCTCCGGGTTTTTCTATTTTTCCTTTCTTCTCATGCTCGATGTCACAGTAATAGAAATGTGCATATCGCATGGTAAAGACCGTATGAACCAACCACCATGAGCTAACCACGCAGAGCAACGGAATAACGATAGTCATAAAAAGGCCCTGATCGGTCTTTTCCGAATTTTCACGCAAAAGGATAATAATGGAAAAAAGACTGGCGAATGCAGCAGCTATGGCAAAAAGAAAAATGAGCGTCCTGCTTGAATCCTGCGCATGGGCATCGTGTTTTATCTGACTGGGATGCGAGGAGCTAATGGTTGTCCATGCAAGCGCTATGCTGGTTGTTGCATAGCTTAGCCATACAACCATCAACCTGACAGAGGCTTCCAGTTCCGTAGCATAGCAAATACCAAGGACGGCAAGAGCAACACCCAGGGAGAGGTAAAGTTTATGGTGCGCATCGAACTGACTGATTTTAGCGATAATATTCATCGGTTTAGATTAAATAATGAGCCCCAGAACCATAAACAGAAGAAATCCTAAGAAAAAAGCCGCGGTAAAAAATGGAGAATCCTTTTCTTCATGGGCTTCGACAAGAAGTTCCTCGGTAACTAAAAACAGTAATGCTGCGCTACCAAATGAGAGCACAAGTTCCAGTACTTTTTCTCCTGTAAAATGCAGCATAAAAAAACCTCCCCCTGTTCCCAATAGAAAAACCAGGCCAAATAGCGAGAGCACCCTGATCAGCCTCCTTTTGGAACTTCCAAGCTTGGTCAGCCTGGTACCTACTGCAAGTCCCAGCGAAAGGCATTCCATCGCAAGTGCCAGTGCAAGCAGGGTTCCTTCTTTTGATCCCGCTGCAAATCCTATCCCTAAAAGAAGACCGTCCAAGAGCAGGTCAATGCCTACCGCGATAAGCATTCCCCAAGGCAACAGCTTGCTGTCGTTTGTTCCGCCCATTTTGAGCTCAAGCCTGGCGGTATACCATTTGATCAGAAGCATGGCCGAAATACCCAAGGTAAAACCTATAATTATCGCGGTTGTATCATGGATCCTGATCATATCTGGCAAAAGCTCGACTGCCACGACTGAAAAAACTACCCCTGCAGCAAAGTGGAGGATCGTACTCTGCACAGCAGCCGTGGGCTTTTTCCAGGTTACGATCATTCCACCGACTATAAGTAAGACGACCGGAAACGCTGCAAACAGCAGTATGTTTAATGAAATAAGTTGTTTAGCCTGCATAATTCTTTCTTAAATAAAATCTATAGGCACCAAAGGAAAGGTACCCTAGATTGAGGTCGAGGCATGTGCCGATAAGAATCTCCATGGGGGTCAGGAACAGATATTTCAGCACTGAGCCAAGTGTCGAGTAAGGCAGATAGATGATGAAGAATAGAGGTACTCCGGTAAAGAGCACACTAAAAACAATTGCATGAACGGCAGGAAATATGAGATGCTCCACAGCGTCCATATCAGCGATATCGGCACCAATGTTCAGGACGATTGCCGGCACGCTGAATATGATCAACAGGTACAATACCCATTTTGGATAGTGTTTCCTAAGCGTTTTGGTCAGCCTGATACGGTCGCAATCCTGGATTGCAGCCATCAGGGGGAATGTATTGATCATTGCCCAAAGCGTTGCCAGACCATATTTTGCACCGCCCCGTGAATAGGTGGAAATACCTGATGGGTCATCGTCACTCGCACCGGTAACGATGCCCGGCCCCAGGGCTTTCAGGAATTTTTTAACCTTTTTGAACATGCCTTATTTTTTCCTCTTTTTCGGTGCTTTTTTATTATGTCCGTTGTCGTAAGCAAGTAAGCGCAGCGCATTAAACACTACGACCAACGTCGATCCCTCGTGGGCGATTACTGCCGGTCCGATCGAAGCGACACCCAGTATGGTCAGTGGAATAAGTGCGGCGACAACACCAAGGGAAATCCAGAGGTTCTGTTTAATGATGCCCCGGGCTTTACGGCTAAGCCCGATGGCAAAGGGAAGACTTTCCAGCTTATCGCCCATCAGGGCAATATCTGCTGTTTCCAAAGCAACATCAGATCCCGCAGCGCCCATAGCGATACCTACGGTACTTTTGGCCATGGCCGGGGCATCATTCACGCCGTCTCCCACCATCGCAACCATTTTTTCTGATTTGGCGAGTTTCTGTACTGCCTTGACTTTGTCTTCCGGCATAAGGTTGCCCCATGCCTCGGTTACACCGATCTGTTTAGCTACCGCTTCTGCAACCTGTTGGTTGTCCCCGGTTAGCATAATCATTTTTTTGATCCCCAGCTCTTCGAGTTCTTTAAGCACATGTTTTGCCTCTTCACGGGGAACATCCATAAGGGAAAGAATGCCGATGAAATCTTTATCGACCCTGACAAGCATTGAAGTATGTCCGCCCTTTTCCAGCTCTTCAACCTGTTTGAGAATATCTTCGGGTATTCCATCCTTTTCAAAAAGGGCCTTGTTTCCAATGAATACTTTTTTACCGTTGACCTCAGCCTGAACACCTCTTCCGGTAATGCCTTTCACGTTATGTGCCTCAGGAACGGATTTTTTCTTCATCTTTTCGAGTGCGCCTTTTACAATTGCTTCGGCCAGCGGGTGGTCGCTGAGTTTTTCAACTGCAACAGCAATACCCATTAGTTCCTCTTCTGACATGTCGTTCAGTGGAATCACGTTTGTGAGCTGGGGCTTGCCTTCGGTAAGTGTTCCGGTCTTGTCGAACGCGATGGCGTTGAGTTCGCCCAGATCTTCCAGTGGCCGCCCTCCCTTTATAAGGACTCCGCCACGTGCAGCCCTTGCAATACCGCTAAGTACTGCGCTTGGGGTAGAAATCGCCAAAGCGCACGGGCTGGCAGCAACCAGTACGGACATCGCGCGGTAGAAACTTTTGCTAAAAGGCTCATCGATAACCAGGAATGCAAAACATAGTGCGGTCACAAGAACCAGTACAACTGGAACGAAATACTTTTCGAACCTGTCGGTAAATAGCTGCGTTGGGGATTTTTGTTTTTCCGCCTCATTTACCATTTTGATCAGGCGTGAGATGGTAGAATCCTTGGCTTCCCTGATTACCTTAACCTCCAGAACCGATGCTCCGTTGATTGTTCCGGCAAATACACGGAACTGGGGCTTGATGGTTTTTTCGGCAGAATAGTCCTTTGATGCGTCCGGTACGGGTGATTTGTCCACTGGCACACTCTCTCCTGTTATAGGGGCCTGATTGACACTGCCCTCACCCTTTACAACCACTCCGTCTGCCGGAATCTTGCTGTTGGGCTTGATGATAATGACATCTCCAAGCTGAAGCTCTTCGATGCGCACTTCAGATTCCTTGCCATCCCGGACAACCAGGGCTGTCGGGGGAGCCAGACTGGTAAGGGCAGCTATGGATTTTCTTGCCTTGCCCATCGCATAGTGTTCCATCGCATGTCCCAGACTGAACAGGAAGAGCAATAATGCGCCTTCGGCCCAGGAGCCCAGGATCGCTGCGCCGATTGCGGCGACCAGCATCAGAAAGTCGATCTCAAAGCCACCTTTCAATATAGTTTCAACTGCTTCCTTGGCCGTAAAGAAACCGCCAAAGAAATAGGCTGTTATGTAGAGTGCAAGGCTTGCCCATTCGGGAACACCGTCTATGAAAGAAATTCCAAATCCTATCCCCAGCGCCGCGCCACAGATAAAGGCGAAGATCATTTCCGTGTTCTTCCCGAAAATCCCGCCATGTTCATGATCATGGCCTTCCTCTTCAGCATGGTCAAGATGAGCCTCTTTCTCCTTTTCAGCTTCTTTTCCCTTCCTGGATGGTTTTTCAGAAATAGGCTGTGAAGAAGTTTTGGTTTCTTCCTTTACCGGCTTCGCTTTTGTTTCTTTGGAATCTGAGCCTTCCTTCCGGACTACAGGCTTTTTGGCAGATGATTTGGTGTCGGATTTTTTCTTCTTGTTTTCCATATCGGGGTAAATTGATTTTTGTTGAATATTCAGGGCAACCGCTTTATCTGTATTCTCTGCCCGTGTGGGTTCACTTTTTTTAAAAAGATGCCTCCCTAACGAGGCACCTTTTATTCAATGTGTGTACTAAAAATTCTTTGTGGGGACTTTACTCTTCTTCGCTGTTCTTCATTTTTGACAGCAGATCATATGTACCTTTAAGTACAACCTTGCCTGTAAAATCCCGTCCCGAAGGCATAGTTACCTCTATATAACCGCCATCGGATATACCCGTTGTAACCTCTACCATTTCGAAATGATGGCCGGCCTCAGTGGCGCTTTCTTTGTTTCCCGACTCGTTTTTTGCTGGTTCCTTTGCCTTTTTTTCCGCCGAGTTCTGGACGAAAATGTATTTTTTGCCCTCAAAGTCTACAACCGCTGCAGAAGGCAAAGCCATTACCTGCACGGCACCTGTTTCGATGAAAGCCTTAAGGTAAGTACCAGGGATAAACCCGGCGCTTCCCTGGGCAATAGCATGAACGGTCACGGTCTTATCGGCATTGATCTCACCGCCTACCAGCTGTACGACAGCAGTACGCTGGGTTGAATCATTGGTGAGTGAAAAAAGCACCTTCTGTCCTTTTTTTACCTTTTGTGCATCTTTCTCGAAAACGTTGAGCTCAACGTGGAGATTCGAACTGTTTACGATTTCGAACATTGCATCATTGGGGGCCACAAATTTGCCCGTATTTACGTTAACCTTGGTTACATAGCCATTGATCGGCGAGTAGATATTTATCTGGCTACGGATATTGCCGGCGTTTAGCGAGGACGGATTGATATTGATCAGTTGAAGACGTTGCTTTAATGCATTTTCCCTTGCAAGATTTCCCAGATAAGCTGCTTTGGCCTGTTGGAGTGTTTTTTGAGCATTAACGTTTTGCTGGGCAAGGGTCTGTTGTCTTTTGTATTCAGAATCCGAAAGTTCAAGCTGGCTTTTGCTCTCCAGGTAATCCTGTTGCATCTGCACATATTCCTGATTCTGGAGTATGGCAATAACCTGACCTTTGCTCACCTTTGTCCCCTGTAAAAGCGGAGTGGATTTTACAATACCGCCCATCTGAGTGGTAATGCTCACCAGGTTCTGTGGTGGCACGTCAATAAAGCCATTTACTTTCAGCATACCGCTGAGTGCACGGAGCTCGGGACTTCCCAGCTCTATCCCTACAGACTTGAACTGTGACTGGCTGAGCTCTACTGAGTTGCTTTCCTCGGTGGCCGTGCTGTCTGCAGAGGCTTCTGTTCCAGCGCCATCTTTTTCCTTGCTGCCGCAGGAAGAAAGCACTACTGCCAGTGCCCCAATGTAAGATAATCGGCTGAGGGCTTTTAATATTTTTTTCATTTTTATATTGTTATTGACCTTTTAGGTACTGTAATGTGTATACTGATTGATTGTATTGGTTGATGGCCTCCAGATAGCTGAAGCGGATATCAGAGTAGGTACGCAGGGCCTGCAGATACTCTACATAGCCGATCTCCCCTGCCTGAAATGCAATCTGGGACTGCTTTAGGATCAGGTTGGCATTCGGCAGGGCACTGTTCTTATAATAGGCGATACTTCTGGAATTTTTCTGAAGGTCCTGGAAGGCCTGCTCATACCTTCCACGAAGATCTGTCTGGGAAAGGATAAAATCGCTTTCGGCTACCTGCTTATCTATCTTTGCGGCTTTTATCCTTGAGGAGAAAGGCTTAAAGAAAAGCGGTATGGAGATCCCGGCGGAAACTCCCTGAAAACGTTTGCCTCCATTAAAATAAAGATCCTGACCGCCAACATTCTGTGCTCCGATAATGGACTGGTTGAAATAGCCGATACTGAAATCGGGGCCGGAGCGTGAGCGCTCGAGCCTTACCGTCTTGTCGGCAATATCTATCTGCTGGGCCTGCAGCGCAAGAATTGGATTTTCTGATGTAATGGTATCAGCCTGGCTAACATTCCAGACTACCTGGCCAAAGTCCGCGTTCATGATACTGATCTGTTCCCTGGTATTGAGCAAACGCTTAAGTTCGGCGGTATAGGCAAGGATATCAGCTTCGTTCTTGCTCATCTGGTTGCGAACCTCATTATACTGAGTTTCGGCGGTAGTTTTTTCAAGCAGATTGGTCTCTCCTGCCTGGTACCTCAATGAGGCGGCCTTCAGAAAGTTACTGTAAACACTGTCCTGGCTTTTGTAAAGCTTTTGAAGGGCAATGAAATAGCCCAACTGGGCGTAAACGCTTTTCACCTGATAGGAAAGTTCTCTTTGTGTTACCTGAAGGCCGATTTCGGCTCCCCTGATCTGCGCATCATACAAGTTGCGCTGACTTTTGAACAGCCCCGGATAGGGTATGTTCTGAGAGGCCGAAAAGTTATTGTCGCGTTTGATGGTATTCATCTGTCCGTACTGCACCTCAAAGCTGGTCTTTCCAAGATCTGTTGAGGATCCCCTTAGCGCCTGTTGCCTGCCAATCTGCAGGGTTGAGGATTTCAAAGCCTGGTTATTACTCAATGCTGTGCTCAAAGCCTGCTCAAGGCTCATACCCTTGGTGGGAACCGTCTGCGCCTGCGCCTGTCCCGATAAAATGAAAAGTCCAAAAAACACCGCTAGGGTAACTACAGTTGTTGGAAGGGCAGTTTTTTTGCTTTTCCAACCTTCAAAATAAGTATATAGCACTGGAAGTACGATTAAGGTTAATATGGTGGAAGTAATCAGTCCCCCGATTACTACGGTTGCTAACGGTTTCTGCACCTCAGCGCCTGCTGCACTGGATATTGCCATTGGAAGGAACCCAAGAGAGGCTACAGTTGCGGTCATCAGTACAGGTCTCAGACGGATAGCAGTTCCCTTGAGGACAATGTCCCTTATACTATATTTATCCATTTTTTTCAATCTGTTGAATTCGGTAATCAGTACGATTCCGTTGAGCACGGCTACCCCGAATAATGCAATAAATCCAACACCGGCGGAAATGCTGAAAGGCATTCCCCTCAGGATTAATGCAAATATTCCCCCGATTGCGGCCATCGGAATAGCAGAAAAAATCAGTATCGACTGTTTTACAGATCCAAATGAGAAATACAGTAATAGCAATATCAGTAAAAGTGCAACCGGAACGGCAATAGAAAGCCTTTGTGTCGCCTCTTTTAAGTTTTCGAACTGCCCTCCATAGGTAATGTAATATCCTGCGGGCATTTTGATCTGTTCGTTTATTTTCTGCTCAATCTCTGTTACCACACTCTGGATATCACGGCCACGGACATTCAGCCCCACTATGATGCGCCGTTTGGTATCCTCACGTTGAATCTGGTTAGGGCCGATCTTAAACTCTATGTCAGCAAGTTGGTCAAGGGGAACCTGATTGCCGTTCGGGGCAGTCACATAGACATTTTTAACATCATCAATACCCTGGCGGTTCTGTTGGGAAAGGCGAACAATGATATCGTAACGCTGCTCTCCCTCGTATACCAGCCCCGCAGACTGTCCTGCAAAAGCAGTATTGAGTGCCTGGTTAACCGTTCCTATGCTCAATCCATATTGTGCAATCCTATCACGGTTGATCTTTACCACTATCTGCGGCAGACCGGTTGCCTGTTCCAGATAGAGATCTTTTGCGCCCTCTACACCCGAAACAATTTTCCCGATCTTTTGGGATATACTGGTGAGGGATTCGAGGTCATCTCCGAAAACTTTGATCCCAATATCCTGTCTAACTCCCGAGATAAGTTCATTTGAGCGTAATTGGATTGGTTGTGAAAAACCGAAGCTCACGCCGGGAACTTCTTCAAGTGCCTTACTCATCATCTCTGCCAGTTCTTCCCTGTCATGGGTAGTGGTCCAGTCTTTTTTATCTTTGAGTATTATGGTCAGATCACATGCTTCCATTGGCATGGGATCGGTAGGAATCTCGGCAGCACCAACCTTACCAATTACTTCTTTCACCTCTGGAAATTTTTCTACAAGGATTTTTGAAGCCTGATTTACTTTATCAATAGTCTGGGAAAGGGAACTGCCGGTAAGTAGCCTGGTTTCTACCGCAAAATCACCTTCCTCCAACGTGGGAATGAATTCTCCCCCCATCCGGGTAAAGATAAAAATACTGATGACCAGAAGAACAACCGATGATGCCACAACAATTATTCTTTTATTGAGTGCAGCCTTGATCATTGGAGTGTAACGGCGCTGAAAAAAATCCATCATCCGATCTGAAAAATTCTTTTTGTGGGCAACTTTTTTGCTTAAGAACAGCGAGGAAACCATAGGAACATAGGTAAGGGACAAAATAAAGGCTCCCAATATGGCAAAGGAAACGGTTTGTGCCATAGGACCGAACATCTTGCCTTCAATACCTACAAGGGCAAGGATGGGAAGATAAACGATCAGAATAATGATCTGTCCAAATGCCGCAGCGCTCATCATCCGCACGGCAGATTTTTCAACCTGCTCATCCATTTCGGCCTGTGTATAAGCGCGGCCAAGCTTATTCCCAGAGAGGATGTGCATTGTGGCTTCCACAATAATTACGGCCCCATCGACGATAAGTCCGAAATCTATCGCGCCAAGACTCATCAGGTTTCCCGATACGCCAAAAAGGTTCATCAGGGAAATCGCAAATAGCATGGCAAGCGGAATCACTGAGGCAACAACCAGCCCGGCCCTAAAATTTCCAAGAAAAAGAACCAGGACAAAAATAACAATCAGGGCGCCCTCGATGAGGTTTTTGGCTACTGTGCCCATGGCACGATCAACAAGCGCACTTCTATCTAAGAACGGCTCAATGGTTACCCCCTTCGGTAGAGTTTTACTGATTCTGTCTATCTTAGCCTTCACCTGTTTTACCACGTTATTGGCATTTGCGCCTTTCAGCATCATTACTATACCGCCAACAGCCTCACCTTCACCATCCTTTGTTGCACGGGTAAGTGCGCCATAACGGATGGAACTACCGATCTGTACGGTGGCGATATCGTGGATAAGCACCGGGATTCCGTTCGCATTGTTTTTGACAACGATCTTATTGATGTCATCAAGATTGCCGACCAGGCCTTCGCTCCTAATAAAATAGGCATTTGGCTTTTTGTCTATATAGGCGCCCCCCGTGTTCTGGTTGTTCTGTTCAAGGGCTGCGAAAACATCGCTGATGCTCAGGTTAAGGCTCCGCAGCTTATCGGGATCAAGCGCAATCTCATACTGTTTCAAAAGGCCACCGAAACTGTTGACCTCTGCAATGCCCGGCGTACCAAGGAGCTGTCTCCTTACAATCCAGTCCTGGATGGTGCGCAGCTCGCGCGCGTTGAATTTCTTTTCGAATCCAGGCTTTGCATGGATCACGTATTGGTATATCTCCCCAAGACCTGTTGATATGGGTGATATTTCTGGATTACCAAGTCCTGATGGGATGTTATTCTTGGCCTCGGCAAGCTTTTCGTTTACCTGTTGCCGGGCCCAGTAGATGTCAACATCATCATGGAATACGATAGTTACAACCGATAGTCCGAACCTTGAAATGGAGCGTACCTGCTCTATTTCAGGTATGGTGGACATGGTCTGTTCTACGGGATAGGAAATAAGCCTTTCTACCTCCTGGGTAGCAAGGGATGGGCTAAGGGTTATGACCTGAACCTGATTATTGGTGATATCAGGAACGGCATCAATGGGAAGTTGTCTCAGGGAATATACGCCCCATGCGATCAGCCCCAAAGTGAACAGGGCTATTACAAGCTTATTCGCTATTGAAAACTGAATAATTTTTTTCAGCATTATTTGTTTAATTAAGTAAAAAATAAAAAAACCAGATCAATGCACAGCGTAGCCTCGTATGGATTATACGGGCAAAAACATAGCATCGAAATGAAGATCGATTTTTAACTTAATTTAGGCGGCTGCCAAACAGATAATGGTAAAGAGATAACCTCACCCATGTAAGCTTCATTATATTCTGAGCTTATTGGTTTTGAGATTACCACAAGAGGTGTTGAAGAAATAACTTCAGAAGTGGTATTACAGCAGGAACAAACGCAGAACGGTGAACAGAAATCACTGCGTTCTTTTTCTGTAGAATGGGTTGTTATGCTTTTTTCAGTTAATGGTCCACCATGCAACTTACCCATAGCCAATACGTCAGCGCATGGAATGCAGCTGAGTATTACGATAATGAAGCAGAGAAACAAACTGGATATTTTCACTTTCAAAATTTTACCAAATATATAAATTTATTTAGGAACATTTTTTTTTAGTCCTGGTTTGAAAAAATTTAATACTTTTTTATTAAAATAATCATAGCCTATAGGTTTTCACCCATCATTCAAAAGTTCCACCACTTGAACAACCAAACGGAAACCTTCTTTGCCCAAATCAAAAAACTTCATATAATCTGGGTAAAAAGGGAAGGAAGTTTTCATTTATTGATGAGATAAGTCCAGAGGTAAGCCTGAATCTTCCACTAACAGACCTTATCGGCCAGCATAGACTCTTCTGATGGGAAATGTCTTTTAACCGCACCGAAAGCTTCAATTATTCAGCCAGCCAGGGATTTTTTGGCCATCAAATCCCTGGCCCGGCTAAAATGTGAATCCACTACCCAGAAAAGTCGATTACTACAGGTTTAAAGTTTGAATTTTATCCCTCCGTTTACTACAAACCCATCTACAGGCGCATAGATGTCCCTGAAAACAGGGCTAGTAATGCTACCTGTATAGATCGAATCAAAGCTGGTCTGCCTGGTGTCCGTTAAATTCTCAAAATTCACAAAAATTGAAAACCGTTCCCAAAGCTTTTCTGCCATCAGACCAGCTGTCCAATAGCTTTTACCAGTGGCACCATCGTTTAACTTCTGTTTGCTGAAATAGTATGCTTCGGCACCGATCTTCCATTTATCTTCAAGCTCATACATCAATACATTATTTACCCTGTGCTTTGAAACCAGCGGATAATTTGTGCTGGTGCCTCCTGTATGCTGGTTCACATCCGCTAATGTATAACCGATGAAAAGTTTAAAATCACCGTAGGTTACTTTGGCATTTGTTTCCATTCCCCTGGTATCTAAATTACCTTTAGGCTGAACATAGGTCAGGTTGGCTCCATTAGCAGCAGTCAGCAATATCGGGTTATTGATACGGGTATAAAAAAACATCTGATTGATGCTGAATCCAACCGCTCCGTCAAACAATGAGGTGCGATAGTTAACATCATAGTTGGCGCCATAAGAGCGTTCCGCCTTTGTATTGGCCACATCTAAAGGCGCTACATTTCTGAACTGGATCCGCTCAGCATCTTCGGTAAATACAGTTGGTGCCTTATAACCCAGACCACCGCCTAATCGGGTAGAAAAATGTTCATTGATCTTCCACAATCCGGAAATTCTTGGTAAGAAGAAAAATCCGTATTCATTGTGGTAATCTCCCCTTACTCCTGATTCAAGACTAATTTTTTTAGATATGTTCCAGGTGTTCTGTGCAAATGCCCCAATGGTATTATAATTGTAACTTCTGAGTGCATTGTCACTGTTCTGGTCTTCCTTAAAATTGTCGGTCAAAAAGTTCACCCCCAACACCCAGTCTGCTTTTTCTCCGTTACGGCTATAATTGGCCTCACTGTAGGTTGACACTTGAACGCCTGAAAAAAGGTAATTTGGCAACCCAATACTCCGGTCGTAATAGCTCACCGAATTGCGGATAACAAGCTTTTCCTTTTCGCTCAGTCTATGATCCAACTCAACCTGAGAGCTGTAACGCCCGGTTTTATTCTCCTCAAAATAAGAATGGGCAGCACTGCCATTTCCCTTCACATATTCCAGGTCGCCGCCAATCCGTTTTTCAGTTGTGGCGTTGATTCCGGCCAAAAGCGTAGTCGCATCATTGAAATAAAAATATAGTTTGGGGTTCAGGGTGAAACGGTCAAACTTGGGGATAGCGGTTAAGCCAATATCAGAAGGATCATAGGCAGTCCCTTTGTTGTATGCACCATAAACCGTGATACCTATTTTATCAAATTTCTGTCCATAAAAACCACTGGCATCCAGTCCCAAAGCAGAAGTACCGTTTAAAAGGAAATTAAGCTGACGCGCTTCAGTCGGTTTTTTAGAAACCAGGTTCACCAGTCCAGCAATTGCTCCACCTCCGTAAAGGGTGGACGATGAACCTTTGATCACCTCTACCTGCTGCAAATCCAATGGGGCAATCTGAAGCAGGCCCAATCCACCCGAGAAACCAGAGTATAATGGAAAACCGTCCCTAATGATCTGGGTATATTTTCCGTCCAGTCCCTGTATGCGGATACTGGAATTTCCGCTGGTCGCAGAAGTCTGCTGGGTCTGGATGCCTGTGCTTTCTGCCAGCATCATGCGGATGTCGCCAGGTTTCATATTACCTTTTTCGTCCAGTTCTTCCCCGGCGATGACCTCAACCCGTGTAGGAATATTATCAATGGTACGGCTGCTCCTTGTAGCTGAGATCACTACATCCTCTAGTTCCTGGTCTTCTTCAGCTGCAGTAAGTAAAATAGTCAAAACGTTAGTTTCAGCAAGGGGAAAGGTCAGCGTATCAGTTTTGGTCTGATAGCCTACATAACTAAACTGAATGATCTGTTTACCTGAGGGTATACCATTAATACTTGCATTACCTGCACTATCTGATTTAGCGCCAATGGTCGTTCCAAGAACTTTTAACGTAGCTCCTGGAAGTACTTGGTTTGTCTTTGCGTCTTTGATGACGGCTTTATATCTATTTTGGGCAAAGGCGGTAACTGTAAACAACAGTATAGCCAAAACCACAATCGTTCTTTTCATAATGATCTTTAAATAATGATTTCGATAAATATGTCCGGTTAGGACGAGGGAAAAATAAACTACGAAAGTTTGGGCGGCTGCCAGATAGAAATTGAAATGGCCTGTAGCTGAAGTGGGATGTAAGCCGTATTATGCTGTACAGGTAAAAGCTGGGCCGCAAAAACGATCGTTGTCCGTGTAGTGATGGTAAAGCCGATACAGGTACCACAGACATAAAACGGTGAACAGCCTTTGCAACAATTATCGTTATGTTCACTGCAAGCATGTTTTTCCGCTTTATCGGTTTTCAGTACATGGCTATCTTCTCGCGCTAAAGCGCAGCATGGTACCGCGGTTAGCGTATATACGATGAGAGATAAAACCAGGGCAATGAATTTCACGGTGTAAAAGTATAAAATTTACTAATACTCTGTGTTGTTGTTATGTGATATAATAGATTGCAAGATCTGTAAATGAAGAATAAGAGCCTGGCACCCTCAAATTTGACTGTCCAATTGATTGGGGTTATTTCGCAAGCTTCAAGGCATCAGCAAACTCACCGGACAGGGGGACTGTTTATGATAGCTGTGGGGGATGCTTCCACGTCGTGCTCGACACGCTTGAATTCAATTTCAATACTATTTGCATCGGTTGTAGAACAGCCTGCATTTAAGTGAACATAAGGTAACAACCCCTTGGGTCACCGTCGTTAGGCTTTCCGAGGGATCCCAGGTTGATCACATGTTTGAACTTTCAATATGGGGTTTCCAAATTCTGTGATACGGCTTGTGGAAGTGCACCACAAAAAGCAGATCTGCATCAGCTTCTTTAAGCATTTCCAAAACATAGTCTGCATCTGTGTCTATCAGTATGTATTCATCTATACTACTGGTACTGCCGTGCGCGAAAACAAGATTTAGTTTTTCACCGCTCAGTTTATATTCTAACCTGATATGCGCCGGAAGCGTTTTCAAATATCCCCTGTTATCCTCACGCAACGGCCATCGGTAACAGCATCTGCCTTTTTCCTCTACTAAAAAAATATCAGTCGATTTTGGCATTTCTCAATCTCAGGGAATTCAAAATAACGGAAACCGAGCTAAAACTCATCGCGAGTGCAGCTATCATGGGAGAAAGTAAAACTCCAAAAAACGGATATAAAATACCAGCCGCTATCGGAATCCCCAATACATTGTATCCCAGGGCAAAAAACAGGTTTCCTTTGATATTGCCCATTACTTTATGGCTCAACAACCTTGCTTTTGCGATCCCGTTTAAATCCCCCTTCACCAATGTAATCGAGGCACTCTGGATAGCAACGTCTGTTCCCGTGCCCATGGCAATCCCGATATCAGCCTGGGAAAGTGCAGGGGCATCATTGATGCCGTCACCTGCCATGGCTACCTTTTTGCCTTCGGCCTGTAGTTTTTTTATTTCATTCAGCTTATCTTCAGGCAACATCTGAGCTTTGAACCCATCCAGATTTAAAGTTGCGCTTACTGCCCTCGCTGTATCCTCATTGTCTCCGGTAAACATGATTACCTTGATGCCTTCCTGCTGGAGCTTTAGAATAGCAGCTGTGCTGGAATGCTTGATCTTATCCGAAATCACAACAAACCCCACTGCTTTATTTCCAACGGCCAAATAAGAAACCGTCTTGCCCTGCCTTTGAGCGGCACTAACCTGCTCGGACAGACTAGGATCAATCGCCGCTTTAACATGCTCCATCAGTTTTTGGTTCCCCAAAGCCAGTCTTTCCCCATTCAGACTGCCTGTTACGCCCTTCCCGGTAACGGCCTCAAAGTCGGATATAGCCTTAACGGATATTTCGTTTTCCTCCCCATAACGCAAAGTTGCCTGTGCCAATGGATGTTCGCTGCTGCTGTTCAAAGCCACAATTTTCTCCAGGATCTGTTTTTCGGTAAAGCCCTTATCTACGCTAACCACACTTTCAACCGAGGGCTTTCCCTCTGTAACCGTACCAGTTTTATCGATGACCACTACATCAATAGCATTCATTTTCTCAAGAGATTCCGCATTTTTGATCAGTATACCAGACTGAGCGCCCTTCCCTACTCCCACCATTACCGACATTGGGGTAGCCAGGCCTAGCGCACATGGGCATGCAATAATCAATACCGCGATTGCATTTACAAAAGCATAAACATAGGCCGGATCGGGGCCGTATACTGCCCATACCACGAACGTTACAATAGAAATCAATACCACAACAGGCACGAAATAACCTGAAATTTTATCGGCCATCTTTTGGATGGGCGCTTTTGAGCGGCTGGCGGAATTGACCATTTCGATGATCTGGGAAAGCAGTGTTTCTGAGCCTACCTTTTCGGCAAGCATGACAAAGGTCTTTTTACCATTGATGGTTCCTGAACTGATTTTATCCCCTATCTTTTTCTCAACAGGAAGGGGTTCTCCTGTGATCATGGATTCATCAATTACAGCTTCCCCGTTCTTAATACTACCATCCACCGGAATTTTTTCACCAGGCTTTACCCTCAGCAGATCTCCTTTCTGAATATCATCAATAGATACTGATATTTCCTTATCCCCGACCACTTTTGTTGCTGAATTAGGTGCCAGCTTCAACAGCTCCTTAATGGCGCTGTTGGTTTTGCCATGCGCCCGGGCTTCCAAAAGCTGACCGAGCAGTACCAGCGTAAGAATCACGGTTGCCGCCTCAAAATAAACGAAAACGGTGCCGTGATGTGTTTTAAACTGATCAGGAAAAACTCCGGGGAATAGAAGGGCGACAATACTGAAGCCCCAGGATACCCCGGCACCAATCCCAATCAGTGTAAACATGTTCAGTTTCCAGGTAATGATGGATTGCCATGCACGCTGAAAGAACATCCAGGTTGCATAAAAGACCACCGGAATAGAAAGAAAAAACTGAACCCAGTTCCAGTATTTAAGTTCCATTAGATCAAACAAAGGATTGCTGGGAATCATTTCCGTCATGGCAATAACAAAAATGGGTATGGTAAAACCTGCTGCAATCTTGAACTTTTTGAGCAGGGTTTCATAAGTTTTATCTTCTTCTTCAAGGTTTGTCCCTGTAGGTACCAGGTCCATTCCGCAGAGCGGACATGATCCTGGTTTGTCCCTGATAATCTCGGGATGCATGGGGCAGGTAAATTGAGATGCCTGTTTCTTGGCAGGCTGTTTTACCAGGTCCATCCCGCATACAGGGCAATGACTTGGCTTATCATAAGTCTTCTGACCTTGACAGTGCATAGGACAATAAAACAGGCCTCCCGCTTCATTTTTATCATCATTTTCAACCTTGGGACTTTGCTCATGGGTTGAATGATCATGATTAGGATGTTCTGAAGATTTTAGAACATGTTTTCCCTGAACTGCCATTTCAATACCGTAATGTCCGGCGGCAGAAAGAGCCTCCTGCAGCTTTTCCGTCGGGATATGTTCTTGCATAGTTATGACGGCTTCAGCAGGTTCAAGGGTCACCTGTGCAGAAACGCCATCAATCGCATTCAGCACATTTTCGACTTTGCTCCGGCAGCCCTGACAGCTCATTCCGGTTATTTTATAGGTGTGTTCCATGTTTTTGATTTGTTAATAGCTTAATGTCAATCCGGCGCCATAGCCCATATCACTGTCATAATGTGTTGAAAGCCCAAAATACTTAGTAACGATGTACCTGAATCCGGCCATATATTCCTTATCGGTATTGACCATAAACTGGAAGCGCAGTCTTTTGGAAACGGGGATATCTTCCCTCATCAGCTGAAACCTGACATTCCCCTTGTGATCGAGGGAAGCATCTGCAACGATCAGCAGTGGTAGGGTATATTGAACTCCCAAATGAAATACCTGCCTGAAATTTTTGGTATTTCCCTGCCCGAAAAGGTTGTTTCCCGGCGAAAGTGATTGCCCGAAAACATTCTTGTCCAAGGGATCAACCGTTCTTTTTCTAAAATCCCATCCGATATAGGGCAATAGCCATTGGTTTCTCCCGATATATCTTCCAAAATGACTTTCACTTTCATAGCCCATTTCCTTGTCAAACCCAATCCGCCATTCAGTGGTAAAGCGGTAACGGGTATTGGCGAGCATAATCTCTCCGTCGCTGCCATTGGTTTCGATTCCGATGCGTGCCATTGGATGAAATGCCCTGTCATCACTGAAAAGTTTTCGCTGTGCCAGCTTGGGGTCCGGGATTTCGGGATTAGGCGGAGAATTCTCATAACTGAATACCCTTCCCATACCGCTCATCATGTGATAGAGAATATGGCAGTGGAAGAACCAGTCGCCTCCTGGCTCTGTTGCTGCAAATTCAAGGGTATCCCGCTCCATGGGCATGATGTCGATAATGTTCTTCATCGGGGCATATTCTCCCTGCCGGTTAATTACCCTGAAGTCATGGCCATGAAGGTGCATAGGATGGCGCATCATACTGTTGTTGTAAAGGATTATCCTAACATTTTCGCCCTTTTTTATCAGTATCTTATCGCTTTCAGAAACGGTTTTGTTATCCAGCGTCCAGACGTAACGGTTCATATTTCCTGTAAGGTCAAACTTAAGTTCCTTCCATGGGCCTTTTGGCAGGGTTGTTTTCTTTGGATCTCGAAGCATATTATAGTTCAGAGTAACGATATCGGCGGTTTCTGCCTCCATATTCATCCCTGCCATGCTCTTGTCACCAGACATCTGCATACCAGGCATCCCCTTCATTTTTTTCTCTGTTTTTGAATTTTCTTCACCGGTTACCTCCGGGTACATCACCGTATTCATATCCATGATCTGGTTCTGCATCTTCATGCCTTCCATCTGTACCATATTGCCGCTCATATCCATCATATCGTTCATCATTTTCATTCCGGCAAAATACTTCAGTTTGGGCATTTTCTCTGCATGGACCTTTTCTCCCTTGCCCAGCCATAGTGATGCTGATCCCGTACGGTCTTCAGGAGTGACCAAAAATTCATAGCTCTTATTTTCCGGAATCGTGACCACTACATCATAGGTTTCGGAAACCGCTATAATCAGCCTGTCGACCTCTACAGGCTCCACATCATTTCCATCGGTAGCGACAACGGTAATCTTGCCCCCTGCATATTTAAGCCAGAAATAATCTGAGGCTCCACCGTTTGCAATACGCAGCCTTACCTTGTCCCCAGCCTTGAACTGCGGCTGTTCGTTCTGATTTTTCCCATTGATGAGAAAGGCTTCATAATAAACATCGCTCACATCCATGGCATTCATGCGCTTCCATTCATTGGCTACCTTTGTTTTAAAATGTCCGGTCCTGATCGCTTCTGCATAACTCTGGGTAGTCCCTTTTTTGATGGCAAACCAGTCGTTGGCATTTTTCAGGCTTCTATGAACCTCCTCGGGCTTCATATCTGTCCATTCGCTAATGACTACTGGAAGGGTTGGAATATCCCACTCCGTACGTTTGTTCATGATAAATGCCCCATACATACCTATCTGTTCCTGAAGGCCGCTGTGGCTGTGGTACCAGTGCGTTCCATGTTGGACGATGGGAAACTTATAGATGTAGGTAGTGTGCGGTTTGATCGGCATTTGGGTCAGAAAAGGAACACCATCCATCTTGTTCGGAAGAAAGAGTCCGTGCCAGTGCAGCGCGGTTTCCTCGTCGAGATTATTGTGCACGTAGATCAGGGCGGTATCGCCCTGCGTAAAGGTCAGTGTGGGCATGGGGATCTGACCGTTTACCGCAATTGCCCGCTTTGATTTTCTCCCATAATTTACCGTTGTATCGGCTATGTAAAGATCATAACGCACGGTACGTGGTGGAAATTTATTCGCAACGGTCTTAATCGGGCCCAAATTGGCCTTTGCAGTTTTGATATTTTCCATGTCAGAACTGTTATCATCCATTGCCATGCCCGCCATATCCCCCATATCCTCACTCTTTTTGGAACTTTCCTTTGTTCCCCCATTCTGTTCAGGCGCTGACCTGGGCTTTTCCCTGATTAGCTTCATCCCGCATTTGGGACAGTTGCCAGGTTTGGAGTCATGGATCTCAGGGTGCATTGGGCAGGTATAGGTTACTGATTCCTCTTTTGGCTTACTTTCCAATTTTTCTGCCAGCATTTTCATGCCTTCCATAGCTCCCTTTTTTGTACCTTGCTTCTTTTTGCCCGGATCAGCTGTCTTTGCCTTATCCACTTTACCTTTCTGCAGGATAAGCTTCATTCCGCACTTTGGACAGTTACCGGGTTTTTCCGATTGTATTTCCGGGTGCATCACACAGGTATAGATTACCCTGGACTGACCAGCACTGCCGTTCTTGTCCGTTTTCATTCCCTTCATATCCTGGGCGGAAACCACAGAATAAATTATCAATAAAAAGACTGTTAATATATTTTTCATTTCTTTGTTAATTTAAAGAGCAGTGAGATTCTTTCTGTTCAAACTATCCCTTGAATTCTGTACCCACTTTATGAGTATCGACTTTTCCCTTGGATCTAATATTGCATTTCTGTGGATCAGGCTATAAGAGGAAAGCGGCATTGTACCATCTTTTAAGCTATTTTCTATGGCCCGCAGTTTGTTCTGACGCCTCCGCAAGGTATAGCCGGCAAATTCATTAAAGTTCAGCTCCTCTTTTCCCGATCGTATGTGACTGTTAAGGTACCAGTGAAGCGGCTGAACATAGGCATACCATGGATATTCCGTGTTGTTGCTGTGACAGTCATAACATGATTTTTTAAGTATCCCCTGCACATCATCAGGCATAGGAACAAGTGTGGATATATCCTGAGGCATAGCCTGCGCGCTTTTATTGCGTGCAGGCTGTAAGATCTGCATAAGCATGAAGATAACTAATAGCCCAAGAAAGGTTTTTTTTATGCCCGTCATTTTTGTGCTATTTCAGTTCTTCTTTGACAGTGCCACAGGTGGGCATCGTTTTTCCAAGGTAAGGGTTTTTGATCTCCTTTATCTCACTCACCCAGATTGCACCCTTGTTATTGTTGTACATGGGACAACGGTCCACATACAGGGGCTTGTCAGTGCCAAGGAGCTTGATCATATCGTACATGTCTTTGCTCAGCATATCGAAATGCTCACGTTGATGGGCAATATTGCCTGCATTGGAACCGATATGCTCTGCGTGCTCTTTGGCATCATCCCGAATATCGCTATATGCCCTGGCCTGCTCCGAAGTCAATGATTTTTCATCAAAACTGGCGAACGCTGCGACCATTTCACTGCCTGCGGCGGCAGCTTGTTTATCATCGTCCGTGGTCAGGGCATTTTTCAGTTTCAGATAGCCGGATAAAAGCGCAGCCGTTTGGGATTTTTTTACATTATTGGTTTCCCTAGAAACATTTTTGGTCGTGGAATCCGCAACAGCGGAATCTTGCTTTTCATTTTTGCCATTTGTACAGGCGGCAAGGAAAAATAGTGGGCCCAGAAGGCTATATATTAATGTTTTCATTGTTTTTGATATATCTTGAATAAATTATTTCGAGCTGTATGTAGAATATATGCATACAGCTATATTGAACGGACCAAAACATCACAATGCTAAATGTCCGCTCAATAACAATATGAATTATTTGATAGTCTCCTTTACTGCACCACAGGTCAGCATCTGCTTACCGAAATAAGGGTTTTTGATACCAGCGTTATCAGAAAGCCAATAGCTCTTTTTCAATGGACAATAGGTATAATAAACAGGCGCTTTGGTGAGTTTAACGGCTTTTGCCAGTTTAAAAAGATTGGCAGAAAAAGTTGCGAAATATTCTCTCTGATGGGCAATATCCTTACTCTCCGATATGTGCTTGGCATCAAAGGCAAGCTTATCCTGTAAACCTATAAATATATTCATATCGGCTTCTGGCATTGACTTCATGTCCATGCTGCCCAGCGCTCTGGAAAACTCAGTGGCTTTTGAGGCGGCGACTGTCGCATCTGCATTTATCAATGCATTTTTGATATCGTAATAAGAAGTTAAAAGTGACTGTGTCTGGCTATTTTGCGCAAGGACGCGGCCAGTGAAAACGATTGCCAATAGGGCAACCAGAAAAAATATTTTTTTCATGATTTTAAGATTAAATGTTTACACTCTTTCCGCAGGAGTTTTGGCCGCGCGAAAGCCAGGCACCATGTCAATGTAACACGGGCTCTATTGGTAATTCTTGGTGAAATCTTATATCTGAAAGCTATTGATGGAAATCCGGATGTCCCTGTTGGGTGGCCGCTCCCGCTGTCCGGCGTAAACGCTCTTTTTGAGAGCCAGTTTGACAGAAGGAATTAAAAAGTTGTAATTATAATCTGGAAGCAATAGAACAGGTAGGATAACCTGGTTTTTAACGCTTTGGGGAACAAGCTTCCCCTGAACCACAAGGTCGTTGACCAGAGTCTTGCAACAGGGATCTTCTTTTGAAAGATTCGGTCCATTTGAAGCACTGTGTTTATGCACATGTGCACCTTTATGCTGATGATCATGTTTGTGATTATTCTTTTTAGAGGAAACATGTACATCACTTTCTCCATGATTATCTCTTTCCATTCCAACTGCACAGGCAAGGCCAACAACAGTGTTGAGCAGAAAAATCACTAAAAGAAAGATGGCTTTGGTTTTCATCAGACTACAAATCTATATAAAGATGCAAAATTAAATTTATATAATTTCCCATATCTTTTATATAATTATATTAGAAAATCACCTCAAATTTCTGACATTGAACTTGTTTCAATATTTTTCGGCCCCTCGAAAAGTAATTTCGTTTCGCAGACTCCGACCTGTCAAATGCTGGATTTGCTTTTCACCAAGGTCCAGACAGTATTAGCGCAATCAAGCTACATACTATGCCAAATTTTACTTACCATGGGTATTTATCCATAAGATATGACGCACCAAATCATAACCTTACCCTCCATTTTTGAATATCGATTCACTCTCCAAGAGGTAGGCTCTACTGGTGACCACTATTTCACCTAGTGAAATGCCAGACAATACCTGCACATAGCCCCCGTTCCCTGCTCCGGTATTGACCTTTCTTCCAGAAAAACTTCCATCACGATTTTTGATCCATACCTTATTGCCTTTACCTCCTGCTAGTATTGAAGATGTGGGCACAGCAACAGCATTCTGTTTTCCATTACCAATGGAAATGTATGCCAACATCCCCGGCCTGATCAGCCCCTGCGTATTTGGAACTGCGATCCGGATGAGCACAACCTTAGATTCATCTGATAGTTCAGGATTTACAAATTCCACCTTGCCTTTAACAACCTGTCCGTTCAGATCTGGAAAAGAGACATTCACCATGTCATTTTCCTTATAGTTTCCGCTTTCGCCGGCATATAACTGCGCCTCTATCCATAGATTGGCTAACCCTTGCGTTTTTAATATAGCCATCCCTTCAGTTACGTAATCACCCTCGTGGATGGCTATGTCGCTTACCGTTCCGTTAACCTTGCTGTATATGGTAACAGTGGCCGAAGTTTTGGACAAAGAAGAAAGATTTATGATCTGGGCGGAGTTCAGGCCCCATAACAATAACTTGTGCTCTACTGTCTTGATCATGGCCTCATAATCGACGTCAGGATTATTTAATACCTTCTGCTGCTGCCTGGCCAAAAGGTATTCTTTTTCGGCTGATAACAGGTCTTCGCTATAAATGGAATACACTGCCTGACCTATTGTTATTTTTTCTCCAACGGACCTAACAAATAAACGCTGTATGCGTCCGGCCACTCTTGCACTGATCTCTTCCGCCTTACTTTCGTCCGTGGCAACTGTTCCGGTCAGAAGTTTTTCGCCCCCTGTATTTTCTTCCCTTACCGTATCAACTGTTATGCCTGCCAACTGAATCTGGCTTGCTGTCAATGTTATTTTTTCCGTGGCAGAATTTCCTGATCCAGTAAGTTCGACCTTGATCAGTTTCATGCCACAGATCGGACAGTTGCCGGGATGGTCTTCATGTATCTGTGGATGCATGGAACAGGTATAGTAAAATTTGCTTTTTGCTTTTGCCGCCGGCTCTGCTTTTTGTTTGCAGCTGTTAAATATACTTACTGAAAGCACAATAATCAGTAAGGCACAGATCCTTTTCAGGTTAATTCTTTTTATGTTATTCATGACCCTTTGTTTTGATGAAACTCTCACTGTCTGTTAAATACCCTGCATCTACTGCCAGGGTATCGGTTGCGGAAAGGCCTCTTGTTATCTGTATTTCGTTCCCTTTGAAAGTCCCAATATTTACACTATGTGCATAGTATAAGCTGCCTTTTTTTAGCCAGATTATTTTTGTCTGCCCAAGATCCTGCAGAGCAGACCTCGGTATCCAAAGCCCTTTGGATTTTCCCGTCTCTATTGAGGCATTGATTAGACTGTTTACCTTCAGCTGATGTTCCATATTGTCCAGATAAACCCTTGCGCTAACCGTTTTGTCACCTTGCTGAAGGGTAGGTTCAATAAAATCTACTTTCCCATATAACGTTTTACCTGGCAGATCCGGCAGGGTAATCTTAACCGGTTGATTTAACTCTAAGCTGGCCAGTGAATTTCTGTCGATCTTGATAATGGCCTGGAACAGGGCAGCCCAGGTGATCAGCTCAGGCATAATCTGGTAAGGGTGCCTTAAAATATGAACCGGCCTATGGTCCGACAGAGAAAGCCTGCGTTTTTTAAGGTAGACGGTAAAAAGAAGAATTGCGCAAAGCAGCAACCCTCCCGGTAAGCTTCCCCTTGGAGAGAGGATGATTTGTCCGGGTTCAGCAGCAAAAGCAGCATAGTTCCCTGCAGCATAAACCAGTTTATACCCGATAAGAAAACCTAAAAATCCATTGGTTATCCATTCCCATAACAAAATCTCCTTCTTAGGCTGTATAATAATCTCAACAGGTGCTATATGTCCTGCAGCCTCCTTTCTTTTAAGCTCAGCAGAAAACAGCAGGTAACCAGAAATAAATGCCAGGGCCACAAAGAAACCGAAAGTCTGAACGGGAAGCGGAATATATATTCCAAATAGGTATTCAATAAGATGGGTCAGGGTTGGGAACATAGGCAGAAACTGAAAAACCGCAACGTAAAAAAATATATTAGCCGCCATCAGGAAATTGCCCCAAGTAGTCCATAAAGTGGGGACCCTTTAAAAAGCAGATCCCCACTGATCCTATTTGGATAACAATAAGTCTTAAGCCAGCAAGCGTTTGAGCCACTTTAATTCAATATATAAAATTAAATGCCCAAAGACTAGTAAGCCACGCCTCAGAAGCTAATTATGACCTCATTGTTACGATTCATAGTTATGGTGGTACCTTTAAAAAGTCGCACTGATCGGGCTATTTCTTTCCGGGTCGATCAAAAAACATAAAGATTAACAAGGGATAAAAAATAAAAAACAATATGTGATTTTTGTCAGCTTTATCCCTGGACGAAGTGTTAGGTTTACTTTGGAAAAAACGCGCTGCATGTTTTAATTAGGGAACCATAGAGAGTTTCTTTGTAAATTTATTATACCCTTTATTCTATATCCAAAAAATGTATTCCAATATTTTAAAGAATTTTGGCGCAGGCCTGCAGTATAGTTATCTTTAAAATCCAAAACAGCTAAAATGAAAGATATGACCATTGCGGAATACATCGAAAGACTTTTTCCCCAGTTTGAACCTGCCCTTAAGACCATCCTTATCGAGAATGCGACGCTTAGGGATTTTCAGGGAGGTGATATGCTCATGCAAACTGGGCAGAATATGCGCTCCACGGTGCTTATCGTAGAAGGCATGGTAAAGCTCTACAGGGAGGGAGAAGATGGACAGGAATTCTTTATGTATTATCTCCAGCCAGGAAATGCGTGTGCACTTTCCATGATATGCGCAACCAAACAGGAAACCAGTCAGGTAATGGCAAAGGCCATTGAACAGACCAAGGTACTCATGATTCCGATTGCCCTGATGGATAAGCTGATGCGGGATTACAGAACATGGTATTACTTTGTCATTGAAACATACCGTATGCGCTTTGAAGAACTCCTCTTTGTCATCGATAATATCGCCTTTAAGGCAATGGATGAGCGGCTGGCCTTTTACCTGAAAAAGCAAGCTGGAGATTTAAACACAAAAGAACTGCACCTTACCCACAGTGAAATTGCATCTGATTTGAACACCTCCCGGGAAGTAATTTCAAGGCTGCTTAAGAAAATGGAGCAGGCAGGAGAAATTAAGATGTACCGTAATTACATCGAATATTTAGCCTAAGCCCATAAAAAGAATAAAGTTATTTTTACTGCGAAAGGCATCACTTCTTGAAAATATAATGAGTGTGACAAAAGTCACCAACATTGGTAGATGATAACTCGATTTTTGTTAAAAAATAACAGAAATGGAAATCATTGCATACGTTGCATCTGCCTTAATTGGAATTTCGCTTGGATTGATCGGCGGTGGCGGTTCTATCCTCACCATGCCGGTACTGGTTTACCTATTTGGGGTTAATCCGCTATTGGCTACTTCTTATTCATTGTTCATCGTTGGCTCTACAAGTTTAGCAGGTACAGTCGGGAATTTTAAGCGTGGGCTGGTGAATATTAAAACAGCTTTGCTGTTTGGTAGTGCATCCATCTCAACTGTATTCTTAACCCGCAAATTCATTATCCCCCTTATACCCAAGATAATAATAAAAATCGGCGATTTTGAGTTAACAGAAAACATGCTCATGATGGTACTCTTTGCAGTTTTGATGGTAGCGGCTGCAACAGCGATGATTAAAGGTGCAAGAGCAGAAAGCAGCACCCGAATAGAAAAACCCCCACTTCACATCGGTAAACTGTTTTTATACGGCATTGCCATCGGCCTCGCTACTGGTTTTTTGGGTGCTGGTGGTGGCTTTCTACTTATTCCTACACTTGTTATTTTAGTGGGCTTACCCATGAAAGAGGCCGTAGGTACTTCACTTTTCATCATAGCGCTTAATTCGCTCATCGGTTTCACCGGCGATCTTGGACATTTCCATATCGACTGGATCTTTCTCGCCAAAATTACTACCGTTGCCATTGCCGGTATCGTGGTAGGTGGAATGATAAACAAAAAAATAGATGGAGGAAAACTGAAGAAAGGTTTCGGGTGGTTTGTACTGGTTATGGGTTGCTACATCATTCTAAAAGAGGTAATATTTAAGTAACCTTCAGAAACAAACTCCTTGTGTGACAAAAGTCACCAACGACCATATCGTTAAGGATTAATTTTGACATACTAATTTAATCATCATGATTATAGAACAAATTTACACCGGATGTCTGGCACAAGGTGCCTATTATATAGAAAGCAACGGAGAGGCGGCCATTATCGATCCGCTTCGAGAGGTTAGTCCGTATATGGAACGTGCACGGAAGAACAACGCAAAAATAAAATACGTGCTCGAAACACATTTCCATGCCGATTTTGTATCCGGACACATTGATCTGGCTAAAGAAAGCGGCGCAGAAATCGTTTACGGGCCGAATGCAAAACCCGACTTTGATTTTTACGGTGCGAAAGACGGAGAAGTGTTGCGACTTGGTGGGGCAAAGATTAAAGTGTTGCACACCCCAGGACATACCATGGAAAGCACCTGTTTCCTGGTTAGCGATGAGCAAGGAAAGGAAATAGCACTGTTCTCCGGCGATACGCTTTTTATAGGCGATGTGGGAAGACCCGATCTGGCACAGAAACCGGTCAGTGAGCTTACAAGTGAGATGCTAGCAGGTTATCTCTTTGATTCTTTACGCAATAAGATCATGCCTTTAAGCGATGATATTATGGTTTATCCTGCACATGGTGCGGGTAGCGCATGCGGAAAAAATATGAGCAAAGAGACCACCGATCTTTTGGGAAATCAAAAGAAGACCAATTATGCGCTAAGGGCAGGCATGTCCAAAGACGAATTCATTAAAGAGGTTACTGATGGTCTTTTACCGCCTCCTGCATATTTTCCTGAAAACGTCATGATGAACATCCATGGATATGATAGTTTTAACAAAGTGATAGAACGAGGCATGCAAGCCCTTAACCCCGATGCTTTTGAGCGGGTTGCAAATGAAACAGGAGCGGTAATTCTCGACACAAGAGCTCCAGAGGATTTTATAAAAGGCTTTCTCCCAAACTCGGTAAATATTGGCATCGATGGAAATTTCGCCCCCTGGGTAGGAACTTTAATCCCGGACATTAAACATCCTATTTTACTTATTACAGATGAGGGTAGAATTGAAGAAGTGCTCACCCGTTTATCAAGAGTAGGATTTGATGGTGCAGTAGGTTACCTAGATGGCGGCGTCGTTGCCTGGAAAAAAGCTGGTCAGGAAACCGACGAGATAAAATCGGTTTGTGTAGCCCGGCTGGCCGAAATCGGCAAAAAAGCGGAGGTAAATATTCTGGACGTCAGAAAAACAAAGGAATACTTAAGCGAGCATGTCGAGGGTGCTGTCAACCTTCCACTGGATTATATCAACGAAAACCTCGGCACCGTCGATAAAACCAAGACCTACTTTGTTCACTGTGCAGGTGGTTACCGTTCTGTTATTTTCAATTCCATCATGCGCTCACGCGGGTACCACAACCTCATCGATGTGGCTGGTGGTTTTAAGGCCATACAGGAAAACGGATGTATTCCGACTACAGCATTTGTATGTCCAAGTACCTTAATATAAAAGGGATATGAAAAATGAGAAAAAATCGCACTGGGAAAAGGTGTATTTAGAAAAAAGTCCTGACCAGGTCAGCTGGACGCAGGTCTACCCCACAGTTTCAATGGAGATGATAACGGGGTTCAATCTGGATAAATCTGCTCCGATAATCGATATTGGCGGGGGAGACAGTCTGCTTGTGGATTTTTTGCTTCAGGAAGGCTACAGCGATATTACCGTAGTGGATATATCTTCCCGGGCATTGGAAAAGGCAAAGGCAAGGCTTGGAGAACTGTCTGGCAGGATACACTGGATCGAGACAGACATCAGGGATTTTGTGCCGCAAAGAAGTTATGCAGTCTGGCATGACCGGGCCACTTTTCATTTCCTTCATTCATCAGAGGAAATCCATAGTTATGCAAACACGGCAGGTCAGTTTACCGGAGAATACTTGGTCATGGCGACTTTTTCGCTCACCGGACCAGAAAAATGCAGTGGCCTGCCCGTTTCAAGATACAGTGAAAGAACGCTGCGCGAGATATTTAGAGAAGGGTTTACCGAAATAGAGTGCAGGCCGCAAGAGCACACTACCCCAATGCAAAGCACGCAGGATTTTCTGTTCTGCAGCTTTAAAAAAAATACAGAGCAATAAGAAACGAATAAATACAATGAATAAACTACTTCAAATGATCAGCAGTTTTTTTTCAAAAGGTGCGTACAACCTCGATGGCTACCACTTCAAAAACGAATTTACAAAAAGCAGTGACGCAGTCCTCTTAGATGTAAGGACAAAGCCTGAATATGCCCCAGGCGCGCTTCCTTCAGCCATATATATCGATTTCCTGGGTTCTGCCTTTTCTTTAGAACTTGCAAAGCTGGATAAGGCCAAGCGGTATTTCCTCTATTGCAGAAGTGGAAAGCGTTCCTCCTCAGCGGTATCGGAGATGAGAAAACTTGGGGTGGAAGCATTCAACCTGGTTGGAGGTATCGGTACCTGGCCAAAATGAAGAAATATATTCAAGAAATATTGATCTATTCAACGCTGCCGGCCGGATTTCTTCGGGATGGCAGTTTGCTAAAATGATTCAGCACTTACTTGCTCAAACCGCCACAGGCATTACCTTTTAACAACAACAAAAACACCCATATTAACATTTCATTTAAAAAAACATGATTGATTTTATTAAACAACCCTGGCCTTGGTATTTCTCGGGCAGCATGATCGTACTCATTATGCTCATCCTACTTTTTTTCGGAAAGTCCTTTGGCTTTTCATCAAACCTGCGAACGATGTGCAGCATAGCCGGAGCAGGCAGGAAAGTAAAATTTTTTGATTTTAAATGGAAAGACCAGACCTGGAACCTCATGTTCCTTATCGGCTCGGTAATAGGTGGATTTGTTGCTACAAATTACCTTAGCAGTCCATCTCCCGTAAAATTATCATCCGCCACAATCTCCGATTTAAATCAATTGGGCATTAAGTTCGATGGTGGGTTAAATCCAACCGGCCTGTTTTCACTGGAAGCAATGAAAGATTTAAAAACGCTGGCTATTTTACTCATCGGTGGTTTATTAGTCGGTTTTGGATCTCGTTATGCAGGCGGTTGTACTTCTGGTCACGCCATATCCGGGCTTTCGAATCTGCAAGTACCATCACTAGTAGCCGTAATCGGTTTCTTTGTTGGTGGCCTGATCATGACTTTCCTCATCATGCCTTTTATCTTTTAAATCTAAAAAAAATGAAATTCATAAAATATATTCTTGCAGGAACACTTTTCGGAATCATCATGACCAAGTCTGAGGCTGTTTCCTGGTACAGGATCCAGGAAATGTTCCGTTTCCAGTCTTTCCATATGTATGGAATTATTGGTACGGCCGTTGTACTTGGCGTAATTGCAGTATGGCTGATCAAAAAATTCAAAGCCAAGGATCTGGCCGGAAATCCGATTGTCTTCCACGATAAGGACAAGGCCTATATAAAATACCTACTAGGCGGCACCATTTTCGGCCTGGGCTGGGCACTCACCGGCGCCTGTCCCGGCCCCATGTTCGTCAACCTTGGGAGCGGATATGCCGGTATGGCGGTGGTCATCCTTGGTGCGCTCCTGGGCACCTATCTATACGGAGCGATGAAAAGCAAGCTCCCTCATTAATAAAATAGAATCTGATGAGCAAACTAAGGGCTATAATAGACCATAGATGTCCCAGGTGCCGAAAGGGAAAATTATATACCCATTCCATGTTCCATTGGAAATATGATCAGATGAATAAAAAATTTGCCTGCTGCAACCTGAACTATGAGATAGAGCCGGGCTTCTTTATCGGAGCGATGTATGTGAGCTATGTTTTCATTGTCGCAGAACTTGTCAATGCGGGCATTCCGGCATTCATGATCTTTGGCGAAGAAGAGCAGTGGGCAATCATCGCAACCACTATTTCGCCGGTCATCCTACTGTTCACCTTCAACTACCGCTATGCCAGAACCCTTTTGCTCCATGTCCTCTCTCCGATCAAATATGATGAAAGTGCAGGCAGAAACTGCTGAGAAGATTTTGGGGCGCTGTGACAAAAGTTACAGTGCGAAGAACCGCTAAAGGGTAAATTTGATGTAAACCTGGCAAAGGCAGGAATCATACCGTTAAACACATTAATCAAAAATAAAAACACATGAAAATAGAACAATTTGAAGACAAGCACCTCTCCCATTACAGCTATGCGGTACTGAGCGAATGCCGGAATGAAATCATATTGATCGATCCCTCCAGGGATCCGTCTGCATATTACCATTTTGCCGAAAAACACCAGGCCAAAATAGTTGGTGTTATCGAGACGCACCCGCATGCGGATTTTGTGAGTGCTCATCTTGAAATCCATCATAAGACCGGCGCAACAATATATTGCAGCAAACTCAATACGCCGTCCTACCTGTTTTCCCCATTTGATGAAGACCAGACGATAACCCTGGGAAAGATCACCTTAAGGGCAATCAACACCCCGGGGCACTCTCCGGATAGTATCAGTATTTTGCTCGAACACGATGGGAAACAAAAAGCGCTATTTTCCGGAGATACCCTTTTTATCGGTGACTGCGGAAGGCCGGATTTAAGGGAAAGCGGAGGTGATTCAATGGCGGAACGCAATTTCCTTGCCGCCCAAATGTACCATTCATTAAGGGACAAACTGATGAAACTCTCAGATGAAGTGATTCTGTATCCGGCACACGGGGCAGGTACGCTCTGCGGAAAAGCGTTGAGCGAGGCCAATAGCAGTACCATTGGTGCTGAAAAAAGAAGTAACTGGTCACTGCAGGAAATGACTGAGGCCGATTTTGTGAGCGCATTAAATGAAAACCAGCCATTCATTCCATTTTACTTCCCTTTTGATGTGGCCTTGAACAAGAAAGGCGCAGCACCGTTTGAAGATTCGGTAAGTGCGGTTCAGATCATGGAATCCGGTGAAAACTTAAAACCAAATGCCCTAATTATCGATACGCGAAGGGAAGATGTTTTTAAGAAGGGACATATAGAAGGCGCTGTAAATATCATGGATGGAAACAAATTTGAAACCTGGCTGGGCAGCATTGTGAAGCCTGAAGAGCCTTATTATCTTATGGCAGAAAATCTTGCTACATTGCATAGTCTTATCGCGAGGACCGCATCCATCGGGTATGAAACGCAGCTTGCCGGCGGTTTTATAAACGCAGTAGAAACTGTCCCGGATGAGATTATCGATATCCAAAATTTTAAAGAGAACCAAAATGGATATACCATTGTGGATGTGAGGAACAAGACAGAGCGTATGGAAAACAGTATTTTTGAGAACAGCATAAATATTCCACTGGGAAATTTAAGGGAAAGGGTAAACGAAATTCCGCTGGAGCAACCCGTAGCAGTACACTGCGCCGGTGGATACAGAAGTGCGGCTGCAAGCTCACTGATTGCATCCGTTATTGATGGCAAGCAAAAGGTGCTTGATATTGGTGAGGCCATTAAGGATTTTCAGAATTAATATTTTAAAAGTGTGAAAACAGAAAGAAACAACGAGGATAAACTGCAGGTATTTGCCCGGTTTGGAAAATATCTCGTATGGACGTCATTTCTATTCGTTGTGATCATGTTTTCTCTTGTTTTAGCACTCAGCGGATTTCATCTTCCAAAAAGTTTCTATGCGGATAAGCCTAATCCATCCATTCAAAAGAATCAAATAAAACCTTTAGAGCGCCGTGTTGCTAAACCCGAATATTGGAAGGCGCCTGATACGATGCAGCTTCAGGGCAAAGCTGATGCGGATCTGATCAGGTATGGCCGGGATTTGATTGTCCGTACGGCATACTATTTAGGGCCGCAGGGTATCGTAGGAAAGCTGACTAATGGTATGAATTGTCAGAACTGCCACTTGGATGCAGGAACCAGGCCCTTTGCGAATAATTTCTCCATCTTTTATGCAGGTTTTCCAAAAATGAGCGCAAGAAGCGGTAGAAAGGAAGAAGCCTTTGAACGGATTAATGAGTGCTTCGAGCGAAGCATGAACGGCAAAGCTCCGGGAAGAAATTCCAGGGAAATGGTCGCCATGTTGGCCTATTTAAAATGGGTTGGAAAAAAACAGGATGCCGCACATTCCATTGCGGATAATTCGGTAAAAAAAATCCCATATCTGGATGTGCCTGCAGATCCCCTGAAGGGGAAAATGGTATATGCCTCCAAATGCAGCAGCTGTCATGGAGAAACGGGCAAAGGCGTTGCCTCACCTGATGGAAAAGGATATATGTACCCTCCCCTTTGGGGCAGGGACAGCTATAACGATGGTGCAGGAATGTTCAGGCTTGGAAATTTTGCAGGATTTGTCAAAAACAACATGCCTTATGGCGCCACCTACAAAGATCCGAACTTAACGGATGCGGAAGCCTGGGACGTAGCTGCATTTGTGAATGCGCAGCCCAGACCGCACCTGGATTCCAAAAACGACTATAAAAAACTGTACACAAAGCCAATAGATTATCCCTTCGGGCCATATGCAGATCACTTTAGCGAAAAGCAGCATAAATATGGTCCCTTTATTGACATGGCTGAACAGCACGCACCTATAAAACAGAAAAAATAGAAACATGAAAAAATTACTGATCTTACTCCAGCTTGTCATCATGATGGTCATCACCACCAATGTATCTGCACAGGAGACAAAAAAACCGTTTACGGGTGCTGTTGCAAAAAAGAAATCATATAAAGCGCTATATGTACTTAACAGTGCCGAGGAAAAACATATTTCGGGAACACTCAGGAACATCAACAATGCTTTGGAGGATCCAAGATTGAAGGGAAAACTGGAGGTTGAGCTTATCGCCTTCGGGGATGGCGTGGCGGTTTATCGCAAGGATGGAAAGTTCCTTGAGCAGCTTAATTTGCTAAAGTCAAAGGGCGTAATTCTTGCGCAGTGCGAGAATACCGTTCGCGAGCGGAAAATCGATAAGTCAGATCTCTTCGATTTCATCAGCTATGTGCCAAGCGGCAACGGAGAGATCATCATCCGTTCGGCGGAAGGATGGGTAATCGTTCATCCCTAATGTAAAAACCAAAACGGCAGTGAATCTTTAAAAGGTGCAAATTGGTATTTCGATACGATGCAAAGATTAGGATCAGTTGTGCCGGATCCATTTCACCCGGGGCCGCAAACGCCGAAAATTATTGTCATGTTTAAATATCAATGGCTTATGCCGGCAACACTAAAATTCAAAAGGTTCGACAAAATTGTCTATCATCGTATGTGCTGTGCGGAGTAACGCATTTAAAAATGCTAGGGAATTTATCGAAAAGCTACATAATTAAAACAGTACTCGCCCAAACAGCATTGATAAAATTTTGTTAATCAGGCATGCGGTGATCCGTCAACCAATATTATCAATAATGGAAAAAGAAGAACAAGCCATTCCTAAATCAAACACTGGTGACCATCTGGCCAACGAACGGACTTTTCTTGCCTGGATAAGAACTAGCATAGGAATTATGGGCTTTGGTTTTGTGGTGGTAAAGTTTTCACTTTTTATCAAGCAGATCACTCTCGCTCTTGGGGCCAAAGCCGTCGTACACCAAACCGGCAACTCACAGAGGATAGGAATACTTCTTGTCGGGGTAGGCGCACTGACCATCATCCTGGCATTTATGCGCTATCAAAAAACTCATACACTTATTAATCAAGGCAGTTATTACCATTCCTCTACACTCATCAAAGTCCTTACCGTGGTTATTTTCATTTCAAGCATGCTTTTGTTGATATATCTTGTAAGAACGACTTAGCGGATCTCTGACATGGAAACACTGATTGTGAGCACGAATACCAAACTTGAGAGAACCCGTACTTTATCACCGGTCAAATATGTTTCGCTACCAAACGCAGCAGGTCGTGAATATCGAAAGGCTTTTTAATAAAATTCTCTGCAGCGCAGCCCCTTCTAATGTCATAACGGTCCGCATGAGCACTCATCATGATAATCGGAACATTCCGGGTTTTCTCTAAGGACTTCAGGTAACTGCAGACTTCAATGCCGTTTCCATCGGGGAGCATAACATCCAGCAGAAAAAGATCTGCAACATGATCACTTAGCCCTGCCATAAACGAGCTTACCGAAGAAAACGCGGAAACCCCGTACCCCTCACTGTTAAAAAGAAGCTGTAATACTTCGGTTATACCCTCATCATTTTCCAAAAGATATATCATCTTTTCCATTTGTCATGCATATTGTGGGTTGCCCCTGGTTATAATAAATCTGATTTGCCATTCCTACGAATGTTTTTTAAAGGTCTAAAAAGGCCCCTACTTCCTCAATTTTCGCTTCTCATTGAGATGGCCGGTTTCCAGGTTCAACCGCTCCAGCAGGTAACGCAATAAAACCTCTCTATCTTGGTTTGCGGGGTGATATGCGTTATCTCCACCCTTTGCTGAGGATTTATTATGGTCAAAAGTTTCAAATGGTTGTGAAATATTTTTCTCTGTCATAATTTAAATTTTAGGTTAAATATTTTGCCTATTATTTTTTAGTTCCTGAAATTGCCAGAGCCAAACGAAGTCCAAAAAAGGAAACCTGCCCTCCGCTGCTTTTCCAACCCTCATAACGAAGGCCGAGATCTGCACTATAATGCTTCGAAATTGGAATGCTGGCACCCAAAGTCGGTCCGTAGGCAAAAGAGGTATTCAGCCGGTCTCCAAGAGTATTTGCTGCACCAAGCTCAAGGGCAGCGTAATAGATACCTTCAAAGTAATATTTTGCTCCGACTTTAATTGGAACAACACCATTCATGCTTGTTGGCTCTCCTAAATAATCGAGACGTTTTTTTACCTCATCCCTGTAGCGGAAAGTCATATAGCCCGCAGATCCGGTTAGGTTGAGGTGCTCCGAAACCTTGAATTCCACCTTTGTTGATGCCCCATATCCGTTGACATAAGTTTTAGCCGTCTTACCGGTCGGAAAGCCCATGACAAAGCCTACCGATATCTTGGGGACGGCAGTTTGATCTTGCGCCTTTACCTTTACAGTCATTAATAACAGGAAACAGATCAGAAAAGGTTGAAATGTCCATCCGGCATAGGCACTCATAGGGAGGTCCTGTAAAAAATGTTTAACTCGGCCGCAATGCTTTCCAGGTAAGGGGCAAGCTTAAAATCTCTTGATACAAAGGATATTACCCCTTGTTTTTTACATTCCCAAACCGTCCCAACCAGCTCTCCCTCGATGTAGACCTGGTTGCATCTTTTCTTTGGGACATCTATGCAAATGTGTTTTCCCCCGATTTCAAACTCATGGTTAAATTCTAAATCTTTCATATTTTCCTTTTTTCTTATCTGACTAATAAAAAGATTTGCCGGGCGGCTAATATCCGCCCGGCAATGTTTTATAGCGTCTGACCGCTTTTGATCTCATCGTTCGCGGGCGAAATAATCTCTGTCCCGGCTTTGATGGAACCAAAAATCTCGGTCATCTCTGTTCCCTTCATCCCTTCCTTAATGTCAACGAGCTTGGCTTTACCATTTGCAATTTCCACTACGTACTTCCGTTCTGTAGAACGCACGATAGCAGAATTAGGCACAAGAAGCGAAGTCGCACCGGATTTAAGCGGGATTTCAACCTCGGCATACATGCCGGCCTTCAACCTGTTATCTTTATTGGCCACGTCAACCTCGACGATTTCCTGGCGCATGTTGCCCAGTGAATTTGCAGACCGGCTGATCTTGGCCTGGCGCTGTTCCCCCGGCAGCGCATTGAAGCGGAACTTGACCATCTGGCTTAGGTCCACTTTGTCTACATAATCCTCAGGTATAGAAACTTCAAGCCTCATGTGGGTCAGGTCCTGCAATACCAGCATGGGTAGGTCCGAAGATTTGCCCGCCGACACCAGTGCTCCCGGTGATACATTCCTGTCAACGATCACCCCGTCAAAAGGCGCATATACTTTCAAGTAGTCCTGCATGGTACGTACGGAGGATACATTTGACCGCTCAGCCTCAGCTATGGCCTTATCTCCTTTCATCCTGGAAAGCGCATTATCAAGTTCTAGCGGAGATACCGAACCTTCCTCTTTTGCTGCTTCTTTCAGACGTCTGTATTTCTCACTGCTCGCCGATGCGGTCTCCCGTGCCTGCAGGTAACGGGAATTTGCCGATTGCAATTGTGATTCGAGTTCCGGTGCTTCCAGGGTCATCAGCAGCTGGCCTTTGGTCACCTTAGAACCCAAATCGACCAGTATTGCTTTCACAAAACCATTGGCCTTGGGAAAAATGTTCACCTGGTTGAAAGGCTTGAGCACCCCGGGAATGCGGGTAAAACTGGAAAGGGCCTCTTCTTCGACCTTTGTGGTTTCATATTTGGCTTCCTTGCCGTTTTTTTCGGGACTGATGTTCACGGGCTTCTGGTTTCCGCCACACGCGGCCAGAGTACTTATAATTATTATGATGGGAATGAATCTGGTTTTCATGTTGTTTATCTTTTAAATTCTTGTTTTTCTAGGCATTAGGTTTGGTTCTTTTAAGCTGCTTTTTTTCTGTACCCAAGCGAAAACCTGCGGAAGGATGAAGAGCGCGGCAAGGGTTGAAAAGAATAGCCCACCAATAACAGCCCTGCCGAGCGGCGCGGTCTGTTCACCGGATTCGCCCAACCCAGAGGCCATCGGGATCATCCCGGCTATCATCGCAAAACTGGTCATCAGGATCGGCCTTAAACGAATCCCGGCACTCACCACTGCCGCCCGGGTAGAATCCTTGTAATCCAGCCTGAGTTTTTCGGCGTTGGTCACGATAAGTATCGCATTGGCCACTGACACCCCGGTGGACATGATCATCCCCATGTAGCTCTGCAGGTTAAGCGTAGAACCTGTAAGCAATAATGCGGTAAGCGACCCAAGGATTACAGCAGGAACGGTCGAAAGAACCGTCAGCGAAAGCTTGAAAGACTGGTAATTGGCCGCAAGCAGCAGGAAGATCACCAATATCGCAAAAGCAAGTCCGCCCTGAAGAGAAGATAGTGTTTCAGTCAACAGGCTCGACATACCTTTCACTTCAGCAGTTAGTCCCTTAGGAGGCGTGCCTACGGACTTTAGTGCCTTTTCTACATCAGCAGTTGCCGTTCCAAGATCCTTTTTATAAATGTTTGCGCTCACGGTCAGAAAGCGTCTTGGCCCGGAGCGGTCATATTCTCCTGGAAGGTAACTGGTATTGAAAGTAGCGATGTCGCCCAGTACCGGACTGCTCTGCCCTTTAACCAAAGGAATTTCTTTGAGCTCATCCATTGTATTCATGACATACTCTGGAACCTGTACCTGTACCTGGTAGGTATAGGCGGTTTTTTCATCGAGCCATTGGTTCTTCTCAGTAAATCGGCTGGATGAGGTACTTGCAGTAACTGACCTTGCGATATCAACCACGTTCAGCCCAAACTGCGCCGCCTTTAATCTATCAAGGGTAATAGAAACCACGGGAATGTGCAGGGGTTGAGCAATCTGGATATCACGGAGGTAATCTATTTTTTTAAGTTTAGAGAGCACCTTATTAGCGTAAGACTCGATCTGGTCCATATCTTTTCCTGCTACTCTGATCTCAATAGGAGTTGCAGCGCCTTGGCTCATAATCTTTTCGGTCATGTCAATCGGCTCAAAGGTGATACGTAGGTCAGGAAGTTTATAAGCGATGTTCTTTCTCAGCGCATCTTTCAGCTCATCCATATTTACCTTATAATCTTCATCAAGGTTCACCTGAAGCACAGCCTCATGGGTACCGGTATTGAAGATATATAAGTTACTTGTTCCGTAACTACTCGGAATAAGCCCAACGTATCCCGAACTAACTGCGATATGGTTATCTACTGTCTGATTGATAATGGAAAGTACCTGCTTAAATTTCTCCTCGGTGCGCTCTAATCTGGTACCGTCCGGCGCTTTGATGCGTATCTGGAACTGTCCGTTGTTGAGCTTTGGCATCATATCCTTTCCAATAAAAACAAATCCCAGTCCTGCAAGAGAAATGACCAGAACTAAATAAATCCCGACAATACCTTTTTTCATCGGCATCCACCGCTGGATGATTGCCATAAACCGCACCTTCACCCTTTCAAAGAAATCATTTTTTTCCGGTTCATCCTTTTCATTTTGCAGATGCTTTTCTACCTGCTCTCCTTGCCTCTCGTCCAGGGCCTCTCCTGCATGAGCATGGATCTTACCATGGTCATAGTGCTGGTAACGTTCTTCGTTTATCATCCAGTTGGATAGAATGGGAACTAAGGTCTGGGCCACGATGAAAGAGACAACCATGGTGAAGCCAATCGAAAGGGATAGTGGCAAAAACATCGCCTTTGGTATACCGTTCATCATAAAAGATGGTGCAAATACGGCCAGAATACACAGCAGGATGAGCAGCAGCGGGAATGCGATTTCTTCACAGGCATCGTAAATGGCTTCGCGTTTGGGCTTGCCCATTTCCAGGTGCTGATGGATATTTTCGATCGTCACCGTTGCCTGATCGACCAGGATCCCTATTGCAAGTGCCAGACCGCTCAAGGTCATGATATTTATGGTCTGACCGAACATGCCTAGTAAAAGCACCCCAATTAAAATCGATACCGGAATGGTGATCACCACGATAAGACTGCTTCGCAGATCACGCAGGAATAGCAACACCATTAGGCCCGTTAATAGTGCACCAAGACCACCTTCAGTGATCAGGCTTTTTACCGAGTTGATAACGGCAACAGACTGGTCAAATTCATAAGAGATGTGGACATCGTCCGGCAAGAGGCTCTGCATTTCGGGGATTTTGGCCTTTAAGGACTTTACCACTGACCAAGTCGAGGCGTCTGCTGTTTTGACCACAGGAATATACACAGACCGTTTCCCGTTGATCAATGCATAATCCACGGTAACATCCGCTGCATCGGCAACCCTTGCCACATCCCTTACCAATATTGAAACGCCGTTTTTTGTAGCTATTGGAATGTTGTTGAATTCATCGACCGTTTTAACCAGGGAGTTCATAGAGGTCACCATCATGGTATTGTCCAACCTTAGATTTCCCGAAGGAGACATGACATTGAACTTGGATAAAGCCCCTACCACCTCGTCCGGAGTCAGATTATAACTCCTTAATTTGCTCGGATCTACACTAATGGTAATCGAGCGGGAATTGGCACCGAATGGCGGTGGCGCTGAAAGCCCTGCGACAGAGGAAAACATGGGCCTGATACGCGTTGCCGCCATATCATAGATTTCTTTCAGACTGCGGGATTTGGCCGAGAGTACAAGCTGGCCTACTGGCAGTGAAGAGGCATCAAAGCGGACCACCTGCGGAGGCAAAGCGCCTGGAGGGAAGAACTTCATGGCCCGGTTAACCTGCAAGGCAACTTGGGCAGAAGCCTCTGCCATATTGGTGCTTTCATAAAAACTCAGCTTTAGCATCGTCAAACCCTGAATGTTTTTGGCGGTAATATTCTTAACGCCATTAACATAAAGAAACTGATCCTGTAGACGAGTGGAGAAGAAGCCCTCCATCTGTTGTGGAGACATACCTCCGTAGGATTCAATAACATATATTGTCGGCGAATTAAGCTGGGGGAAAATATCTATTGGGATCTTCAGCGCACTGAGAACTGCAAAGAGCAGTAAACTCGCGGTGATCACCACTGTTGTAATCGGCTTTTTCAGGGCCGAGGTAACCATTGACATATCTTTATTATTTTAATGTGTTTAACAGTGAATCTACTTGGTTGGTGGCGATAGCCTTTTGAAAAAGCGCCCGGATGTACAGATATTTTGCGTTGACAAAATCGGTTTCTGCACGGTAAAGGATGGTCAGGGCTGCATTGAGCTCAATGATGTCGGTCAGCCCGTTCTTATAAAGCGAGAGCTTCTGGCGATACCCTGCGGCCGCTGCCTTTAGCTGGTTTGGTATTTCATCGAGTCTTTTATGCGCGGTACTGATCTCAAGTCCTGCTTGAAGGGCGGCATTTGATAACATTAACCTTTCCTGCTGTAGTTCCTTTAAGTAAAAATTGCTACTGGCCTTTTGGGTCCTAAGCTTCAACTGACGCCTGCGCAGATCAAATAAGTTATAACTGATCCCTACGCCCACGAGGTAATTTTCCCGTTGCCATTCCAAGCCATTCGAGAGACTGTTGAAATTATCATTGGCATCAATGCTTGATCCCCTTGACCAGGCAGCAGCTTGCAGGCTTACCTTTGGATTATAGGCTTTTTTGACCAGGTTTTCCTTCTCAACGCTGCTTAGATAATTGCTTTTGTAGAAATCAAGCAGCGGATGGCTTGAACTGTCGGTCAACTTTACCGATAGGTTTACCTCAAGCGATTTTAGCCGATCCAGGATCGTACTGTCAGCGACAATACTTTCCGGATTTAGCCCGCTGATTGCTGCAATGTCGAGCTGAACCTGTCTGTAGGTATTGTCCATTTCAATATAGTTCAATCTTGATTTGGAGAGTTCGGCCCCTGCGATACTGGTATCCACACCCGGACGCACACCGCTTCTGGCAAGGGATAAAATCGAACGGTTGATCTGCTCATTGCGACTGATATTGCTTGCTTGAATGGATAGCATGTCCTGAAGCTTTAGTAGACTCAGGTAATCATCAATAGCGATGGCCCTTGTCTGGTATCGGCGCTGGGCAAACTTGGATCGTTCAACGACAAGTTCTGATTTGGCGACTGCATTCTGAGCTTTATAGGCACCAAAATTATAGACCTCCCAATCAAGGGAGACAATACCAAGATTAGTAAGTGTAGCCTTGGTAGTGCTTTCAGTCCTAACACCTCTGGAATTGGAGGGAACTATACCAAAGGCCATATAAGGTCCTGCCACGTTATTGTTTGAGCCCAGATCTGCCTGATAATTAAGCTTCAGATTTGGAAGGGCATTCGCCGCGGTCTCTCTTAACTGGGCGGCACGTATATCAACTGTTGCTGAATCAGCGGCCAGTGAAGGTGAAAAAGCGGTCACGTGATCGATCAGATCAACGATCCCGATGGGCTTTGGGGAGGTTTGGGCATGGCTTTCCAGCCCCATATATAAAAGTGGGAACAAACAGAAAATCTGTTTAATACGGATCATGTCTTTAAATTAAAATTTAAGGAAAAAGATTTGACGGACGTCTTGGACAGGAAACACGGTGATTAACCGGCCGTCGTCACTTCATCATTTGAAGGACCTGTCAATAAAAGAAAATTGAGATAAATCTCAGATCCGAAAGACCTGGTTGGAAATATAAATTGGGACTGATCCGGCAATCCTGTATCTGATCTCAAGAAAATACCTGTTTAGGTTAGAGGCTAAAAGCGAAAGCCCCAAAAATAAGATGACGCCGATAAGAAAAGCTTCCAAAACAGGAAGCACGGTTTTCTTGCGTTCATCAAGGATACACTTAAATTGTCTGGTAATTTTTGAATCCTTTCCAAGCGGAGAAAAGCTACCTTTGTACTGCGCAGCTGATTTTATTCCCCGGGCGGACTCTAAAAGGGAGAGGTTGGATAAAAAAAAGATATTGCCCAAAGAGATAATCAGGTACAGCAAGACGACTCCAATTATAGAGCAATTTGGTACCTGCTTAACTTTCAAACCCTTCAAATTTAACAACCTAAATATATAGGCGCTAAAATCTGCATTAATCTAAAAAGATGAGAGGATAAACCGCAACAAAACCGTTACAAAATATCAACAAATATTAGGTTACGATATTTCTCACCCTACTTTCGATTGTCATCGAATAATTTCTTTTTCCTATACTGTCCCTCCATCTTGTTGTTCAAAACTTTATCAAAATTAACCACAGCTTCACAATGCTCAAAAAGGGTCGAACTTCCGCGGGTTGACCCTACTAAGTGGCAATATGAGGCATCTAAAAAGTATGCCTCTTATTTTTTAAACATTAAGAACTTGAAAATAAGTCACTTACAATAGATTAAATTGAATTTTTCGGTTCGAACTTTTTAGAATTTTCCCTAAAATTAAGATATACCGCAACTATTTATAAAACACCAATTGTCTAGACATCAGTGTTGAACTCCATAAACTGCTATCTAATTAGCCAAATAAGCATGTGGATTAGTTTCAATTGCGAACATCGATCAGCTTGAATATTATTCAATTATAGGATAAACGGGGGGAAATCCGTTTGGTCTAAATTTTTTTACAATTATGCGCAAATGCCATGTAGCTTGCATTTAATTTAGAAGGTACATACCCTCGGTTTAACAACGTGATTGATTTAACACCGCCATTGAAATGAAATTTGTATTTTTTGTTTTTTGAAATAATTTGATGAAGCGGGAATTGAAAGTTCATGCATTATTTAATGCATTCCTCAACTCGCATCTAGCCTTCATTTTCATAGAATTCGAATTATCAAGTACTCATCATCAAAAACTGAAATTCTTATTTGAATAATGGAATGAGTTTATGAGAATCATATCCTAAAAAACCCATTTTTTTAAGGCTAGAGAAAGGACATACCAAGAACAACCTCAAACCTTGGTAAATATCAAATAATGAGGGAATAATGAAAATAAAATGAATGGAATAAATTTGCCTATTTATAAAAATGAAAGGGCAACTAGAATGCTGCCCTTAATCAATTAATGCTCACGGTGATTGGCATCTTAAGCAGCTACTCCTGTCATTCTTCTGCATTCTTCCGCACAAGCCTTACAAGCATCTGCACATTCCTGACAATGCTGGGTATGATGATTACTACACTCATCTCCGCATTGCTGGCAAATATCTGCGCAAATACGGCAAATGTCTTGAGCAAAAGAGCTACCCATACTCATCAATTGAGCGGCAGAGTAGCAGATGGCTGCACATTGCATATCAAGCTCAATACACCGCGCCATCATTTTCACGTCTTCTTCCTGAGTGCATGAACTTGCACAATGATTGCAAATTGAAGCACACTTTAAGCATGCATCAATACAGTTTTTCCATTCATGGTATCCCATAACTTTAATTTTTTAGGGTTATAAAAAAAATTCCTATATAGATAACATGGTTATTTCCAGGCGGTTTCATTTTGTTTAAGAAAAGCTTTAATCCCGTGATATGATGCTTGTTTAAACGGTAGAAGAATAAGAAACTGGTTCTCGTATTCAAATAAGGAGGAATAGTGATAAATTAAATTCTCAACACCTACTTTAAGATTTTGCACATCATTTTATTAGTATTATATTTGCAATACGGAAATGGTGTCCTTCCGATTCAACCGCTTTTTTCAAAAGCTGATGGCGCCTACAATAGAAATTCCAGCAGGTAATAAAATCTGCCGGTCAAAGTATTGTAGGTGAAAAAATTAAAAATAAATTCTCAACTCTTATTGCTGGCAGCTATCTTAATTGCGCTTGTCTTACTTTGTCTGTCTGCCAAAGTGAGATCAGTGTTAGCAATGGTCCTGCCGGTTGAAACTGAATGGTTCTTGTGGATAAATCAGCACCATAATGCATTCTGGGATACGATCATGTACTGGGCCAGTGATAAGCGTTTTTGGCTTCCTTTTTATGCCTTCATTATTTATTGCCTCTTCCAGAATTTCTGCAAAAAAATTTGGCAGGTTCTTATTACCATTGCGCTACTAGTTGCTAGTGCAGATCAGATTGCTTCAGGACTGATTAAAAACACCGTTAAGCGTCTACGCCCTTCCCATGAACCGAATCTAACTACGATCATTCATTTAAGTAAAGCAGGTGCGGGTGGGATGTATGGATGGCCATCCGCTCTTTCATCACCTATCTTCAAAAGCATTCTTTCCGCTGGTTCGGCATTTACCGGATCATTGCCGGAGCAACGGTTCTTGTACTCATTTACTTTGGAATTATTCAATAACGGAAAATTAACATAAAACTATGTGGTGGATCTACGCGCTATTATCAGCTTTCTTTGCTTCCCTTACGGCCATCTTTGCAAAAGTCGGCGTAACCAATGTCAATTCTGATTTGGCTACTGCCATACGAACGGTGGTAATACTGATTGTAGCCTGGGGGATCGTAATGGCCAGAGGCGAACTTAAAGGAATTACGGAACTGTCAAAGCATAACCTGCTATTTCTTTTTTTATCTGGCCTTGCCACCGGCTTGTCCTGGATATTCTACTACAAGGCTTTGCAGATCGGGAAAGTGTCCCAGGTCGCCCCTGTTGATAAGTTGAGTGTTGCCCTAACTATTATACTTGCAATGGTGTTCCTGAAAGAAGCTCTTACCCTGAAAGTATTCTTTGGTGCCCTGCTGATCATTGGGGGAACACTGGTTTTGATCTTTTGAGAAACTCAATTATTTGTAAGCAACCGAAATACTAAAAATCAATATAAAACAAAAAACTATGAAATTAACTAAAATTCATGCCCGTGAAATTTTGGATTCCAGGGGCAATCCGACAGTAGAAGTAGAAGTCACTCTTAACGGAACAACAGCAAGGGGTATTTCTCCATCCGGGGCAAGTACGGGTGAAAAAGAAGCCGTAGAGCTTAGAGATGGTGATCCAGAGCGCTATAATGGTAAAGGCGTGGAAAAAGCAGTAAAAGGGATTAACGTCGAAGTCGGCAAATCAGTCACCGGCTTATCCTTTGAGGGTCAGCAGGCCTTCGATGATCATATAATTGGTCTGGATGGAACCGAGAATAAATCAAGGCTCGGCGCAAATGCGATGCTTGCGGCCTCAATCGCCTTCGCCCGGGCTTCGGCCGTTGCAAAAGGGATTCCCTTGTATAGGCAGCTAGTGGAAAGGGAAGGTTACGTAATGCCCGTACCGTGCATGAATGTCATTAATGGGGGAAGGCATTCTGATAACAACATCGATTTTCAGGAATTTATGATTGCCCCTCATAACGCCCCCTCGTTTAAGGAAAGTATCCGTATGGGCGAAGCTGTTTTTCATTCCCTGAGAAGTCTGCTAAAAGCGAAAGGCTATTATACCGGAGTTGGTGACGAAGGTGGGTTTGCGCCAAATCTGAGTTCTAATGAGGAAGCCGTCCAAATCATCATGGAAGCGATACATATTGCCGGTTTTGCTCCAGGCAAGGATATTTCCCTTTGTCTTGACCCAGCGACCAGCGAAATGTGGAATAATGGAAAATATGAATTTTATAAAAGTTCTAAAGAACGGATCACAACAGATGAAATGATTGGCTTTTGGGAAGGATGGTTAAAAGAGTACCCAATTATCCTGTTGGAAGACGGGTTGGGCGAAAACGATTGGGAGGGATGGAAAAAGCTGACCAGCCTTTTGGGAGACAAAGTGGAATTGGTTGGAGATGATATATTCTGCACCAACCCGAGTATTATCCAGCAGGGAATCGACCAGGGCATTGCAAACAGCGTACTGATTAAATTGAACCAGATCGGTACAGTTTCCGAAACGCTAAAGGCCGTAGAACTAGCCCAAAAAAACGGTTACAATTGCTTTATTTCTCACCGCAGTGGTGAAACTGAAGACACGACAATTGCGGATCTGGTTGTCGCTACCGGTGCGGGGCACATCAAAACAGGAAGTGGCTGCCGCTCTGAAAGGGTATCTAAATTTAACCAGTTGCTTCGGATAGAAGAAGAACTTGGTGATAGGGCATCATTTGCAGGAATCAATACTTTTTATAAAAAATTATAAATCAGCCGCTAACCTACAATGAAACATAATAAATTTTTATTTGAACACCTTTCGGTTTTTAAATATGCGGTTCGATGGACGCTGCTTATACTTCCTGTTGCCATTGCAATAGGAAGTATGGTTGCCTTGTTCCTTTGGCTGCTAGGCTGGGCCATTCACTTTCGCTTTCAGCATACCTGTCTCATTTTTCTGCTACCTTTAGCAGGTATTGTGATCCACCTGATTTATCAGTCAGTTGGTAGGTCCTCAGAAAAAGGAAATAACCTGATCATGGATGAAATCCATAGGCCGGGTGGTGGAGTGCCCAGGCAGATGGCGCCAGTAATCTTAATAACTACAGTGATTACCCATTTGTTTGGCGGATCGGCTGGAAGAGAGGGAACCGCGGTACAAATCGGAGGAAGCATCGCAGGAATGTTTAGCCGCTGGTTTAAGCTAAATGAGGTAGACACCAAGATGCTCCTTACCGCGGGAATTGCAGCCGGGTTTGGGGCGGTGTTCGGAACACCGCTCACCGGTGCCATATTTGCAATGGAAGTTCTGGCCATTGGAAGAATAGAGTACAAGGCTTTACTTCCCGCATTAATTGCCAGCGTGCTTGGTGATCTTACTGTCTCTGCCTGGGGCATCCATCATACCGCTTATCACATCGATCTCATAGAGAAAAGTGCCTACTTTCTATCTGAATACCTGCCGGTAAACCTACTCCTGCTTAGTAAGGTTATTCTAGCATCCACATTGTTTGGTCTGGCCAGCTACCTGTTTGCTGTAATGGTGCATGAGATCAAGGCCTTTTTTTCTAAAGTATGTAAGATCCAGTGGCTTATTCCTGTTATCGGTGGTCTGATTATTATAGGCTTGACTTACGCCATCGGGAAACCGGATTACTTAAGTTTGGGCGTGGATAGCGAATACCAAGGAGCCGTTACAATTCCCTCTGCTTTTCAGCCTGGTGGAGCAGATACTTGGAGCTGGTTATGGAAGACCATTTACACAACTTTAACATTAGGAACTGGATTTAAAGGTGGTGAGGTAACGCCTTTGTTTTATATTGGCGCAACATTAGGCAATGCACTTTCGACCTTATTAAATGCTCCAGTTAGTTTGTTTGCTGCCCTTGGATTTATTGCTGTTTTTGCTGGTGCAACGAATACACCCCTTGCCTGTACGATTATGGGTATAGAACTTTTTGGTAGTGAATACACCATGTTTTTTGCGGTAGCCTGTTTTACAGCCTATTTTTTCAGTGGCCATTCAGGTATATATTCTTCACAGCGTATTGCGGTACCCAAAATATTTACGGGAACATAAAATATTGACTTATCCTGTTCCTGTGGATTATCATAAAGAGGTGAAATTTTTATAAGATCCTTGACCAATGCAATCAGCAATTTATATCAAAAAACAACGCTATATCGACCGCTTTCCTTCCTCTCTTTTCTAAAGCATCAAGTACAGATGATTTAACTGCCTATGTTGTTTTAATAAGGTAGAGCAGTAAAAGTATACTGGCTATGAAAACTAAAGCGGTTAAAACTTTAACAAAAAGTGTTGAATGGTAATACACCCCCTGATTCAGTTGTTCTTTCGTTGAATTATATCTTAAGTAAGAACAAATGATAGTAATTGCTCCCAGGGCAACTAGAAAAATCCCGATAATGCGGGAATCTCCGGTTTGGTGCAGGGGCACTTTACTCCCCAGTGCGGCACTGATCTGCTTGATAAATAGCGAGAATTTCATCACCACGAAGCCAAATCCCATGATACCAATACTGGTTCTGATCCAGGCCAAAAATGTTCTTTCATTAGCCAAATGGTCTCCTGCATGCTGTTTGGTGTTTTCCTGATCTTGAATTTTCATCTTGTTCTGTATCGGTATATTACAGCAATATATTTGCATGTTATGTCAATATCGATGCCAGTTTGGAGATGATAACCCTGATATCCCGGATGCAAGTAAGCCTGTTTGATTCAGTGCCGGCAGGATAGCAGGTAACTGCAATTTCTTCGATAAACGATAAGCCTGATAGGTCAATAGATTCTTTAACCTCTTGTTCAATGCTTTTCATTAGGATCATGATTAATCGGGGTTGATATGTTCTGATTTTATGAGCTAATTGCTCTATTCCCCCCTGCCTCTGGTTTTTTCTGATTTTAACTGACGATTTATCAATAGGTGTACAAGTTAGATGTTCCAAAAAGCATCCCGTGCCTTTAAAGAACTGCAAAAAATCTTCTACAGATTTAAAATCGCCAAATACCTCACTAAATGCAAGATAAATTGTTCGAAACAGATTAGTATTTCCCAGGTAAAAATGTTTATCGTCACCTCCAGGAGCTTCAGAAACAAAGAGCAGCAGCACTTTAGCTGGCTGATATTGCCTCGAAATTTCGGTAACACTATACATTATAGTTGTAGCTTTTAGCGAAGCGCATAAATAGTTCCGCCAGAGCGTCCTGCTGACCATGAAGCTGAATGAAATGAAACGGCCTTTCGATAACCATATCCTTGATATCTATGATGCGGCATTCATTATTCTTGAGCTCTTTCAATATGGAGTGGATAGATAAAAAAGCCAGGCATTTGCTGTGAATCAAATAGGATTTAATGCTTTCGGTACTACCTAACTGCATTTCTATATTTAAGTCCCCCACCTTTATCTGGTGTGCTTTTAAAGCATATGCAATAACATCTAGTGTACCAGAACCAGGTTCACGAAGTAATAAATCATAATCCTTCAACTCATTCGGTTTGATCATTTCCTTTTTCATGGCATAATTGTGACCAGAACACACCAGCACCAGCTCGTCTTTTAGATATTGTTCGTATTTAATCTGTGGGTTCCGGGAGATGCCTTCAATGATTCCAAAATCTATTTCCTTAGCAATCAAACGCTGCTCTACATCTTCTGTGTTTCCGGTAACCAGTTGAATTTGTATATCCTTAAACTTATTGTGAAACTGTGCCAATACAGGTGGAATGATATATTGTGCCACAGTACTGCTGGCACCAATCCTCAATATTCCTTTATGCTGTTTAGTAAGTAGATTCATATCATATTCCAGTTCCCGGTAAGTTCCAAAAATCTGTTCTGCGTAATGCAACAATAATTCGCCGGCTGGGGTGAGGCTGATTTTTTTGTTTCCACTGCGTTCAAATAATGACATTTTGAACTCCTGCTCTAATTCTTTAATGTGTTTGGTTACAGCAGGCTGACTGATAAATAACTCTGCCGAGGCCTTTGTAAAATTCAGCCTTTTAGCGACAGCATAAAATACTTGCAAACGGAAATCTATCATACACGGTTTTAGTAGATAACCTAAGATACAAACAATTTGTTTCAACGGGTACTGACATCATAACCTTACGTTATCATCAATAACTTTTTATGCTTTTTCTGATGAGTAGAATAAATGCACATTTGTAACAGAAAAATATTGGTTATGAATAAGGAATCAACAGAAAAAGAAATCAGACAAGCACTTATATATACAGCCAGGACAACGGCTATCATTGCGTTTCTATTTGTTGCTTGTGGAACCATTTTCATCTGCACTTTATTTTTTAATGGGCAGCCAGATGTAGTGACAGCAAAAACCAAACAGGATGTGGAAACCGGTATAGCTGCTGTTAACGTCAAAAGCCAGGTTGTACCTGCTGATGCCTGGAAAGCGCCTGATGAAAATACGATTCCGGCGGACACCAAGTACGGCCAGATGATCAGGTATGGCAAAGAATTAATAGCACATACGAGCAAATATTTTGGGCCAAATGGATCCATAGCCCGTATTACAAATGGTATGAATTGTCAGAATTGTCACCTCGAGGGTGGAACCAAACTGTTCGGAAATAATTATGCTGGTTTTATTTCCAGTTTTCCTAAAATGAGTGGCAGATCAGGAAAGGTTGAACCTGCATCGGCACGTATTGCAGAGTGCTTCAATCGAAGTCTTGCAGGCAAAGTACCAGACGAATCTAGTAAAGAGATACAGGCAATGCTGGCTTATATGAAATGGCTTGGAACAGGTGTAAAAAAAGGGGAGAAAGTGTTTGGAACGGGAACCGAAAAATTAAAATTCCTGGATAGGGCAGCGAATGTCAAACATGGAGCGATTTTATATACCAGTAAATGTCAAAGTTGTCATGGTGCAAATGGTGAGGGAATACTCGATGAAGACAAACTAACTTATGTTTATCCGCCATTATGGGGCAAACACAGCTACAATGATGGCGCAGGGATGTATAGACTCAGTAACTTTGCGGGGTTCGTAAAGAACAATATGCCATATGGTGCCAGATATGGAGATGCGCAGTTAAGTGATGAGGAGGCCTGGGATCTCGCTGCTTTTGTGAACTCACAGCCAAGACCACATAAAGATCAGGGAAAAGATTACCCTGATTTGTTAAAAAAACCTTTTGATGCGCCATACGGACCATATGCCGACAAATTTTCTGAAAATCAACATAAGTATGGTCCATTTGCACCAATTGTAACCTCCGAAAAACAAGTAAAACTAACAACTAAATAAATCATCAAAATCTAAAATCATGAAAAAAATAACCTTAATCTGTACATTATTTTTGCTGATCGCAGCAACCTCGGCCACTTTTGCCCAAGCTACACCTGCTAATTTTACAGGGGCAAAAGCCACCCTGAAAAATTATAAGGCACTGTATGTAATCAATAACGGTGATGAGAAAAAGATTGCAGGAACACTTCGAAACCTAAAAAATGCACTCGACGATCCCAGGTTAAAAGGGAAAATCAATGCAGAACTTATTGCCTTTGGAGATGGCGTAGCTGTTTACCAGAAGAACGGATCTTTTGAAAAAACATTGTTAGAACTGCAATCCAGAGGAGTAATTCTTGCACAATGTGAAAATACCGTCAGAGAAAGGAAAATCGAAAAAAATACCTTATTTGATTTTATCAGTTATGTACCCAGCGGCAATGGTGAAATCATCATCCGTCAATATCAGGGATGGGCAGTTGTACATCCTTAAACCAAATAATTAGAAAATCATGAAATATATAAATCACACCTTTTTAGCCACAGTTGCATTTTTATTGCTTTGTGGAAATGTTAAGGCCCAGGATCATCGCTTTGATCCGCCCTGGAATACTCCACCTGAAAGTAAAGTTCAGTTCACAGTACCTGGAGTAGACAATGTGCCTGATCTTTTTGGAGACATTAATGATCCCCAACTGGTGGTTTTCTTTGCCGGTAACCAGTTTATGTGCATTGACGAATTAATTGCAGCCTTTAAAAAGTCATATCCACATTATCAGCGGGTATTTGCCGAAACGCTTCCCCCAGGCATTTTAGCCCAACAAATAAAAACCGGTAGCATTGTGGTGGGCAACATGAGAATTACCTTAAAGCCGGATGTTTATACAGCTGGTAAGAACCGGATAGACATGACCCCTGAATGGTTTAGCAAAACGACTTTATATGCTAGAAACAGGTTGGCAATCATGGTCCAAAAGGGAAATCCGAAGGCATTGAAGTCACTCAAAGATTTAGCAAATAAAGAGCTGAGGATCAGTATGCCCAATCCAGAGAATGAAGGGATCGGTAAACGTATTGAAGAAGCCTATGTGAAAGCTGGAGGGGAAACATTAAAATCTACCATCATGGAAGATAAAGTTAAAGATAAGACTACTTATCTTACCATGATCCATCATCGCCAATCACCAATGAGGATCCTATACAACGAAAGTGACGCCGCTCCAGTATGGTATACTGAGGCCTACTATCAGAAAATGATTGGCCATCCTGTTGAGCTCATTGAAATTCCTGAAAAAGAGAATATCCATGCGCAATATATAGCGGGACAGTTAAAAGATGCGCCACATCCGGCCGCTGCAAAAGATTTTATGGATTTTTTGATCAGTCCGCAGGCTGCTGCCATCTACAAAAAGTTTGGTTTTGATTTACCTTAAACATAAACACAATGAAAAATATATTTTTAACCATATTGTCAGTCGTTGCTGTAGTGACCATTGGGAATGCACAAATCCCAAACGATACTTTATATGTCTATGGTCCCGGTGGGCCGCTCGGACCGATCAATGAATGTGCGAAGGTTTTTGGAAAGCAGCATGATATCGTAATTAAAGTCACTGCCGGGCCAGATAATGAATGGATGCCGGATGCAATGAAACATGCAGATCTGTTCTTTGGAGGAGCAGAATACATGCTTTCAAAATTCATGTCTGACCACCCAAACATGATAGTGGCGAACTCTCGGACAGAGTTATATAAACGTGCGGCAGCGATCCTGGTACGGCCCGGCAATCCTAAAAACATCAAAAATCTGGGCGATCTCTGTAAACCAGGTGTGAAAATTCTTGATGTGAATGGGGCTGGGCAAATGGGGCTTTGGGAAGATTTGGCAGGTCGACAAGATCTGATTGCAAACATACAGCAGCGTATAGCAGGTACATTTGCAAATTCGGCATTGGGTATTGCTGCATGGAAAAATGATCCTCAATATGATGCCTGGATAACATTTGGCTCCTGGCATAACCGTTTACCAGACCTCACCTCAATGGTTAGGATTCCTGTTACACAAACAGTCTATAGAGGTACACCTGTAGTGAGGGGTAGCACTGGTACGCATAAGTCGGAAACTGAGGATTTTATCAAGTTTATGCAATCCGATAAAGGACATCTCATTTTCAAAAAATGGGGTTGGGAATAAATAATGTCTAAAAACTTATCTTCTATAACATGAAGTTATGGAAGATAAGTTTTAATGATTTGATCGGGGTTTATTAGTTATGGATCTTTGAATTAGAAAATAAAGACAATCAAAATTATGACACAAATCAAAGACAATTCAAATTCTTCTAAAATAAAGGCGGGTAACCTGCTAAACTTAAATTTAAACACCCGTAAAATTATCTTCATCCTGGCAGTTTTGCTGTGCCTCTTTCCATTTATGTCGCCTCCTTTAGCCTTATTGCTAGGATTAGTATTGGCGCAACTAATGGAACATCCCTATCTGCATTTAAATCACAAGGCCACAAACCTGCTGCTAAAAATTTCTGTTGTCGGGCTAGGATTTGGAATGAATGTATTCAGTGCAATGAAAGCAGGAAAAGAAGGCGTACTGTTTACCGTAGTTTCTATTTTCGGAGTGCTTATCATTGGTTTTATCCTGGGAAAAGTATTTAAAATAGAACGTAAAACATCTTTTTTGATATCAGCTGGAACGGCGATCTGTGGTGGAAGTGCTATTGCTGCATTGTCGCCTGTAATGAACGCAGAAGAAAAACAGATCTCCGTTGCAATGGGTACTGTTTTTATACTCAACTCGGTGGCCTTATTTCTTTTCCCCGCTATCGGACATGCGCTTAACTTGTCACAGTCACAATTTGGTATGTGGTGTGCCATTGCTATTCACGATACCAGTTCTGTTGTTGGGGCAGCCAGTAAATATGGTGAACAAGCACTACAGATAGCCACAACTGTTAAGTTAGCCAGAGCACTATGGATTGTTCCCGTAGCGTTTGGTACATCTTTCCTGTTCAAAAGCAACAATAGCAAAGTTAGTATACCCTATTTTATAGGGCTATTTATCCTGGCAATGATCGCCAACACCTACTTACCTTTTATTAAGCCTTTTGCGCCCTACTTTGTAGCATTAGCAAAAGCAGGCTTAACTTTAACCTTGTTCCTGATAGGAAGCGGACTCTCATTTACTATCTTGAAAGCAGTGGGGATAATGCCACTGTTACAAGGCGTAATTTTATGGATAGTAATTTCAAGTGCTGCATTATGGGCAGTTATATCTTTGGTTTAAAATACATTAGTTACTGATCATCACCAGCTTTTTTGAAAGATCATCAATAAGAACCACATGTTTATAATCGGCGCCACCTGTTCCTACACTCTTAATTATCCCCGAGGATTGACCGCTAAAAGCTCCTTTTTCATCGGTCTTAAAAGAATTGATGACATAATCTGCGTTAAACGTATCATTTGAGGAGTTGGTTAACGCTAAAGTATACGAAGTATTTGGCTCGAGTTTTTTAAAGTCCTGTTGGACAAGATCAGTCAAGCCTACGCTTCTTACGTTTAGCATGCCTGATGACATTGAATTATCCTTATTCATCAATTTAATCACCTGACTTTTGTCTGCAAGATTAAGCGGGGTTAAATTTTCTTTTGAGGCATTTGCAGGGCTGGCATTAGCGGCGTACAACAATGCTTGCGGACATTGTCCAATAGCAATGGTTTTTACAACGGCCATTTTTACCAGATCAACCACTTGTACCTGGTCATCATTTTCTAATCCGACATATGCAAATTTACCATCTGCCGAAGTCCAGACGCCATGTGGCAATGATCCTGTCGCAACGCTATCAGTAAGCTTGAAATCTTGTGAAACACTAAATACTTTTAAGCTGTTTTCTCCGCCAATGGTTGCCAGCATCACAGGTGAATCATTAACTAAAGTAAAAGTGACATGGTTGGTAATTGGACCTGTATTTAGTACTGTATGTATCGTATTTGTCTCCGTGCTGATGACAGTGATCTTCCCTACATCCTTATGTGTCAATGCAATCCATTTCCCATCAGGACTACAGAATATATTTGGAGAAAATGGACTAACTACTGGAATACGCTTTACAATAGCATAAGAAGTTGCATTCACTACATCCACTTCTGCAGTAAAGCTGGAACAAATATAAGCCCATTTTCCATCTGGAGTAAAAGCAACCATTCCCGGGCCGTCGGCTACTGGAATTTGCTTGATTTCAATCAGTTTATTTGCATCAATTACGCTGATATACGATTCTCCTCTTACCGATATCCATGCCTGTGATCCTGAAGGGTTAAAGGTTGCCTCATGCGGTGAACGTCCGATATAAACAGTTTTTAAAACTTTATTTTTTGCTGTTGAAATAAAGGTTACTGAATTTGATCCAATGGAAACCGCTGCTAGTAATTGCCTTTTAGGGGAATAACCCAGGCCATGAACCAGGGCCTGTCCCTTATATAGAGGACTTAAGATATCAGGTTGGGGTTTACCAAGAACAATATTTCCTAATAGCGTTTGTGTTGAGGGATCTAAGACAGAAACCGTATTAGATATCTGATTGCCTGTATAAACCCTGTCTTGGGCATAGATTGATTGTGCTTTTGATTGTAGGGCAAAACTGAATATTAATAGCGTAAACAAGGATATCTTTTTCATATGTTAATGGGAGTTTGTAAATGTCTTCATTTGTTGGATTTCTATCTGTTCATCTGAGATAATATTCTCGGCCAGTCTTTTTACATTTTTATTTTTTCCATACCGCAACTCAACTTTAGCCATGTCGATGGCAGCCTGATGGTGAGGAAGCATTATCCTTGCAAAGGACAGATCAGTATCAGACAATTGTTTTTCTTCAGGCATTTGTTCCATCATCACTTTCATCATCTTCTGGTTGGCGTTTTGATGTTGGTTGCCTGTAGCGATAAATCCTTCAGGATGGCTGAGCAGGAGTCGCATTTGCTGAATCTGGGTTTGTTGCTCAGCTTTGATACTTTTAGCTAGCTGAATCATTTCTTTATTTTTTCCGGTCTTAATCTCTTCTTCTGCCATATCAATAGCACCCTGGTGATGTGGGATCATCATTTGTATGAAATCTCTGTCTGCAGATGTGGTAGCTGATATTTCATCCATCTTCATCATCATATGAGCCATTTGCCCAAGGAAGACATTTTTTTTAGTTGCCATTTGCATGTGTTCATGTTGTGCTCGTGCAGAGAAACTAGCAAATAGTAGAAGTATAGACGTGAATCTGATCATGGTTTGATGTAGAATATTAATTGTGATAAACTGTTTATGCCAAACAAGCCTTATGCGATAACCGCAAGATCCTGAAATTTGTTCTTATTGAGCTATATTACATCTACATCAATTGGCGAGATAAAATTAACCATGTAAGTTCTTCTGTCTAAATCATGCTCCATGGGTTGCGTTTTGCCATTTTGATCTGTCGCTCTAGCCATTAAACTATATCTTCCAGTCTTAGCAGGAACCACCCATTCAAATTCAAATAGCTGCCAGGCGAAAGGGATAGCAGGACCAATTAATTTTGCTGGTTGCCATGAATTTCCTTTATCCGTGCTTATTTCTACTTTCGATAGGTTACTATCACCTGACCATCCTGCACCCCTTACTTGATAAGGTTTTCCAGCCGGCACCGCTTCAAACAATACCGGCCTTGATATTTCAGACTTAACCAATGTAGTGGTTACGGGCGTCAAGGTAGGTAGTCCTTCAACACGCTTCCAGTAAGCATATTCAATCGTCTGCCAATAGCCATCAAGCGGCTTTTCAGATGCAGTAATTTTCATCAGCCATTTCACAGATGCCATACCATACCATCCTGGAATAATTGCCCTTGCCGGGAAACCATGTTCAGCACTCAATGGTTTTCCATTCATTTCATAGGCGATGATGATGTGATCCTGCATTGCTATATTTAACGGAATGCTTCGGGCGAATTTGATTTTTCCTGGTGATTTCGGCTCTTCTGTAATCATCCCCTCATCATTCCCTTCCAAAATAATGTCTACCGTACCCACCTTTATGCCAGCCTTCTTTAACAATACGGATAAAGGTACTCCTGTCCATTCAGCATTGCTGATCCCACCTTGTTCCCATCCTAAACCCTTCACTTTTGGGGCGAGGTTAGCACGTCCGTTTCCGGCACATTCTATAGTAGCCATTACCTTTTTTGCAGGAAGCTTTTTAAGTTCGCTCAGATTGATCTTTATGACATGATTGGTGTTGCCGCCAATCTCTAATTCCCAATTTGTAGCATCAATATTGGGAATATTAAAATGACTCCTGATGAAGAACTGGTTATTTGGAGTAATCCTGTTTTTTAACGTAGGAAATGGAAACTCCATATTTAATGGCTTTTTCTCTCGCGTAATAAGTCCTGGAAAGTCATTGTCTTCTCTGGTTTGTTGAATCTCCTTCGCCGAAGCCCAGGATGGTATTGTTGCGCCAGCTATCACCGGGATAATTCCAGTAACAAAATTACGTCTGTTTAACGTGTAGTTTTGTGATGTTTTGTCGTTTTTCATTTCAATAAATGTAGGTGATTACAATATAGCCAAAAATCTCTCATAGGATAACTTGTATTCTTCCTTTTTCTTGATGGTTGAAAGGAAACAACTGTAGACTTTACTTCATCGCTGGCCTGCTAGAAAAGACACAATAGTTCTATAACTGTTTATCAAATACTCATCTCAATTTCTATCAAAAAACGGTGGAATAGTGATAGGACTAGCAGTCATCTTTCAAAAAACGAGGGAATAATGATAACGGAAATACTGGAGGAGCTATATAAAAAGCTCCATCCAAATTTCTAATTTATACTTAAGATTTGTCAATAGCGACACGATATGTCGGATCTTCATATATATTAACATCAATAACACTTTCAGCGTTTTTAAGTAGTAGCCTACAATCTTCGCTTAAATGTTTTAAATGAAGTTTTTTACCCGCGAGATGGTATCGTTCTGTTAACTTGTTTAATGCTTCAATAGCAGACATATCCGACACTCGACTGTCCTTAAAATCAACAATTACTTCAGATGGGTCTTCATTAACATCGAACTTTTCAGTGAACGCTGTAACTGAACCAAAAAACAATGGCCCATAAATTTCGTAGTGCTTGGTGCCACTTCCATCCACGAATTTTCTTGCACGAATCCTTTTTGCACTCTCCCAGGCAAAAACAAGTGCCGATATAATTACACCAATTAAAACTGCAAGGGCGAGGTTATGAAGCCAAATGGTGATCGCAGCCACCAGTATGCCAATAAATATATCTTGTTTTGGCATTTTATTGATGATCCGTAAACTGATCCACTCAAAGGTTCCTACGGCCACCATGATCATCACGCCTGTAAGGGCAGCCATTGGAACTAAACCAATTATCGGTGCGCCAAACAGAATGATAAGCAAAATAGTGAGTGCTGCCACTATGCCCGACAGGCGGGCTCTCGCCCCTGCTGAAAGATTTACCAAAGTCTGAGCAATCATTGGACATCCTCCCATACCATAGAAAAAGCCATTCAGAATATTGGCAATACCCTGAGCTATTGATTCACGGTTACCATTCCCCCTGGTTGCAGTAATTTCGTCTACTAGGTTAAGTGTTAACAGCCCCTCGGTAAGCCCAACTCCTGCCATGATCGCGGCATAGGGCAATATAATTTGAAAGGTTTCAAATGTCAATGGAATCTGAGGAATGTGAAATGGTGGAAACCCTCCGCTGACAGAGGCAATATCGCTTACTGTTTTAGTATCGATACCGAACCCGAGGACGACAAGAAAAACAACAATAATAGCAACCAGGGATGGTGGTACCGCCTTTGTTATCTTTGGAAAGAATAGTACGATAGCAATGGTAAGCGCAACCAACCCGGCCATGATTAAAAGTGGGCTACCGGTCAACCAGGCCTCTTTTCCATTGATGATGGTTTTGAACTGTTCAATCTGGGCCATGAATATAATAACTGCCAGTCCATTAACAAAGCCATACATTACCGGTTGGGGAACAAGTCTGATAAATTTCCCAAGCTTGAAAAGACCTACCAGGATCTGAAAGGCGCCGGCGAGGGCTACAGCGGCGAATACATATTCAATTCCATGCGCCTGCATCAAAGCAATCAGCACAACTACGACTGCTCCTGCACCGCCTGAGATCAGACCTGGACGACCGCCCAGAACTGAGGTTACAAGCCCCATAATAAAAGCTGCATAAAGACCGACCAAGGGGGGGAAACCCGCAAGGATAGCGAAGGAGAGCGATTCAGGCATCATGGTCATGGCCACAGTGATGCCAGCCAAAATTTCGGTTTTGTAGTTGACTTTTTGAGATAAGTCAAAAAAACGTGTACGTAAGAACATACCAATAAAATTAAAGGTCAAAAATTATAAAATAAGGGGCATTGCCCTAGCAAGGGATTATGCTAAGGGAGAAAAGAGTCACTGAAAGAATTCAGGGCTTTGTCACAGGGTTATATGAAACTTGTTTAACTTTTCTCATTTCGATTGATGCAAAAATAGAAAAATATTTTTAAAATCTGTCATTACCTATGGTTTTGCTCTGGTGTCTGAATTAACAGGAGGCAGATTTAGACCGTAAAAATGAAAATGTTATATTTGAAAAATATGCCAATGTCGATCAACAAAAAGGTTTTTAAAGACTTTTTCAACTCTACAACATCAAGTGGGATTATCTTATTTTCCTGTTTAATTTTGTCTTTAATAATAGCAAACTCGCCACTGGGTGAAGGCTTTGATAACTTTTTAGCGAATCAAATTGGATATGAAACCACCAGTTTACATTTAAAGTATTCTGTTGCGCTATGGATCAATGATGGCCTGATGGCCATTTTCTTTCTTTTGGTGGGACTTGAAATTAAAAGGGAAATTGTGGAAGGTGAACTTTCCTCACCTAAAAAGGCAATACTTCCGATTATATGTGCGATTGGTGGTGCCATTGTGCCGGCAATAATCTATACCATATTTAACCGTGATACGCCAACTGCTAGCGGATGGGGTATACCAATGGCTACAGACATTGCTTTTGCACTAGCCATTCTATCGCTCCTGAGTAAAGGTTCCACTTTCCCTAAAGATCTTTCTAGCTGCCCTGGCTATTGTTGATGATCTGCTTGCAATATTAGTAATCGCGGTATTTTACTCTTCGGATCTCCACTATATGAATATGGTTTATTCCGGGGCTATATTGATACTACTGTTCCTCTTTAATCGCTTCGGGTTAAAGAACCCTGCCTTTTACCTAATTCCAGGTATTTTTATCTGGTACTTTGTTCATCACTCAGGCATTCATGCAACTATTGCAGGAGTTTTGATAGCGCTTACACTACCCACAACAGCAGATCATAAAGAGTCTCCACTGGAAAAACTAGAGCATGCACTTACTAAACCCGTTAATTTTCTGATCATTCCAATATTTGCACTGGCCAACACCAACATCCGTTTTGAAAACGGCATGGTAGAAGGGCTTTTTACAGGTCTGGGAATGGGCATTGTGCTAGGTCTGGTTATTGGTAAATCTTTGGGTATATTATTTATATCATGGCTCAGCGTAAAGCTTAAGCTAAGTGAGCTACCTGAAAATGCAAAATGGGTTCATATCCTTGGTGTTGGCCTACTTGCAGGTATCGGGTTTACCATGTCCATATTTATATCAATCTTATCCTTCGCTGACCCGCTGCTTGTTCAGGAAGCAAAGTTTTCAATTCTTGTCGGCTCCGTAATATCAGGACTATTAGGTTATTTGATTTTAAACCTTAGCAGCAAAAAGAGAGATCAGAAGAATTAAAATTAATATTCTGATAAATTTGTTGTTTCATTAATAAATCGTAATATTGCAATATTATATGGGACTTACAAAAACCGAAATGTTTACCTCCGAGCAGAACCAGCTTGCTCAGCTATTAAAAGCAATGGCTCACCCTGCACGTATTGCTATTCTGCAAAGAATACTAGTTTTCAATACTTGTATTTGTGGAGATCTTGTAGAGGAGCTGGGTCTTGCCCAAGCTACAATCTCCCAGCATTTAAGGGAATTAAAGTCTGTCGGGATTATCCAGGGTACCATCGAAGGGGTTAGCGTTTGCTATTGCATAAACCCTGAAACATGGAAATTACTGGAAGCCCAAATCGGTGCCTTCCTTGGATCATATAAGCTAGAAGCTAGCTGCTGCTAGCTTTTTTTAATCAAATCAATCGTTTAATTGCAATATAAAAATACTTAAATCTTTAATTATGAAACTATCAGAAATAAAAGCCCACTTGGCGCAGGCTGAAAGCGTAAACTTTCAATTAGAAAACGGTACACCAGTTCCTGAACATTTCCATGTGACCGAAGTTGGTGTTGTTACTAAAGATTTTATTGATTGTGGCGGTACGGTACGTCATGAAAAAGTAGCCAACTTCCAACTTTGGGATGCCAACGATTTTGAGCATCGTTTGAAAGCAGGCAAGTTGCTAAACATCATATCTCTTTCTGAAGAAGTATTGGCGATGGAAGATCTGGAAATTGAGGTAGAATACCAGGCTCAAACTATTGGTAAATACGACCTTGGTTACGATGGTAAAAACTTCCTGCTTATTGCTAAGACAACAGCGTGCCTTGCTCCGGAACTATGTGGTGTTCCTGAAGTAAAACAAAAAGTACAATTTCAGAATCTTGCTGCTTCAGGATCAGCGTGTACACCAGGTGGCGGTTGCTGCTAAATAATCAATCATAAACTATGTCTGCAAACAACTGTGCACCTGCTGCCGAAAGAAGAAAATTAAGCTTTTTAGACCGGTACCTTACACTATGGATTTTTCTAGCGATGGGTATCGGTGTAGCTACCGGCTATTTTCTACCATCTTCCTCCGGATTTATAAACTCGTTTTCCAGTGGAACCACAAACATCCCATTAGCTATCGGACTGATCTTAATGATGTATCCGCCACTTGCTAAGGTGAAATATGAAAAGATGGGAGAAGTTTTTAAAGACACTAAAGTCTTAAGCGTATCCCTGGTTCTGAATTGGGTAATTGGTCCACTTCTAATGTTTTTTTTAGCAATCACTTTTTTAAGAGATTATCCGGAATATATGGTTGGGCTGATCCTTATTGGCCTGGCAAGGTGTATTGCTATGGTGGTGGTCTGGAACGAGCTTGCAGAGGGTAACAGGGAATATGCAGCAGGCTTGATTGCACTGAACAGCATTTTTCAGGTATTGCTCTACAGTGTGTTTGCTTATATCTTTATTACCGTTTTGCCACCTTTTTTTGGTCTGGAGAGCCTTGAAGTAAACATCACCATTTCCGAGATTGCTAAAAGCGTAGGAATCTACCTGGGGCTTCCCTTTGCAATGGGTATAATCAGTCGGTACGGCCTTATTAAACTGAAAGGTGAAGACTGGTTTCAAAACAAGTTTATCCCGCTGATTTCCCCAATTACTTTGATAGCGCTACTTTTTACTATCGTAATTATGTTTAGCCTGAAGGGCGAACTGATTGTACAAATTCCAATGGATGTAGTGAGAATTGCTATACCCCTTGTTATTTATTTTTCTATCATGTTTGTGATCAGCTTTTTTGCTGGCCGTTACTTCGGTGCAGACTATTCAAGAAGTACATCAATTGCTTTTACGGCCACAGGAAATAATTTCGAACTGGCCATAGCAGTTGCTATTGGTGTTTTTGGAATCAATTCGGGACAAGCATTTGCGGGCGTTATTGGCCCTTTGGTTGAAGTCCCGGCACTGATTGCCCTGGTCAACCTTGCTTTTTACTTCCGCAAGAAATACTATCCGTCAAAAAAATTAAACACCATACATTAATGAGAATTGCACTTTTTTCAGATATCCATGCTAATCTTCCTGCCCTGGAAGCCTTTTTTAAACACGTTGAAACCAGAAACACTGATGCAATTTATTGCCTTGGAGATTTAGTTGGATATAACATCTGGCCAAACGAAGTAATAGATGAAATTCGCAAACGAGGCATACCAACTATCGCAGGAAATTATGACTGGGGCATTGGCAGGTCTAGTGATGATTGCGGTTGTGCCTATAAAACAGAAGAAGAAAAAGCATTAGGTAAGGTTTCTATCTCCTACACAAACGAAGTGGTAAGGGACGAACAGCGTGCTTATCTAAGAACCCTTCCTGCTCACATTAGACTAGAATACCAGTTGAACCACGATAAACGCAATATTCTGTTTGTACATGGTAGCCCCCGTAAGGTCAATGAATACCTTTTTGAAGACCGTGATGAAAAAAGCATGCTTCGGATCATGGAACAGGCAGATGCAGATATTATGTGTTTTGGCCATACCCACAAGCCTTATCATAGAATTTTAAACTCAGGGAATGAAGGTGCGGATCATTTCAGGCATGCCATTAATATTGGCTCAGTAGGTAAACCAAAAGACAGCGACCCAAGGGGTGGTTATGTTATTTTAACCATCAACCCTGATAGTACAGTAAACAATAAGGACAGTGTTAAAGTCGAATTTATTCGCTTTGAGTATGATATAGAAAAGGCAGCTAAAGCCGTAGAGGATAGTCCTCTTCCGAATGAATATGCAGACATGTTGCGTAGAGGATAAGGTATGAGAATAGCACTATTTTCAGATATTCATGCCAATCTACCTGCATTTAAATCAATGTTAGACGATATGGATGACCAAAAACCCGATGCCGTTTATTGTCTCGGTGATCTGGTGGGATACCACATCTATCCAAACGAAATTATCCAGGAGATCCGTAAGCGTGGAATCGGAACTTTGAAAGGTAATCATGACCAGAAGGTTGAAAAATTAATTACAACCCCGAATAGTCTCCAGGAGCCAGGGAAGAATTATGCGTATCATTTAATCAGCCAGGATAATAGAGATTACCTGAAGACACTGCCTGCGCACATTAAATTGGAATACAAACTACAATCCGAAACACTCAATCTTGTTTTTGCCCACGGCAGCACCAGAAGTATAGATGAATATATTTTAATAGATACGGATGAAAAGTATGTTTTAGATATGATGCAGGAAGCAGGTGCAGACATGCTCTTTGTTGGTCATTCTCACAAGCCTTACCATCGTATTTTAGAGGATAATGATAATAAGTTTAAGCACGTAGTTAACCTCGGGTCGGTAGGAAAGCCTAAAGACGGAGATCCCAGGGGCTGCTATGTGATACTTACCATTGCTGCAGACAGCTCCCTATCAGATAAAAACAGCATACAGGTAGAGTTTATAAGGTTTGAATATGACGTAGAAGCCTCAGCAAGAGCTATTGAAAATAGTTTGTTGCAAAGTGAATTTGCAGATGCATTGCGACTAGCCAAATAACACTAACCAAATGGAGGTCAACACCAGAGACTATGCGCCAATAGAAAAGCAGCTTGCAAAGTTCATGCGGGTCTTGGCACACCCAGCCCGGATGGCTATAATGATCCGGCTTGCAAGGAAAGAAAGTTGTACTGAAGGAGTAATAAACGATCTGCCAATTGAAGAATCTTCAGTTGCAAAGCATCTTAAAGCCTTAGAAGTTGCTGGACTTATAAAAGGGAATACCTCAAATTTACGATCACGTTATTGCATTAACTGGTACGCCTTTTGGATTTCTCTGAACAATTTAATTTGCTATTTAACAGTTTTTTAGAGCAAGCACCAATTCAAAGCTGCAAGACCAAGGTTTAAGCTATCTATGATAGTTCAGCTAGGGGTTCTAATACACGGCAGAGCAAGAGAAATATTGCGATCATTATTTCTCTTCTTCCAATTATCAAAAAACGGTCGTTTCTTGATAATACAAAAATGGGCGAAACAATTCATTGAAGAGGCTATTGGAATAGATTTCAAAATGATAAATTCCTTGGTAAAACTTATAGTAATTTCTTTTTACGATACTGCCTTTCCACCTTATTGTTTAACAAATTCTCAAAATCAACTATCGCTTCGCAATGCTCATAAAAGTTCGAACTTCCGCGGATTGACTCTACTTATTAAAAGCTCATCGAAAGATGGGCTTTTTTTGTTTAAAGAGGTGCTGGCGTAGGTGTTAAGGCAGTAATGGCTACATGCATTTGATTGAACTAATATAATCATTCTACCCTACCGTCGCAAGCAATCACCATGGTATTTGTTACTTAAGTGACGCATTAACTGACGCAGGTTTTTATTTTATTATCTGAAGATACATATCTTTGATTTGCATTATAAACTACTTCGATCTACACTACAACCCTTCTTCTAGATTTAAGTAGATTAAAATCATACTTCCCAATCTTAGATGAAACCTCAACAGTGCAACCAACTTCGATTACTCTTGAATATATTGGCGAAGAGAACTTCAACCGAATTAATATCGAATTGCTGCAAAAGCTTGAAGAATATAAACTCACTGAACATCATAACGAACTCTTATATTTAATCTTATTGAAGAACGAACAGATCAGGGTTCGCTACGATGCATACTGGGAGAACTACAATGATGATCTCACTTCCAAAGAGGTAGCTAAGTTCTTGTTAACTTATAAGGAATCAAAACCAACAGAACACTTTCAACTTGTAGCTAAACCTACATTGTCATCAGCCAGTGCAATAAAGGATACTGCTATAGCCAAATGGATGTGTGAAGTACTTTACGATAAAATTGAACAAAGAGACTTTCCGTTAGGCTTGTTTGGAGAGAAGCTACTATTTGATCTTTTCGGAAACGACCCAGAGTCAAGTAAGACAATTGACATTGACAGGCTTCGTGTAATAGCTAACAAATCTCCAAAGGTACCCACAGTGAGATTAAGGAAGCTTTACGTTGAACTATGTTGCTATCTTCAGCCATACCTTATCGAGCAAACCCATCTTACCGCTCAGGATGGAACTCTCCTACAGACCAGCAAGCTTACCTCTTCTTTGATATTTTAGAAATGATTGGTTACTGGACAAACCAATCTATTTGACCCCATCTTGCCAATTCAATAATATGCTGACTTTCAAAAAATTACGGCAAATCTAATTCCGGCGAGATGGGGTCAATTTATTCCGGTTTATCCAGGCTAAGGCTTCAATGAATAATTGTTGGGATCATATATCCCAAAAACTCAAAAGAGGTAATTAAGCTGATTGTAGGCTTCTGGGCAAGAATGTCCGGTTTGGTGCGGGATATGTGGCCGTTTTTGGGAGCATCTCATCTCTGCTTGAATACCTGGTGTGAAATTAAATGTTTATTTTTTTTTAAAGATTTAGACCCTTTCAGCCTCCATAGGACACTTTTTTAAATTAGCCTTTAATAATCTGATTATTTGACAGTTAATATTATAACATGGCACTATTCGTGAGGCTTTCTTAGTGGTGGAATTTTTGCCGCCGATAATCCTTAAATTACAAACAAAATGGAAAAATTAGCATTACTGGCCCGCCTGGAGGCCAAAGCTGGTAAAGAGCAACAAGTTGCAGATTTTATCAAAAGTGCCCTGCCTTTGGCCGAAGCTGAACCCGGAACTATCCGTTGGTATGCGCTGCAGATCTCGCCGTCTACCTTCGGTATATTCGATACCTTTGCGGATGAAGCTGGGCGGGATGCACATCTGGGTGGAGAAATTGCCAAGGCTTTGATGGCCCATGCGGATGAACTGCTGGCTACGCCGCCGGTAATCGAAAAGGTTGCCTTGCTGGCAGTTAAATAAGTGAAAAATAAAAAGGCTAGATCCCCTATGGATAACATCAGGGGATCTTGTCTTAGTTAAATTTATGTTTACATTTCTTGCCCCTAGATGAAATCAAAAAAAACTAGCATCCCCTTTGCTTTGTTTAACAAGATATGCCTTCACATAAAAAATTACCCAGCATCGTTATCAGGGGTGCCAGGGAACATAACCTAAAGAATATCGATTTGGAAATACCAAGGGACCAGTTGGTAGTATTCACCGGGGTCTCTGGATCTGGAAAATCTTCGCTAGCCTTTGGTACCTTTTACGCAGAGGCACAGCGCAGATACCTGGAATCCGTATCTCCTTATGCGAGAAGGCTATTTAATCAGATGTCGATCCCTGAGGTAGACAGCATCACCGGACTTCCACCGGCGGTTGCGCTGCAGCAGCAGCGCGGAGGAGCCTCGACGCGCTCTACAGTGGGGAGCGTGACTACCCTTTCCAACTTGCTGCGAATGCTCTATTCCAGGGCCGGAGATTATCCAGGTGGACAGGGTATCATCTATGCAGAAGGCTTTTCGCCCAATACACCAGAAGGTGCTTGTGGGCACTGCCATGGACTGGGTAAAGTATATGAGGTGAGCGAAAGGAGCATGGTTCCCGACGAAACAAAAACTATCCGCGAGCGCGCGGTTGCCAGTTGGCCCACTGCGTGGCAGGGCCAGAACTTGCGGGATATCTTAACATCTATGGGTATTGATGTTGACATTCCCTGGAAACAGCTTTCTAAAAAGGACCGTGACTTTATCTTGTATACTGAAGAATCGCCTTCGGTTCCTGTCTACCCAGGGTATACCCTGCAAGAGGTGCAAAGGGCAATCAGGGCAAAAAAACAGTTCGATTATATGGGTACCTTTATTGGCGCACGGCGATATGTACTGCAGACTTTTGCGACCAGTCAGAGCCAGTTGATGAAAAAACGCGCGCTTTCGTTTATGATAGGAAGGGAATGCCCGGTCTGCGGGGGAAAGAGGCTGAAAAAACAGGCGCTGTCGGTAAAATTCGAGGGATTGGATATTGCCCAGATGAGCCGACAACCGCTCCAGGTGCTGCAAGATCTTTTCGGTCCTTATGCACGGCGATCAACTAGGGGGGATAATTCAAGTAGGCATCCTCTGGAAAAACAGCTGGTTACCCAGCGGATCGCAGCTGACCTGTATTCACGCATAGCGGTGATGCTGGAACTAGGGCTGGGTTATCTCAGTCTGGAACGGAGCACGCCGACGCTGTCTCCGGGAGAGCTGCAGCGGCTTAGGCTTGCTACCCAGGTACACTCTAATCTTTTCGGGGTTGTTTACGTATTGGACGAACCATCGGCAGGACTGCATCCTGCGGATACTCGGGCGCTCCTCAATATCCTTGACCGGCTAAAACAGGATGGCAACTCGATCTTTGTTGTCGAGCATGAGATTGAGGTCATCCGCTATGCCGACTGGATCGTGGACATTGGTCCCGGTGCGGGCGAAAATGGTGGCAGGGTGATCTATAACGGCCCGGCGGCAAAGATCAAGGACTGCAAAGCGTCCATCACAGCGGGTTATCTCTATCCTAAAACACCATCTGCTAAAGCCAATGCACAGGCGGAAAGGAAACCGGAACAGTGGCTGGAACTAGAAGGGGTACACAAGAATAACCTAAAGGATTTAGATGTTGCCATCCCGATTGGGATAATGACCAGCGTAACGGGCATTTCGGGATCGGGTAAGAGTAGTCTGATCTCCCAGGTTTTGGTTGAACTGGTGGGGGCTGCGCTGGGGCAAAAGCCAGAAGCTGCTGAAGCGGAAAGCGGAACGGACCTTTTGGAGCAGCAGACTGAGGACATGGTAAAGGGCGCGATTGCCGGAGGGCTCAAGGGGATCCGCCGTCTGGTGGTGGTAGACCAGAAACCCATCGGCCGAACGCCGAGGAGCAATCTGGCCACTTATACAGGTCTTTTCGATCCGGTAAGGAAGCTGTTCGCCAGCATGCCTGGGGCCAGGAAAAAGCGCTATGATGCAGGGCGGTTCTCTTTTAACGTGGCCAAGGGAAGGTGCGCCAACTGCCAGGGCGAAGGACAGGTAATGGTAGAGCTCCTGTTCCTGCCCAGCGTGTACACCCCCTGCCCTGTCTGCATGGGAACACGCTACAACGCGGATACCCTGAAGATCTTCTATAAGGATAAAAATATTGCCGATGTGCTGCAGCTCACCGTGGATGAGGCCGCCGATTTCTTTGATGAAGAACCTGGCATTTCAAGGGCGCTTGAAACGGTAAGGGAGGTCGGCCTTGGCTACCTTAGGCTTGGACAATCTGCCACAGAACTCTCTGGGGGCGAGGCGCAGCGGATTAAACTGGCCACTGAACTCCAGCGCGCGCAGAACGGAAGCACGCTTTATATCCTCGATGAACCAACGACGGGCCTTCACCCGAGCGACGTGGAGCGGCTGATGGACCAACTTAATCGCCTGGTTGATGCTGGCAATACGGTTGTGCTGGTGGAGCACGATATGCACGTGGTGGCAGGAAGCGATCATATCATCGATATCGGCCCGGGCGCGGGATCCCAGGGAGGAAAGATTGTAGCCACCGGGAGCCCTGCCCAGGTAAGCAGAAATGCTACAAGCCGAACTGCCCCCTACCTGAGAGCCTATCTTTCGGGGAAAATTAGCGGATAGCAGCCTGGGCATGCAGTTTGATTGCAAAAACACCATCGTGAGAAAATTCGGGAGGAGTGATTGCTATCATTAAACGGGTGTTTCTTGAGAATACAAATAGTGGCTGGAATACTTGAGCAGCCCATCGATTGCAATTTCACAACAAAAATTGCGCTGTAAACCTTGAAGTAATTTCTTTTTCCGATCACCTAGTCACAGAACTTATACCGGACAACTTTGGGTTGTAAAATTATTTTGACTAACTTGTCCTTATCCCTAAAAATTCCTGCCCGGACGAGGCAGAATTATCTTTTCGGTATTCTTCCATGAAAAGAATTATGTTATACTAACCGGATGTTTCCGTTTTTGAGGTGATTAGCCTAGTCCTTATGGAAACAAAATGCATCATTAAACCTTTCCCTTATTCCGATATAGACCCAAGTAGCAAGATCACCAGTTTTAAGCCGGATTTGGTAATATTAGACTTATTCCAGGATTACTTGCGTCCATTAGCATTAACCAGACTTATCAGATCCCTTTTGCCAAGCACAGGTCTTATCGCTTCCAGCTGTAATCCTGACATAAGCCAAATTTTCAAAAAGTTGGGTTTTGACGACTATCTTTCGAAGCCTTTTGACATCGACCACCTTATAAATCTCGTTAACTCTTATTAGAAGCCATCTCTCAAATATTGAATTGGTCGAGCACATGTAAACTGCAAAAAATTTCACAGTTTAATCTCCCGAATCCAAGCGCGAAACAGATTCGAATTAATCTTGAAGTTTGTCCATTTTAGCTAGCTGGCAAAAATCTTCTATAAATTCATTCTTGGATCAAAGCTACTAATCAACACTCATCGAAAGGTGGGCTTTTATTTTTAGTATTTTTGCTTTGTCTTTAAATGGCATGACAAGAATAGTTCATTGGTCAGAAACCCCTGATCAGTAAACCGGTTATGGCAGCCAACAATATGATATGAGGTTCTTTGATTTTCTTGCTGAAGATCAATAATAAGGCGGCGACAACAGCTATCAGTACAGTTGGTACATCAACAATTGCCCTGCTGGCAATAATGATCACCGCACCGACCAGCGCGCCAACTACCACTGCAGTTATCCCGTTCACAAACTCTTTAATGCTCGCGTTCCTGGCTATCTTTCTAAATGACGGAGCCAGAGCCACCGTAAACAGGTAACAGGGCAGGAAGGTAGCAAATGCTGCTACACAGGCACCTGTAAAGCCTGCCACCAGATAGCCGATAAAAGCAACTGTAATCACAACAGGGCCAGGTGTAATCATTGCCACTGCTACCGCATCGACAAACTCCTGTTCATTCAGCCAGTGATATTGATCGACCGCACCGCTGTGTAAAAAGGGCACTATAGCAAGTCCGCTGCCAAAGACGAAAGCGCCAGCCTTCAAAAAGAACCAGCCAAGTTCCTGTAAAGTCTTGCCTTCATATTGCCAGAAACCTGTTCCTGTCCAAATCAATACAGGCAATGCGGATGGTTTTCTGATCCACTTGGGAGGGGCTTTGACCAGCATATAGATGACACCACACCCCGTAAAGAGCAGTATATCCTCTTTTTGGGTAATTACAGTAAAAACAACACCGAGCAGATAAAACAGCCAGAGCAACCGTTTAGAACGTATTGCATTTATGCTTATCCCGCTAATGGATTTTATCGTCAGCTTGTATGAGCTAATGGCAATTATACCGATCACTGCTGCACTTACCCCATAAAAAACGGCCTGCATCCAATTTAGTCCGCTATAAAGTTTATAAGCCATCCCAAGTGCAACTACCATTAGAAAAGATGGCAGCACAAAAGCGAGACCAACCAGTGTTGCCCCCAAAAACCGATAGTGCACAAAACCGATATATATGCCGAGCTGTGCCGCAAGTGGACCCGGTGCAAGCTGTGCCAAAGCCAGACCTTCTTTATATTCCTCATCGGTAAGCCATCTCTTGTTTTCGACAAGATCTCGGTTCATGTATCCAACCAAGGCAACAGGGCCTCCAAAGCCCCAGGTGCCCAGCTTCAGAAAATAAATGACCAGATCAGCCAGATTATATTTACGTTGTTGTGTTTCCATGGTTTAGAAAGCTATACCGAACTGAAAACCAATACCAAAGGACCAGGGTTGATTATTTCCGAACCTTGCCGGAAGCGGAACAGCAACAAAATAACTGCTGCCCTTATTCTTTTTTACCGTCTTATTGATAACCGGGGTCAGCCCGTAACGTCCTGACGTTTCAAAAGCGGCACGTCCTGCAAAGGTAAAACCATTGCCCAGAGCAACGAGTATGCCCGGATGAAAAAGTACATTACTAACCTTACTGCTACTATTTGTTGCCTTTATTATTGGGACAATTTCGCTGGAGAAACCGATTTTGGCACTTTTCCAGATATTAATTCCAATAGGCATGCCAACGGTATAACTGTCTTTAAAGTTGGTGTGCGTGCCGTCTGAACTGAAAGTGACAATAGGATGCACGATACCAATATAGCCAGCTAATCTGGGATAGGTCTGCGTAGTCTGCCCAGAGCTGATGGAGGCATTTATGATAATCAGGACTAAGCAGGTAAAAATATTTTTTACTTGTGTTTGCATACCACAAGATTATGGGTTTCTCCAGGTGTAAAATAGAACAGGATTTACTCTTGGTATGTAACTTACCTTTTGCTCCTGTTTTTTTTGAATTCAGATGGGGTAAAGCCGGTTTCCAGCTTAAAAATGCGTGTAAAGTGGCTCTGGTCGGAAAATCCGGTCAGATAGGCGATTTCAGATAAGGAATAATCTGAGGTCTGAATATATACAATAGCTTTCTCAATTCGTATTTTACGGATATATTCACCGAAAGAAAGATTATCAAAATATTTGGAAAATTCCCTCGAAACGTAGGCCGGGTTTATGTTGAGCTCACTGGAGATACCAGTTAGGGTCAATGCCAGATTGGTATCGATCTGATCCTGTATAATGGTTTTCAATTCTTTAGCCCACGCGGGAATCTTGGCCCCTCTGCCCTGTTTTAAAAACTTTTGATAGACATCCACCAGCAGCTGCTCCACCGGGCTTTCGGTGTGCCTCACATTCTGAAGGTGTTTGGCCCACGCGTACAATGCATCATAAATGACCATACCCGCTTTTAGCAATTCCTGATCGTTTTTGATATTATAAGCCATTCCCGCGGCAATTGCCCATAGCCCGGAAGCCTGGCTTGCAAGTCCATGCTGATCAGTATCTGCCCCCCTCACGATGGGCGCCATGACCTGCAACGCCGGATCATCCAGCTTATATTTATCAAGCAGGGCATCAAAGGTACATAGACCGTTTTTATGGGTCAGCTCAACACCGGGCACATCAAATGGTGTGGCATTTAGTTCATAGGACTTTCCGATAACAGTATCGAATGGCACGTAACAAAAAATGGCATCAGGATCAATAAAATTCTTTATCAGCCAGGGACAGGCTATCCGGTCAATCTTTGGTCGTTCTCGGGTGATCCAGTTCATAGCTCAAAATTAATTAGAATTAATGAAATACGATCTGCCATTATAATGTAGCAGTAAAGCCGGGATATTTGGATCGACTATCATAGTCAGGTAAGATGCATATGCCCGATGATACTTTAAAAATTTATTGTTTATTACATTAAGGATGTGAATACTTTCAACTAAAGGTTTAATACTGTGATAATCTGGCAAGTCGGCAAGTTTCACAAAAGCTTCAATCTTAGATTTAGAATAGTAGCTCCGATTGATTTGTAATTTAGCTAATTTATTTACAACTAAAAAAACATATCAATTTTCTAATTAGCAAATTACCCCGATAACTAGGACGTGCCTTTTTTATAATCCTTCCTCATTCTATACTGTCACTCAATCTTGTTCTTCACAACTTTTTCAAAATTTACTATCGCTTCACAATGCTCGAAGAGGGTCGAACTTTCGCGGATTGACCCTACTGATTAAAAGCTCATCGAAAGATGGGCTTTTTTTGTCTGAAAAATCTTTTGATTTAGAAATATAATTGTTGGGGTTAGAAATCCTGATTTTTTCTTCGAAATGTCTTTCGGAATACACCAAAGCGCAGGTTTGCGGAGATTAATCCCATTAATCTCCGCACATTATCATTAGATTATACTTGATTATGCGGAGAAAAGACCTTACATTTACCGCTTATAGCGCGGAGAATAGAATGTACATACATCAAAATAAGGCATGGCCTAACTTTACTTGGAATGATAGGGAACTCTCGAAATTACTTACGTCAGTACGGCATAAGCAGGGTCGGCTACTAGGCAAAATGGAGGGGCTCGGTTTCAGCTTAAAAAAAGAAGCTACCTTACAAACACTTACTCTAGATGTTCTGAAGTCGAGTGAGATTGAAGGGGAAATACTTAACCCAGACCAAGTACGTTCATCTATTGCAAGACGCTTAGGAATGGAAGTCGCCGGACTTGTTCCCTCAGACAGAAATGTCGATGGTGTAGTTGAAATGATGTTGGACGCGACCCAAAGGCATAACTTAGACTTAAGTGACGAGCGATTGTTTGGATGGCATGCAGCACTCTTCCCAACAGGCAGAAGTGGTATGTATAAAATTGTAGTAGGTAATTGGAGGAATAATTCCAAAGATGATCCTATGCAGGTAATTTCCGGTGCTATGGGGAGGGAAACAGTGCACTATCAGGCACCCGACGCCGAACTACTAGAGCAAGAAATGAAGCATTTTCTAACTTGGTTCAATTCTTTAAGTGATATTGATCCAGTTTTAAAAGCAGGAATAGCTCATTTATGGTTTGTGACAATCCATCCATTTGATGATGGAAATGGCCGTATTGCAAGGGCTATTACAGATATGCAACTTGGCAGGGCAGATGAAAGCACACAACGATTCTATAGCATGTCTGCTCAAATAAGAGTTGAAAGAAACACTTATTATAGCATGCTTGAGAAAACTCAAAAAGGTAATCTTGATATTACTGAATGGTTAGAATGGTTTCTTATCTGCTATGATCGAGCATTATCCAACACGGACCAGACATTAGCCAAGGTGATGCAAAAGGCAAAATATTGGGAAAATACTGCAACCGCAAACATTAATGATCGACAAAGGCTTATGCTTAACAAGCTATTAGATGGCTTTGAAGGAAAACTTAATTCCTCAAAATGGGCAAAAATTACAAAATGTTCTCAAGATACTGCTGGAAGAGATATTTCTACATTAGTGGAAAAAGGGCTTTTATTAAAAGAAGCTGCTGGTGGAAGAAGCACAAGTTATATTCTAAATGTTTAATCTGCCAGGAAACAATATTGACAATAAATTTAACATTTTAAATAGCTAGCAACTTTCGATAATTCCTGCAAATCAGACAGGAAAAAGTTCGAAATCTGTCCAGTAAAGGCTACTGAAACGGCAAAAAGCCTTGAAAGTCGAACCTTTTCTTTGAAAAGAGCTCAATTTCAAGGCTTTTTCTTTTTATGATGTTTTTCGGTGAAAAGAGAAAAAACAGCCTTAAACCTGGATATACCAATAAATTTGACCCCTTCTCGCCAATTTACAAATATACAGATAATCAAAAACTTACAATTAATCTATTACTGGTGAGACGGGGTCAATGTACTTCGGTTTATCCACTATTGTACTCAAAATCACAAAAAAACGTCACTGAGCATCTTGTCCCTAGCCTTCGAAACTCTATTGTTAAACTCCAACTGCTTTTTTCTCATAAAGGCAATACCCCAAAATAATAAAGTAAGCTAAGGATTCAGTATTCCATCGAGTTGCATATATCTTTTGCCATTCTTTTCAGGTATAGATTTACTATCATTATCAATAATCATAGCCTTGGGAATACTGCTTTGAAGGCCAAACCACCTGGGAAGGCCGTCTCCATTTGGGTTACCACTTTTGATAAAGTTTACCAGATAAGACTGAAAGACTTTTGAAGTTTCAAAATCTTCACTTTCCCATTTATAATTTTTATTCAGGTCGAGATTGCCAAGGGCATACTCTATGTCCGAAGCATGTACGGCACCCATGATATCTGCATTGTGTGATCCCTGTCCGATAAAAGCTGGACGTTTTCTGGAGAACAGATATCGATAGACAGGGTATCCGTTTGTTTTGCTGTGCAGGTCAATCCATTTCCATGTAGAATAGGAAATAAAGCGATCGCTGGCGAGGTCAGTCGCCAACTGTGCAACTTGTTCATCTGCGTTCGCTGGATACAGTGCCAATATTTCTTTGCTCTTTGAAGTAAAGACCTTTTCCACGCCAGCCTTATAATTTTCAACCGTAGGTTTCTGATTAGACAGAATAGTATTCATACTTCGTTCCGCTGTATTCCATCCAGCCAGGATTGGCACATCCATCTGACGACCGTAAGTATAGGTAATAAGTGGTTGTTCTACGAAAAAGTAACCATCTACTGTTAGGGGGAACCAGTAATCTTTTGACCGCTTCAACAGCTCATTAGTTGGGATTTTTCGCAACTCATCGATGCTATTTGCTCCACAGGCTTTGGCAAATTCTGCACCTATCTTCTCCGCATTTGCTAGGCTAACTGGCGGTTCGAATCCCAACACTGACCCACTTTGCCCTATAGCCCCTTGAAAAAGTCCCTTGGAAAGCGGAGAACACATTTGGGCAGAAACCGACATAGAACCCGCGGATTCCCCAGCAATCGTGATCTGATCTGGATTACCTCCAAAAGCTGAAATATTGCGCTTCACCCAGCGCAGCGCTTCATTCTGATCCTGCAATCCATAGTTACCAGAACTTCCCCGTTTACTTTCTTTGGACAGGCTAGCATGCGCTAAAAATCCAAAAACACTTAACCTGTAATTTATGGTAATAAAAATAACCCCTTTGCTCGCCATGCTTTCTCCGTCATACCTCGGCTCTGAGCCATCCCCGCTGGAAAACCCTCCCCCATGAATGTAGACTACTACTGGCAAGGTTTTACCATCTTTCATCTGAGGTTTCCAGACATTAAGATACAGGCAATCTTCACTTTCTTCATCGCTTCTAAATACCATGTCATCATAACTGTTGCGCTGAGGAGACCTGGAACCAAAAGCCATCACGTTTTTTATTCCATTCCATTTCTTTTTAGGAACTGGTGAACGCCATCTGAGCTCACCAAGGGGGGGTTCGGCGTAAGGAATACCCTTGAATGCCAGCACACTGCTGGACAAAACAGCGCCCCTGATTTTCCCTGCCTTAAGGGTGACCAAAGTTTCATCTTTTGCAATTTTAGTCTGAGCGAAAGCGTGGCTCAATGAAAATAAGAGAAGCAGCAGGGTTGTATATTTTTTTATTTTAATCATAATCACCAGATATGGGTCATTGAAGACCCTTTATTTATAGTGTAAGAAAAAGACTGATCTCCCTCAACGACTTTGATTGTTTGTGGTTCAGCCGAATTATTAGAGACGATAAGCACCCGTTTTCCCTCCGGGGTTAAAAAGGCTACATTGCTAACCTTTGTGGTTAGAGTGCTCTCAATTCTTGATGATCCAACGGGAATAAATTTGGATGCATGCGCAATGACATAATAGGCCAGGTTCCGCTCAACTTTATCTCCATCTATGGTTACCGCCCCCTGACATATTGAACAGCCGCCATTGTCTGTATGCGGGTTATATTTAGGATCCGCAGCGAGGTTCCAAAGAATCACATTTTTACTCCAGTTCCGTAAAGCGCCGATGAGGATCCTTCCAACAGGATAAGCGGTATTGAAACCACCATCCTTGCTTACAGCCATCATTTCAGTAAAATATATGTTTTTATCGGGGAAGGCATCATGTACTTTGCCCATCGCAGAAGTTTGACCGGCATATAAATGAAATCCAGAACCATCAACGTAGCTTGCTGCCTTGGAGTCTGCAAAGATCGAAATGGGATATTCCGGGGCATCACAATTGTGGTCGTACAGAACAATTTTAGTCTTTATATTTCCTCGTTTAAAGGCCGGCCCCAGATGATCGCGGATAAAACGAAGCGCTTCTTTTGCCAAAAATTGCATACTGGGTGTATTGCCATCATTGAAAGGTTCATTCTGAATGGTCACAGCATCAATAGCAATTCCATGCTTTTTCATGGCCTCGATGTATTTCACAAAGTAATTAGCATAAGTGCTATAATACTCATCCATTAATCTGCCACCCTGAACATTCTGGTTTGACTTCATCCATACCGGAGCAGACCATGGGGAACCCATAATTTTTATTTGTGGGGAGATCGCTAAAATTTCCTTTAAAACAGGCACCACATCTTTTTCATCCTGCGACAAGGAAAAATGCTTTAGCTGAGCGTCAGTTTCTCCTGCTTTGAGGTCATCATAAGAAAATACGAATTCATTCAGATCAGATGCCCCGATGCTCACCCGAAGATAACTAATCCCCACCTGCCCAGGTCCATTTCCAAAGAGTTCATTAAGGAGCTTCTTTCTTTGCGGAGTGGACATGCGAATGATGTGTTGCGCACTGCCACCTGTCAGTGCAAATCCAAACCCATCAACAGATTGATATTTTTTTGCTGCGTTGATGTTAATGATTTCCGCTTGCCCATTTCCTGCCTCGACATTATTCATTTTTGATAAAAGCATCATTTTATCATTGCTGGTCTCCCAACCTTCCGCCTTGAGTTGTGCCTGGAGCAGAAAAGGAAAAGCATTGGATAACAAAATTAAGAGGACTGCATACTTGAACGCATAAACTGACAGGGGGTATCTTGACATAAACTTATACTTGGTTTGCACAAATTTAAGCCCCAGGCTATCTTTTTTTTAATAGGATTTTAACAATTTATGATGTTTAGAATCTGAAGACCATCAGTTTGACTAATGAATCCTGGTCATCACTACCACTTATCAAGACGAATATTCCTTCTGCAAACTTTCTAGTCCCGAGATTTCCAATTGAGTAAACCTTAACCCATGAACCTCACCTCGGTAGAGCTTAAATAGTTGATTGTCTTTAAATGTACAGGTTAGCATAAGGAGGTTAACTAAACTGGTTTTCCAGCAGATGTAAAAAGTCAAAAATAGTCTGATGGTGTTATTATTTTCTGGCCGTCAATTCTAATCAAATTTAACCTATCATTTGAAATCTACTGAGCAGTTCTAAACAGGCCCTGCTATTATGGTATGGGCATTTCCATAATCCGGCCTTGTCTTCCCCAGCCATTAGGCTGCCATCTGGTTTTCTGCCCCAAAACCATTCACCATTGGTCTTATCGATGATCTGAGTAGTGGTATAGTTCCAGATTTTATTGAAATGATGAAGAAATATCTCATCTTTAGAAATTTGGAAAGCGTTATATAAGCCTACAAGTGCTTCTGCCTGTACCCACCAGTGTTTTTCTGCAATCAGGTGATGGTTTGCCGGATTGAATTCATATACCATCGCATCTTTGTCAATACCCCCTATCGCTGCCGTACTGATTTCAAGGGCCAGCTTCTTGAATACCACAATGAGTTCAACCTCCTTTATGGCTTCAGCAGCTTCGAGCAATAACCAGGAAGCCTCAATATCGTGTCCGTAAGAAATAGCCTCTGACTTAGGTTCCCAATGTTCATTGAAAAATAGCCCTAAATGGCCGTTAGGTTTTAAGATATGATTGCGAAAAACCTCTAGCAGATTTATGATCTGATTTTTAACACCTTCATCAGGCCACAAGGTGTATAGCAAACTATAGGCTTCCAGAATATGCAGATGGGTATTCATTGTTTTTTTTTCATTTGCATCCTTATCACTTAGGCGCAAATCATCTAGCTGCGTCCAGTCACGCGCGAACGCTTCAAAATATCCCTGGTCATTTATATCATAACTATGTTTTTCGATATCAGCGTATAAGGATTTAGCAAGTATTAAGGCGTTTTCATCATGACTGGCCTTAAAATAGGCGGCCAGGCCATAAATGGTAAAAGCAATGGCATAGATTTGTTTTTTATTATCTTTCGCGTTGCCCTTAAAGTCAACAGTCCAGTATACCCCGCCAAAAGTATAATCAATGAAATGGTTTTTTATGTACAGATAACTTCGCTCAGCGGCGGCTAGGTCCTCCCTGGATCCGGTCTTTATATAGGCGGAAGAAAAACTCCAGAGAATCCTGGCATTCAAAACTGAACCTTTATCGGCACCAGAGATGACCTGCTCACTTTGATCAATCTGTCCAACAAAACCACCATACTCATCGTCTATGCTGCGCTGTTTCCAGTAATGGAGTATGGCTTGTAATTCGATTTCAATTTCTGAAGCCTTTGGAAGGGATATAGCTGGCATAATCTGTAAATTTAATTGGCTAAAACTAACTGGACTGAACCGATAAAACTAATATTTTTTTAACATAAGCTGATACTAATGCATTATGGTTTTATCATCTGTACTATTCCAGCATATTTTGATATTATTTTATCTCTTTAAGTAAACTCATTCTTATAATTTACTTCATAAAGTTTACCTTTAAGCGCTCAGAGCGCACATTTAGGCTTTTGATAGATTTTAACCGAAATTGCATCATAGGACTACGCTAAAAGCATATAGTGTTTTTTTAACTATATTGCCATCTATAACCGAATATAATATGTCTAAAAATGTAATCAGGGAAATTACCCCATTGACGCCAAACGACTGTTTTACCATATTTTCCAGAACCAAACAAGAATTTGATTTCCCACTGCATAATCACGAGGATATGGAGCTTAACTTAGTGCTGAATGCGGCCGGGGCTAAACGGATTGTGGGTGATCATATAGCTGAGATAGAGCAGCAGGAACTGGTACTGGTAGGCTCGAATTTATCACATGGTTGGTTTACCCATAATTGTGTAAGTGAGGACATCAGAGAGGTTACCATTCAGTTCCATAAGGACTTATTGGATGAAAAGTTTTTAAAACGCAATCAGCTTTCTTTCATTCGTAATATGTTTGAGCAGAGTAAGCGTGGTGTTCTTTTTTCTAAGGAAACCATTGAACGCATTTCCCCACGTCTTTTGGCTTTGAGTAAGAAAAGTGGCTTTGACTCTATATTGGAACTATTATCGATATTGCATGATTTGTCGATATCCAGGGATACCAAACTACTTTCGGATTCCAGCTTCACTAAGGAAGATTATAACTACAATAGCAGAAGGATTGAGAAGGTATTTGAATATATGAATAATAACTTCAACAGGCTTATCACCCTGTCAGAGGTAGCCAAGATCGCTAACATGCCAGAAGCGTCCTTCAGCCGGTTTATTAAAAAACGTACGGGTTACAATTTTATTGATTCGCTTAATGAAATCAGACTGGGGCATGTTAGCAGAATGCTGATTGACACGACCCAGTCTGTTGCTGAAATTGCCTTTATTTGCGGCTTTAATAACATGGCGAACTTTAACCGGACTTTTAAAAACAAAAAAGGCTGCACGCCAAAAGAGTTCCGTGAAAACTATGTAGGCAAGCGCGTATTTATTTAAGCTAAAAAATTTTTTGCATAAACCCGTGGAGCTGCTCGCGCCAGAATCTCCATTCGTGTCCGCCTGAGCTCTCATGAAACTCATGGTTAATTCCAATAGATTTAAGCTCATAATCGAGTGCAAGGTGTCCTTGATATCTTGGGTCGTCTTTGCCGCAGGCGATATAGAGAAGGCTGATTTCTTTGTTCAGCTTGTTAGGATTAGCAAAAGCGCCGGGCACCCGATCATTGATGTCAAACTTTGCGTCACTCAACAAACCGGCACTAAATTCACCAATGTAGCTGAATTTATCTGGATTTTTAAGCCCAATTAAGTAAGCCTGTCCGCCGCCCATGGAGAGCCCTGCGATGGCTCTGGATTTTTTATCTCCCCTAACACGGTAATTTTTTTCTACGTATGGTATAACGTCCTTCAAAAGTTCCTGTTCCAACTGCTCAACCCCTTCTTTGGTACTCCCCCCTGCCCAGGAACCGTCGGTGAGTCCATTGGTCATCACGATAAGCATGGGTTTTGCTTTATTCGCAGCGATAAGGTTTTCTAAAATAACATCCGCTTTCCCGGCGCTCTGGGTCCAACTGGTTTCATTGTCTCCCCCGCCGTGGCGCAAATATAAAACAGGAAAAGTTTGCTTTGGATTTTTAAGGTATTCTGCCGGCAGAAAAATGCACATCCCCCTGGATTTACCTAAAGCAGAAGAGACATATTTAATGGATTGCAAAATACCATGTGGAACGTTTTGACTTTCATCAAACCTTGCCTTATCACCAGGTACTTCAACTATACTCCCGTAAAGCTCAGTTCCTGACTTTACCACCGGGTTTTTAGGATCAAGCGTCTGATTTCCATCAACAGAAAACAGATAGGAATAAACCCCGGGCTTTTGCGGGGCAATTTTAATTTCCCAATTTCCTGCAGTGTCTTTTTGCATCTCTATCGGCTTAATATCCCATTCGCCAAAAAGCAGATTGACAGATTTGGCAGATTTGGCTTTAAACCTGAAAACGATGCTTTTATCGTTTTCTACTACCGGAGAATAGGGCGGTGATGCTGGTCCCCACCATCCCTGAACACTATAGTTGTTAGTAGGTTTTTGAGCTAGAATTGAAGAAGTAACCAGGCTTAAAAGAAGAAACAGAATTTTTTTCATGATATATATTTTACCAGCCATTCATCTCATCCAGAGAGATGATGTTTTTGGCTTTCATTAAAGCGTTTAATTGAACGGGCGTATTATGAGAGAACACCAACTCTGACCATCCCATAAAGAAGGTCCATTTTTGTTGTTTGCCCATCATCTCTGAAGTAGGAAACACCTGACATTCGCCAATGGCGATCGGTTTTTTACCGCCAGCTTTTACCATAATGTCGTACTTTTGCTGACTGAATCCTGTTTTATCATCATAAATATCCAGTGCGGCAACGTCCCAGTAACCCTCGCCAGGGTTATAATCTACAGCATCCTGCGCAAGGGTTTTAAAATCCTGTATGTCCCATACCCAAATCAAGTTATCTAATTTTTTCGTTTTGGTTAAGTAGTCGTGGGTCAGCTGATAGAGTTTTCTTGTACCCTCCGGACCAGGCCTGCCGCCCCACCAGAAAACGCCTTGATTCATTTCATGCAAAGGTCTGAATAGGACTTCCACATTTTTTTCTTTGAGTTGCCCTAAATATAAAGCGATCTCATCCATCATTGACTTCCACCTGGTATTTATCAAAGTTCCATCGGTCAAAAGCTCCTTCCACTGCTGATCACTTAATTTACTTAACACCCCTTTCTTATCCCAGCCGCATGGCTGCTCCAGCGCAGGATTACATGCGTGCCACATGATATTGACAATACTTCCTTTTTTCCACTGCTCAGCAGCTTCATTTATCATCGTTTGTCTATTTTCAATATTTTCAGACTGGAATAGAAAATCCCCGCTCCAAAGCCCGGGATATTTACCGGTCGTGTTGAATAATTCCTGCGTCCATTTCTTTGGTTCTGCATTTGGCTCGCGGTTGTGTATACCCGAAATAGTGTATTTTCCGGATACCGCGTAAAGGTAATTCAGTGATTTAAACCGTGTTGGTCCTTTCGGCGTTTTGCCGGCTTTATTCACTTTACGCGAAGTAGTTATTTGCGCGAAAGCAAAATTGTCAAAGGCAAAAAGCATCACTAAAATTAAACAGTATTTGCTGTTCTTCATGTCTAAGGTTTCTTTAAGATGTAAACGAAATCTGCGTTAGGGGCAAGCTCCAGGTTTTTGATGGCGAGGTTATTGCTTTTAGCAGCAATTTGAACATTCGCATCAAAACTCTGGGTTTCGCAGTTATATTTGGTCAGCTTATAATTTGATAGGGTAACGGGTAAACTAATATCGGTTTTCTGGATTTCAAGTTTCGGGTTATACAGGTAAATAAAAATATCAGGACCGCATTTTACGCTAAACACTTCGATACCATTATTGGTGCTGTTCACCTTCAGGCTATCAAAATGCCCTTTCCCGGATTTCATCATTTCGTCCTGGATGCGGCGAACGTTAGCAATGTATTTGTCGGTTCCACGGTTATCAAAATATTCCCACCACCAGGAGAGCGGCAGAATTGGGGTTGGTGAAAAAAGGCCATACCACAATCCACGTTTAAAATCGGAATCCATGCCATCAGCGAAATCATCGAAGTTTTTAGACCAGTCATATTCATAGCCATATTCACCAATCACATATGGTTTACCGTAGGTTTTGGTATAGCTTATAATTGTGGTAGGTAGGGCACGGTTGTTTTTGTAAATGTGTTTTTGGTTAAAATCTATTGCATCTATGGAATTTAGTCCTTTTAAATCCCGGTGAGAAATGCTGGTGGTCACCAGGTGTTTAAAGGGGTCGGTTTGTTTAACGTAGTCTGCCATTTCCTGGTGCCATTGTACAATATGTTCAGCTGGGATTGGATTGTTTTTATCCCTGAATTGAACATTGTCAATTTCGTTAAAAAACTCCCAGGCACCTATCGCACTGCTGTAACCCCAACGGGCAATAATGAACCTCAGGCGGTTGCGATATTCCGCTTTAGCCTTCGCATCTATAAAAAAGTTGGCAGAGGAAACCCCATAACGTCCGTTTTTAGCATCATGAGAACCTGGACCTAAAGTCAGCATAATATACAGGCCCAGTGAATCAGATAAATTGACCATTCTGTCCATTTTTTGTATCGCGCTTGGGTTAAAATACGCGGAGGAATTGCTGTATCGCCTATTGTTTATTCCACTTTTCCAGTCCAGGGGCAAATTCCACGAACACATCCAGGTGCGAAAGTAATTGCCGCCATGTTTAGCCAGCGAAGGCAACATGTACTCATAGTTATACTTTGGGTTCTCATGAAGGGCTTTAAAGTATTTTGAATCATCATCATCTCTTGATTCCCAGCAAATATTTTCTCCGATGCCCCTGAAAGCCTCACCGTTATCGAACCTGAATGTCCAGTCATTGCGCTTGTGCAAAATCCCTTTAAGCTTAGACGCTGTCGCCTTAAAAGAGGAGGGCTTGCTGGAGGATACCTTCTTGCCGTTTTTCCTTAAAACAAAAGTATAAAGATAACTTCCATTTTCCTGGGCGCAGAAGCGCGCCTTCCAAAGCGATCGTTTTCCGGTTTGGCCAGATTCATAGTAACATGGAAGGTTCATTTTTTTACCAGCGGGAGAAGTAAGCTGCATGTCAAGGGCTAAATCTTCCTGTAAATATGGATTATCGAAATCTGCCTGCAATTCAATATTCCATTCCGCTTTTTCGTAGGTTTTTACAATTGGTTTAATTAGAGTCGTTTTTATGATACGATTTTGCGCCTGTACGGTCAAACTCATTAAAACAACAAAGGCAAAGCAAAAAGAGATATTTTTTTTCATGGGTTTTAATCCGGAATCGCGCCGGAAATTGGATTTGGTTAGCATTAGGGTTAGATTCAAATCTACAAGCCTAGATACACTAAGCGTTAATAGTATTTTAACAAAAGCCTATACTCAAATTTTCCTCACATAAATGATACAAAAGGCTTACCTGCCAAAAGTTATCGTATTAAGTTTTATAATGCCTTTATATGGGCTTTGTTTCCGGCGCATGATAAAATACAGGTCATGCCTGCCTTTGACTGGTGAATCGATGCGACTCAGAATATCAACATATTTATCAAATGAGCCGGTTGAATTGTATCCGGTTTTTGCAATTATCGGTCCTGCACGAGAATCCCGCCTGACCTCGATTTCACCATCCAGGGTGGAGGCATAATTAAATGTGAAATTACTAATCCCGTTGAGGTCTATCTGTTTTAATAAGATATAAGCTTTATTATCTCCTTCCGAGAGACTATTACGGAAGCGTTCAAAACCCACATGCGCATCCGCCAGCGCAGGTTTGATAACCGGGCTTCTTAAGAAAAATTCTTCGGTGCTGGAAAGCGGGCCAATAGGCTTTCTTCCGCCATCAGTATAGCTTACTTGAAACAGGTAGCCACCTTCAGGTTCTTCTTTAATTGATTTTAACGATAGTGTACCGCTTTTAGTCAGCGGAATGCGTCGGGCCTTTTTCTCCTCGGGCATGGAAAAGATATAGGTTACAATTTCTTTTGCATCGCTGGTGGAAAGTTGTGGGTGGGCACTCATCACGCTGGTCTGCCCCCAGCTACCCCCACCCCCGTTGATGATTTTTTCAGCAAGTTTTTCTATCGAGCCATTTTGGGATTTGTATCTAGCAGCGATATCAAGGTAACTTGGCCCAATGGCTTTGGCATTAGCCAGATGGCAGGATTTACAATCGCTGGCTGCCATTAACGCTTTACCTGAATACCTGGGCTGCTCGGATTGATTTTTTTGACCCGTTGAAAGGTAAGTATAAAAGGCCTTCAACCGATTAGGTGCAATTTTTAAATCTTCCTCATCACTCGCCTGGATGGCATAGTGAAAGGGTTTATCGGGCCAAAAGAATGATTTATTGTCAGCGCTGGCAATAGAGATCACTGGCGGAGTATTACCGACTTTTACAATTAAAGTGTCTTTAGCGCTGGCGCCGCTTTTATCACGCACCGTTAGAATGACCTTAAAGGTACCTGACTTTTTAAATATATATACGGGGTTAATTTTATTAGACGCTATAACTTTGCCCTCAAATTGCCACTGGTAGCTGAGCTGCTCATCGTCATCTAAATCATAGCTTTTTTGCCCACGGAAGTTTACCAATAGTGGTGCTTTGCCCGCAATGCTGTGATGCGTGGGGAAATTTTTTCGCTCAGAGGTTAAAAATACCCGTTGATCCAATGCATGGTGTTCTTTTTCATCTACAATTTCTGCTTTGGCAACAGGTGCGCGGTTTCCTGTGTTATATTCAATTTTCACCAGCGAAGCATCTGCGTTGGCTGCCCCATATACAGAACCATATTCCAGCATATACAATATACCATCGCTGGAAAAAGCCATATCAATAGGCCTTTTAAAATTTCCGTTCGCCGCCATGAAAGCCTCATTTCGTACATAGTTTTCTTTTTCATCAAAACTCAAGGCAAATATCCAGTTACGCATCCAGTCGGCAATAAAAAATTTGCCATCATAATAGGCTGGAAAACGGTTTGGCGAACCTGTATCTTTATAGCTATAGAAAGCCCCGCCAATAATGCATCTGCCTCCGGACCCGAGTTCGGGGAATTCCCTGGATGGTAGATAGGGATACCAAATCATTGCCGGCCTGGCCGGCGGCAGCTGGTTTAACCCGGTATTGTTCGGCGATTGATTAACTGGTTTTTCGGGACTAAATTTTTCTTCGGCCGTTTTATTTTCGAAGTCCCAATGCGCGTAGGCCTGATTGTCGCCAGCAAAGTACGGCCAGCCATAATTACCTGCAGATTTAGCCTGGTTTACTTCATCAAATCCCATTGGGCCCCGCACGCTTGACTGCCCGGCATCTGGCCCAATGTCGCCCCAATAAAGTGTCGACGTTTTTGGATTTAATGCAATCCGGTAAGGGTTCCTGGTTCCCATGACGTAAATTTCAGGCTTCGTTTTTGGTGTTCCTGGCTTGAATAAATTGCCTTCTGGAATGCTGTAGGTTCCATCAGCTTCGGGGCGTATGCGCAGAATTTTTCCCTTAAAATCATTGGTATTCCCGGCGCTTCGCTGGGAATCCCCGCTATAATGAGCCTCGCCTGGGCGCTCATCCAGCGGAGCATAACCTTCAGAAGAAAAAGGGCTGCTGCTGTCACCCGTTGAGAGGTATAAATTTCCCTGGGTGTCGAATGCGAGCGAGCCGCCATGGTGTGAGCCGCTGTTTTTCTGAACTGGGACACGCAGTAGTATTTTTTCACTCGACAGGTCTAAAACATTGGTTTTCGACAGGCTAAACCTGGACAAGTTGAAATAAATAGGTTCCTGAGTTTGACCCTCCGGAGCGTAATAAAGGTAAATCAAATTATTTTTGTCAAAATCAGGATCCAGTGTGAGGCCGATAAGACCGGTGCCCCCTACATTGGTAATGCCTAATTTTTTAACCAGGGTGTTTTTATGTATTTTGGTATCATAAACATACAGGTTGCCAAAAAGTTCAGTATAGAATACCCGTCCATCCGCACTCGCAGCAAGCTCCATCGGGGAATTTAGGTTGGTAGAAAGGATAGTTTTGCTGAAGCGGTTTTGCTCCGGGATTGGTTTGGCATAGGCTTTAGTATAGTCTAGTTTAGCCCCATTTCCTATCGCATACTCAATGCCGCCCGCAAGCTGAGCTAAAAACAAAGGCTCTGAATAACTTTCTTCAGTATGACCCAGGCCAGTGTAAAAAGCACGTCCGCCATCATAGTCATGATACCAGATGATGGGGTGCCCGGTGCCATTCGTACCACCTTCATAGCTATTTTCATCCATGCTGACCAGAACCTTAATGCCAGGATAGATAGACTTGTAGTTATACCACTCATCGCTTCTTTTCCAGCTTTCCGGCAAGCTACTGCTTGCCGGATGGCTTTTATCGCTGACCTGGATCACCGCTTCACGTACATTCGGATTGTGTGGATGGGAGTCGAAATAAGCACCAACCAATTGCCCATACCAGGCCCAGTCATATTCTGTATCGGCGGCTGAATGGATGCCCACATAGCCACCTCCAGCCTGAATATAGCGCTCAAAGGCTGTTTGCTGCCCGCTGTTAAGCACGTTGCCAGTGGTAGAGTTAAAAATTACGGCGTTGTAAGCAGACAGCTTTTGCTCATTAAAATAAGCTGCGTTCGTTGTAGTATCTACGGAATAGCCTTTTTGTGCTGCTATTTTTTTTATTGCAGCAATCGCAGATGGAATCGAGTTGTGATGCCAGCCAGAAGTTTTGGAGAAAATAAGCAAGGCTGGCTTTGGTTTATGCGCTTGAAAACCCTCCGCAAACAAAAGCAGCAAACTAAACAAGAGCGTAAAATATTTTATAAGAAGGAAACGGTTCATCGTGGATGTTATATAATTGTGGCTAGATTATTCCTGCATGGCATATTGTATACCAGCGAGCAGGTGTTTTAAGAATAAAGGGTCATTATAGTGCTCCGAGAAATGGCCAAGTGCAGTATAAAAACTTCTTCCCCCTTCATAATTATGGTACCAGGCTATGGGATGGTAGGCGCCATTTTCACAGCCTTTGTAGCTTTTTTCATCCACGGTGAGTAATACCCGCAGGTCCTTTTGCAGGTCCCGAAAGTTATACCACTCATCTCTTCTGGACAAGGATGCCGGGAAAAATTTAGTGGCGGAATGGCTTTTATCCTCTACACGAAGGGTTGCAATTTGGGGTTCGGGGTGTCCGGTGAAGACCCCCCCAACAAGTTTTCCATACCAACTCCAGTTTTTATCTATCGTAGAAGCCGCGTGAATGCCTACGAATCCTTTGCCAGAACGGATAAAATTTTGCATTGCTACTTTTCCTGCGCTGTCAATAATATTTCCAGATGGACTCAAAAATATTAGTGCAGCATATTGTTTTAAGTTTTCCTCGTTTAGTGCGCTAGAGTCTACGGTCTGATCTACAGCAAAATGGTTTGCCGCGCCAAGTTTTTGTATCGCTATGATACCTGCATCAATGGACTCATGGTGGTAGCGCGCCGTTTTTGAAAAGATCAATACTTTTTTCTGGCCGCTGGCAAGTAAATTCAGGCTAATGCAAATGAGTAAAGTAACTATATTTTTCATGTGTTGTCTTAAGATTCTTTATTGTAAAACAGGCAGTCCAGTGAGACCCTGGCCTCATCTTGCTGGGTTGTGACGCGCCTGTCTTCAGCTGAATTCTTATCATTAGCTAAGTTGGAAATATTCGTCAAGGCAGGTACACTCATCGCCGCGGTGGTGACGCGTGCAGATAAACTGGCTGATTTTAAGGCGTTCCTGCGCTTGGTTTTCATTTGATCTTTTTGTTTATAGATGAAGTATTTTTTAAGAGTATAAAAAGTGGCTGACTTTCGCAGGATTTATCCGAGCTATAATATTTGTTTCCAAGTAAAAGGTCTGGTTTACCGTCGCCGTTAAAATCTCCACTATCCATTGTTAGTCCTTTTTGAAAAGGTACATTTTTTGCTAAAGTATAGCCCTCAAACTTTAAATTGCCCTGATTTTGGAGATAGACAAACGCTTCCCAGGGGCTCGATGCCGCAGGAAATGCGCTGATGGAAGCTATATCCAAGTCCCCGTCCAAATCGAAATCGCGGGCAATAGCCTTGTAACAACCATTCATCGGATAAAAAAATGACTTTCTAAACTGCCCTTTTTTATCATTCAGAAAAATATAAATGCCATGGTAGGGTTTTAGTATCGGAGAAAGGTCTGCATTATCTCCGCAGGTGTATAAAATGTCTTTATGACCGTCCCGGTTAAAATCAACAAGTTCAAAACTGCTCGATCCGTAAACCGGAGGAAAGCTCAATAGTTTTTCAGTATTGAATTTGCCTTTTCCCAGATTTCTAAACAGAAATAACCCTTCATCGCCCTGAGCAAATAATGCATAAATGTCCGGTTTACCATCACCATTCATATCGGTTACAACAAAATCAATTATGCCAGGCATTGACCTGAGGATGTGCTTTTTATAACTACCATCCCTGGTCGCCTCCTCCCATGACAGCTGGCCGGCAAGTCTTCCAAACTCACCTATTAAAACATCTTGTAAGCCATCCCCATTTAAGTCCATCTTAAGACTTTTGAGTGGCCTTGAAAGTGAAGAAAATATCGGTTTTGTGCTTGAAAGCTGGTGAAAAGCATGAGGGTTGAAGGCATATACTCGCCCGCCATTCGTTTGGCTGGCCATGTAACTACCACCAATAAAAGTAGCAAGCTTAGGCCTGGCACCCAAATCAATATTCACCAGGGTACCCGGCATTTCTGAAGACTTCGAGGTATCCAGTTGGGCGCTGATTTGGTATAACTGGTTTGATATGCCGTCCTGAATGAATAAACCATGATTTGCTTCCGGATTAATTTTAACATAAGTAGCTAGAGCGAAATTACTATAGAAAATAGGCTGCTTTGGCAATAGTACCTCAAAAGATGGAAGACCAAATTTAATTTTTTCTCTCTCTGCGGCAGCTAAGCTTTCCGGGGCAGATCCGATATAATACTGTTGAATAGCCTGCCATTCTTTAACCGATATTAGCGGGCCAGCGGGAATCAGATCTTTCCCCTGTGCCTTGAAGGAAACGCTTGCGTTTTCGACACCTAAAAAAATACCCATCGCCGGAAGTACTGCATTTTTCCAGCTGTTTTTAGGCAGCAAAGCCGGATCGGGAAATTGATGGCAGGATGCGCAGTACCTTCCTGCCAGCAACTTGCCACGCTGGTCATCCGCTGTATTCAGAGTTAATTTGTGTAGCGGTGTTTTAAGTTTTGTTTTATGAAGTCCATAAAAAACCATTGCGCTAGAAAGCGCAATGGTGATTATGATCATATTCCTTTTGTTTTTACTCAATTTTTAGGGATGTTAGCGAGTCTTTTATCAAAGTTTCAACGCATTGACGTCGATAATTAAGATAACCTTATTGTTCACAGCACTTAAAGCAAACTTACTTGGCGAGGAGATGGCAACCGCTAATGCAACTTTTTTCCCGCTATAGCCTGATTTAAGCTGAGCGGCATCAATACTTAGCAAAAACGTACCTGCACTTTGCCCATCAGGCACGGAGATGCTTCCAGGAAGTTTATAAAGTCCCGCTGGAAGGAGTACTGTATTGGTCAATACGTTTGATGCTATCAAAGTATTAATGGTGTCCGGCCTGGTGCTGATATTAACGGAATAACCTTCGTTAGTGGTCTTTCCACTTCTGGCAACACCCAGTATCACGTTGAGCTGGTTATTCTTTGTATCCAACGTGTAGTTACGTGAAGCGGAGTCCAGGCCCTTTGGTACCTGGTAATTAAGGCCGGAGCCCAGGCCCTGGGGCATATAAATTTTAGCATCCCCATAATCTAAATCCTGGTCATTTTTTTCGCAGGAGAGTAAAAGCGCCACTGAGAGCAATGCAAACAAAATGGCAGCGTTATTGAATATTTTTTTCATCGCTTAGATTAATAGCCTGGGTTTTGAGTAATTGAACCGTTTGAGCGCACCACTTCGGCCCTAGGGAAGGGTAAATAATTCATTGCCGGAGTCCTGAAGGTGCGTGTAGCGACATCAACAACGTTATAATTAAAGCTCCCATTGGCATTTTTACTCACATTAACGCCCTTGATGGGCTGATTTAATAGTGTGGCCGCATCGTTCCATCGAAGCAAATCCCAGTAACGGTGATCTTCAAAAGCAAGTTCAATTCGACGTTCATGCTTGATTGCTGCGCGGAAAGCATCTTTGCCAACTACAGATACTGCCGGCATCGCCACGCCTACCCGTGCCCGCACCATATTAAGTGCTGCTCTGGAGGTCATCGCTGCCGGTGAATCAGGTGCTGTGCCGTCCGGGCCGTAAGCTTCGTTCATCGCTTCAGCATAATTTAACAACACTTCCGCGTAACGAATGGCTACCCATTGATGTTGTGCTGTGGCATTATTCACTAAATCCAGATTCGGTGCCAGGAATTTTTTTAAGTAATAGCCTGTGCGCGAGGTATTGGTTTTGGCCATATCATCACTTGCACCCGCGGACTCATCAATCGTACGACCGTTCCAACTGCTGCCGTTTAACACCACCGTTTCTGAAAGTCTTGGATCGCGGTTTGCGTAAATGTTGGCAGGATCGACGCTGCCTTTCAGTTCATACTCGGCCACAAGGTTATGGGATGGGGTCACGCCACTAGCGCCACCTGTAGTTGTGATGGGATAATTGGCACGCTCTAAATCATTGGATGCAGGCCTGCGAATGGCAAGGATAGTTTCTGCACTGTTTAGTGAATTATTGCCCTGAAAATAATTTCCATAACCACCGGTATGAAGTGCGTAACCAAATGCAGGGGTGCTGATAATTTCCCTGGCCGCAGCCGCTGCCCTCGCCCATTTGGCTGGATCATTAGATGGGTTATGCAAAGGACTTGCTGCATATAAAAGTACACGAGCTTTTATCGCCAGCGCTGAACCTTTAGAGAAACGTCCATCCTGGTCCGAAAAGCCATTAGTTTTCCAGCTTACAACCAAAGAGTCTTTGTAGGTATCGATTTCGGAAACAATATAATTCACCACCTGATCATAGCTGGACTTTGCAACCTCTAAATCGCCACCAGACTGCTGCAGCGTTTTGGTAACAATAGGTACTCCGCCATAGCGTTTAATAAGTTCAGAATAATAATAAGCTCTTGCAACATGTGCCTCGCCACGGTAAGCACTGATGAAGAGTTTATCGCGGTTATAATTTGTCACGTCGGTCAGGGTATCGCGATTCTGGCTGATCATTGCTTTCCAGTTTTTAGAATAATCCAAAAAAAAGTTCGCTGCGCGGATGCCTTCGTAACATGCGTAATATTTATTTACTTCTGTAGAAGGATTAGCCTCACTCAATGTGGCCTGATTAAAAGGAATCACGCCCTGAGCGAAAGTAAGGGTTTGCTGGGCATCATCTGTGGCGGCTTCAAAAAAGCTGTTATCTAAGGTGGTAAAACCTACAGCAAAACTGATTGGCGCATAGAATGCATTTGCAAAGCCGGTGAGGGAGCTTCTTGTGGTCTGAATGGTTTCAGGTGTTGGAAGTGTATCCATCCTGGTATCCAAAAAATCTTTTTTACAGGCACTGATACACAACAGGCCGGCGAAAAAGAGGGTTAAATATGGTGTTCTGATTTTCATCATTTGATATTTTTAAAATTAAAAAGTAACCGACAGACCGGTATTGAATGACTTAATGCCCGGATAGGCGCTCAGTGTTTCTGGATCCAGCCCATAGTCTTTTTCCAGCTTACTCCAGGTTAATGGATTCACGGCATTTACATAGAAGCGCAGCTTAGAAAGCGAAAGCTTTTTAACAAAAGCAGGATTAAAAGTATAACCCAATTCTACGTTACGCAGGCGAAGGAAATCCCTGCTTTTTACCCAAAAGTCACTTGCGCGGTAATTGTTATTGTTCGCGGCCGTGGTTAAGCGTGGATAATTCGCAGTAGCCCTGGTATCAATGCCCTGGTCCGGATAATAAGCCCATGCATTTTGTGCAACCGCAAATACATTTCCATTACCTACGAATGCCTGTATCTGGTTAGGGGCAGCACTCAAAATATTCACTGAAGAGCCACCAATTCCCTGGAAAAGTGCGCTTAAATCAAAACCTTTATAGCTAAAATTTGCACCAAATGAATAGTTCATTTCCGGAAACAGAGATTTCCCAACTGAGGTAATGTCCTTTTCATCAATAATATTATCTCCGTTTAGGTCCTGGTATTTTAAGTCTCCCGGTTGTACAAGGCCAAAGGCAGGCACTGGTCCGCTTTTTAAAGTACCATTGGCATTAAAATCTTCGAGTTGATAAAACCCCTTTGAAACAAGGCCATAATTCTGGGCTATCGGGCGACCGGTTTGCTGGTTGTATTCATATGGCTGTGGGATTTCAGCAAAATAGTCGATTTTGTTTTTGTTGTAAGCCACCTGCCCCCAGATGCCATACCCAAAATCTCCTTTTTTATCGGAGAAACTGGCAGAAAGTTCAAAGCCTTTATTGGTTACTTTACCAAGATTGGCAAAGCTATTTATTGTCCCATAAATTCCGGTAATGGTATTGTCCCGGGTGAGGATGCCACTACGCTTATCTAAAAATACATCGGCCGACAGGCTGAGTTTTTTAAAGAAATTCACTTCTGCGCCAAAGTTGTATTTCAGGCTTTGTTCGGCAAAGATATCGGGATTGGCTAAAATGTTCTGGTTTAGGCCCGAGTTACCCGTGATGCTGGAGTTTCCGGTATAAAATGTGCCGCTATTATTGTAATACTGCTGATAAAGAAAGCGTCCACTATTTTGGATCTCTGAATCCATGCTTCCCGTCTTTCCGGCAGATGCACGTAATTTCAATAGCGTAATGGATCTGCTGTCTTTCATGAATGCCTCGTTGGAAACTATCCAACTGGCAGAAATCGCGGGATAAAATCCCCATCGGTTATCAGGCGCATAACCATCAGCTCCAAAATAAGAAAAACCGAGTTCAGCAACATAGCGGTTATCATAAGTATAGTTGGCTCGCCCAATGATATTTTGATAATGATAAATATAAGCGTCAACTCCCCCATCTGTTTTAAAATCAGACTGATGGTAATTTAGTGCAGCTAAAATCTGGTGTTTTCCAAAACTTCTCTCATAACCGATTGTACCCATGAGCTGTTTCCAGTCTTCCTGTCCACCGGGAATCATACCCGTTGCCCGGAGCGGAGTGAGTACATTTGTCGGGCCACCGGGCTGACCATTAAAGAAGCGGGGATAATCTGCCGTTTTAGAGTAATTACTCTGAGCATAGCTATTGAAGGAATAGGCCTGGCTTAAGTATAAGCCTGGTGTGAGCTCATCCAGACGCTCTTTGATTGTAAAATTTCCCTGAAGGATGCGCCTGTGGGAAGAAAACCAGCCCAGCGAATTGATAGATGCTACAGGGTTATCGGGAAAAAGCGAAGTACCAGAGTAATTTCCGGTAGCGGCATCCCTTACCTGATAAATATTAGATGGATAACGCGAGAGATTTTGCCACAGGTTTGCTCCACTATAATTTGGCGCTTTGCGATCCTCAATCCTAGCGCCAATGTCTACTTTAGCTTCGAATATGTCAAACATTTTAAAATCCAGGTTTGATCTCAGGTTATAACGTTTCACCATCGAATTCGAAGTGGCATCGGTTTGCTTGACGTTATATAGAGCTTGTTGCCTGGCGTAGTCCAGCACGATGTTGTACCTGGCATTATCATCCCCGCCGGTGAAACTTAAGTCTCCATCTGTATATGGCGCATGGTTTTTCAACACTTCGGCAAACCAGTCAACATTGGTACCCGTGCCGTTTCTGTAACCCTGCAACTGTGTAGGCGAATATAGAGGCGACCAAACCCTGCCCCTGTCATTGCTGATGGCCTGGTTATACAGGCTGGCATAACCGAAAGCATCAAGCGGCTTATTGATGTTGATGGCTTTCTGGAGACCAGTGCGAACCTGAAAGGAAATGGTTGGTTTACCGATTTGCCCTCTTTTGGTGATAACATAAATCACCCCATTGGCCCCACGCATACCGAAAGTGACCAGCGCTGCTGCATCTTTCAAAATAGAGACGCTTTCAATTTCAGCTGCAGAGAGGTAAGCTAAATAATTGGTATTGGTCTCGAAGCCGTCGACAAATACTTTATAGGTATTATACCCACCTGCGGAGGTCGAGGATAGTGATCCTATGCCTCTGATCCCAAGTGCGGCATTATCATAACCTGGCTCACCTGAGCCAAGGTTGACACTTAAGCCATTCAACCTGCCGTATAGGGTGTTGGTTAAATTCATGGTCGGCGTTTGATACAAAGCCTCACCGCTCACAGATGAAACGGCAGCTGTTGAGTTAATTTTTTTGATATTAAGCAGTCTCCCCGGCTCTATGCGCGCTGTATCCCTGGCCGCGCTATCGGGAAGGCTTTTATTTTGAGCGGCGCTGTTCATCGCTGCACCTAAGAGCAAGCAGGTGAAAAGAACAGTGCTTTTTATATATTGGTTAGTCATGTTTCCTGTAATTGGTTAGTTTATTTTCAGCGTTTAATAACCTGGGTTTTGCACCAGTATGCGTTTATTAATCTCCGAGAGTGGAATGGGTTCTAGATACATCTTCGCGTTCCAGTAGGGGCTCAAAGTATTGTTATTCGTATAAGATAATATATCGGCAGTGATGGCAGGATTGCTTTTGCCGGGTACAAAAGTAAACCTGAATTCTTCATACTGCCCGCCGATCACGCCGCTGGCGATATCAGAACGTTTCCAGTGTTTAACATCAAAATACCGACGGTTTTCTTTATAAAACTCTATACTCCATTCCCGCTGTATTAACTGGCGAAGCCTTGACTGGTCGCTTTCGGTGATGCTTGGAAGGCCTGCTCTATTGTGCACAATATTTAAGTTTTGAAGTGCTTTAGCGGTATTACCCAGTTCATTATAAGCTTCAGCTAAATTCAGGTAGAATTCAGACATACGGAACAGCGGCCACTCAAACCAGGAGCGGGTGCCAGCTTTGTAATAAAATTTAGTGCTTTGTGCGTCTCCTTTTCCGGAACCGGAAATATTCACGCCTGAATTGATGTTATCATAGGACCAGACCGAGTTTCCCGGGTTATTCCAGGCATCGATTCCATGTGCATAATTATCCGCCTTAAACCTAGGTTCCATCTGCTGCATCCGGGTATTATAGTCGGTGTATGGCCTTGCCGGGTCTCCAACCTTTGGCCAGTCCTGGTCAGTGCCGTCCGCTTTGTAATAAATACGCAGGAAATTGGTTATCATCCCCGCATTATCGGTTAGATATCTTTCGTTGTTAATGTCACTACCCCCTCTGCCCGAAGAACCTTTTACAGGGATATAAAATTTGAACATTTTGACGTTATTGGCATTATTATCCACTTTATAGGCCAGTAAGACTTCTTTATTATTTGGTGTCGACGTTGCAGTTCCATAATCATCAAATGCATTCGGGTTAGGGGTATTTGCACCGCCTCCGGTATTGATTATGTCGGTAGCATGGCTTTTTCCCCAGGCAATGACCGCTTCGTTGGCGGTCACGGCATCCGTCCACCTTTGCTGGCTTACATTACCGAAACATATCATATTGTTGTTTGCCCCTAAACTTAAATAAGGTGTTGCCGAATTAAATAAGGGTCTTGCAGCATATTGCAATGCTCTGGCTTTTATCGCCAGTGCGGCGCCTTTAGTCAACCTGCCCACAGACTTATCCGGCCAGCTATCTGGAAGCCCGGCGTAAGCGGCATCGCTTAGCTGAATAATGTTATCAAGGGTTGCCTGCAGGGTAGCTCGGGGAACAGCCAAATCATCTGAAGAGATAAAGGTTTTATTCACAATCGGCACCCCGCCGTAACGGATGAACATGCCCATATAACGGTAGGCGGTTAAGCCAGCCATTTCAGCTTTTACGTAAGCTTTTGTGGCGCCATCCATATCAGGCACTTTATCAATATTTTCCGAAATGATATAATTACGCCGGATGGCTACAAAGTTATTGGCAAAATTATCGGTACTGCGTTCTGAGGTAAGTCCTGCTAAACTATAAGCAGCATAAATATCTGCCCAGCTTTCTCCAGGCATGGCTTCCCCAGAAATGCCGGAAAGTGTGCCGTTTCCGATATTGGTGCCACCATTATCAAAAAGGCCCTGACAAAGAGAAGTCCTGTAGGCATTGGCGAGCGCCTTGGTAGCCTCAACAGAGGAAGCGAAAACCGTCTCTATAGTTGTATTCCCTGTAGTTTCAGGTTTTTCTAAGAATTCTTTCTGGCAAGAATAAAGGCCAGTTGCGCCTATTATTGCGGAGATGAAGTAAATTATCTTTTTCATATTTTTTGATAATCAGGTTTAAAAACGAATATTGGCACCAAAAACGAAAGCCCTGGTTAGCGGAAAAAGGTAAGAAGTTCCGCTATCGGTTTGCTCAGGGTCAATCTCATCAAAATCATTGTCCCAAGTGAAAAGGTTATTGCCATTTGCATAAATCCTAAGAGAACTGATGCGGGCTTTTTTCATAAACCCAGAATTACTGAAAGTGTAACCGAGTTCAATATTTTTTAGCTTTTTAAAGGCGGTGGAGACTAGCCAGAAATCAGAGTTCTGATAATTATTGGCCTCACTGGCTGAACCGGCGATGGTGGCTCTGGGAAAAGTGATCTTCTCTCCATTGGCTACCTTCTCTGGTGTCCATCGACCGTCAAACTGCCACTGAAAAGCGTTTCCTGCATTTTTCACAAATGGATGGTTCATCCCGTTATTGATGTTGAATGACCCTTTGCTTTTGCCGATAAAAAGAACATTTAGATCGAAACCCTTATAATTGATGCCTGTCTTCAAGCTAAAATCATATAAGGCCCGGTTGGTATAACCTATTGGCACCCTATCTGATGCGTCGATCAAGCCATCGCCATTAATGTCCTTGTAGCGGATATCTCCAAGGGCGGCCTGGTTGCCGTTATAAGTTAATACCGGTCGGTTATTCAGCTCTGCCTGCGTATTGTAAAAGCCATCAGATACAAAACCTTTGTACTGACCAAAACTATAACCTGAGGTATTCATCCATGGGTATGGGTTCAGCGCCTCTGCATTATAAACGATTTTATTTTTCGCATAGCTCACATAAGCGTTAATATTATAGCCAACCTGTCCCCTGGTTTCTGACCAGCCTAAGCTTACTTCATAACCTTTGTTATTCATGATGCCCAGGTTTGCCCTTGGTACATTCGCTACCGCCACCCCATAACTCGCCGGAATAGTACCTGGCTGTGTGAAAATATTGGTCCTGTCATTTTTGAAGCCTTCGACGATCAACGAAAGCTTATTTTTGAAAAATTTAGCTTCAAGACCTAGGTTTCTTTTGGTTTCTTCCTCCCAGGTTACAGCAGGGTTACCAAGTTTACTCTCATTTGTACCGGTGGTTAGTGTATTTGGGGTAGATCCGTCACTGTTTCCAAAATAATACCCTGGCTGATTAATCACAAACGTACTAGGGAGGTATACATAACGGTCGCCTCCGATCTTATCATAACCACTCAGTCCATAGGAACCTCTGAATTTTAAGAAAGTTATCCAGTCGTTTTTAGGAAAAAAGGATTCATTAGAGGCGACCCACCCCACTGAATATGCCGGAAACAGCCCGAACCTTTTATCTTCTGCAAATTGCTCGGTACCGTTATAACCCACGCTGATTTCTGCCAGGTAACGTTCTTTGTAGTTATAAGCAACATTACCTACAAGTCCCATGTTACCCGATGGCGTATTAAAGTTATCTATAGGCAGATAATATTTTTGCGCATTTGCAAGAACAAGGGCCGTAACGTTATGATTACCAAAAGTACGGGCGTAGTCAATTCCGGCATCCACGTAAAAAGTACGGTTCACGCTGTTATGATTCGGGTTAGGGTTAAACGTACCTGAAGAGGTGCGCTCACCACCAAAAAAATCGAGGACATTAGGATCAATCGGGTTCCGGCGAACAGAATACTCCGGAAGGGTTATCCGGTAGGTGGTTGCTTTCGAGTAGTTGTTTTCATAATTCACATTCGCGCGAAGGGACAAGCCTTTAGTCAGGTAGTCCATGGTGTATTTGGCACCGATTCGACCCGTTAGGCGTGAATCGTAGGTAGTCTCCGATCCGCTGGCAAGTAAGTTTCTGATGGAATTCTGGTTACCCAGTAAACTTCCGATTTTACGTCCCAGTGGGTTCGATGCCGTACCTGGATTTCCGGCGATGCTGTTGATGAGTTTATTGTCGATAATACCTGGTGCCATCATCGCATTGGTGTCATAAAGGTATTGCATAATGATTTTATAGCGGTCATTAAGCGAAGTACCCCCGTCGATACCAGGGCCAACGATGGTGCCGAACTGTCCGGATAAGTTAACCGAGATGGCCAGGTTTTTCACCGCGTTTATGTCAAAGTTGGATAAGAAGTTATAGCGGTCGTAGGTTGATTTGGTATTGGCACCATAGTAATCCGTATTCTGAAGGATGGAGCCTTGCGAAAAATAGCCCAATGAAGTGTAGTATTTTACTTTTTCAGTACCGCCAGCAATATTTAAGTTAAACTGCTGCTGCGGACCTTTGCCTCCAAACTGGTCTTTAAAAAGATCACGGCTGGAATAGTACAGCGCCGGACTTGCATTTAGAGCATCTCTTTGTGCGCTGGTAAGCCCTGGATAGTTGGCCACCTCAGCCGGGGTATAATCGCGGTTGTTAGCAAATTTCCATAGGTCGTTACTGTCGAAAAGGTAATCATTGTAAGCAGAAACACCATAAGTGCTCTGTTCGGTGCGAATGGCCTCATTACGCATTAAAGCAAAGTCATAGGAGCTTACGTTCTTAGGCAGGTTGGCTGCTGTAGTGAATCCAAAATTAGTTGATGCGCTTAATACCGGCTTACCGAGTTTTCCCCTTTTTGTCGTCACAATAATAACACCGTTTGCACCCCTCACGCCATAAACCGCCGTAGAGGAAGCATCCTTTAAAATATTGATGCTTTCAATCTCATTGGCATCCATGGAGTTTAACCTCGAGTAGGTTTGCTCAGGCGGCTCGGGTACCCCGTCAATAACGATAAGTGGATCTGTTGACCCGGCGTAGGTGGATACCCCGCGAATGTTAATCGCAGCATTATTACGACCAGGCTCTCCACTTTGCTGCAAACCGGATACCCCAGGGGCATTACCGATAAGCATATTGGAAATATTAGATACCGAGGTCGATACGAGTTCTTTTCCGCCAATGGTAGAGACTGAACCTGTTACTGTAATTTTTTTCTGCTGTGCTCCGAATCCTTTGACTACAACTTCATCTAAATCGCCGATGGTTGATTTTAGCGATACGTTAAGTATGGGACTGCTTGCTTCGAGTTCGCGCGTTGCGTAACCTACTGCCCTAAAAATCAGGATAGCAGATGATGAAGATACATTTAAGGAATATTGCCCTTCCCCATTCGTGGAAGTACCTTGCTGAGTGCCTTTTATCATCACCGAAACGCCAGGCAGAGGTTGACCACTATCGTCGCTGACTACGCCCTTTACATTTCTTTGCTGGGCAAAGAGCTGGTAAGTAAAGGCCAGTAAAAAGGTTAGGCACACCGCTGTTGTGTGTAAAAAACTTTTCATAAAGATTATTTTGGTTAGTTGATTTGCAGGGTGCAAATTATATAAGCAATATTAGTTAAGATATTAGCTGTAGATTAATGGTATTTTAACAAAATATGGTATAATTCATATAAGTTGGATTTTGAAATTTAATTTTATTCATCGTAACTTTTCTATTTACTGAAAATGCGCACAAGTAATTTCTGCTCCGCTGTTTAAACAAATGGCTCATGTAAGTCTGTATTTCCATTTGGGTTTTCATGCGGTTATGCTTTAAACGCCCTTATAATCATACACATCTGGCAAGAATTTTACATATCTTTAGAATTTTAGCCCGCTTAAAGGGTAAAAAAAAGACCCATATCACTACGGGCCTTCCAACCGCTAAACCAATTATAAATTCATTTCAACCGTTTCTATTAAGGGTTTTTTTCTCTTGATTCGAACTAGTAGTATTTTAACTTATTCCAATCCTTTATCTACAACTTGTGTGAATTTGGAAGATTTCCTTAGCTTTTCTCCGCCAGTTCCAAGCGTTCATTTTTTTCAACTAGTTTACAAATTTCCTCTACCGAGGCGTTGCTGGTGAACCCATCCTGTGGGCTGTTCATTGTGTAATCCAGCAACCTATCGATGCTCGAGGTAGCAACATGCATTTTGGTATCAGAAGAAGCGTAATAGATAAATACCTGGCCGTCCTGGTCTGCGATCCAGCCGTTGCAAAAGACAACGTTTGATACATCGCCCACCCGCTCTTCGCCTTCCGGGGCCAGAAAATAACCTGCAGGTTTATGAGTTACTTTCGTGAGGTCATTTGCGTCACTTAAAAATAAATACAATACATATCGAAGACCGGCGGCGGTATTACGTACGCCATGCGCCATTTGCAACCAGCCTTTTTCGGTTTTAATTGGCGCCGGGCCCAATCCATTTTTAGCTTCGTAAACGGTGTGGTAAATTCTTTTATCGATGACCGTTTCCTGTGTTACACAGGCATTTAGTATGTCGTCGGCAAGGCCAAAAGCGATGCCGCCACCTTTGCCTGCTTCTATGAAACTATCCTGGGGGCGGGTATAAAAGGCATATTTACCATCCACAAATTCCGGGTGCAAAACGACATTTCGCTGCTGGGCAGATTTGGTCTTAAAGTCTGCCAACCTGTCCCACTTGACAAGATCCTTCGTGCGTACAATGCCGCATTGAGCGATGGCCGAGGATTGATCTGCTTCAGGCGCAGAAGCATCCCGGCTTTCGGTACAGAATACCCCATAAATCCAACCGTCTTCATGCTGGATCAGTCGCATATCATACAGGTTGGTCTCGCCTTCAAGGTGTGGAATGATGGCGGGCTTATCCCAAAACCTGAAGTTATCAATACCATTATCACTTTGAGCGATAGCAAAGAAAGATTTCCTGTCACTGCCTTCTACTCTAGCCATCAGCGTATATTTACCTTCAAATTTGATGGCCGCGGAGTTGAATACCGCGTTGATGCCGATTCGCTCCATTAAAAACGGGTTGCTATTTTCATTTAAATCATACTTCCATTTATAGGGTAGATGGGCGGCGGTAAGCACCGGGCTTGTGTAGCGCTGAAAAATGCCATTAGTATCATTTGTTGCTTCGTTTTTTTGACGGATGAGCGATTCATATTGCGCTATTATTTTTTCCAGTCTGTTGTTGAAATTCATTTTATGTTAAAGTCTAAGAATCTAATTTTCTAATTTATTCCACCAGGTGCGTTTTAATATCACCGCAATTATGGCAATAATGATAATGGTGATGATTAATGGCGTTTTCATCCAAAGAATAAAATACATCGGTAGGACGGTCAGGCATAGCTGGGCTACAATCCCTAAGGCTACGTTGAACATGTCAAGCTTGAAGCGCTTGTTTCCTTTAAACTCTGGGCTTTCCGCTACCACGAGTTTATGGACAGGCTTCCAGAACCCCCAAGGCCTAACGGTGCGGTAAAAGCTTATTAAAACCTCCTCGTCTGTTGGAGGAGCGCTGTAGGCTCCCGCCAGACAGCCGATAATGGAAATGATGAACAGTACCGGGAAATAATAAAGGAATTCAATACCGCTAAAAAAGTGGGAGAAAACCAGGGCACCGGCGATACCTGAGAGCATGCCCCAGAAAAAGCCGTTCGCATTGAATCTCCACCAATACCATTTGAGCATATTCGCCGCGATGTAGCCGCCATAGAGACCTGAAACTATCCATTGCAAAATGCTGTTGACGTCTCTGGCAAAAAAACCCAGAAACACCCCGACCACAACCACCACTATTCCGGTTAAATAATTCATAGTCATGATTTGCTTAGTAGATGCTTCAGGCTTTACGTATTTTAGATAAATGTCGTTCACGATGTAAGCCTGAGCGGCATTTAAGGTTCCTGAAAAAGTACCCATAAAGGCACCCATAAGACCTGTAAGTACAATACCCAATATACCTACCGGCAAAAATGAATTGATGGCTGCTGGCAGTATGCGCTCAAAATCAGTTCCTGTTGGTGAACTTAAATCAAGCTGTTTATAATATAAAAGTGCCAAAACTGTGAGCCCGATGACCATGGTATAGCGGACAGGCAGTAGTATAATAGAAACAAAGCCTGTCATTTTCGAGGCATCTTTCGGGGAGCTGGTCGAGAGTACTTTTTGCATGTCGTAATTTGGTGCGGGGCCTGCCAGACTTGCAAAAACGCCTTTAAATAGCATCATCATAAAGAATAAACCAAATAAACCGTAACCATCATCGGCAATCTTTTTATTGGCATCAGCCACTATGTTCGACCAATCCAGCTCGAGTTTCCATCCAAAAAAAGGATTGGCCCAGCCTTTTGGGGTTTGGATGGACTGGCTTTGCAGGTGTGTAAAGGCTATATAGCCAATGGCTACACAACCTATGGTCATGATGATGTATTTGATCACGTCTCCCAGTACAATACTATGCATTCCTCCAAGTATGGAATAAAAAGTTGCAAATAAGGTGAACAGGATACCATAAAAATGGGGAACATATTGTGCGCTGACGTTAAAGGGCACGTAGGGCTCAACGATGTTCCAGGGTATGAAAATTTCGACGAATTTACCAAGGCCGATGAAACCATAGGCTAAAAAGCCCAGACAGCCAATTAAGGCAAAAACGACGGTAACGTTATGCGACGCCGTTACCCCCCGGCCCTTTAAGCCGAAGCGGGTGGCTAACCATTCTGCACCGGTATCAGCATTTGATCGTCTTAGCCATTTGGCAAGAAACATCATATTGAAAACCTGATTGAAAACGGGCCATAGCCAGGGAATCCAGATGCTCTTCAGTCCGTAAACAAAGCAAAGCGATACCATCCACATTGTTCCGCTGATATCAAACATGTCTGAAGCATCACTTAAGCCGAGCATATACCAGGGCAATTTTTTGCCACCCATCAGATAGCTTTCTTTATTTAAGCGGGCTTTGTTACGGTAGTACCAGCCTATAAAGACCATCATAATTAAGTAAAAGACCAGGATTGAAATATCAAGTAGGTGTAGCTTCATCTTAAAGGTTTATCGCTTGTTTAGTTAAAGTAATAAGGGTTGATATTGGAAATTGGAGGCGGTAACAGTCCTCAATTAAAACTGGAATATGTCTCATGTAATGTTTGGTTAGTTTATAACGAATATAAGATTCGTTGCTGCGTTTCTATATATCAAAAGTAGTCTTGAAAAAAATGAAATGTTAATACTATTTTATCTAATGTTTGTATTTTAAAAGCATACGTTAGCTTTACGGGCAAGGAGATAAGGTGGATATCAGATACATAAACTGATATTTTTAATATTCTATTAGAGTGTGGGATTTTGACACAGTCAATAAAATGTTGGTAGGGAATGCGAATATTACTGATAGTATTTTATCAAATTGTTTATCGGATGCCGGACAGTAGCCATCATATAGATAATTCTAATATGAGCGCGGCCGTGTAGATACACTCTGCACGGCCGCTTCAATTTAGGCTATTTTTTTTTAACTATACCTAATTTATTTAGGGGAATATCAGATTAGGATACGCATTGTAAAAAGCGTTGGTTCCCTGGGCAATGCCGTTGAAAGTACCATATCCATCATTCTCCCAGGGGTTTTTCCAGGCGCAGACGCCCGCATAACCATTGAGGTAAGAGTTTTTGTAAAAGGTTTCCATGGTGACGTTATTACCGGAACTGGATCCGGTTACGTTGCCGCCATAAGTTTCGCCGATTATGGCGGGTTTATTACCATTGTCTAGCCAGTAACCGATGGAGGTATTGAAAGGCCCACCGGAGGTTTGCCATTGGTACCAGTGCGGGGAATAAAAATCTAGCTTGGCGTTGCTGTTATTGTACTGCGCCTGTAGCGAGGCGTCACTGTAGTTATTACCTGCGTTGGTATCCCAACCTGGGAAACGGTTGCTGTTGAAAATTATCCACATCGAACCCAGCGTTACGGGTTTGGAGGTATATTGATTGATGGCCGCTGCGCACCAGGCTACAAACCGAACGACGTTATTTCTTGGCAAGTTGCCGCAATTGGCATCCCGCCACATGTGTTCCGGTTCATTGCAAATGTCGTAACCCATCACATATGGATTATTGGCGTATCGCTGCACAAAGGGAATTAAGAAATATTCGGTATACCATTGGGTTTTATTAACGTCACTAATGATCTGGCGATACTGGCTGTATTTGGGGTGGTTGTCTTTAACCATATCGAATGACCACAAGGTTGGCATGATGTAAATTTTTTTACGGGTGGCAATGGCCACCAGGCTATCCATATCTTTCCAGAACTGCGGGCTTGCACCTGTAGTTACCCCGCCGCCATTGAGGCTTGGGCTGTATTCACCTGCACCATGTATCCATACACGGGCCAGGTTGATTCGGTTGTCTTTATACCGTTGGAATTCGTTTATCCACCAGTTTCGATCAAAATTACGACCGAGGAAGTCCAGGGTATAATCGGCCTGCTTTTGCCATGCCGTGTTAATGCCGTTGAAAAAGATTTCTTTCCCTTCGACATAAAATTTGTTACCCCCAATGGTAACTGTTGGGTTGGTGACTAAAGAAGCGGAGGTGTTTTGCTGGCTGACCTCGGTTGGTTGGGTAGTCAGAGCGGGCTCGGGGTTGATCTGCTCTTGTTTACAGGCGTCTGAGGCTATTATGGCCACGACCGCCAGGGATAAAAACAGTTTTCTCATAAGATTTTATTTTTAGGTTAGCTTTCCGATTTTCTGCTCTTTGCTATCACCGTAAAGGCGAAAATTGGTTTAACCAAACTTAAATTTATTGTAAGGTGCTTTGTAACAATATTTTACCAAAATCGCATACTAATATATCGTAGACAAGCCATGATCAATAGAATTAAATTCAAGGAATTGTCACTCTACCAATAAATACAGGGTCTTTAAGTGGGGAATTCGCATCAAGTTATCAATTCTTTACAGAATTGGGGTGACTGTGTTTCGAGCAAAATTGGCAACATTATAAACTAGAAAGAGAAGAAATTAAAGAGAGGATTTCAGTTTTTATGATCTATCATTTTGCTTTAAAATGAACTGAAGCTGGATATACCAATAAATTTGACTCCTTCTCGCCAACTCACAAATATACAGATACTCAAAAACTTATAATTTATCTATTGCTGTTAAGACGGGATCAATTTACTCCGGTTTATCCAGAAAACCACCAAAGTGGGGAAGAACCACTATCACCGAAATACGCAAAATGCAAAGTTTATGAATAAAATCATCGAAAAGTTTCAGAGTCAATCACCTGAAGTATTATGAACTAAGTAGAACAGAACCCAATTAAAAGGGGTTCTGTTCAGGCGATAAACAATTACTTTTTTGCATCCCGTCTGCGGCCGCCATTCAGTGACAACAGTTCCATGATGGCTTGCATATGGGCTGTCAATTGCTGCTGATCGTAATTGCTGAGTGGGGAAATCAGCGACTCGACTTGCGTGTTTGATGCGGAATTCAATTTAGCGAATGTTTTGTTTCCCTCAGCTGTTAATGAAAGCATCGTAACTCGCCCGTCCGCCTCCGATAATTGCTTTGAAATTAGTCCTGTTTTCTCAAAGTGTTTCAGCACCTTGCTAAGATATCCTTTGTCAATATCAACTTCGGACATGATCTGTGAGGCACTAATCTCTCCAGAGGCATGTATTTCAAAAAGAATCCGGACTTCTACAAGAGAAAATTGACTATCTAGAAGCCGGTTGTCCAAAAGTCCGAGTAGTTTTGTATAATAGCGATTAAAGATCCTGATATCCTCAATGACTGCCTGCTGTATTTTCATATTCATTGGTATTGGGTTGAAACTGATTATGCCAATTCCAGGTCATATCGATATTCACGGATAGGTTTATTGAAACTATCCGAAGTGGTTTCCTCCGTTACCTGGAAACCAAATCTGGTGTACAGTGCCATCGCTGCCTGTTGTTCCTCAGTAGTCCATAAATAAGCTTTTTTGATGCCTTTTTCCATCATGAACGCCAAGAACTGTTGCATTAGGTGCTTTCCTAAACCTATCCCACGATATTCTGGGAGAAAGATAAAATAGCGAAATTGCATCTTTTCGGAACGATGTTGGGCAACCAAACAGCCAATGATTTTATCGTTATGCTCACAAATCCAAACCTTATCTTTCTCTGGGTGGTACTCATTCGCAAAATCTTTTAGGCCATCCAGCACATAGGCTTCGAAATTTATTCCATAACCACACTCTTTGGCATATAAATCACCGTGTATATAGGCGATATACCCCAAATCCCCGGGTAATAATGTATTTCTAATCTGAATATCTGACAGCACAATCGTTTCCATATTTCTTTTTTTTTGAAATTAATAGTTGAAAAAGTCAACAATACAAAGAAAAGAAATATAGTTGAAAAAGTCAACTATATTTTTATCCGCTAGTAAAAAGGAAGCCAAATGTAATTGTCTAGGCTCGATGACGACTTCGCCTGTTTCTTTAGCGAAATCTAATTCTACCGAATATGGGCCGCGATGACAGCAGAACTTTTGACACAGACCCTTGAAAACGAAAAAGCGACAGATGTTGCACTAACAGAAATAGCAGTTGGTGCTGTTAACGCTGAAGCTGTTTCGGAATAGGAAAATTCACCACCGCTTGCTAAAAGGCCTTTTTGGGGCCTTTTATTTTCAAGTAATAGAGATGTTTAAATAACCTCAAAAATTTTCTATTAATTAAAATAGAAAATTCTATTGTCAATTAGCATAAAACCTATATAATTAAATTCACACAGGGTACACGTGCGCTAGCGAGGGGCGTATTACCTTTTTATCAACAAGAGTGCAATCACTGGTAGATTTGTTTCAAATCAACAGATTAAACGTAGTCCTAAAACTACATATATCCAGACTGTGAAAAAGCTTAATTAAAAAATTCACGAGCCATGGCTAGCCAATGGCTCGTGTTTATTCAAACTCTATATACTCTCATCGCGTGATGTGCTGCCAATGAAAAAATATTTTTGTAACGGCGTATATTAAAGCGTTAAAACTTTTTCTTACGATACTGACCCACAATTTTATTCTTTACCAATTGTTCAAAATTTACTATAGCTTCACAATGTTCAAATAAGGTCGAACTTCCGCGGATTGACTTTACCCAACCTGCAATATTGGATCATATATAATTATCAATTAAGGTTCGACATTTTTATCATCTTCACTCCTCATCCACGCTTCTTTTCTCTCTTGCGAGGATTTCTCGATACGGTCAACCAATTCATGAAGCGCAACACCATCCTCGAAATCCGGCGCTTTTCTTGAACCCGTACGGATATCTTCAGCGATCAAGGAATAGAGATGGCCGACATTCCGGGCCCCTGAAAAAGACGGCCATCCGCTGTATACACTGGTAGGCGGCATAAGTGTTTTCATTTCTTTTTCTTCCCCCCTCGCGCCTTTGATAGCCAGCTGAACAATTTGGCCATGACCATTTTCACCTGTTACCTGCAAGTCACCCGCTGTACCGTTGATCTCCCATAGTAAGTTAGTTCCCCGTGTCATGCCGCCACGGTAGTGTACGGATAAGGCGGCACCGCTTTTAAGTGTACCATGTATCAATATCTGGTCCTGGGTATTTTTAGGCTTTAACGCTCCGGTATCGGTCAACCTCACCTGGTCAAAGTGGGTCAACATCCGGGCAGACAGCTGTTCAATACTTCCCAATACCTCAGTTAGGCCCACCAGCGTATGGGCTAAAGGTATCGCCTGCATTGTTGCACCATTAGCCTGATCATAGAGGTAATAATGATCCGCTTCCGTTTCATTTCCCCAGCTACCGCCGGCACCGATCAGCATGGTGGATAAAACCTTACCTACATAGCCATCTGCTATAAGCTGTTTCAGGTAGGCCACCTCCGGCGCGTAGCGCATCTGTGTTCCGATTGCAGCGATAACGCCTCTCTTCCTGGCCAACGCTGCCAGTTTCCTACCTTCCCCTAGTCCGTTTCCCAAAGGCCATTCGCAAAAAACATGTTTGCCGGCATTCAGTGCTGCGCTGACCAGTTCAAAGTGATAGGGGACTTTTACAGTTACCACAACCAGGTCAATCTCGTTTGAGCTAACCAGCGATTGCGCATCCTTAAAGGCAAGGGGGAGATTTAAGGACTGTGCTGTTTTTTTTGAGCTCTCGTAACTTCGGTTGGCCACTCCAATGATCTCGAAGTCATCAGACAATGACCTCAATGCGGGTAAGTGGGCTGCTGCTGCCCAGTGGCTGTCGGGATTAAGCCCGATGAATCCTATGCGGATTTTTTGCTTATTCATATGATGATGAGTGTTGTTAAAACATTAATTATTCAGCCTTTGCATAAAAATATTGCATAAGGGGAATCCGCCAACTGACAGCTGCAGATTTGATCGGTTCGTAGCTGAAGATCTCTTTGCCCCTATCCTGAATCGTGATCCTGAAAGGCTGTTTAAGTTTTTTGGTAAAATGGGTAATGGTGAGGTATTCCGCCAGGTCTTCGTGCCAGCTGGAGGTAGCGTAAAGTGAGACAAAAGGCTTTTTGGCAGCTGATTCATAGATCTCCCTTGCGAGATGTATAGGCAATAGCCTGGCCCCGCCGCGAAAGCGGCTGCGCAAGGTGAGGGTGTCAGCGAGGTTTGCATTTAGCTCAGTCCGGTCGGTCCAGATGCCTTGTGTAAAGTTTTTTTTCAGGTCTGCCTTCCTGTCAAAAGTCTCGCTGGTTTTATTCATTCCCAGCAGGTTAAGGGAGCCGTCTACAACATGGGTCGCCTCGTGCAGGAGTACATAAATTATCGCGTCAAGCCTGCCTGCATCGATGGAAACCTGCAAATTTGGGTTATCTTTTTCATAATAGCCCATTTCCTTCCAAGTTAGCCACTGGGAGACATCCTGTTTTAAAATCTCGGCCCTAAAAGTGATGGTAAAAACCGGGAATGGGCTCTCCGGGTTCATCGTTGCAGTCAGCGCTGTATTGGGCATGTTGTCCAGAAAACTAATGCCCAGCAGGTGGTCCTTCAGGACACGGGCATGTAACGGAGGAAGCATTTTAAAGGCCCTGACGACTTTAACACTGTCGGCTTTGCTAAGTCTGTGGAGTGTTGGGGACATCCCAGCATCCCGGAATTTCTGGATTATTTCGGGCGCTGTATTCCCGATCCTTGCGGTAAGTGGTTTAGAAGGATCAAGCCCATACTTTTTTTGAACAACTGTTTTATCCCCACTTATATCAAGGCTTATTGGTTGCCCCTTGATGATCAGGGGAGAAATGAAAAGTATGCTGACTATTATCAGTAATGTAGTGCAGGTATTTGTTTTGATTGACATTTGGATGTGGTAAAAAAACAGCAATGCTGCCGGAGAAGAACAACTTCCATTGCTGCATTGCTATGGTCAGGTGATTGGCAACTGTGTTCAGGCGGACGCGCTTTAACATCAGCTATCCGGTGATTTTTAGTGATCCGACCAGCCCGTTCTGAAACGTGAAATTAAAGCGCAGGACCGCCGGACTACCGGGAAATGTTCCCGAAACCTCGGCTTCAAGTACCGAGCCATTTTCGCTATCATTATAGCTGATCGGTTTTAGCACGCTCTGATACTCTTGGTTCGACTTTTCTATCCAGTTCTGGATTTCCTGTTTGCCGTTATGTGTCTTTCCTTCGTCGAATACTACTGCATCATATGAAAAAAGGGAAGCATAAGCTGCTCCGTCGTGGATGTTCTGTGCTTCCACTAAGTCTGATATTAATTTTGGTAGGTTCATAACATTTATTTTAAATTAACATATTGATGTACAAATTTCGATAGTACCTGCATAACCTGCAATAAGGGAACTACGATTCAGATAGGGAATAATTTATCCCTATTGATTGTTAGCTGGTCTACCCATATCTTTGATATATGTATGAAAAAAAGACTTTTCCGAACCTCAACTGCGGACTGGACCTGGTAGCGGAAGTGCTTTATGGCAAGTGGAAGATCAGGCTATTGTGGTTCATCAACGAAGGCTTTCTGCGTCCGAGCGAACTGCAACGTAAAATACCAGATGCGAGCCGCCGTGTCATCAACATCCAGCTAAAAGAACTGGAGGAACATGAACTGGTGACCAGGACAATCTACCCTGTAATGCCACCAAAAGTCGAGTATACACTTACCGATTTCGGCAGGACGCTGATACCTGTACTTGCTGCTATCGGAGGATGGGGAGATGAAAATCAGCAAAGGTTAAAGCGGGCCATACTGAAGGGATATCCGGACTATGATCAATCAATGGAGATTTAAATCGCTGTGACATGAGGTTCACCGGCATCGATTATTCCTGGCAGCAGCTAATCAATCGCTGATTCCATGCCTGTCAGGTAGCCTTTGAATCAATGCGCCCATCTGAACGATATGTAACCTTCTGCTCATCTGACAGGTCGTTCAAATGCGGGAACTGTCCATCTTTAAACTTCCGGTACAGCGGAGCGATTTCATCCACCGAATCGGCTACGAAAGGTCCGTGCTGGACAACCGGAAGATGATGTGGCTGTCCAGCATACAGCACAAAATGCGTATCCTCATCCGGTGCCTCCAGGCTAAGCCGGCCACTGCCTTTTTCGTTCGTTCTTTCCAGCCAGCCAGCTTGCCCGGAACTGATAATTTTGTCACCCACCTTTAACCGGCCTTGAAGCACATAAACCAAGCCATGATACTGCAATGGAATTTCCTGATTTACCAACGCAAGCTTTTTGAGCCTGAAGTCAATCAGGATAAATGGTGTATGGGTTTTCAGGGGAGAGACCAAACCGTTGCTGCTGCCACCGTAAACACGGATTTCGTATTCGCCGGTCTTTATTGTTGGCACATCTTCGAGTAATATTTTTTGCAAAAAAGGCCGGGCATGCCGCTGTTCAGGCGGTAGTGCCAGCCACACCTGTAAGATTCGCAGCTTTTGCTTTGAGGTAATCTCCTCGGTGTGGACAATTCCCTTTCCCGCCGTCATCAGCTCAAAACTTCCCGTTTTCCATTCCCGGCCATTACCTTCCAGCACCAAAGTCAGGGTCTCAAATCCAGCGTGGGGATGTGCTCCCCCAACCGGCGCTCCGCCGGGCAGGTCCAATACGTCATCCATAAACAGGATAAAAGGATCGCTGTCTTTATAGCTTACACCATCAAGGACAGCCATCGCCTTATGCCCATTGCCCAAAAATCCATTGTGCCAATGGTTTTCAGTGATTATTGATATGCTTCTATTTGTCATAATTGTACAATGTTTTTTGCATGAAAAATTCTTCTTCCCAGTTCAGGAAAACGCACGATAGCCGTAACCCAAAGTAAAACCTGGACAGTAACTGCCATTGCTATGGGCTGCTGGTGCTGCAGGTGGGTTACAATGGCTCCGCCCAGATAGGCCACTAAGAGCAATGTTCCCAGCACCCCTGTTCTTGGAATGATGAAAAGCAGCAGCGAGAGGATTTCGATCACACCTATGAACTGATAAGTTGCCGTACTGATGCCGAACGCAGCGGCCTGGGCTAGGGCAGTTTCATTCAGCGTAATTTTCATTATGGCACTCACCGTAAAGAGCAGGCCTAAGATGGCCGTCAAAATCCATCCCATAACTTTGATTGTTTTCTGTGACATGACTATCAATTGTTGATTAAGCCACAAATTTCCGAACAAATACTATACATTTGTTATCTGTTACAAAAAGGATAGTAGTTACAAAAAGAATAGTATATGGGAAAACATACGGTCGAAAGTTGTGCAAAAGCCAAAATGGCAATACGCGATACGCTGGACATAGTGGGCGGAAAATGGAAATTAGTATTGATTTCAGTGCTTCAGAGTGGCAAAAAAGGATTCAATGAATTATCCAGGGAAGCGGCCATATCCCCTCGCATCCTGTCCAAGGAATTGCAGGAAATGGAAATGAACGGACTGGTAAGCCGGAAAGTATGCGAGACTAAACCCGTTACTGTCCAGTACGAACTCACCCCTTACAGTGAAACCCTGGATGATGTATTGACAGCGATGGAAAAATGGGGATTTCAGCACAGGAATAACATCATCCAGGGTATAAAATAATCACGAACCGCTTACGGGAATGGTGTACTAAATCGTAGGGATGGTACCGCCGTCGATTACGAATTCTGTACCCGTTAGATAACCCGCCCTTGGAGAAACAAGGAAGCCAACCAGCTCCGCTACCTCTTCCGGTTCGGCGGGTCTGCCATACGGAATCCCGCCTAAAGCAGCCATCACACCTTGGGTAGCCTGTTCAATTGAAATTGCTGAGCTCTGCGATATTCGCTCCATCATCCTCTTGGCACCATCAGTCATGATCCAACCGGGAGATACCGTTAACACCCTGACACCTTTCGAAGCCACCTCATTGGAAAGCCCCTTGCTGTAATTGATAAGCCCTGCCTTTGCTGCCGCATAAGGAAGTGTACTGTCATATAAAGGCAGCCTCCCCTGTATCGATGCGATGTGAACTATCACACCTGTTTTCTGTTGGATCATCTGCGGCAGAAAACCCCTGTCCAGTCTGACCGGAGCAAGTAAGTTGGTCTGCAAAGTCTCTTCCCAGTGTTCATCGGTCAAGGCACTAAAGCCACCAGCGGGAGTTTCACTGCCTCCTAAGCTATTCACCAGGATATCAAGTTTGCCGTATTTCGCTAGCACTTCAGCTACCACCTTATCGGTTCCTTCTGGCCTGCTCAGGTCCGCCGGAATAAAATGAAGATTCTCATCATATACGCCAGGCTCGTTCCTTGCCGTAATGATGACCTGAGCTCCGGCAGCCAGTAACCGCTCAGCAATAGCTTTTCCAGTTCCCTTTGTTCCGCCCGTTACCAGGGCAACATTTCCTGATAGTTCGTTATCGAAGTTTAATGTCTTTTCCATTTTTAAATTCTTTCAGGCAAAAATCAGTGATACTACCGGTCTCCGCAAGTACGGAATTACGATTCATATAGGGAAAAACAGATCCCTATGCCATTCGTATTTCCGTTATTGTCAAAGTTAAAACTACCCCTGATCTTTGCCCATAACGCTGGATAACTCAAAAAGGTGAAAACATCAATCCGTCGCAAATCATCCAAGCCCACACTAACCGGATCCGATTAAAATGCACTAAAAAAAAGCATCGTGGGAAAAATGTACAAGACAGTCTTCTGAATGTCCATTCCCGGGGGCTAGAGTTCTGTGCATCTTTGTACTGTCAACAAACAGCAACTAGTTAAACAATCAATTAAAAAAATAAAACAATGAAAAATCTAATCTTAACAACCAGCCTGATCATCAGTTTAATCACAAGCCAGGTGGCATTTTCACAGACCAACAGAACCCCAGCTTCTGCAGGACGGGCAGAATACATCGAAGTAGAACCAGGCGTAAAGCTGCATGTAACAGACCTTGGAGAAGGACAGCCTATCGTATTGATACATGGATGGCCCCTCAGCGATGAAATGTATGAATATCAATACCAGTACCTGGTAAGAAAAGGGTTTCGTGTAATCGGCATTTCACTGCGCGGATTTGGGAAATCAGACAAACCGTATGGCAAATATAACTTCGAGGTTTTTTCTGATGACATCTACGCCGTTTTACACAAACTCAAAATCGAAAATGCCGTACTCGGCGGATTTTCAATGGGCGGTGCGGTTACCCTGCATTATGTCAACAAATACAAATCTGCACATGTAAGCAAACTGGCACTTTTTGCCGCCGCAGCTCCATCCTGGAAACAACGTTCAGATTACCCATACGGCGCTTCCGAAGAAACCGCAGCGGGACTGATCAAGCAAACCATGACCAGCAGACAGGACCTGATCGCCAGCTTCGGCGCAGCATTCGCAGCTAAAGGCACCTCACTACCTAAGAACGTGGAAAAATGGTTGGAAAACATTAATTTATCGGCAGGGCCATATGCCATCACTGAATCCATTACTGCACTGGGAGATTTGGACCTGCGCCCGGTTCTCAAAAACATAACCATTCCTGTAGCCATTTTCCAGGGTACAAAAGATCAGCTGATTGATTATGCAATGGCAGAACAACTTCACACAGGCCTTAAAAATTCATACATCGTAAAGTTCGAAAATAGTGGTCACGCCTTATTTGTTGAAGAAATGGAAAAATTCAATACCGAACTTGAAAAGTTTGCAAAAAACTAATCACCAAAAAATACCTGCTGGCTTATTAAGGTCCGGCAGGTATTTTCTTCGTCAACCTATTGCAATCATCTGCCAGATCAGTAATTTTACCGCAGGCAAAGCCACAAATCCATTATGAATCAAAGCAATTTTGACGTAAACCTGAAGACCATCGGCATGGTACACATCGATTCGGAAAGTATTGAGCTCATCAATTCCGATGCCTACAAATCTTACATCAAAGTACTCTACCTTACCAAAGCATTTACTATAAAGGTAGATTTCAACGTTTACAGCACTGACAGCCCCACGCTTTTTTTCATCAGTCCAAACCAGGTGCTGAATATCGAAAAGTTAGGCGGGGAAGCCGGGCGCCTGATATTTTACAATCGTGACTTTTACTGCATCCAGATACATGATGAAGAGGTTGCCTGCGATGGGCTGCTGTTCAACAACATCAGCAATATGCCCATGACCATCATACCTAAACAGGATGCCACATTTATCGCTTATTTGTTCTCCCGGATCGAAGACGAATTTGAACTCAAGGACGGCTCACAGGAAGAAATGATCAGGACTTATCTAAAACAGCTTTTAATTAAGTCCACCCGGGTCTGGAAAGTGCAGCATTTAGATGGGGCAATGGCCACCAGGCCGAATAATGACCTGGAGTTTTTCAGGCGATTTACCCAACTGGTTGAATCCAACTATAAGGAAAAGCACAATGTTGCCGAATATGCCGAACTGCTGATGGTCGCACCAAAAACCCTTACCCACAGGTTCAAGCGGCTTAATCTTCCCCAGCCCAATGAGATTATCAAGAACAGGATTATCCTGGAAGCAAAAAGGCTATTGGTACATACCGACAGGACAGCAAAGGAGATCGCCTACGCATTGGGTTATGATGACCCGGCGTATTTCAGCAGGTTGTTTTTCGTTAAAACAGCGGAAACACCATCCGGATTCAGGGCTAAATACCTGAGTATCCATGAGCCAAACCAGCTGTAAGCAGGAATCTTTTTAGGTTGTCCAATTCACACAGTGCGATTTTTCCGGGTATAGCAGCAGCACTTTTTTCTGTCACCTTTATTGTCAATCGGCTGATGGGACTTGATGAAGGCAGCTAGATATGGACCTCCTCACTGCGTTTTCAATGAATTTTGCATTTACATTTGTTGACAGTTTGTTACAGGAGATTAAAAGTCCTTTTTGAGGCGATCAAAAAGGACTTTTTTTATTGGCTGGCCTGAGGCACGCCTGGTTTCGGGCTTTTTATGCACTAACTGATCTATACAACAACTTATAGCCTTCTCTGGATTCTTGGCCAGCACCCGACAGTTTACTATTGTCGCCGGGATAATCGTAGCGCCACCTATCCGAAGCGATCAATCCGTAATCAAAGTGTCCTCAGCGAAACCTGCACTATTTTCAGGGCTGACCTTATTTGGCAATGTCATCAAACAAACTGGGCAGACTAGTTCTCTTCGTTTTAAGAACCTGGTTAAAGGCATGCTTCCTTTACTAATTGCTGCATTCGTCTATTCACCGATACCTTGCATTTTCTGCTGTCTTTTTCGCGCCTTAACCAGATGGGTGTATTCCTACGGCACTTGTGAATGACTTTTGCTTTGGTACATCAACCGTTCCCTGAGGGGAAAATGTACAATACATCCATCCATTTATCCATTCCAGCGGGGTAGCTGAAAAACGAATTTTGCGGGGACAAATAGGAACATAACCAGAAGCTCGCTTCTAACCAGAATTTTATTTGCAGTTCAAACATAATTTATGATCTAATGAAAACTACACAAGACCGCACCCTGGGTGCATTCGAAAAAACATTCTGGCTACTTGACCAGATCGATTCCAAAGACTTTGCCCTTGCCGCAGAAATAACAGGTACAGCAACAGTTGAGAAATGGAATCTCGCCATCTCCGCAATACAGCGCAGACATCCCAACCTTTCGGTCAGAATTGTCATGGATGAATTTTCAAGACCCGTGAGGCAGCACGCAGACAAGCTGCCCATTCCATTTAGGGTGATCCATGTTGATGCTGACTACCGCTGGGAACAGGAAGTTGAAAAGGAGCTGGCGCAAAGATTTAACACCGCAGAAGGGCCGCTTATAAGGGTGATGCTGGTACAAAAACCGGATTCTACTGTGCTGATCATTGCTGCAAACCATACGCTCGCCGACGGCACTTCGGTAAGTTATCTGATGAGGGATCTGCTGAAAGCAGTAAACGGAACAGAGCTGGAGAAATTTGAAAAGCAACTGTCCAACGACCAGACTTTGGGATTGCCTGATGATGAGCCAATCCAAACCGTACCTAAAAGTGAATTGGGAATAAGTCAAAGGATGGTTAGTCCCAAGGTGTCATCGCTGCGCCTTTCGGCGGCGGCAACTGACCGCCTTAGAAACAGGGCCAGGGAGGAAAACACCACCGTACATGGAGCCATTTGCGCAGCAGCTATCATAGCATCCAGAAAGATGCGGCCGGAATGGTCAGAGGTTAAAATGGAACTGATTTCGCCTATATGCACCAGGGGAGTATTAAATCTGGATGACAATTTTGGCCTTAATATCACTACACACCCGGTATTCTTTGAAAACGAACAGGCGCTATCTTTCTGGGAGCTGGCAAGACTCGCAAAAACAGGCCTTGAGGAGACCGCAACCGTAGCGCACGTGCACAATTACCTGGGTTTTTTCAGGGAATTAACTTTTGGCCATAATGATATCCAAAAAATGCTGGAGATTTTAAAGGGTGCATTTAACCATCAGATTATGGTGACCAATCTTGTTAACGTGAAATACGATACAGACTTTGGCCCCCTGAAGCTACATGCCCTTTATGGTCCAATGGTGAGATCCGGAAAAGGAATGGAGCAAACAATTGGTGCGGTGAGTACCAACGGATCTCTTGGCTTAACCAATACCAGCGATACGCCAATAAGTGGGCTGCTTGAAGAAATTGAATATATCCTTTTACAGGCATCTAAGGTAGATTTAAGTGATTCCGGCAATTTCCAAAGCAATAACAGTGGCGGCCAAAGCTGTACGTTACGCTAATAAATAGTGCTGACCCGGTGGATGATATGCCGCCGGGTTATTATATTTATTCGCACTTCATGTTATTAAAATACTTACCACCCTTGCGTATGGGTAAAAGAAGCTGGATCACTATATGTCCTTTGCACGAGTACAATTTGAATATATCCATCCATTTTTTGAAATAGTCATTTCAAAAAGTCTCAACCAATAACAGTACAAGATATTTTCTAGGTGGTAATACTGGAATAATTTTACCTCTCAATTTATTCTCTAATATTATTTAATTTCAGTTTTATAATGTTTCTTCTGCCTATACTGGCCCTCGACTTTGTTTGTTATAACTTTCTCAAAATTAACAACTGCCTCACAATGTTCGTAAAAGTTAGACATATTGAAGCTTGACTCTACCAAAACAGCAAAAAGCCTTGAAGTCCGAACTCGTTCCTTGAAAGGAGCTCAAATTCAAGGCTTTTTCTTTTTATGATATTTTCTCGTGAAAAGAAAGAGCACACACAAACGCGTTATTAACTGAAAATGAGGCAGTTAATAGCTAGATTCTACTCAAGTTAACCCAATCGGCAAAAGTTTTGTTAAGAACTGGCTAACAGACGTTTGTGGTTCGAACTAATAAACCGCTATGGTTTCTTTTCTTGATTTTCTTTCTTAAAATGATCTTCGACGATTATCTCTGAAAATCTTTTTAGTGTTCGAACTACCTCTTCAGCTTCACTGTCTGAAAAGTGTTTAAACATAGGTAAAGCCTTAACTTCTTGAATAGTAATATTATTAAAGCGACTGAAATTTAAGTCATCTTGATTTTCCGTAATTATTTTTAGAACTAAACTAGGTGAAAAACAACTGTGAAAGGAACTCGAATTAAATGGCTAAAACCATATTTAGACTTTCTGCTTAAGCCACTATAAGTGGTTACTAAAATGTACAGTATTCCTTTTGAATTTTAAACTTTGTTTACTAAATTTGGATGTTTACAAGAAGTAAACATCCAAATTTAGTAAACATGAAAGCGCCAGAAATATGGAAAAAAGCAATGGATACATTGCCCAGAGAAATAGCTAATAAATTTTCTAAGCCAAGATTTTTCATGGGTAGTGGTGAAGAAAGGGGGCTTATAAATTTTAGTTTTAATAACAAAGGAGTCGAATATAAACTTTATACCCCTGGGATAATGAGTCATGCTGATGCCTTTTTCTATTCTGACGTAGCGAAATTTTACAGCACGCAAGATAGACGTGTTTTCTTAATAGCCCTACATATTTATCCTAAGATTGCTGAAAAGCTAATGACGGACGGCATTAATTATCTGGATGCTTCAGGAAATATGTATATCAATTATAATGATATTTATATTCTCAAAACCGGTAAAAAAACAGAGCAAGAGAAAGTGCAAAAAAGTAGGTTATTTAGCGAAAGTGGAGTTAAATTGCTATTTGGTATTTTACAAAGTCCCGAGTTTTTGGACCTAAATTTCAGGAGAATGGGGGCAGCAGTAGGAATATCTGCATCTTCTGTCAGCATCTTACTATCAGAAATGGAAAGTGCAGGCTACTTATATGAGGGCAATAAAAAGAAACGTGTTATTGGGAATAGACCAGAATTGATTCAGCGATGGGTGAAAGCCTACAATGAGGTATTAAAACCAAAGCTTTTCCTTGGATCATTTAGTTCTAAAAAGATACCCTTGAAAACAGAGTTTAAAAATATTAAGCCCTTGAGCTTCGGCGCGGAATGGAGCGGTGAGCCTGCGGCAAACCTTTATACTAATTACCTGAGTCCTGAAAAGTTTTCTTTGTTTGTAAAGGAAGATAGTAAACAATGGCGTAACGCTCTTTCTTTGCTTCCTGAGAAGAATGGAATCTTGTCCGTTTACCGGTATTTTTGGGATACGGGTCATGAAGTCTTTTACAATCAGAAACAAATTGAAAATGCTGTTCCTCCTTTGATAGTATATGCCGAACTTACTGGCACAGGCGACAGTAGAAACCTAGAAACTGCAAAAATAATTTTTGATGAGTACTTATAAATTACCGGATAATAAAATCCCGGACCATCTTCGAAATGTGGTGGATACAATCCAAGAAATTCTGGTGGAAGAGGCGTTAGATTTTCTGTTGATTGGAGCTACTGCAAGAGATATTATCATGCATGGACAATATGATTTGGAATCAGCGAGAAAAACCCTTGATGTTGATTTTGCAATCTATGTTCCAGAATGGAGTGTGTACCAAAAGGTAATGAAAAAGCTAATTGAATCCGGTAAGTTTGAAGAAACCAAGGTCGCTCATAAATTGCTTTTTAAAGGTGCTGAAGTTGATATCGTTCCTTTTGGCGACATTCAGGATGAAAACGGGGAATATGCATGGCCTCCGGATTTCATGATCGCGATGAACGTAGCCGGATTTAACGAAATACATGATAAAGGAATAACCCTGGAAAGTGAAGATGGGAAATTCAAATTGAAGATTGCGCCGATAGAAGGAATAGCAATCATGAAGGTATTTGCATGGAAAGACAGAAAACATAGAACTCAAAAAGATGGAGAAGATATTGGGTTTATCATTGCAAACTATGTTGAACTCAAATATGATGTACTTTACGAAAAGTATGAGGATATTATAGAGGCTCGAGATTGGGATACAACTGTATCTGGTGCCAGAATTTTGGGTAGGGATATGGGAGAAATCATTAAATCCAATCCCGTAGCAACAACAAAACTTATTGAAATCCTGAAGAAAGAACTCAAGGATGAAGACAACAGTAATATGGCCAAAGTAATGTCAAAGTCAACAGCTGGCTATCCCAAGGCCTACAAGGCCCTTGAGTCTTTGCTACAGGGTATCTGGGATATCACGGGATAAAAAATTGAGGGAAAATGACCTGGACTGACGGCCTTTTGATCAACTGTGTAGGACTCAATTATGCATGCAGTGCATGCACAATCGGAAAAGTATGGTAAAATTGACCATGGAGAAATCTGACGAGTCACTTCCAAATTCCGGTTGCAAATGTTCTGAAAGGTATTTCACCAAGAACCTACCATAATCTGCCCAGTCCTTGCTCTGCTGTACTTCTTCAAAAATCCGTTTGCGGATATGCCAATACATTAGTGTCCGCTGGTGATCAACAGCACGAACAAAGGCATGAAAAATAGCCAATTTAGTTGGCATAAGATAGATTTTTGATTCAAGTAAAAAGTTATTTATCACTCTAATTGAGAAAGGTACTTATATTAATTTCTTTTTCCTGCTTGTGCGTAAATTTGGTTCTTCAACACTTTTTCAAAATTTACTATTGCCTCACAATGTTCGTAAAAGTTCGATTTTCCACCGATTGACTCTACTTTATAAAGCTCATCGAAAAAGATGGGCTTTTTTTGTTTTTAGGGTTATGGAGTGTGATTTTGCAGATAATACTACAAGCAATCGCTTGTTCAAATATAGCTTTCACAGACTAAAATATCAAGCTACAACAATCGAAATCTTGATTCTTTTGGCGCGTTAATTGGCGCATGCCAAATGGATATTATAATAACTTCAATATCTTCGAAATGGATAAACCGCAACCTATTGACCTCATACCACCGAAAAATAAATTTAACCTAAAGCATTAATTATCTTGCGATTATTGTTTTGGCGAAACGGGATCAACCAGATTGGTGTTTCCAACATGGGTTCAATCAACTGGTCTATCACTCAAAGCCCTAGAATATTCTGAATCTAAATATTTAACTAAGATGTGGTCAAAACAATTAGATATTTAGACTTTAAATTTGTAATTTGCGACAATAATTTCTATTTCTAATAAAAATGTCGTATATGGATTTGGTAAATAAGAAAACACAGGCTCCCGGAATTAGCGAACTGCTTGGCGGTAGCCGTTTACTTAATGCATCAATTAAAAATTATTATGATCTTATAATACTCTCTAGAGCGGGAATCAGTAAAGCCTCAGCAGAATCGGTAATTAGTTATACAGGGATGTCCAAAAAGAATTTTGTGGAAGACATTCTTAACCTTTCAATAAAAACCCTTGAAAGAAAACAAGGTGATGATAAACTTGATAAAAGAACATCATCTTTAGTTATTGAGGTTGCAAGGGTACTTGAGCATACCTATCAGGTATTCGACGATAAAGAGAAAGTTCACAGATGGCTTTCTAAACCCAACAATGCCTTGCATGGAGAAAGTCCTTTGTCCCTATTTTCTACTCCGACGGGAATAGGAATGGTTGAGGATGTCTTGACAAGGATTGAGGAAGGAGTATATTCTTAGATGCATGTCTATAGAATCGTGAAATCTGAAAAGAGAACCACAGATTTATCGGGAGTGGGTGCTTTCAAAGCAGGTGGTCGTTGGAACGAAAAGGGAACCTATGTCCTTTACACTTCAGAAAATTCTTCCTTGGCTTTTCTGGAAAATCTTGTACACTTTGATTTGGAAGAAACTCCGGAAGACTTATACATCTTGGAAATTAAGGTCAAAAAAGAAGAACTAATCTTTCAGATTCCCGACGCTGATTATCCCGAAGACTGGCTTAATACTGATAACTTTGCGTGTAAAAAACTCGGTGACAAATTATTTCTTGATCATAAATTATTAGGAATCAAAGTCAGGTCAGCAGTCAATCAATCAGAATTTAATATTTTATTAGATCCGCTATTTCCTGGATATCACGATTTGATTACCGTTGATAATATTATAAAATTCCATTAGACCAAAGATTGATCTAATTGTATGTATGCTTTGAGCAAAGTTTAAATTTCCCTTGAGAAGAGATGAGCATGCGAATACCTATGCCGAATACAGGTAATAAGAAATTGCTAGTTTCAGTTCGAAAATTCTCCAGTAACCTACCTTTAAATTTTAAAATGATTTGCAACTTTAGCCAATTCCTGCAAATCAGATAAGAAAAGTTCGAAATTTGCCCAGTAAGGACTACTGATCAAAAGCTCATTGAAAGATGGGCTTTTATACTTTAAAGGCATTTTTACTGCATTCTATCCTAACTACTAGAATCCTTTTTTTATTCCACAGATCACCACTGCTTTGCAAATGAGAAATTTATTACATTCTCAGTTGGGATTTTTAGAAGAAAGATTATACAGCCGTATATACACAATCTGGATAAACCAGAATAGATTGACTCCGGTACGCCAATAAAAAATAAACTATGATACACTATTTTCGAAGCATTTATAAATTATTAAGTGTTGGTGCAAAGGGGTCAAATAAATTGGCTTTTGCAAGTATTTATTGCAATTGGATGGAAATTGTAAATCTCTATAACTCACGAAGCTTCCCAAATATCTAATACAAAATCGGCTAGCCGTGCAGAATTTTTAGGAAAACAATCATCAAAGAATCACGGTTGAGCCTTCGTTAGCAACGACGCATCGACTAAAGTTATCTGCAGAAGAACTATGTCTTATTCCGCTAGCAATTGACGTAGATCCAGGAAAATTAGCACTTTGGGGTGAAAATAATGGCTATCCAACAGATTATAGAAACGAAGCTTTTTTGAACAAAAAATACAGGTTAAGTTAAAAACCACCGTTGAGTATTTTACAACGGAGTATATTTATTTTTACAACAGCTCTGGCTGAATGAATATAACTGATTTCTAGGATTTTAAGGAATTTCTGGGAAATTATAACGGTAGATCATCGCATTTTTGCCTTCACTAATGCAGTAATAGGCCTTTCCATCTGGGGTGAAACCAATAGCCTCACCCTGGGGTTCAGGGGTGTAGGGCAGTTTAATTGGCTTTCGTTTTAGGGTTTGAGCAATTGGCTCCTTACCGTTCCGAAGCCAGTAATAAACATTCATATAGGTTTTTAATATGATCTGCCTCCCGTCACGGGATATATCTCCTGAAACGACATATTTAACCAAACCTTTGCCTGGCAGGAAAAGGCTTCCGGCCTTTTTCATGGTAATGGTATCCTTATCTCTGAAAAAAAGGGGAGCTGAATAGATTCCAACAGTATCCTGTCTTTTGGAAATGATGATGAGCTCTTTCGAAATAGGATCAACCATTAAAGTCTCTGCGTCCTGTGGCCCATTTGGATATTTGAGGTGAACGGCCTGGCTTTCTGTTTTCATGTTAGCGGAAAACTTGTCAGGTTCCGGAAAACGATAAACCGTAACGTATGGGCGGTTAGCACCATTGTCTCCGATATCGCCAAGGTATAGGTAGTTTTTGTTTTTTTCAGGGCCCGCCCCCCCGGCCATATCTTCGCAATCAATTATGCCAAAATGTTTTATTGAAGGATCTCCCTTGAAGTATAATGTAGCTATCAAATTCCCTTTTGCATTGATGGCAAAGAACCTCGATGTATCTCCACTGTCGTTATGTACATAAAGCAGATTAGCTTTAGAAATAAACAAGCCGGATATTTCATTTGGCTCTGGGGCAAGGACCTTAACGGTATTCTGTGCAAGTGCACAATGGCCGAAGCTTAACATCGCAAAAGAGTAAAGTACAATTCTGGCAGGCTTAAGTATTTTCAGTTTATATGTTTTAAGGTTCATTTCACATCGGGAGATTAATATCCACGAAGTTGGACATCCTATCCGGAATCAGCAAATCTAATTGGAAAAAATCCAGAAACGGATGTTAGAGCTTTAGATGTTAGCTTATGAAATACAACATTCGCTACCGCCATTTCTTTCTATAACACGAAGTTTTGCAATGGCCTTTTAAAAAAAATTAAGATTGTCGAAGTTGATCAATCGTTGATATTTTTTGGCAATTTACATGCGCCCGCTATCAGTATCCAGCTTTAATAACAGGTAATCGGTGTAATTTTAACTTATTTAGGTTAATTTTCAGGTTATTCCACCTTATTATTTATTCTAAATTGCGGCTAAAATTTTAATACATAATCATTTTGAAAATGAATTATAGAGTTCTACAGAATTGGACCTGGATTACCCTAACGCTTTTATCGATTATTACAAATGCTGTTGCCCAGGGTACATTAAGCGATTACAAAAGAGCCGAAGAAATGAACGGTTTGATGCAGAATAAAATTTATTATTCACCGAACGACATCAGATTTGATAAGGCCAGCCAATCTTATACTTATTCGATGGTAACACCTACCGGAATTGTTTACAAAACTATTGACCCAAGAAATAAAACTGCTGTTAGCACGGCAAAGCCAGATGGCAATGCACCAGCCTCACCTTCAGGCAGAAGAAACAAAAGCAATCTCGAGCGAAATGAAGTGGCCTCACCAAATGGTAAATGGATTGCATTTGTTAAAGAATATAACGTTTATTTAAAAGCATTTAACGGCAAAGCCGAAACACAATTAAGTTTCGATGGGAACAAAGCTGAGTACTATGATAGCGATTTAAAGTGGGCTCCAAATTCTATGAACCTGGCAACATTTAAAGTTACGCCAGGACTTGAACGAACCTTGTACCTTATCGAGAGTTCTCCGTCAACGCAAATCCAACCCATTTTACAAACCAGAAATTACCCAAAACCCGGCGATTTGGTTGAGCAAAGACAACCGGCACTTTTCAATATCGAAAGTAAAAAGCAAACTAGGCTCGATTTATCGAAAACCCAAAATCAATATTACGTAACAGATATTGCCTGGCGCAAGGATAGCAGAGCTTACACTTTTGAATACAACCAGCGTGGACATCAGGTTTATGCGGTAATGTCTGTAAATACAAATGGCGATGTAAAGGAAGTTTGCGGCGACCACGCTAAGACTTACTATTCCTATTATTCGAAAAAATACCGCTATGATGTAAACGACGGACAGGAAACCATCTGGATGAGTGAACGTGATGGCTGGAACCATCTGTACCTTTATGATGGCCATGGCAAAGTGAAAAATCAGATAACTAAAGGCAATTGGATAGTTAAGCGTGTGGAATACGTGGATGAGAAAAACCGATACCTGATTTTTGAAGGCTGTGGCATGGAAACCGGACAAGACCCTTATTTTGTGCAATACTATAAAATTGGTTTCGACGGAAAAGGTCTGGTTAGATTAACAACAGAAAACGGAAACCACAAAGCGATATTCAGTGATGACTATTCGACCTTTATCGACACCTACTCCACTATAGAACACCCGCAAATCACTTTGTTAAGAGATGCAAAAACCGGTAAAATTTTAAAAGCACTCGAAAAAGGGAATGCGGCTGATTTATTAAAAACGGGATGGAAAACGCCAGAGGTTTTTGTTTCAAAAGGCAGGGATGGCAAAACCGATATTTGGGGGATGGTAATCCGGCCGAGCAATTTCGACCCTAGTAAAAAATATCCTATTATCGAATATATTTACGCCGGCCCACATGACAGTTTTGTGCCAAAAAGTTTCGTCAACGATAGCAGAGGTAGTTTGCATGAACTGGCAGAATTAGGCTTTATTGTGGTACAATGTGATGGAATGGGTACCTCAAACCGCTCCAAGGCTTTTCAGGATGTAAGTTACAAAAACTTAAAAGACGGAGGCTTTCCGGATCGCATTTTATGGATCAAGGCCCTGGCTCAAAAATACAATTATATGGATACCACCAAAGTTGGTATTTTCGGAAATTCTGCCGGCGGTCAAAGTTCGGTGGGTGCGCTACTTTTTTACCCCGGGTTTTATAAAGTAGCGGTATCTTCTTCGGGCTGCCACGATAACCGAATGGATAAAATTTCATGGAACGAGCAATTTATGGGCTTACTAGGCCCTCACTATGCGGAGAACAGCAATGTAGACAACGCCTGGCGCTTAAAAGGAAAATTACTACTGATTTTAGGCGAACTAGATGATAATGTTGACCCTTCTTCTACTTATCAGGTAATCAACCAACTAATTAAGCACAATAAAAATTTCGATTTCCTTTTCGTTCCTGGGATGAAACACTCCTTAGGGGGCGACTATGGTGAACATAAACGCCGGGATTTTTTTGTTAAGCAATTATTGAATGTCGACCCACCAGCATGGAACTGGGAGCCGAGTATTACCGTTCGGAAACCTTAATGCTACAAATCCTGATTAATTCAGATTTCCAAGTACACTTACCGGCCAAAAAGCAAGGCCTTAATTGATTTGTAATTTTTTAAATCTGTTTCAATCACAGTAAAAAAGCGCAATATTTCCCCGAAAACCGGATGGAGATTATCTTGTCATTTTATTTTTCCCTTTTGAGATAATAAGCTTAAGGAAATGAGATAATTTTTTCAAAGTGTTCGGAACAGCTGCCGTTATAAAAATATTCCTGGCGTATTCACGTTATTCTGGCAGATTCTTTGCCATTCACATTACAAGAATAAACGAACCTGAAGCCTGTCGATGTAAACAGGCCTGCAATTAAAAGTTGGTGCCGGGCGGAGTGTTACACAGATTTAATTCACTATTTGGCAACAAAAAATTCTTATAATTGTTATTACCGAGAACTATGAGCAAAGTATTTACAATTACAGAAGGACTGGAGAATTTGGGCGCATTAAAATCGGGCGGACAAGGCTCGGTTTACAAAGGGAAGCGCATGGGTGCAATTTACTCTGCAGTAAAGTTGATTCCAACGCCAGTCTACAGAGAAGATCGCGACGATAAAAATTACCGCAACTTTGAGAATGAAGTTTCAAAACTACTTAAGGTAAATGAGAACCCTAGTCCGAATGTTGTAAAAATGCTCAGTTTTGGGATAACAGAGAGTGGTTCTTTCCCATTCATAGAAATGGAATACATCGAAGGACCCGACCTCTGCGAACTTCTTCAGCCGCCGCACGAGCGGATATTCACGCTTCAGGAATTGATTAAAGTGGCCAATCAACTTGCAGCGGCTCTAGATCATTGCCATAATCTTGGTGTAAAACATGGTGATGTTAAAAGCAACAACGTAAAATATAATATACATACGGCAAATTATGTACTGCTCGACTTTGGACTGGCCATCATGAGCGAGGAACAACGGCGAAGCAGTATCAGGCATGCAGGGGCAGTCGAGTTTATGGCACCCGAGCAAAATGAAGGCAAAATGCTCCTGCAGAGCGATGTTTATAGTTATGGGATTATTTTATATGAATTACTAGGTGGCGAGGTGCCATTTCCCTTGCCGGGAAATAGTGATACCGGGCGTAACCAGGTCATGATTGGCCACATGGAAAATAAGGTGCCCAATGTAATGGATTTACGTAAGGCAAATTTACCCGAAAGCTGGACAGCGGAACAAAAAAGAAGAGAAATGCAGGTGCCCGACTGGCTTTTAAAACTGATTGACAAATGCCTGCAAAAAGACCCATTACTTAGGTACAACAGTGGAAGGGAGCTTCACGAAGCGGTGATTTCTGGTGGCTTATCAGGGATAGGAAATCCAACCGATGAGGCCGCTTACCAACTGGTGAAGCTGGAAAATGAAAAGCTCCGGGCACAAATATTGGCTTTGGAAAAGTTACCATTGGAGGTGAATACACTTGCTGAATCCCCAAAAAAGGGAATTTACTTATCGAATTTTACATTTGCTGCGCTCCTGATTTTAGTAATTGGTTTACTGGCTTTTGTGGGCTACGCTCAATTTGGTAAAGATAAACAGATTCAGCAAGAACAGGTTGTTTCGCCAATTGATTCAATACCAGCATATCCAGATTCTACTGAAAAGGTGCAAGAGAATCCGGCTAATAAACGAAAAATCGCCGAGGCAGCTGCAACTAAACGCATGGTTGATAGTGCCATAAGGGAGGAAATCAGGAAAGCTAAAGAGCAGGCTGAAGACACATCAAAAGATTTAAAGGCAGATACATCGCTTAAGCCGGTGCAGTTCTAGTTAAATTATAAAAATAGCCATTATGGTATTTTAAGCATTCTAATTTATGGAAACAAAATCAAATTTTTGGCAGCGAATAGGCATACAAGATTGGTTTCTTACAGATGAAACTAAAGGAAGAAGTGAAAAAATTGCACAGTTAACACCAGAACTCATATATAGCTTTATTGTTGAAAAATTCAGGGAGTCAATCAGCGAACTGTCTTTTGCCGACCGTATTGTTTTTTATCATGAATTCATCATCACATTTAATGAGGAAGATTACAGGGCATTTATTGATAATAAGCAAGGTATTTTAGGTTTAATTGTTCAGGAATCCGTAAAAAAATTTTACGATATTTTAAAAGAATATCGTCAGGAGGGTAAAACAGTAGAACCCTCTGGCTCAAAGTGGGTTTTCCGCCTGGTATCCCACCCGGATTATGCAAGAGGCGACAAAGGATTTATCGGAAAACTACTCCCAGATAATATTCAGAAGGCGGAAAACCTTCGTATAACTTTTATTCCCAGGCAAACAGGTATCGCCCAAACATTTGATGTTAACAATGACATACTTAAAGGCTTTACGTATTACAGCGATGGCTACATGGAAATCCCATACCAACCGCAACTTGAATACACGGATAATGAGCCTGTTGCGGCAAACAAAACCACGTTTGCCCGTTTGGAAACCATCGTACCAGAGAAACAGTTTTCAGGCAAAAAAATAGAATTTCTTATTAAGGATGAGGATACAATTATCTCTGGAATTGAGGATGAAAGGGAGCATTCCAATGTTTTTAAAATCCCTTCAGAATGGGTTAACTCGCCACATTTACAGATTCATTATAACAAAGCAGATGGTAATTTTTACCTGGCCTCTTTTGGTGAGCTTACTACTTTAAATGAGATTTTAATAGCACGTAGTGATATCAACGCACCGCAATGGGTTCCTTTACCGCTTAACTCAAGGATGCTGCTTAATGGGATAATTGGTTTAAACCTGTTTAAATCATAAATCATGTCGCAACTCTTATCAGTTTTATTGTTATCAATCGTTATTGCGCTTCTGGTGGTTCATTTCAAAGGCATTAAAAATTCGGGAAATAAAAATGGATAAACAATTTTTCGGCATTACAGACACCGGCAAATCCAGAGACAACAATGAAGATAGTTTTATTGTAAGGTCGCTTAATGATCAATTTATTCTGGCCGCGGTAATTGATGGTGTAGGCGGCTACCACGGTGGCGAAGTTGCCGCAGCTATTGCCAAAGAAGAAATTTCAAAGGAATTCTCAACTGCCCCAACTGAACCGGTTTCGCAAATGGTTAAGGCGTTCAGGCAAACCAATGCGCAAATCGTTGCCAGAAAGCAAGCCGAAAAAGAACTGTCTGAAATGGCGTGTGTGGCCACCCTTGTTCTTGCAGATATTGCAAACAATCAATTCTATTACGCACATGTTGGCGACACCAGGTTGTACCTGTTACGAGATGGCTCATTGGTAAAAATATCAAAAGATCATTCCTTCGTTGGTTTCCTGGAAGATTCGGGAAGATTGGATGAGGCCGCCGCTATGCAGCACCCAAAACGGAATGAAATTAATAAAGCTATTGGTTTCAATAACCAGATAGACACCGATGAAGGTTATATTGAAACTGGCCAGTCTCCATTTCTATCGGGCGATTTATTGCTTCTTTGTAGTGATGGCCTTACTGATATGGTAAATAAGGAAGATATTACGGCTTTACTGCTTCAAGGCGATACACTTGCAAAAAAAGCAGGCAACCTTATCGCTCTCGCCAATGAAAACGGTGGCCGGGATAATATCACAGTTGTGTTAATTGAGAATAACAAAAAACCCCAACAGGTAATACCCACCAGGCCAAGCTCTTATACGCAAACTACAGCAACAACGACAACAGAAAAAATTGACAACATAAAACCTGATGAGCGCTCACCAGATGCAGAAAGCACAAATCCAAAGCGAAATCATTTATTCACGGCTTTAATTTTGTTGTGCCTGATTTTACTTGCGGCAACCGTTTTCCTTTTCTTGCAAAATAAGCGCAGCACGGATGCTCAATCTACAGTAGATTCACAACCAACTAAACGGACAAGAAATAGCCAGGAGTTATTGTTACAAGATGCTTTAGACCACGCTGTTGGCGACACACTTGTACTTTCTGACTCTATTTTTAAAAGTCCTGTTTTAATTAGCGACACCATACACCTATCAAAAGACAGCTTGTATATTTTCGCGGGAGGAATTGTTCTGCAGGCTGATAGCGGATACAAAGGCGCCGCAATATCCATGTTGCCGAAGTCAAAACTTATGATGTTAGATAGTTTGTATTTCAAGGGATTTAATACCGCCATTGAAATTTCTAATCAAGCGCTGCTACTTCAAAACGTAAGCTTTAATCATTGTATTCTGCCGGTTAAAAACAGTTTTAATTTCCCTGATCAGCAAATGGTAAACGCTGGCTTCCCTAAACTCAATGCGTTAAAAACCAATAGCCTTAAAGCCACAGAACCGAAAAATGGAGCAAAATAAAGGAGTCATCAAAGTAAGTAGAATGCGTGAACGCGTGTTCTTATTTGCGATATCGGTTATTCTCATCCTGTTTTTTTATCAGCTCTACACCATCATTCAGCCAAGGTTTGCCGATGTAGAAACTCGGTTAAAAGCTGGCACAATGGTAAACCTAAATGCCAACAAACCTGCCGAAAATGTTAAAAACCTGCTCAAAAAAGGCTATTATTTCGAAGATCAGAAAGACCTTGATCTGATTGAGAAAACGCTGGGAAATGCTTCCCAAAATGAAACAGAACTTTCCAATATTGGTGAGGTAAACAAGAGCCGATATTTTATACTTGCTGATGAAGCTTTTAGCAAGGGAGGAAAATCATTTAAAGCCAGGGTATTGGCCTCCAGAGCTTTATTAGGCTACACGGGTGCAGATTCAATTAAATTTTCTCAGGAAAGAAAAAATCCCGAACCTTACCCAGCCATCGTAAATATTGGTTTGGGCGAGCACAGCATTAGTGGACACATCGCCGAGAACCAAAAGGCAGTTCCTGGTGTTTTGATTCGTTTGGAAATGATTCTGCCACAAGATAGCATTTACAACGACGACCCCACAGAAACCATTAAAAACAGTATTGAGCAATCGAACGGTATAACAAAGGTTTTCGTTAAGGATGCTGCCCGGAGAAAAAAATTACAGCAACTTAACGCGTACGCACGAAGCGACGCCGAAGGCAATTTTAGTTTTTCTAATCTGCCGAATAACGAAGCATTCAGAATACTTCCGTTAAAACCAGGATTTCAATTCGGAGCTTCCAAAGGTGTGCAAAAACTGGATGGTGATGCTGTTTTTAGTTTTGAACAGCGTCCTCACACGATTAGGCTTTTCTCTACCAGGGATTTTAATATCCTTAAAAAGGAAAAGTCGTTAATTATTAGAACGCCACAAGAATTTAACACCTGGTTTTTTATTATTTGCGCAACCCTGATTGGTGGATTTTTACTCATTCATTTAATTTTGTCATGGAAATTCAGCAGTGCCGATCAGGTTATTTTACCGGCATTAATGATACTTACAGGAATATCTTTTTTAACGCTGTTAAGTTTGCAAGATCCATTACGGGATCGCTTTTTGGCTAAAGATTCGCTGCTTTATTTAATTATGGGCTTTGTAGGTCTTTTGTTGATGTTTTGTTTACAAATGCGCCGCTTCAATACCGATACCAGCGTTTTCCGCCTGATAATTTTCAAAGATATTCGCTCTGCAGCAAACGGCTGGCCCTGGGCTTTATTAGCCATAGGCTTGCTTACACTGACAATTGTATTTGGAAGCGGGCCTGAAGGTAGCGGTGTTAAAGTAAACCTTTTTGGTTTTCAACCCAGCGAGGTAGTCAAATATTTAATCATCTTCTTTCTTTCAGGGTTCTTTGCCATCAACGAAAAATTAATCAGCGAGTACGCCAGTTGGAACAAAAGATGGTCATTTTTCTATTTTGCCCTACTGGCGATTTTATTAACGCTCATGCTTTTCTTGATTTTGGGGGATTTGGGACCTGCGATGGTGATCTGTTTCACCTTTATCACACTTTTTTCTTTTTCCAGGGGCGATTTTATGTTTATGGCAGGTGCCGTGATTTTGTACGTGATTAGTGCATGGATTTTTGATAACATCTGGATTTCAACAGGTTTAACCTTATTATCGGTAGGTGCATTGATGCTTGTACAACGCCGGCAGCTTAGTGAATCGGCCATCATGGTACTTATAATCATGTCGGCCTTTTTAACAATTGATCAGATTCCGTTTTTAGATCGTATTTTTCCAGGTCCGGTACAACGCCTTGGCGATCGAAAAGCAATCTGGCAGGATGCCTGGAACAACGAGGTTTATGGTGGCGACCAGGTAGCGAACGGTTTGTGGGCGATGTCAACCGGCGGCACTACTGGTCAGGGTGTTGGCGAAGGTTTCGCGAAAACCATCCCCGAAGCCCATACCGATATGATATTACCTTCAATCGGCGAAGAATTTGGATTGACAGGAATGATATGCATATTTTTACTATTTCTGTTGTATCTCCATCGATCTATTGTAATCGGAAGACGAACAGGTTCCGCTTTCCTATTCTACTTAAGCGCTGGAATTGGCATATCGACCTTTGTTCAGTTTTTACTTATTGCAGGTGGCTCTACGGGTGCGCTGCCGTTATCTGGTGTATCGTTACCCTTTCAAAGTTATGGTGGTTCATCATTGGTGTTAAATTTCCTGGCTGCCGGATTTTTAATTTCCGTTTCAAGGGTAAAGGGAACTGAAGTTCAAATGCAGTTTATTTCCAAACAGCAAGATAAAAATCTGGTTCCAGCATTAATCGCAGCTTGCCTGGGTATTATATTTCTAAGTATTAACGTGGCAAGCTATGTGTTTAACAACAAAAAATGGGTGGTACAACCTGCGTTGGTCGCAGACCGGACCGGTGCGAGAATGTTTAGCTACAATCCTCGTATTGCTATACTAATGAACCGCCTTAAGGCAGGCACAATTCATGATAGAAAAGGTATCCTACTTGCAACAAGCAATGTTGATAGTGTTAAAGCGCAGCATTTTAAACTCATTGGTGCCGGTATCGCTAATTATAATCTGGACTCAGCAGTGCATCAACGTTTAGAGCGATTTTATCCCTTTGAAGAGCAGCTTTTCTTTTGGACAGGTGATGCAAATTCTGGTGTATTCAATGGTAGTGTAAATGGTTACTTTGCAGATTATGAACATGCGGCCGAACTTCGTGGCTTTCAATTGCCTACCAAGGCTTTCGCCGTGCTTGCAAAAAAATACAGTGAAAATCGTTTTCTTGCAAGAGGAATAAAGGAAATGACGGTAGTTAAGAAAGATTATGCCGCACTAGCCCCATTACTACTTGCGGGTATAAGCAGTAAAGAAGTAGAGGCTTTTAAAAATAAAAATCGTGATGTACAATTAACAATGGATGCCGGATTGCAAACTAAAATACAGAAATCAATTGCGCAAGATACCTCACTACTTGATAACAGGGTTTCAGTCGTAATTATGGAGGCAGGCACCGGAGATGTACTCACTTCCGCGGTTTATCCTTTACCTCCAATACACGATTGGGAAAAGTTAACCATGACCAATACAGAACAAAATCAGCTTTCTGGCTGGCTCACTACCTCCGATCTTGGCTTTACAACTTTCACCCAGCCTGGTTCTACTGCAAAACTCATCACGGCAATGGCTTCATTTAACAAATTGGGTTTGGCTGCAGCCGATAAGAAATATCAGGTTCAATCGTGGGAGCGCATACGAACAAAAGGGATTGAACCAGATGAAACAGGATTGATCAGTTTGGAACGTGCTGTAGAAAAATCAAATAACGTTTATTTTATTAAGTTGGCAAACCAGGAACAACTGCAGGAACAAATGGGCGACCTGTATTTAAAAACAGGCATGTTTCTACATGGTGCCGGCGGATATTACTACAATAAACCCGATAAAAATCCTGTTCAGGAAGAGAAGTGGAAGGAATTATGGCGTAAAACAGAATTTAATACTAAACCCCGATATGATCCTAATAATATCCGTAAAACAAGGGCTAAAGGAATCTCGGGCATGGCTTGGGGTCAGGGCGAGTTGATTGCGACCCCGGCAGCTGTAGCAAGAATGGCTTCGGGAATAGCAAACAATGGAAACATGATTGCCAATAGGTTTGTGCTAAAAGTGAATGACCACACTCAACCCGTTAAAGATGGTACGAAATTAGTTAATGATTCAAAGTACGCTCAATTACTGAAAGCTTACATGATTAAACAAAGTCAGTACAAATCTGGCATATTGGGTTTAACTGTTGCCGGCAAAACCGGTACCCCGGAACGCATTTGGAAAAAGAACCAGATTAATGATGGTTGGTATGTATTTTTTGCGCCTACGGTTAAAGGCACAGGAAATATTGTGGTGTGCATACGAATAGAGGCAACAAAAGGTTCATCAGATGCCGTAAAATTAGCCGGCAAACATGTGATACCATTTTTAAAAGAAGGCGGCTATATTAAAAGTATTGTTCCGGCGGCAGAAGCTGAAAACATAAATCAAGAATCTCAACCTAATTAGTGTAAAGATGATATTCAACCTATTTAAGCGCAAAACTGACGATCATCCTGATGATGTAAAAGGCATTCGGCATGCTTTGCTTCAATTCGTTAAACAGGAACTGCAAAAAGCAGAAGGTGGCGAAGGTGCTAACATCAAAGGTTTAAGTATTTACATTAATTGTTCGGCCGGAGAACGACAGGTTTACGAAGCAGCAGTGTATGCTGAAGAGCCTGATGAACTCAAAAATGAGGTACAGCGCATTAACGACGATTATGCTCTCGATTTACCAGGAAGCTGGGCACTCGAGCTTTTTTTCGACCAACCCGCACCTGATGAAGCCGTAAGAATGACCAATCTGCCGGTTGCACTTTTCGTTAAAACCAAAACGCATTTTGTTAAACAGCAATCGGTTGCTTATATAAAAGCCCTGAGTGGAAAAACAGTCCAGCCAGGCTATGAAATTAGTTCTGAGGGTGGAAAATACAATATAGGTAGAGATGAAAAGGCGCAATCTGATGAGGGTTATTTCCGGACAAACCACATTGCGTTTCCTTCTGACAGTGATGATGAACGAAACAAATACATTAGCAGGCAGCACGCACACATAGAATGGGATAAAAATACTGCTAAGTTTATCTTATTCGCTGATGAGGGTGGAATACCGCCACGCAATAAAATAAAACTTAGGTCGGCACTTAGCGAGAAGATAATAAAATTGCATACCACTCAAATTGGACAGGAATTAGAGGAGGGCGATCAAATTATATTAGGAGAGTCGGTGGTTTTGGAATTCAGTTTTCAATCGCAGCATTATGAGTAAAGTTTTTACCATTGCCGAAGGATTACAGAATCTTGGTGCGCTAAAAACCGGCGGACAAGGGTCGGTTTACAAAGGGATGCGCATGGGACCTGTCTATTCGGCCATTAAGCTTATTCCCACACCCATTTACACAGAGGATGACAGTGATAAAAACTACCGAAACTTTCTTAGTGAGGTAACCAAACTGCAACAGGTAAATATTCATCCCAGCCCAAACGTGGTTAAAATATTAAGTTCAGGAATAACAGATAGTGGCGCTTTCCCATATATTGAGATGGAATATATAGATGGTCCCGACTTAAGCGAACTATTATTGCCACCGAATCAAAAGATTTTCACCATTAGAGAACTTCTTAAGGTTGCAGAACAACTGGCAGCAGCCCTTGCGCATTGCCACAAGGTTGATGTAAAACATGGTGATCTTAAAAGCAATAATGTAAAGTATAATTTACATACTGGCAATTATGTGTTGCTGGATTTCGGGCTCGCAATAATGAGTGAGGAGCAGCGCAGAACCAGCATCCGCCATGCCGGGGCAATAGAATTTATGGCCCCTGAGCAGCATGATGGAAAAATGTTGCTGCAAAGCGATATATATAGCTATGGCATCATTTTATATGAACTTTTGGCTGGTCAGGTTCCTTTCCCACTCGAAGGAAATGGTGATACTGGTAGAAATACTGTAATGGTTGCACATCTCGAGCATGAAATTCCTGATGCAATGAACCTTAGACTAAAAAATCTGGAGAATGCTTTCGCAGATGATATATTGGCTGAGGAAATGAAGGTACCACAGTGGCTACTCAATTTAATAACCCGCTGTTTACAGAAAAACCCGTCGCAAAGGTTTGCCAATGGAATGGAACTGCATTCTGATGTAACAAATGGATTAATATCCAACCAGGATTTAGCTGGCAACAATAGTTCCTTTCGAAAAGAATCCCATCCGGATAATTTAGTCATTGGTGAGGGGAAGAAAAGGATTGAAAATCTTGAAAGAGAATTATCGATATTGAGACCTCTAGCCAAAAAGGCCGGCATAGATTACAATGAAAAAACGGGCGATTATGCGTCAGGAAATTACATTCATGCGCCTAGAAGTGCAGTTGCGGGATTATTTGCAACCTGTATTATCCTTATCGCCATATTAAGTTACAGTTTAGCACCAGATAAGGAAGCGGCGACCCCAGTAACAGTAACAAAAACGCCTTATGAATCACCGCTCGAGCAAGCGAATAAGCAATATTTACAAACACTGACGAAATTACGTCAGGATAGCATTAAAAACGCCAAAATGCAGGCTGCTTCTAAGGAGAAAGCACGGGCAAAAAGTTCGAAACTGAAAAAAAAGAGAAAGTTCTTGGGGATATTTTAAATTTAACTTATAACTAGATAAAAGTAGAATACCTAAAAAAGAAGAGGGTTTTCAAAGCCCTCTTCCATCTTCAATTTTAATGTCTGATATCAAACCTATCGAGATTCATTACCTTAACCCAAGCCTTAACAAAATCTTTTACAAATTTTTCTGCTGCATCGGCACTTGCATAAACTTCAGCTATTGCACGGAGTTCTGCATGAGAACCAAATACAAGGTCAGCTCGGGTGGCAGTCCATTTCGGCTGTCCGCTTTTGCGATCGCTGCCCAGGTAAATTTCATTTTCGGGAGATGTAGCCTTCCAGGCAGTATTCATGTCCAGTAGATTCACAAAAAAATCGTTGGTTAGCTGACCGGGTTTTTGCGTAAAAACACCATTTTTCGAACCATCAAAATTAGTATCTAACACCCTCAATCCACCAATTAGAACCGTTAATTCAGGAGCAGAAAGATTAAGCAAATGCGCCTTATCTATCAGTAATTCTTCGGTAAGAACAGCCAAATTTTGCTTTTTATAATTTCTAAACCCATCAGCCAAAGGTTGTAAATAACCAAAGGATTCCACATCTGTTTGCTCTTGTGATGCATCCATTCTTCCCGGAAGGAAAGGAACAACGATATTTTGGCCAGCAGCTCTTGCCGCCTTTTCAACACCTGCAGAACCAGCTAATACAATTAAATCGGCCAGCGATATTTTTTTACCGTCTGCCTGTATACCATTAAAGTCTTTTTGTATATTTTCAAGAACGGACAGTACTTTGTTCAATTGAGCAGGATTATTGACTGCCCAATCTTTTTGTGGAGCCAAACGTATTCTGGCACCATTTGCACCGCCACGTTTATCAGAACCTCGAAATGAGGATGCTGAACCCCATGCTACAGCAATTAATTCAGAAACACTTAATCCTGCCGCCAACAGTTTTTCTTTCAATAGAACAACATCAGCTTCATTAACCAGCGGATGATTGACTGCAGGAATAGGATCTTGCCACAACAATTCTTCCTGAGGAACATCCGTACCTAAATACCGCGAAACCGGCCCCATATCCCGATGGGTCAACTTAAACCAGGCACGTGAAAAAGCATCTGCGAAAGCATCAGGATTTTCAAGAAAGTGCCGGGATATTTTTTCGTATGCAGGGTCAAATCTCAAGGATAAATCAGTTGTAAGCATTGTTGGCAGGTGTTTTTTGCTTGCATCAAAGGCATCCGGAATAATCGCTTCTGCATTTGTTGCCTGCCACTGATGTGCTCCCGCCGGACTTTTTGTTAACGCCCATTCGAAACCGAAGAGATTTTCAAAAAAATTGTTACTCCATTTTGTCGGAGTTTTGGTCCAGGTTACTTCAAGCCCGCTCGTAATTGTATCTGCACCTTTTCCAGAACCAAAACTGTTACTCCAGCCAAAGCCCTGGCTTTCTATACCGGCAGCTTCCGGTTCTTTACCAACATTATCGGCCGATGCCGCTCCATGAGTTTTGCCGAAAGTATGGCCTCCAGCGATTAAGGCAACCGTTTCTTCATCATTCATGGCCATTCTTCCGAAGGTATCCCGAATATCTTTAGCTGCAGCTAGTGGGTCGGGGTTTCCGTCGGGGCCTTCCGGATTTACATATATCAAGCCCATTTGCACAGCCGCAAGCGGCTTTTCAAGATTACGGGTATGCACATCACCATCGGCATCATCATCACTAACCAATACGCCATGGCCTTCAACACCTGGAGAACCGTGCGCATAACGAATATCTCCACCCAGCCAAGTCTTTTCAGAGCCCCAGTAAACAGATTCATCCGCTTCCCAAACATCCTCACGTCCGCCAGCAAAACCAAAAGTTTTAAAACCCATAGATTCTAAGGCGATATTACCTGCAAGAATCATCAAGTCTGCCCAAGATATCTTGCGGCCGTATTTTTGTTTAATAGGCCAAAGTAAGCGTCTGGCTTTATCCAAACTTACATTATCAGGCCAGCTATTCAAAGGCGCAAACCGCTGTAAGCCTGCCCCTGCGCCACCTCGTCCATCGCCAACCCGGTAAGTTCCGGCGCTGTGCCATGCCATCCTGATAAACAACCCACCGTAATGACCAAAATCTGCCGGCCACCAGTCTTGCGAATCCGTCATCAACTCATGCAAATCAGCTTTAACAGCTTCAAGATTTAAACTTTTAAAGGCTTCGCTATAGTCAAAATCTTTTTCTGGATTTGATAAGGGAGAATTCTGCCTTAAGATGTTTAATTTTAACTGATTAGGCCACCAATCTTTATTTCTTGTTCCGCCTCCCCCAACATTTTGATTGAGGCTGCCATTATGAAATGGACATTTGCTGATATCATTTTCCATATTACGTATTTTGGTTAAATTTTATGATTTACTCGCTAGCATAAAAATAGCTTAAAATCAGCAGGAAAAACAATCATAAAAGTCTATAATCAAATAGTTAAAATCTATTATTTAGGCTGATCCAAAAAGCCTGGCGGATAGGTTTTTTGATTGTACTTAATATCCATCGCCTTCAGAAATTCTTTTCTTTGTTCCGTCAACTCCGGAACAGGTAGCATCTGTCCATCGGTTACAGGCGGGCCAATTTCTTCGAAAAGTTTTTCCAGTCCAGCTGGAACAACGGTACAAAGCAATCGTGCATTGGCTTTCGAATTGTTTATAAAGCAATGCACTGCGCCGCCAAAAGGGATATTTACAAATCCATCTTTTGTTACTATTTGTTTTCCCGCTTCCGTTTTAAATTCTACTTCGCCCTCCAGAACATAAAACATTTCCTGCGTTTCTGGATGCGAATGGGGTGGCGGCCCCCCTCCTGGAGGAACATTCATCTCGATTACCGCATAATTTCCGTTTGTCTGTGTTCCGGAAATAACAATTCTGTAATTTCCACCAGCAACTCCAAACCTTTCCCCACTGCCAGCGTCTATAATTTTAACTTTTTTAATCATGTTACTTTTAGTTTTTACTGTACATAACCTTTGTATACCAGTGCTTTTCATCGGTTGAAAAAAGCATAAGCACTAAGTCTTCTATCTAACAGCAGATTTGCTCCCATATAAAGCAGGAAGGAAGGTGTCATCTACTTCTAAAACATCATATTATCAAGGCCTACTCATCGAAAACAAAAATCGTATTTAATTTTAAGAGAAAACACTTTTATATTTAAAACCGTTAATTTAACTAATGAAAACAATATCCTGGGGAATAATTGGTTGCGGGGATGTAACCGAGAAAAAAAGTGGACCAGCCTTTAATAAGGTTGACAATAGTAAACTGCTTGCTGTTATGCGGCGTAACGCAGAGAAGGCGGAAGATTATGCCAACCGCCATAAAGTAGAGAAATGGTATAGTGATGCCAGTAAATTAATCAACGATCTGGCTATTGACGCGATTTATATCGCAACTCCTCCATCCAGTCACCTCGAATATACCTTGGCTGCTTTAAAAAAAGGCCTTCCTGTTTACGTTGAAAAACCTGTTTCGTTAAACACTGCAGAAGCCATTGAAATGGCAGAGGCCGTTGAAAAAAATAATGGAAAACTTGTAGTCGCCCACTACCGCCGCAAAGTACCTTTGTTTTTAAAAATTAAAGAACTGCTGGCTGATAATATTATCGGTGATGTTAGAACAGTGCAACTTAGATTGTGGCAAGGAACAAAACCGGCATTGGTTACCAGAAACGCGGCAGACTGGCGCACAAATCCAAAAATTTCGGGTGGAGGATATTTTCATGATCTTTCACCTCATCAGCTTGATTTGATGCTGTATCTTTTTGGCGATCCTATAAAGTATGATGGTTTCAGTCTTCGAAAAAGTGTAAATGATGTTGCTGAACAGGTGTCTGGAAGTATTTTATTTCGGAATCAAATTGTGTTTAATGGCTCCTGGTGTTTTAATGTTGATGAAAATGAAGACATAGATTTATGCGAAATCATCGGGAGCAAAGGAAGTATTAGTTTCGCTGTGTTTGGAAAATCTATAACATTAAAAATAAAAGGTAACAAGGAGGTTTTTAGTTTTGAACATCCTGAGCACATAGAACAACCGATGATAGCAAGTGTTGTCGGCTATATTAATGGTTCGGAACCGAATCCCTGCAGTATTTATGAGGCGATAACTGTAATGAAAATTATCGATGAATTTTCAAAACCAATTGATTAATAATTTTAACGATGCCGGCATTATTTTTTGCTGCACCCTATTTTATCGAGGGGTTCGAAAGTTAAATCGGTTTGTATGAGCAATTAAGAAAATCTATTAGTTTGCGTGTTTTTTTTTACAAGCACCACGCCTACGCATCAAAGCTTGTTTCATAATTAATCAACATTAATAAAATTCTTATATTGCGGCACTAATCACAAATGAGTTTCCTTAAGCAATTTAATTTTGTTAAACTATCTACGTTTCTGCTAAAAAAGCAGGTAGTTTTTAGCCTTTATTTGTTGCTGGCCATAGTTGCGAGCGCAAAGCAATATCTGCATCATAGTTACAACAATTATTCTATTTTTAAATATGTATACCTGCATATAATAAACTTCGAGAATTTATACAGTAATTATCCGGCGTATCAGGATAGTAACCATTATGGTCCATTTTTTTCCATATTTATTGCACCATTTGCGGTTTTGCCTGATGGATTAGGCATGACATTCTGGAATATTGCTAATGTACTAATCTTACTTTGGGGAATTTATAGCCTTCCAGTAACGCTGAATAAACGTTCACTTATAGCCTGGATTTGTGCTCACGAAACCTTGACCGCATTATTTAGTTTCCAATTCAATATTGCATTAACAGGAACAATAATTTTAAGTTTCTCCTATCTTATAAAGAAAAAAGAAGTTCATTCTGCATTTTTTATTGCATTTGGAACGTTTGTAAAACTGTATGGCATTGTTGGACTGGCATTTTTCTTCTTTACAAACCACAAATTGAAATTTATTTTTAGTGGTTTCGCTGCGTTTCTAATTGTATTTATTTTACCAATGGCCATTTCATCTCCGGCATTTGTTATTCAATCTTACGCAGATTGGTACAATTCGCTGATTCACAAAAATGAAATAAATGCTTCGTTAACGTCTTTTCAGGATATTTCAGTAATGGGCATGGCCCGAAGAATTTCAGGAAATATTAATATCCCGAATTGGCCCTTTTTAATAGGCGGGGTTTTACTCTTCGGCCTCCCCTATTTACGGGTTAAGCAATATAAAAATTTAGCTTTCCGCATAATGTTGCTTGCATCAACATTAATTTTTACAGTAATATTCAGCAGTGGTTCAGAATCACCAACCTACATTATAGCATTTGCAGGTGTTGCAATCTGGTTTACGGCACAACCTAATCCAAAAAGTATTCTGGCAATTTGTTTATTTACGTTTGCGTTTATATTAACTAGTTTATCTCCAACGGATATTATTCCTGAAGCTGCTAAAGAATTTGTTCGTCTATATTCGCTCAAAGCCCTACCTTGTGTATTGATTTGGCTTACCATTATCTATCAAATGATGAAAGAAGATTTTGAAACTTATGTGCTTACAGATAAATGAAAAAATTAGTTTCTATAGTTATTCCCGCTTACAACGAAGCCGATAATATTTTTGTAATCGCGGAAAGTATCAGCAAGGTTTTTACGCAAATAAATTATGATTACGAGCTTATTATAGTGGATGATGGCAGTGCGGATAATACACTTGAAAAAATTAAGAATTATTCGGAAACAGCTGATAATATATTTTTCTTAGAGTTTTCTAAAAACTTCGGGCATCAATTGGCCGTTAAAGCCGGTATGGACCATGCTTTCGGCGATTGCGTAATTTCCATGGATTGCGATATGCAACACCCGCCGGAAATAATTCCTGAAATGTTAAAGAAATGGGAAGAGGGTTTTGAGGTTGTGTATACGATAAGAGAAGAAGATCCTAGCCTATCAAAGGGAAAGAGAAATTCTTCAAGTTTATTTTATAAGATTTTAAACTCACTTTCAGATATCGAACTGGAAGCTGGCGCAGCAGATTTCCGCCTATTGGACCAAAAGGTTGTCAACGTTTTCCGTAATTTTCATGAAAACGAGCCTTTTTTGAGAGGCTTAGTGAAATGGTTGGGCTTTAAGCAATTTGCGATAAGATATAACCCGGCCGCACGTTTCTCTGGCAAAAGTAAGTATACGCTCAAAAAAATGTTTAATCTTGCGCTGCATGGCGTTACCTCTTTCAGCATAAAACCGCTTTACTCTGCCGTATATTTAGGATTCATTTTGTCCTTTGCCTCGGTACTTTATATTCCTTACATCATTTATGCATTTGTAAATAAGGTTGAGGTTTCTGGCTGGGCATCTGTTATAATGACAATTGTTTTCTTCGGTGGCTTGCAATTAATTATTTTAGGCATAATAGGTATCTATGTGGGTAAAATGTTTATGCAATCTAAAAATAGGCCTAATTATATTATACGTTCAACAAACCTCCCTCCAAAATAATGGTTCTTTTAAGTTTTGATATCGAAGAATTCGACATGCCATTTGAATATGGAAAGGAAATTTCATTTTCCGACCAAATTGCAATTTCGAGAACTGGAACAATTGCAATTCTAGATATTTTAGATAAATACAATGTTAAAGCTACTTTTTTCTGTACGGTGACTTTCGCAGAAAATATTCCCGACCTCATTAAAAGAATTACAGAAACTGGTCATGAACTTGCCTCTCACGGATACTACCATTCAGATTTTAAGCCGGAGCATCTGTTACAATCGAAGCTAAAACTCCAGGAACTTTCAGGAGCGGAAGTGACCGGGTACAGAATGGCCAGAATGATGCCAGTTGATGAAAAAGAAATTGAAAAAGCCGGCTATGCTTATAATACATCAATTAATCCAACATTTTTGCCGGGCAGATATAATAATTTAAATGTTTCAAGAACGTTTTTCACCAAAGAAAATGTATTGCAAATTCCTGCATCGGTAAGTCCTTTTATAAGGTTTCCTTTATTCTGGCTATCTTTTCACAACCTGCCGTTAGGTATTTATAAATTATTGGCAAGTTGGACATATAGTAAAGATAAATACCTGAATGTTTATTTCCATCCATGGGAATTTACAGATTTAAACGATTCTGAACGTTTTGGATTTCCCGGTTATGTTACAAAAAATACAGGAGAGAAAATGATTAAGCGTATGGAAAATTTAATTATTTGGATGAAAAATAAAAAATATCATTTTGGTACCTTTCAGGATTTTTTAAAAACGATAGACACAAAGATAGGTTCATAATGTAGTGAAAATCTTTCTCCCTAATTTTTAATAGGTCGCTGCGAGTTTTAATGCATTATATGTATTTACTATACCACCGCTAACACATATATCACTAAAAGGAACCCTTACATTTTCACCTTTTTCATTTTTGTATTTTATTTTGTGCGGCACTTTTGTTACCGATTTAATTATAATTTCCCTAAGCTGAGCAGGTTTTAATGCTGGATAATAACTCAATATCAAAGCAGCCAAGCCTGAAACTACCGGAGAAGCCATGCTTGTACCATCCAATTCCTCATATTTGTTGCCAGGAACGGTAGAATTAATGAGAAAACCGGGTGCAAATACATCAACAGTATATTTACCGTAGTTGGAAAAATCTGCTTTTAAATTTTCATCGTCCTTGTAGGCGCTGGCACCAACCTCAATCCAATTTGATGCATGGGGAAGTTCATATTTTATTGTATCCAAAGGAGCAGCCTTTACAGCCATAGGCCGAGCCATTGGAGGCCTCATTCCCATCCCGTTACTTTGAGGCGTATGCTTCGGCGGCGTAAAATCTGCCAATACTGGCTTTTTATGAGCTAATTTATAAGCATCCGCTTCTTTTCCTTCGTAAAATTTATTCGGAAAGTTTTCATCAATGTCATTATTCTGATTATCGTTCCCAGCAGCATGCACCAATAACACCCCCTTGGTTTCGGCATACCTGACAGCCTCATCCACAATTTTCTTATCCCATTTATATGATTTCCCAAAACTCATATTAATTACTTTCGCCCCATTATCAACAGCATAACGAATGCCATTTGCAACATCCTTATCCCGTTCATCGCCTGTTGGCACCACTCTAATCGCCATAATGCTAACATTATTTGCCACACCATTAGTACCTAGCATATTGGAACGGTTTGCGCCAATTATTCCTGATACATGTGTGCCATGCAAAGCATCCGGACCTTTAACGTCATTATTACCATAATCTTTCTGTCTTGAATCAGCATAATCATCACCCACAAGCTCTGAACGCATATCATATTTCGGATTTAAATTATATTTCAACATAGCATCATATTGTTTATAACCATCCTTGATGTTTTTGTAAAACTTTTCAAAACTACCATCATCTTTAGAGCCCTTTCTGATAATTGTTTTAACTTGCTCTTCTACCTCATCATCAGCTTTATATTTTTCAATATCTTCATAAGCCGGAATCTCTTTTTTACTGGTTTTAGCAACAGAATCAAGCACCTTATTAATCGCAATTAAAACAGAAAATGTGTTGCTTGCATCTTCATATTTCTTACCAAAATCACCAACCATTTTTTTATACAACCTGAATTCTTCTTTCTGTGTACTATCTAAGGGCGTTAAATTTGTTGTAGATTGATATTTAGGCGTGTAAATTCTCAATAACCGAACGAGTTCTAAATTATCGAATTCAAGATTTCCCTTTTTCGAACCTATGAAATTCCAGCCATGAATATCATCGACGTAGCCATTGCCATCATCATCGATCCCATTACCAGGAATTTCCTTTTTATTAGTCCATAAGACATCCTTTAAATCATCGTGGTTTATATCAACTCCGCCATCTATTACAGCAACAATTACCCTTTGCTTGGGCTTCATATCCTTTAAAATATCACGATATGCTCTTTCCGTACTTATTCCAAAAAAACCGCTTTCTACTAGATCGAGATTAAACCAGTTTCCCGGCAGTTGTACATTTTTATTTTGTGCAAATCCAACCGATTTAAAAAATAGAAGAAAAAAGAAAAATATTGTTACTCTAAAGCCAAAATTCCACATTACGCAATTTAAGTAATTATACGGGTTTATTGAATTTGAAGATTATATTTTAGCAATTTTTAACAAAAACAATCATACCAATTTAGAAACGAAAGCAGGCCTTGCATCGGGTTTATCGTCCCGTTGTGCGCTTCAATCTTTCGGGTCCGGGGTGGGTAAGGCTAAAAGTTTTGGTTAGCCCGAAAAGGATTTCCGCTGCCAGCGGGTTTAACTACCGGGGCTTGCCGGTATTTCGGCAGGCCTGCTCCCGCAAGGTCTTCAAACACCTGGGCGCTAGCCTGGATTAGGGCTTAGTATTTT